>WNFN01222271.1_pt1 | contig 27328 bp, 20 predicted proteins | sample 5400161 | NCBI WGS metagenome assembly WNFN01 (sample SAMN13153353, study PRJNA577476) | soil metagenome | isolation source: 80 cm saprolite on Douglas fir-dominated hillslope | place: USA:California | collected 2013-09-17 | reverse complement strand
CGCTTGTGATCGTGGGTCAGTTGGGCGGAGGCCTCGGAACGACGGCGACCTCCACGCCGAGCCCCGTCCATCCGCCTCAAGGCGCTACGTGGCCCATCGCCAGTGACAATAGCGGGCCCACTTTCAACCCACCTGCGCAGGCGAATCGTGTCCAGTCATTTTCAACCGAAGTGGCGGCAACGCCGACAACGACAGTGCAAACGCCAACGGCACTGACCTGGACAGCGGCAAACCTTCGGCCGGGCACGTACCTGATTGAGTCCGGCACGCACCCATCCATTCAGGGACCAATGGGCCTATACGGAATGCTAGTAGTCACCAGCGCGCCCACGGCGACAGCCGGCACCGCTTATCCCGCAACCGCCACGACACCCATCGTGAACTACAACGCGGAAGTTCCGCTGCTTCTCAGTGAAATCGACGCGGTCCAAAACAACGCTGTCCAAGCCGCGGCCAACACTGTGGGTTTCAGCGAAACGGCGACCCATAACCTCACCTTGGCAAGCTCAGTCAACTCCATCGCAGTAACTAACGGCGGTTCAGGTTACACGAGCAATAATCCACATGTCTCGATCACAGGTGGCGGCGGCACGGGCGCAGTGGCGAGTGCGACGGTGGATCTCGACGCTACTAGCCCAACGTTCGGGCAAGTGACGACCATCACGGTCACAACCCCCGGTTCGGGGTATACCTCCAATCCGAAGGTTACCATCGATTCCCCTAGTACGCCTCCTCCCACAGGAACAACGGCAACGGCGGTTTCCGGGCTTCTGTTGGCCCCCTCCAATCCTTGCGGAAGCGCTACGGTTGCAGCGTGCTATCCCTCGGCGGTGAATTATACGCCGCTGTATTACCTATTCAATGGAGTTGCGTTCAACAAGACCAACGCGTCGGCCTCGTTGTTCCCGGTTCCTTCGCCGACAGTCCCGGCCACCGGCTCGGTTTTGGTGCGCTTGGTGAATGCCGGCTTGCGCATGCACGTTCCCTCCATCGTTGGATCGCAAACAGGTGTCGCGCCTACGGGCGGAACAGTACCGGCGGGTTTCTCATTGATTGCGGAAGACGGCAACCCCCTGCCGGGCGTTCCTCGTGTGCAGAGCGAAGTATTTATGGCCGCGGGCAAGACTTACGATGTGATGATCAATGTGCCAGCTGCCGGCGGAACTGCACTGCCGGTCTTCGATCGTCAATTGAGCCTGTCAGGCAACGCCTCCGCGCGTGACGCGGGGATGCTGGCTTACATCGGTATCAATAGCGCGGGACTCCCGAGTGCTGGTGCAATCGGGGCTGCGTTAGCCAGAAATGATACCTACAACTATGTGATTCCGTGCGTCGTGGCAACCCCCCAGCCTCCGTGCAAGGCCGTCGCGGTGTCGGATCTATCCAGGGGTGTGATTGCCAACGACACAAATGTCTATGGTGTTCAGGTTCTGGCTGTGCCGACCGGTGGCGCACTCTCGCTAAATGCTAACGGCACGTTTACTTATGTCCCCAATCCGGGAACTACCTCAGACTCCTTTACATACTGCGCAAACGGTACTGTTACCGGTACGACATGCTCCTCCGGTGTAACCGCGGCGGTGGCACTAGGTGCGTGCGCTACCGGAACCTGCCTTGAGGCGGGCAGCGGCATCGTGATGAATCCCATCACGTATACGTCGAATTTGGCCACATCTCTGAGCATCAAGTCGCCCGGCGTCCTGTCTGTTGACAAAGATATGGCGGGCTATCCACTTACGGTTGACAAGACGACGGTCTCGGCACTATCAGGTCCGGGTACTGGAACGCTGTCGGTAGACGAGAGTGGGGCGTTCAACGTGTCGTCCGTCAGCGGGCCAGGGACATACACATTTACCTACTGGGCGAAGAATTCACAGGGCACACAGAGCAGCGCCTCCGCCACTGTGACGCTGATTTTCCCAACGCCGAGCAACCTTCAAGTGAAGGTATTGGACGGCAAGGACAAAACCAGCGGTATCAACGACTATCGCTGGATTATTGAGGAAGACCGGACCTTCTATATCGACCCCAAGTGCACAACAAATCCTCCGCCAGTGGGCTGCCCAACCGCTACCTCCGGAATCGTTCCAACGTTTGGGACGAATTTCCACACCAGTTACATGCCGGTCGTGGCGACTGGCTGCACCGGGGCCCTGTCCTGCGAAGCTGGTCAGACTGTCCTAGGGGCACCTGCCGTATGCGATATTGGCAATGGCGTTTGCAGAACCACTGCCACACAAGAGACAGCCGTAGATCCCAGCCAGGTCGCTTTGTGCTCGACCTTGACACCGCAAGTGACCAACTGTCTGAATCCGAACAAGCGATACTACATCTCTGTTCTGCCGGGCGACGCGGCCAACCCGTTTGGCGCTGCATACGGAGGTGCGCCTGACTGCTCCACGGCCGGCTCCGCAGCTGGACACTGCGGCCACGGCATGGGCGGCGCTCCGATCAGCTTCAATATTAACAATGGTTTGCCTGTACAGGTGCTGACGCAACCTACTCCGTTCCCACCAGCGAAACTCTCGGTATTTGTGTTCGAGGACGACTTCCCGCTCAACGGCGAGCAGGACGGCGGCGGCGGAATTGATGTGTTGTCGCCCAACGAGCCAGGTCTCGGCGGCTTTCAGATCACCCTTTTCGACGACGCGGGCGGCCCCGGTGATGCCACCGGACAGCCAACTTACGACATGTTTAACATGCCGCTGACGAATAGCTTGGCGGGAACGATCGATCCAACGACAGGGAAGGATGCCTGCCCCATTTCCCCGGTTCAGTCGGTCGGGTTTGATGGCACCACGAGTCCGCTGGGAATCACAAGCATGATCGTTACCTGTCCGAAGTATGAAGCGGACGGCAAAACCCTCTCTCCGTTGGCCGGCCAGGCTGTCATTGCCAATCTATACCCCGGCCGATATGGAGTTGTGGCGACGCCGGCGGCCGACCGGATTGCCAGAGGTGAAGAGTGGCTCCAGACCAACACCCTGGACGGGCAGAAGGCCCACGATTCGTTCCTCAGGATCGGCGAGCCGAGCTTCTTCCAGGAGTTCGGGCCCGCGGGATACCACGTGTCCATCGGCTTTGCCAATCCGGCGATTATCAATGGCCGGAAGACTGCCGTCTGCGGCGGCGGGGATCCCAACCTCCCTGGGGCAGGAAACTGCACCAATACAGTAACGGGCATAGTCACGACCGAGCGTATGAGCCGCACGCCCGATGAGAGGCTCTACGGTAGCGGCGACAACAGTAGCTTCGCTTTCACCCAGTGCTACGTAAGCTTTGGAGATCCGGACGGCGAAGACTTCGCGTTCACCAAGTGCAATGCGGACGGGACTTTCACCCTCTCGGGTCTTCCTGATGGCACTTGGAGAATAACCGTCTTTGACCAGTGGAACGATATGCTCGTGGACGGCCTTTCGACGCCCGTCGCGTTGGGTTGCCCCGTACCCCCGACCGCCAATTGCAGTACAGTTAACCTGGGGCAGATTGCCATGAACCAGTGGCAAGCGAATATTTACACCCGGACCTTCTTTGACCAGAATGGCGATGGTGTTTCCAATGTGGACGCAAGCGGAAATCCGACCGAACCCGGACTCGCCCTGGTGGCCACCAACATTCGGTTCCGGGATGGCAGCTTCTCCAACTTCAACAACACGGACCTGAATGGTTTCGCCGGGTTCAACGAGGTGTTCCCGCTATTCAGTTGGTACGTGGTGGAAACAGATACCACCCGTTACAAGAGCACCGGGACCCATGTGGTCTACGATGCGGGCGGGCCCGCTGACGGTACACTCTGCGGAAGTTCTGCAGTTCCTCCAACGGCGCCGTGCGGAAGCTCCAAAATCGCTGGGAACATGGCGAACACAGCCGAACAGGTTTCGCTGCCCTCGAACCTGCGTGTACCGGGCGCGGTCTATTGCGACAAAGCGGATTGCACCGGATTCTCCGTTGCCAACGGACCGGGCAGCAGCAGTACGTCGGCAAACCTTTCTACTGGCCGAATCGATCCGGCTTGGGTTGAAAGCGAGGGATGGCAGGGCTTTTCCGGCCAGAACTCGTTCATTGAATTCGGCAAGAAGCCCTTCGCAGCCGGCGAAAACGGCGGCATCCATGGCCATGTCGTGTACGCTTCGACCCGTCCATTTGACGATCCGCAATTGCTCCTACAGCTCAGTTGGGAGCCGCAGGTTCCGAATGTCACCATAAACCTTTATCAGGAGGGAACTGCCCCGGATGGCAGTAAATCTCTGACTTTGGTTGACACCACGCAGACCAGCAGTTTTGACGCTTGGGCCCAGGGCTTCCGGTCGGATGGAATGCCCAATATGAACTGCCCGGGCCAGGGACGCGACACTGGACCAGCCGCGGATCTCTTCTTCTTTTCGCTGTTTAACCAGCCGAATTATCTTGACTCGTACAACAATGGTGGCATTCCGTCCCACACGCTGCCAAACAATTCCCAGTTCAAGTGCTATGACGGCATGCACAACTGGAATCAGGTCCAACCAGCGCCGTACGACGGCGCGTACCGATTCCCCAGTGTTACCGCCATCGACCCAACCACCGGCAAGCCGACGCCGACGGGAACGAACTGCACGAAATGCATCCCGAATCCGGATACGACCGATCCTTACAGGAACGGCCTGCCCATGCTGCCCGCAGGCAAGTACGTCGTGGAAGTGGTCGTACCTCCCGGTTATGAGCTGGTGAAGGAAGAAGACAAGAACATCCTTATCGGCGACAACTATATCGCGCCGGTTACCCAACAGTTCGCCGGCCTGGGGAACATCTTCATTCTTCCAGACCAGGCGGCTGTGGGTTCCGCGACACCGGAAGCGTGGAGGCCTTCTGGCCCTGCGTGGGCGCATCGCGCATCGTCCCCGATTACATCAGCTTGTTCCCGCAGTCTGCGGAAGTCTCGCCGTTCGCCGGCGCGACTCGCAATCTCTGCGACCGTAAGGAAGTCACGCTCCAGGACCAGGCCTCTGCGCTGGCGAAGTTCTACATCTTCACCTCGACTCATGCCGCCGCGCACTTCACCGGCGTGATCACCGACGACTTCACGTCGGAATTTGATCCCTTCTCTCCGCAATTCGGCGAGAAATTCTCGCCCGCCGACCTGCCGGTAGCCATCAAGGATTGGACAGGAAATGAAATTGCTCGCACGTATGCCGATCATTGGGGTTCCTACAACGGCCTGACCTATTCGACCTGGGAAGTCAACCCGCCCAACCCGACGGGGTACGCGCCTCAGATGATGGTGACGTGCATGAACGACCCCGGCACGGGAGCCACGCCAGATCCTTTGTACAACCCGGCCTACAGCCAGTTCTGCTACGAAATCCCGTTCATGCCGGGGCAAACTCAGTACATGGATACGCCGGTAATTCCGACGTCCGCCTTCGCGGGCGCGGGATACAACAATCCGGACTGCTCCTACCCGACTCTTACGCCGGCGATCAGCGAAGTGGATGGCGATGGAATAGGGCCTTGGGTGAGCGCAAGTGGTTCTATCACGATCCACGCGTTGGGCGACCAGGTTGTAAATAACTATGGGTACTCCGGGCCTTCGGCCACAACGGCTCCTTTCAACCAGAAGACCGTCACCCGCCACTATGGTTTTGGTACCACGCAGGGAACCGTTGCCCTTGTCGGAAGCGATGGCGTAAGTCATGCACTGACGGGTGTGAGCTGGAGCGACCCGCTCATCACTGGCACCGTACCGGATGGCCTGCCGGCATGCGGCATACAGCAGCAAGCTCAATACGGAGGCTCGGCCGCAAGTTGCGGCGAACTGGTCATCACTGCAGCCGACGGCAAGCAGTCGATCGACACCGTTACTGTAACCATTGGGGGCAAAGCACCGATCCACGTCCCCACGGACCAACCCACAATCCAAGCCGCGATTGATGCCGCCACTCCGGGCGACCTGATCATCGTCAACCCCGGTACCTACAATGAACTGTTGCTCATGTGGAAGCCCGTGCGGTTGCAAGGCGTCGGGGCTGCGTCGAGCGTCATCAACGCCAATACGCATCCCGCAGGCAAGATGGATGTCTGGCGCCAGAAGGTCAACTGCCTATTTGGCCTGGCGCTCAATGGTCAACCCTATACTAACACTTCCACTCCCGGCACGAATCCGTTTGATACCGCTGGAAGCCACGCTTGGCTGGGACGCCAACCTTAACGGCAACCTGGCCGAGCTGTTGCAAGAACCCTCGCTGATGGGCGCGTTGGAAGGAGCCGGAATCACGGTGTTGTCTAAAGGCGTGGACTTCCACGGACAAAATCCCTTTGATAACACCCTCTTGGCGGGCTTCCCGGCCGGTACGACGCATCTCACTTCCGCAGATTGCGGTATGGGTACGCAAGGTACCGGGGGCTTTGTCGCCAATCCTTTCCCCAGCAGTTTCCACTGCAACCCATCGCGGATCGATGGATTGACCGTCACCAACAGTTCCCAAGGGGGCGGCGGCATCTTCGTGCACGGGTGGGGGCATGACTTGGCGATCGCCAACAACCGAATCACCAACAATTCCGGAACCCTTTCGGGCGGGATCAACGTTGGCCAGGGTGAATTTCCTCCATCGTATCTGCAGGGGAGCGCCACAAACGCGCCTCCCGGCTCCTGCGTGAATGACAACGGCATTGCAGCTAACGTTCAACTGCCGTACTGCCATAACCAGCGCGTGAACGTGCACCACAACTTGGTTTCGCTGAACTCTTCCATCGGCGACGAATTGTTCTCGGCCACGCCGGCGGGGGCAGGCGGCGTCAGCTTCTGCACCGGCTCGGATTACTACAAGTTTAACTACAACTGGGTTTGCGGAAACCTGAGCACAGGCGACGGCGGCGGCGTCGGTCACCTCGGGTTCAGCTATAACGGAGACATCGAACACAACCAGATCCTGTTCAATCAGAGCGCCAACCCGACGATCGCGTCCAACGGCGGCGGGATCTTGATCATGGGCTCTCCCGACGTGGATCCGCCCTGCGGAGTCACGACGGACGCGGATTGTGTTCCTCCACTTGGTTCTGTTGGGCCGAGCGACGGAGCGGGTCCCGGACTGGTCATCAATGCCAACCTGATCATGGGCAACGCCGCGGAAAGCGGCAGCGGCGGCGGGCTGCGCTTGCAGAGTATCAACGGCTCGGAGCTGCTCAACTTCCCCACGACTCCGACCCAATGGTACTCGGTGACCGTCACCAATAACATCATCGCGAATAACGTCGCCGGCTGGGATGGCGCTGGAATTTCGCTACAGGACGCGTTGTTGGTGAACATCATCAACAACACCATCATGTCGAACGATACTACTGCTTCCTCGGGCGTGCTCTTCAACACGCTTGCGGCTCCCTTGGCCAGTTCGTCGGGCCCCACGTGCACCATTAACTGCGGGACGGCCTCGCACCCTCAGCCCGCCGGCTTGGTGAGCATCCAGAACAGCGCGACTCTTGTCGCGAACTTCCCCACGACTATCAGGTGTCCCCAAGGCCACGGGGGTGGAACCACCGGTACAAACAATGGGGCTTGCAGGAGATACTCGGTACCGATACTGGAGAACGATGTATTCTGGCAAAATCGTGCGTTCTACATTGCCGTGGGCTCTCTGGGAACAGGAACCCTGAACCAGCAGAACGTGGTTGCGCTGTATAACGCGTTCAGCACTACACGAGCGGCCAGCCAGCCGCTCACCGGCGCCTGCGTTACGGCCGGGACTACCGGGTCGCACTACTGGGACATCGGTGTGCGAGGCGACACGAGCCCGACCAACCATACCGGCTCTCTTGGGACCCCGCTCGCCGTGAGGTGGTCAGTGTTGACGAATATCGCCGGCGGTTACAATGGCAGTGGTTTGTTTAACACGGCATCAAATCCGCTCGCGGTCAGCCAATACTGCAATGGCTCGCGCGTACCGCCGGAAAACGGAGGTCTCGGCTACCAGGTGCCCCCGGGAATTTCGGATGCGACCGTGCCCAACCCCATCTTCAACCTGACGCCGGCTGCGACCGTGGATGAGGGCAATAACTGGATCAACATCGCTTGGGGCCCGCTCTCTCTCTCGAGCCCGGCAACGGGTGCAACGCTCGGCAACTATGCGCTGGCATCAAGTTCGCCGGCCATTGACTATATCGCGTGTCTGAGTGCCTCGGGTGATTGCCTGGCGGCGGGCGAAGTGGTTTCGGCGCCGCCGACTGACTTCTTCGGCAATCCGCGCCCGAATGATAGGGGTACGAATACGAGAATTGACGTGGGTGCAATCGAACATCAAGCTGATCAGACTGGGTCACTGGCGCCGCTCCTGGTTTCGATCACTCCCTCCACGGGCTTGCGGGGGACCACGGTTAATGTGGTCCTAAGCGGCACCAACCTGACCGGGACAACTGCAATTAACGGGTTGGCTGGTGGCGGGGTCACCGTCACCCTTACTTCCGTGAATGCCACTACGGTGACCGCGAGGCTTGTAATCTCGAACACCGCATCACTCCTTCCGAGGAACGTCAGCGTCACGGCGCTGGGTCTGACTAGCAACACCGTAACGTTCACAGTGGTAGGGCCGACGCTGACTTCGATCTCGCCCAACTCAGGGGCGCGCGGCACCAGCGTTCCAGTGGTCCTGACCGGCAGCAACCTGTCCGGCACCACAGCAGTGAACGTGTCCGGTACCGCAGGCAGCGTCGTCTGCACCATTAGTACAGTGACGCCGCCGACTGCCACGACGGTCAATGCGACGTGCGCAATCGCGACTGCCGCTGCAACCGGCAACAGGACCGTCAGCGTCACCACGACGCCCGGCGTAACCTCGAATACCGTGACGTTCACAGTGGGTCCGACGCTGACTTCGATCGCTCCGACGTCAGGCGTGCGCGGCACCAGTGTTCCAGTGCTCCTAACCGGCACCAGCCTGTCCGGAGCAACGGCAGTGAACGTGTCGGGTACTGCCGGCAATCGCGGCTACGGCTGCAACCGGGAACAGGAACGTCAGCGTCACCACAACGCCGGGCGTAACCACCAACAACGTGACGTTCACAGTCGTGAGTCCGACGCTGACTTCGATCGCTCCGACGTCAGGCGTGCGCGGCGGCCCCAGCGTGCCGATAACCCTAACCGGCAGCAACCTGTCCGGCACCACAGCAGTGAACGTGTCCGGTATTGCCGGAAGCGTCGTCTGCACCATAAGCGGGACGCCGACTGCCACTACTGTCACTGCGAACTGCGCAATCACGGCTACGGCTGCAACCGGGAACAGGAACGTCAGCGTCACAACGACGCCCGGAGTAACCTCCAACAACGTTACGTTCATAGTGGGTCCGACGCTGACTTCGATCTCTCCCACGTCGGGTTCGCGCACCGCCGGGGTTCCGGTTGCGGTGACCCTAACCGGCACCAGCCTGTCCGGAGCCACGGCAGTGAACGTGTCTGGTACGCTCGTGACCTGTACCATAAACGGGACGCCGACAGCCACGACGGTCAATGCGAACTGCGCAATCGCGGCTACGATCACGGCGAAACAAACTATCCGTACCGGCCGGACATCCAAACTTGGATGTTCGGCCTTTGCGACGACGAGAAACCGTACGGATCGATTCAAGGACATATCACAGATGCTTGACCATTACGGTTTACGGGGCGCGAAAATAATGCTGCTGGGAGGAGTTCTCGCCAGCAGCATCTTGGCTTCAACTGTGGGACCGCAAACCGCTACCCAGGCTCCGGCGGCTCAGACTGCAAGACGCTATAAGCCAAACCGGTTCGCGGGACGGGCAGGGAAGTATTACGAGCTTGTTTGGGGAGTTGACTCTCTGGCTGTGAAGTGGACGGAGTCGGGCGAGGTCATCCGATTTACCTACCGCGTGTTAGACGCGGACAAAGCCAAGACGCTCAACGATAAGAAGGTTGAGCCTGCCTTGATCGACCCGCAGGCCGGGGTCAAGCTAGTGGTCCCGTCGATGGAAAAGGTCGGGCAGTTGCGTCAGAGCAGCACACCCCAGGCGGGCAAGTCCTACTGGATGGCGTTCTCGAACAAGGGCAGGCTGGTGAAACGCGGAGACCGCGTAAATGTGGTCATTGGGCAATTTCGAGCTGACGGACTTGTGGTGGATTAGCGTCTCCCTTATGCGGTTTGACCCTATGCTTAACTCAGGTCTCAGTCTGAAATCTTCGAACGAGGTCGCATCGATGTTCCGAAAATCACTGGCCGTTTGTATATCGCTGGCGTTTGCCGTTTCGCTCGCCGCAGCAGGGGGCGAGACTCCTTCGCAAGTCAAGCTTTCCGCTGCCGCTATCGTCGAGAAGAACGTGGCGGCGCGCGGCGGTTTGCAGGCGTGGCGTGCGGTCCAAACGATGTCGATGCAGGGAAGACTGGGCGCTGGAGGGAATCGGCGAGCTACGGTTCCTGTTCCAATTCCGGGCCAAAAGTCCAGCAGGCAGTCACTCCCTACACGACCGGCCGAGGAGGTTCAACTGCCGTTTATCATGGAACTGAAGCGCCCCGGCAAAATGCGGATGGAGCTTCAGTTCAACGGGCAGACGGCAATTCAGGTCTATGACGGCGCCAACGGCTGGAAGCTGAGGCCGTTCCTCAACCGGCGTGTGGTTGAGCCTTACACGACCGACGAAATAAAGATGTCATCCATGCAGGCAGACGTCGATGGTTACTTGGTTGATTACGCGGCCAAGGGCACGCAGATCGAACTGGTTGGCATGGAGAAGGTTGAGGACCGCGACACTTATAAGCTCAAGCTGACCATGAAAAACGGTCAGGCGATCCATGACTGGATTGACGCGCAGACCTTTCTGGAAGCGAAAATTGAAGGGCAGCCCAGGCGGCTCGATGGCGTATATCATCCAGTGGAGGTGTACTTTCGCGATTACCGGCCAGTAAGCGGCCTTCAGATTCCGCACATTTTGGAGACGAAAGTTCTCCAAGTGGCCCGAACGGCGAAGGGGTTCAAGGATCCTCCTGTTCCGGCAGAGAAAATCATGATCGATAAGGTGGTCTTAAATCCCAATCTTGAGGGCTCACTTTTCGTCAAGCCGCAGTAGATAGGCTCTTGAGCCATAGGGCTTACACTGGGAGAGAGCCATCTTGGGAAATTGTCTCTCGCGCAGTTGAGCAGTTGAAATGGCGGCTTTCGGAAGATCAGACATTTCGCAACCTGGACCTAAGGAGTCAACGACAGATTTAGCTTGGGATTCAGAGCTGCCAGTTTGCGGGAGCCTCTGACCTGCGGAATTCTCCCTCCATTTCCAGCAAGCCTGTCCTTACCAAAAACTCCATCGGCCAGCCATCAGTGAAGTTGGCAGTGATTTATTCCCGTCGCGTTCTTTGAACAAACCTTGAGGGGAGAGCGTCGTTTGGTGAGAAGCTGAGACTTGGGCAGCGAAAACGAGCGCACGACCAGATCGACATTCTCATGTTGGGAAGCGCCTTAGCCCGCAGCTTACCCGCACACGTAAATTCATTGTTTTGAATCGCTGGCGGCCAGAGCGGGATTTCAGCTCGCTCTGCCCGTTTTTGCGTGGGATTTCGCATCTGGGTGACGGGGCGTCCAGTCTTTTGGTGGAAAGGCCACGTGCCAGAACATAGGATTTGGCAGCATGAACTCCACTCCGACCTGAGGATGATCGCTTTGATGCCTGTTAATGTGCGCGACAACGCACTCCAGCGCACCCTTTGTCTGCGCCGACACGAGAATCAACGCACCGTGAGCACTGATGGCCCGCGTGTGAGTCTCTTCTTGAAAAGGCAATCCAACGCCGGTCTGCCCGGAGACTCGGACTGGAACTGTCATCAATACTCGCTGACTCCTTCGGCGGTTTGCGGCGAGCCAAGAGGTCTCGCGGGATTCGGCTAGCCACGTTTCAAGTGTCCGAAGCTGCTCCGACTCAATGGCGGTAAACACCAGCCCCATGCCCTTGCCAGCTCGGGAGTAGACGACTCTTGCCCGGGTTTCAAACCGTTGCGCCCCCTTTGTGAGGCGTACGTCCGTGACCGTCCCTAAAGGGAGGGCGTTGTTCGTGTCCACATAGCAGCCTTGCTGACTCAAGTCACGGACGCGCGTTTCCATCCGCACGCCGGATTCAGCCGCTACCACCTCAACAGCGGCAACGAACTCGTACCGAGGATGAGTCCGGCGGTCAGCTCCGGCTAGCGCGGCGGAAGGGCCAGTAGCCTTTTTCTCTTCAACGGGGGCAATGAATTCGTCGCCAGGATGGGTCTGCTCGTCCGCCCTGGCAAGCACGGCGGAATCGCTAGCAGAGTTTTCCACATCACTAGAAATCTTGGGCGTGGGCGGGTTCGCAGCTTTCGAGCTTCGCTTACGCTTGCGGCGCTTCATAACCGTACAATTCTAACGCAAATGGCGCAGACGGAATCGAGCGCCCCGCCTGACAATGCACCTATTGGTAAGCAGGATAAAATATTTTCGACGCGGAGGGCATGTGGGCAGACCTCAAAGCGTCAGCCGGCACGGGGCCGGATATTACCATTGAAGTGTTGTAATGGATCCTGAGTCCAGAGTCAGGTCCAGTGCTTGCGTTCCCGTTTGGCATTGAACGTTCCGCCCTCCGCCCTGATTGGTGAGCACCAACACGTGACTTCCGTCGGGATTCTCGAAGGCCACGTGATCAATATCGGACAGCGTTCCTTCGGAACCGATCACGCGCGCCCCTCTTTGAACGACTTTCGAATAGTGCGCGAACGCCCAATACTGCCCGCTGCGCGTTACCGCGTGCGTCTTGGCATCTAGTGTCACGACGCCGCCGCAAGAGAATGGCCCAATGTTTGGCCGTCCTTGTTCATCCAGCACCAAGTTCCATCCCACGATGCATTGTGCCCAGTTCCGCAGGATGCCCGCGAACGTATGCGACCATTTCGCCCAGTCCGAGGCGTAGTCCGGATGTTTGTAGTCGGGCCCACCCTCGGTCCAGTAGGTGCTTTTTGCGGGGAATGCCTCGTGCACGCGGGCCATCGCATCCGGAGTGCCGACGTAGCCATGCCACGCAACGCCTTCGACGTACTTGGAGAGAGCGGGGTCGCTCAATTCATCCATTACCCGGCCCCAGAGACTGTAGTTGTGGTCGAGAATCCAAATCTTCGTCTCCAGTGAAGCTCGCTCCAGCGCTGGCCCCAGATGGTTCTTGACGAACTCGACTTCGTACTCCTGCCCCCACAAAGCGGCAGGCATCCGTCCATCCTGGTCGGTGTCGACCTCGTTCTGTACGGTGACCGCCTGAATCTTTACACCGTCCTGAGAATAGCCTTGTAAGAATTTGACAAAATATTCCGCATAGGAGGACAGGTACTTCTTGCGCATCGAGCCCCCCAGCATGGAATCGCCGGCTTTCATCCAGCCCGGTGGGGTCCACGGCGACGAGAAAAGAAACAGATCCGAATTTACCTTCCGTGCGTCGCGCAAGATCGGGAGGATGTATTCGCGATCGTGTTCGATACTGAATTTTTGCAACTCCGGATCGGGGTCTGGGCTTTCGTTGAAAGTGTACGCGAAACGGGAATAATCGCTCGCACCAATGCAGGTGCGCCCGACGGAAAGCCGCAATCCGTTTGGTCCCAATAGATCGTTGAGCAGAGCGCCGCGCTTTTGTTCGTCCAGCTGGGCTAGGAGGAAGCAAGAAGCATCAGTAAACGCCGCTCCGAATCCCAGAATTTCCGATTCCCGCCGCCCTCTCCGCCGAGGCCGTCCCCCATACTGGCAGCTTGATCTCTTCCATCCGGCGGTCCTGCGAAGTGACCCAGGCCCTGGCACGGGCGGGGGGACTGGCCCAGGAGGACGGAGCGTTGGCGGCAGCTAGAGAAGCGGCAGCGGCAAGCTTCAGGAATTCTCTACGGCTACTATGCAGCATTAGTGTCCCCTCGACGCGGAATGAAAGCGTTTGCTTTCGGCGACCACAACAAGGCCGCCGGACAAACGATTGTTGAGAGACTAACCGGGGTGTGTGCCGGAAGGCAACGCAGAAAGAAGGGAAGGGTATTACCTCCTCCGAGCCTCCGCGTTCCTCCGAAGCCAATCACCGATAGGATTTCGTGGGGCCACCGCGGCGCAGCGCTCTTCACTTTTTGAGGAGGGAGCGGACGCGCGCCTCGTCCGACATCGGAAGCCAATCGCCGGGCTTCGAGCAGGTGTATACGTCCGCCTGCGAGGTCCCCGGATAGGTCGTGGGAGCACCCGAAACCTGATCCTTCTTCAAGAAGAAGACCCCCTGCTGATTTTTCGCGAACTTGGGAAAGTGAACCCACGCTACATCTTGGCATCCAGGAAATCGGAGGACCATCTTGTTCTTTTTGGGTTTTGTACCCTTGAGGACGGAGTGGATTTCGAGAATGGCTTCATGCCAGTCCGGCTGGTGCTCGGTGATGTGTGAAGGTGCGCCGGCTGACTTGGGCACGACCCAGCGGCGGACATCCATGACGCGGGCGACGACGACATAGTCCGCAGAGGCGATCCGGTTTTGCAGTTCTTGATCGCTGATCTGCTGGTCCGCCTGTAGGAAGGTTTTTTCAGCTGAGCCGGCTTCTACTGGCGCCGACCCGCCGCTGGGCAAGACCTCATGGCCCAATTCCTTGACGGCAACGCCTGAACCAAAGAGCCATCCTTCCGTGTAAAACGTTGCCTGGGTCCCTTCCTGGAGAGCCGATGGGTCCTTCATCTCAACGGTGACGTTATCGCCCTTCCTCAGTGAAACCGCTGGGGGCTTTTTCAAGACAGAGTCCACGCGAACGACAATCGTTTGCGCCGATTTCGGGACGTCGGCAAACGAGGTGGCTCCGAGTTGGCTGACCGTCCCTGTAAAGACGATGCTCGATTGTTTGATCAAGGCCGCCTGATTGCTCGTCGCTTGCAGCCGCCCAGCGACTGCCGGCGCCGGCAGGAGAGCCCACAAGATGCCCCCAAAGAAGATTGGCGAAATATTCATGCGCCTCTCCTTCCCCCACCACATGACACAAATGCGCTTCACGGAATCACCGGAACGCTGAAATAGAACGGATCGATGGAAATCGCCACGGGATTGCCGGAACCGTCAGTGAGCGTCTTCGCACTGAAGTCCGCCGCCCGCTGGTAGGTTACGCCCGAGGGGAAATTAGCGCGGTCCGGAGTGTTGTTCGCGCAAAAAACGCCGCGAAACTCATTCCCTACTGAAAGCAGATAGTCGTAATCCCCCAGATAGGGCAAGAACTGTTGAGCAGGCTCGTTCGCGGGGACACTCGCCAGAATCGTATCTTGAACGTTCACGAACGCGTTGTGCGACTGCACCACATGGGTGACCCACCGGCCGTTCATTAATTGCTGATAAAGAAGAGCGGCGACGCCATTGTTGGCCACCGCTAGTGCGATGTTCGTGGCATTGCTGATCGTCGTGTGGGGTAAATCCGACTTGGACCAGGTCGCGCCTCGGTCAGCCGAGCGGCGCACATGAAGCGTATAAATGTCTTTCTTGCTTCCACGGTCTGCCCAACCGACGTAGACGATGGAACTGTTGTTTGGATCCACTGCGATGGAAAGCGTTGAGCCGATTCGCTCCTGCCCCAATGTGGGCGAATTGGACCACGGGATGGAGACGCGTTTGACAACCAGCCGGCCCGGTAATTTGTCCGACTGGTCTTTCAGCGCCTGAAAAGCATGAGGGCCGATTCCTCCTGCATCATCCCGGACAACGACGACGTCGCTAGTGGCGATTTTGCCGTCAAACTTGCGCCAGCCGAAAAAAGCTGCGTAAACGGTATTGTCGCCGGCGACCGCCGGACGAACCGATGGCCCATCCTGTCCCATTGTCGTGCGCGCCTCGACGGAAAAGGATTTGTATGTCGCCCCACCATCGAGCGACACGTCGACCGTTGCCGTGTGCCCGTTAGTTTGGTTGAAATCGTTAAGTCCGACATAGATGTGGTCGCTATTGGAAATGGCTAACGCGCGCACGAATGGCTGGTCCACGTTGTTGCGGCTGGACTGCACACTCATGGCTGTGCCGGAAGAAACATCAGTCGTTTCCGATTCGTTCAGAGTGATGGATGCCGCGCAAGCCAGTGTGCCGGCATGAAGATCGCCGCGGGGGTGATTTTCGCCAGGGGCCAGCGCATGGGTGATGTCGCAAGTCATTCTCTGAACAGGAGTGATGGCGTTCAGGACCCAGCTGTTGCCACCGTCCTGGGAAACATAGACAGGGGCATTCCCGCTGCTCGATACCGGATTCGGTGTGAACGCCGACGCGACCATAACCTGGGGGTTAGCCGTCTGGATTGCCAGGAAGGGCTCGCTGTCTTGATTGGTTTCGCCACTCAGGCTTGACGGAATCAGATCCACAACCTTGACCTGAGTTGGCGCCGCATAAACGCGCCCAAACGCCTCAGAGGGTTTGAGGTGAACGCGGTCATTTCCGGTATTAGACGGGGTCAAACTCCCGATGAATAAAGTTGCGGCAATCAGAGCGAGCAGAGTAAGCACAAGGAAGCGCATCCAATACACAGCGAGAGCTCTCATAGCAGTGGTCTCCCGAGTCATGTAGAGATACATCCCACGCAGGGTAGGTCAGCAGGTGAGCCGGGTTCCGCATGCCAGACATACTTCCCTGGAAGCTAAAACTAGCCGGGGAACCAACATACACCTAATCTCTTTCCCAGACAATTCCCAAGCCGCCTCCACAGACTAGAATCTTCTGCAAATCACAAGAAACCAGGGAGATAGGCATCTCAGTCGCGTTGAGAGGCCCGGCGCGGGCTTGCGGGTTGCTGTGGGCGAAATTGCGTGTATCATCGGGGCAGTTGTGGCATCGGCGGGCTGTCCCCAGAAGAACATCAGGTTCGAAAACGGATCCATGCTTATCACTTGTCGGCCCCGAGTACGCGTTAAATCCAGATTCGGAGACCGAGAGGGAGCGCTCGCGTGAGCTCGGGCCGTTTGCTGCTGCGAATGGAATTGCGGAGTGATCCGGAGATGCTCCGTGTGGTGCGAAATGTCTTGGGACAGCTCGCGGCGACACTGGGATTTTCCGAACTGGAATGCCATGCAGTAGTTCTCGCCGTCGACGAAGCGCTGACAAATATCATTCGCCATGCCTACCTCGGAGACGCTGAACGGCCCATCGAGGTATCCTGCCGCCGGATTCACGTGTCGCGGGACGGCCGGGGCCGTGACGCTCTTGAAATCGTCCTGGAAGATCGCGGTGTGACGGTGAATGCGAAGAAGATGTGCGGGCGCGCGCTCGAAGATGTGCGCCCCGGGGGGCTGGGCCTGCACTTTATACGTGAGAGCATGGATACGGTAGAATTCAGCCGCAGGAAGGGCAGGAATCAGCTCCGCCTGGTGAAGATTTTGCACGAGCCCCAGAAAGGCTCTTGAGGAGAACCCAACTTGCAGATTGCCGCGCGCCATTTGGACAAGATCACCATTTTCGATATTTCGGGAGACATCGATCTTGCGACTTCACCGGTATTGCGGAAGGCGCTTCTGCGTGAGTTTCGCGAACTGAAAGTGCCGCGAGTCGTGCTCAACCTTGGGGCGGTTCGTTACATGGACAGTTCCGGCGTGGCGTCGCTGGTGGAAGGCCTCAAAGCATCGCGCGACGTCGGTTCGCGTTTCATCCTGTTCGGTCTGAATCGAACGATTCGGGAAGTTCTGCAGCTCTCCAAGTTGGTGAAAATCTTTGAGATTTACGACAACGAAGAGCAATCCGTGGCGCCCTGAGTCTGCCAAGCCCACAAACCGAGGAAGCCCGACGAGATCATTGTGGAACTGACGACGCAAATTGGGGCCTTTCCAAGGCAAGCCGCTCCGCCTGCAGCGCGCCGTATCGCAGGCCATGCAGGCCGGCGTTGGGGCGCTCCCTATTCTTTCCCTGATCACGTTCTTCATTGGGTTGATACTGGCGCTGCAAAGCGCTTATGAGCTGCGCAAGTTCGGGGCCTTGACCTACGTTGCCAGCGCCGTGGCCATTTCCATGACGCGGGAACTCGGGCCGCTGATTACCGCGATTGTGGTCATCGGGCGGTCTGGTTCGGCGTTCGCCGCGGAAATCGGCACGATGAAGGTCACGGAAGAAATCGACGCGCTGGAGACGATGGCGATCGATCCAATTGATTTCCTGGTTACGCCAAAATTTATCGCCATGATCGCGATGCTGCCGTGCCTTACGATCTGGGCCAACTTCATGGGGATTCTCGGCGGAGCGCTCTTTGGCGTGGCACAGGCGGATTTCACATTGGTCCGTTATATTGACTCGTCTTTAGACGCGCTCTATCTGCGCGACATCACGACGGGATTGATCAAGAGCGTTATGTTCGGCATCACGATCACAGCCGTGGGCTGCCACGAAGGGCTTTCCACGGGCGCAGGCGCGGAGCAGGTCGGCCGATCAACCACGCGCGCCGTCGTGGTTTCCATATTTCTGGTGATACTGGTGGACCTCGTCTTTACGGCGCTCTTTTTCTTTATGAGTGAAAGGTAGGGTTTGGAATATCGCCATGGAGCAGACCAAAAGCGCGGCAACGCAGCCGGAGGCGATGATCTCGGTGCGGAATCTTCGCGTCAGTTATGGAGAACTCGAGATTCTCCACGGCATCAGTTTTGATGTGATGCACGGCGAAACGCTGGTGATTCTGGGCGGTTCCGGTTCCGGCAAGAGCACGCTTCTGCGCACACTGGTGGGCCTGGAAAGGCCTAGTTCGGGTGAAATCTGGCTCAGAGGGAAAAACATCGCGGCGATTTCGTCGCGTGAAATGGACGAAATCCGGAAGAAAATCGGCATGTCGTTTCAGGGCGGAGCCTTGTTTGGCTCGATGACCGTAGGAGAGAACGTGGCGCTGCCCCTGCGCGAACACACCAAGCTGGAAGATTCGACCATCGAAATAATCCTGCGGTTGAAATTGGATCAGGTGGGTTTGTCCAAATTCGAGAACTACATGCCTTCGCAGTTGAGCGGCGGCATGAAGAAGCGCGCCGCGGTGGCTCGCGCGCTGGCCATGGATCCTGAGATTCTTTTTTTCGATGAGCCTTCCGCGGGACTCGATCCTATTATCGCCGCCGGCGTGGATCAGCTCATTCTCGAACTCAAACAGGCATTTCACATGACCATCAAGAAATGCGTTCGAGCACGCATCCGCGCGTGCGGCAATTCCTCGACCGCATTCCCGAGCCGGAAGTTTCGCAGGAACTGGACTATCTGCAAATGCTGACCGAAGAACACCGCCACCCGGGCCGGTGAAGAGCGGGGAAGAGAGGGACATGATGGAATCGAAACGCGAACAAGCCTTGGTGGGATTGTTTGTGCTGATCGCCGGTGCCGTGCTGGTAGCCACGGTTTTTGCTCTCACTGGCGCATTTAGCGGCGCGGCCGCGACGTACCGCGTCTACTTTCCGTTTGCCGGCGGACTGGAACCCGGCGCGACGGTGCGCTACGCGGGCGGACCGAAAGTCGGCCGCGTGGAGAAACTACAGCTCGACCCGAAGGATTCTTCGCGCATCGAGATAACCTTCAGCGTGAAACCAGGTTTGCCTGTCAAGACGGATAGCCATGTGAAGATCATGAGCTTGAGCCCGCTGGGGGACAATCATTTAGAAATTGTTCCGGGAAGCGAGAAAGCCGCGCTCGCCGCGGCGGGAGCGATCCTGCCGTCCGAGCCCTATGTGGACTTCAATGCGCTCACGGCAAAGCTCAACGACCTTGCGCCCCAAGCGCAGCAACTTCTAGAGACGCTCAACGATCGCGCGAGCGAGGTGCAAGTTACACTGGCTCGCGTGAACGATCTTCTGAACGATACGAATCGAGCAAACCTGGCGCAGACGCTGGCCGAAACTCGCGGAATGATTGCGGAAAACCGTGGCTCGGTGAAGGCAACGGTACAGAATCTGAATTCCGCCAGCCAAAAACTTGAGCCGTTGCTCGAGGATCTGCGAAAAACGTCGGCGCAGGCGGATGAGACGCTGAATCACGTTGATTCTTTGATCGGAGAGAATCGCGCCGACGTTCGCGAAGCCGTGACCGATTTGCGGCGATCGCTTGCGACGGTAAGGGATCTAACCGGACGCCTGGACCAGATGCTCGACGTTAACTCCGAAAACATAGATGAGTTGCTTGATAACCTGCGCCACGTGAGTCAAAATCTCAAGGAATTCACGAACACGATCAAGACCAGGCCTTACACGCTCATTCGGTCGAATAACCCATCCGATCACAAACCGGGAGCGCGGCAATGAGCCGAGCGCGAGGTGACTTGGAAGTGCGGCGTTTGGAAAGAGTCCCAACGGGACGCGAAGAAACAGCACTTAGAGCAGCCGGTCCCAGCCGATGCGGGTGCGGTCGAGAAAGCGGGCGTGGTTCCTGTAACGCTACTCTTGGGCCAGCTGATGACCTCACATCTGTATCGTGAGGATCGCATCGTCTACGGCAACGGTGCGGAGCAATTGGGCACCTACGAGTATCAGCGTTGGGCTGAACCTCCCACGGAAATGATCCAGGAAGTCTTGTTGCGAGAGCTGCGGTCATCAGGCCGCTACCGGGCTGTCCACTACCGGCGCAGCAATATGCAGGGAGACTTTGCGATTCGCGGGCGCCTATATGATTTCAAAGAGGTCGATGGACGTCAAATGTCAGCGAGAGTCACGTTGGAATTGGAAATGCGTGACCTGAGGAGTGGTGCGACCGTTTGGACTCACTACTACACCCACGACGAACCGACGAGTGGAAAAGATGTGCCGGCCCTAGTCGCGGCATTGGACAAGAATGTCCAGCGTGCTGTGAAAGAAGTTGTGGAAAGTCTGGACCAGTACTTCGCGTCCCATCCCGTCAAATAGGGCAGGGCATCTTGCAAATTCCAGTGCCACTTCCCAGGCCGCGCCGCTAGGTCACGCGCCGAAGCGTGAGCAGCGTTATATCGTCCTCCAACTCGCCTTCCTGGCCGCGGTAAAGTTGCACGCCTTCGAGCAGCGCACGAGAAAAATTCTGGAGCACAAGCGGCTCAGGCAGCCCGCGCAACGTCTTTTCCGCAAGTTCCAAAAAGCCTTTTGAAGCGAGTTGCTCACCCGCCGGCGAGCGAACTTCTGTCGCACCATCGGAGAACGCGAGAATCATGTCGCCGTGGTTCAGCCGCACGCTCTGCTGGCTGTAGATTTCACCAGTAATGTATCCCAGCGGGAAGCCCTCCAGCCCTTCCCCCAGCTCCAGGAATCGCTTCTCGCGCTCCCGCCAGAGAAACATCCGCGGGTGCGCCGCGTAAGCAAAATTAAATTCGCCGCTTGTGCCGTCAAAGGTTCCCGTGACGACCGTGGTCAGCCGAAGAGGACTAGCCGATTTTTCGTTGGAAAGCGTAAAGGCGTCATTGAGCTCCGCCAGCAACTTTGCCGTATCTCGAATGTCTTGGAATCTATGCACGAGGCGGTGGACGTGCCGGGCCACACCGCTGGCGGTGTAGCCGTGTCCAACGCAATCCGCGAGGACCACGCGGGCGATGTTATCGCTGCAGGAGAACACCGCGGAAAGATCGCCGCCCTTGTCGCCGCCGGACGGCACCGCGATGACATCGCTTTGCAATCCTGCCAGTTCCAGAGAGCGGTGAACTCTCTCATTGCCGGCCCACAACTCCATGCAGCCGAAGGGCCGCATTGCGGTTTTCGTGCAATCTAATTGTTCGGGTTCGACCTTCTTGAACTTCATCACTATTTTGATGCTGACGAGCCTTTCTTTGGTGCCGACTTTGTCGGTGAACCGGGAACTGATGTCTTGCTACGGGGCGCGTGAATCAACTCGGCAGGAACGCCGGACGTGAATTGCGCGCCGCCAGCAAGTATCGCACTTTTCCTCGAACCTGCCGTATGATGCTCGCATGAGGATACTGCTTGTCGAAGACGATGCGCGCATCGCGCGATTCGTGGCCAAGGGCCTGCGAGAACAAGCTTACGCCGTCGATGTTTCCAGTAGCGGCGACGACGCGCTTTATCAGGCAGCGATCAATACTTACGACTTGGTGATCCTCGATGTGCTGATTCCAGGCCACAACGGTTTTGAAGTTTGCCGCCAGCTGAGAAAATCAGGCCAGCGCATGCCCATTCTGATGCTGACCGCGCGCGATGCCGTTGAGGACCGCATCACCGGCCTCGATCACGGTGCCGACGATTACCTCACCAAGCCGTTCGAATTCCGCGAGTTGCTCGCGCGTCTCCGTGCCTTGCTGCGCCGCTCGGGTGAGCTTCGCCCCGCCAAAATTGTCGTCGCCGACCTCGTCCTGGACACCGCCGCGCAAAGCGTTTCCCGGGCAAGCCGGAGTGTGACGCTCACTGCCAAAGAATATGCACTCCTCGAATATCTTGCGCGCAACGCGGGCCGCGTTGTGGGGCGGGCGGAAATCGCGGAGCACGTGTGGGATGAGACGTTCGATCCCTTCTCGAATCTGATCGAAGTTTACGTCAATCGCGTGCGCCGGAAAATTGACGCGGATTCCAGCAAGCCCTTGCTCCATACCCGCCGCGGCGCCGGCTACTTGTTTGGCCCTCTGAACGATTCCGATGTCGCGGAGGCGGGAGACGAAAATGTTTCGCCGCGGCCTCGCGCCAAGGCAACTTCTTCCGTCCGGAAGAACCATGCTTGATTCCGTCCGCCTCCGGCTCACGCTCTGGTACACGGCGGTATTGACGCTCGTTCTGATTGTTCTCTGCTTGATCACTTATTTTATTTTCTGGCGGAGCACGCTGCAGCGCAGCGACGTGAATCTCTCCGAACTCTCCGAAGCATTTCTCACCACGCTGGATGCTGAAGTGAACGATCAGAGCGGCCCGGATTCGCTCAAACTCGCCGGTCAGGTAGCCATCACGGAACATCGCTTTCGCGATCATATTTTCGCCATCTTTGATGCCTCGGGAAAAATTGTTGTCAGCTCCCAGGATGTTGCGCCTCCAGTGCCGCCGACCGGTTCCTCCGCCGCCGCAGTCTTGTCCTCGCATTCGTTTCAGCGTTTTCTCGAGGCTTCCTCCCGTTCTGACCGGCTTTTCGGCGAAGTCAAAGGAGGCGAGGATGGCTACCGGGGATTTGCGCGGCATTTTTCCTCCGGGGGGAAAACGTACATTCTGATCATCCTGCAATCGCTCCACCCACAGGAGGAGATGCTCGAAGAAGTCACCTCAACGTTTGCATGGGTCATCCCGATCGCCATTGTACTTGCCAGCGTGGGCGGTTACTTTCTCGCGCGCAAGAGCCTCGCCCCCGTCGTGGCGATGAGCAGCCAGGCCGGGCGCATCGGGGCCGCCAATCTACACGAGCGGCTGGCGGTACAGAATGACAGAGACGAACTGGGGCACTTGGCGCGGTCGTTCAACAGCCTGCTGGACCGTCTCAGTCAATCTTTCGAACGCCAGCAGCGCTTCATGGCCGATGCGTCACACGAATTGCGGACGCCGGTTGCGATTTTGCGCGGAGAGGCGGAAGTCGCTCTTTCGCAGCAGGCACGTTCTTCGGAGGAGTACCGTGAATCGCTGGGAGTACTTCACCAGGAGGCCGAGCGGCTCACCCACATCGTGGAGGATCTCTTCACGCTTACGCGCGCGGACGCCGGCCAGTATCCGCTCCAGCCTCACGATTTTTATCTCGATGAACTTGTCGGCGAATGTGTGCATTCCGCCCGTACGCTGGCGCTCGCAAAAAAGATTTCTCTGAATTTCGAAGAAGCCCCCGAATCTCCCATCCACGCCGACGAATCCCTCCTGCGCCGCATGATCCTCAATCTGCTGGATAACGCCATTAAGTACACCTCTGAAGCCGGACGCGTCTCTGTGACCTGCCGTCGCGCAGGCGAGGAATATGTCTTGAGCATCACGGATACTGGGGGAGGAATCCCCGCTGATCTGCAGCCTCGCATTTTCGAGCGTTTTTTCCGCGTTGATAAAGCCCGTTCCCGGGCGGAAAACGATGGAAGCGGCGCAGGATTGGGCCTATCCATTTCCCGCTGGATCGCGGAGGCCCACCACGGGCGTTTGGAGCTGACGCGCTCTGACTCGATCGGAAGCACCTTCACTGCCTATCTCCCTGTCGGGCCGTCCTCCTCTGCATCTAGCGGTTAATCCGGTTAATCTTGCGTTTATGTTTCCTTCGTTAGGGTACATTCATCCTTGCCGCGTATATGTTCCCGTCCGGCCCAGGAGTCGAGATTTATGAAATCGTGTCGCATCCTCGTTCTGTCGTGGACCTCGGTTGCTGCCCTTTCGTTGTGCTCCGCGGGTATTGCCGCGGCGCAGGAAACGCCGGCTCCCGCGAACACTGCACCCACAAAAGATGCGCAGCAGGGGGCGCCCGCAACGTCTCCAACGCTTCGCCTGACGCTGGAAGATGCTCTTGCGCGCGCCAGGAAGAACAGCACGCAATTTCAAGCCGGATTGAGCGACGCCGCGCTTGCCCGCGGGGACAAGAGCCTGGCGCGCGACGCACTGCTCCCCAACGTGAATTACAACACGCAGTATCTCTATACCCAAGGCAATGGGCCGGGCGAACCCGTGCGCTACATTGCCAACAATGCCGTGCATGAATACATCAGCCAGGGTAACGTGCATCAAATTCTGGACCTCACCAGTATTTCGAATTTTCGTCGCGTCTCGGCTGTCGCCGCCGCCGCGCGCGCGCGAGCGGAAGTCGCCTCACGCGGATTGGTCGTTACGGTTGTCCGGAGTTATTACGCTGTGGCCGCCGCTCAACAAAAACTGCTGTCCGCCCAAAGAGCGACGGACGAAGGCGACCGCTTCTTCAAACTTACGCAGGACCTTGAACATGGGGGGGAAGTAGCGCATTCCGACGTCATCAAGGCCGAATTGCAGATGCAGGAGCGCCGCCGCCAATTTCTAGAAGCTCAGCTTGGTCTTCTAAACGCGCGGCTTGATCTGGCGGTACTGATTTTTCCCGATTTCAACGAGAATTACGAAGTTGCCGACGATCTCCATTCTCCTGTTCCTCTGCCTACGCTGGGCGAAGTTCAACAGCAAGCTGCTCGTGATAATCCCGATGTCCGCGCCGCTTTGGAGTCTGTCCGCGCGGCCGGCTTTGACGTCACTGGCGCGCGCGCCGGGTATTTGCCTTCGCTGACGCTCGATTACTGGTACGGTATCGACGCTATACGGTTTGCCACGAATACCGACGTCAACGGCCGGAAGCTTTCGAACCTCGGTTCCTCCGCTTTCGCTACGTTGGTTATCCCTATCTGGAATTGGGGCGCCACACAAACCCGCATCAAGCAAGCCGAACTGCGACGCTCTCAGGCGCAGCGCGAGCTTTCTTTTGCGCAGCGGAGGCTCCTTGCTGAAATCAAATCGCTGTATGCGGAAGCGGAAACGGCGCTGAACGAACTCGGCGGCCTCAATCGCTCCGCGGAACTGGCCGAGGAAAGCCTCCGGCTGATCATCCTGCGCTACAGGAACGGAGAATCTACCGTGCTGGAAGTGGCCGATGCCCAGACGACTTTTGCGCTGACCAATGCGGCTTATCAAGATGGTGCCGTGCGTTATCGGGTGGCGCTGGCAAGTTTGCAAACTCTTACGGGGGTGCTGACGACTCCATGAAGATTACGATGACGACTTACATGCAAACGCAAAAACTTTCGCTGGTCTCCGTCGCGTCGATTGGCGCGTTGCTCTTCGGCATGAGCGGTTGTGCTCTCATTTCGCAGTTGATTTCCGCGGAGGCCGTCGTTTTCCCCGTTCAGCAAGCGGTCATCACGCCGAAAATTACTGCGCCCATCCGCCAATTCTTCGTGGTGCGTGGGAGCCGCGTTCACCAGGGCCAGTTGCTCGCCATTCTGGAAAACAAGGATTTGGCCGCAGCGGCCGAGCAGAGCAAGGGCGAGTTCGCGCAGGCCGAGGCCGGTTACGCTACTACCGTTGGTGCGGGGCTTCCCGAGCAGGTTCAGAAAGCCGAACTGGACACTGCCGCGTCAAAGGAGGCCTTTGACGCGCAACAGAAGCTATATGAAAGCCGCAAGCAGCTATTTCAGCAAGGCGCGCTTCCGCGGCGCGATCTCGATTCCGCGCAAGTCGCGCTGGCGCAGGCGCGCAGCCAGTATCAACAAGCGCAGAAACAGCTCGACGACCTGAAAAATCTGGGCGAGAAGCAAGCTCTGAAATCTGCGGGCGGCCAGCTCTCCGCCGCCACAGGGAAATATCAGGGCGCCGAGGCGCAACTGAGCTATTCCGAAATTCGCAGTCCCATCAATGGAGTGGTTACTGACCGCCCGCTTTATCCCGGTGAGCTCGCCACTGCCAATCAACCGCTCCTCACCGTTATGGACATTTCGAAGTTGATCGCCAAGACCCACATCGCGCAGTCCGAAGCGGCCATTCTTAGAGTCGGCAACCCCGCGGAGTTGAGAGTCGCTGGCATTGACGAGCCGGTGAAGGGCCGCGTAACTCTCGTCAGCCCGGCGCTCGATCCCGGCAGCACCACCATCGAAGTGTGGGTCGAAGCGTCGAAGCCTGATCCCGCATTGCGCCCTGGAATGACTATCAATCTTTCCATCACCGCGAAAACCGTGAAAGACGCTATCGTTGTGCCCGCCTCTGCCGTCTTTAAGAGTCCCGAAGGGGCGGACATCGTTCTACTCGCCGGTTCGGACGGCCACGCGCATGTTAAACCCGTGCAGATCGGCGTGCGCGCACTGGACCACACCCAGATTGTCAGTGGAATCAAAGCTGGCGATGCGGTGATCACGTCCGGCGGTTACGCGCTGCCGGAAAACACGGCGATCAAGATCGAAGCGCCCGCGCCTGCGGAAAATACTGCCGCCAAGAGCGACAAAGCAGATAAAGCCGGTGATTCGGCGAAGCCCGCGGAAAAGGACAAGGAGTAGACGCGGATGGAGCCTACTTCCGATTCCCTTCGCACCGCGAATTCCCCTGCCAAACCAGACGTACCCTGGTTTCAACGCCTGGCGAGCCCTATTTTGTTTTTGATCGTCAGCCTGACCCTGGTGGGCGGATATCTGGCATTTGCGATTCCCGTCTCCGTTTTTCCAAACACCGATTTTCCACGCATCGTCATCGGCGTGGACAACGGCGTCATGCCCATCGACCAAATGCTCGTGGTGATCACCCGCCCGATCGAAGAAGCCGTCAACAGTGTGCCTGGTTTGTTGAGGGTTCAGTCCATCACCAGCCGCGGCTCCGCCGAAGTCGATCTTTTCTTCGATTGGAATGCGGACATGATTCTGACTTTGCAACGAGTCGATGCGGTTGTGGCGCGCTTGCAAGCTGAACTTCCACAGACCGCGAAGGTGGAAACGCATCGCCTCACGTTTGCCGTGTTCCCCATCATTGGCTACAGCCTGACTTCGGACACCGTTCCGCC
>WNFN01245916.1_pt1 | contig 27408 bp, 19 predicted proteins | sample 5400161 | NCBI WGS metagenome assembly WNFN01 (sample SAMN13153353, study PRJNA577476) | soil metagenome | isolation source: 80 cm saprolite on Douglas fir-dominated hillslope | place: USA:California | collected 2013-09-17 | reverse complement strand
TTCGGCTGCGTTGGTGGACGAACCAACGGCATTACTAGCGGCGGTGATCGCCGCCACATTGGGCGTAACAACGGTCGGGATACCGGTGGTCTTCCCGGCGACCGAAATATTGGCAGCGTTAATAATCACTCGCGCGGCCAGGTTGGCATTATCGGAAGCTCGAATACCGGCTTCTCCGGCATCAATGGTCCCAAGTGGCGCGATCAGGTTTACATTGCCCGGCGGAACGTTGGGGATTGGCGCCAGGGTTCCGATACCCGCGCCAGAACTCGGCACGGTTGGAGCGAGTACGATATCGCTGTAATTATCGTAGACGATGCCTGACGGCGCGAAAATGACGGTGCCCTTGGCCCCGATACCTGCATTGATGTCGCCCGTGGCGGACCAGATAACGATATTACCACCGAAAGTCGTTAGTATCCGGCTTTCTCCCAGCAGCACGCTGCCTTCGGAATACACATCGATGTCGCCGGACCCCTGCGTGAGAATACCGGCATGCGCGCCCGGGGTAACTCCGTTGACGCCGACAATGGTTTGACCGCCTGGCACGACTGTCGTAATGCTCCCGCCAAAGTCAGTCAGGATACTGCTGTCGGTCACTCCGTTACTGGTGGAGTTCTCGGCACTGAACATCGTCAGGCTGCCGCTGTAAGTGATCCTCTGCCCGTCCGCGCCGGTCGTTGGAAACAGAGTGGCAATTTGACTGACCCATTGACTGCCCCCTTGTTCGAGACTTTGCTACCACGACCCTGGCAAATCGATGAATTTGTGAGGATTTTCCGCCTCTTTTCTTTGCGTCTTTGCGTGAGATTTTGCGGGATTGGCAGATAACGGAGTGTGCTCGACAGGCGGCACGTCAATGAGTAGGTTGGCTGGTGAAACCATTGTCGGAAATCACCAGGGATGCACTAGAACTTCCCCCAAAAGAGCGCCTAGCTTTGGTGAGGATTCTTATCGACATTTCCGAGGAAGCAACATCGTACGATCCTGAAATCGATACGATTTGGGAAGACGAGATTTCCCGGCGGATAAAATCTATCGAAGAGGGGAGCGCTCGTTCCAGAAGCCCTACGGATGTCTTTGCTGACCTTGATAGCAGATTCCCAGGATGAAGGGATCTTGTCTTTAAACGAGGGACCAACCGTCACCTGGCAAGCGCTCGACGATCAACTCCGTCACAAACATGGCTGGCAATGATCGTCCTTTCGCGCAGAGCTGACGTCGAGTTTTGTCTCTTACGTCCGAAATCTCCAAAGTTCAGATCCGTCCTGTTCGGTGCGTGCCTAATCGCACTGACCGCACCATGAAGAATTCTCATTCACTCTGGCCTAGTGTCCAATATTCAACACGCGACCTTCAGATTCGTTCTTCTTTCGCCCATCACGTAAATTACACTTTTCATATCTGTTGCTCGTTGAGACGTGACCCTAGCTCCATCACCTTCAATGCGAGCGGTGCTACCACGCCTGACGGGTTACAGATCACGCCGAAGTAATCGTTCCGAATTTTCTGTGTAATCTGCGTAATCTGCGGATAATTTAATCTTCGGGAACTGAGTTAATCCCGCGAGTGCGGAACCGAAACTAGCGAATTTGTGCCAAGGGTGTTAAACTCACCAGGAACGGGTACGTAAATGTAGGGACTTGCTCGTGTAGCAACGGCACGTTTGTTTAGCACGGAATGACGAAGAAACTCTTGGAAGATTTCGTAGCGCGAAAGAAAGCTTGGAGGAGGGCGCAGGCGCGTTTACCGATGGCGGAGAAGGCTAAAATCGTCGAGGTTTTGCGGGATCGTCATCTAGCCTTTCGGAAACTGCGGACGGCGCGCCGAAAGAGCGCTCAATCGGACTGAAACTTCGCCCATTTTTGCTCAAGTCCGAACCTTTTCACGAGCTGGAGAAACCGGTCACTCTCAAACTCGTCGGCAGCGAGCAATAATGATACTCGCTCGCGATCCTTCGGGCGTCCTAGCCTTAGCGCTTCGATGGCGAGGTATTCAGGGCGCATTACGCGGACGCTAAGGCCCTGTTCAAAAATCAAATATTGTGCCTCACGCAACGCCTCGGCTGAAAGCTCGTCGCTCACGGGCAAGAACTGTACTGGCCAGCCCTCGATGATCACGTTGCCCTGGGCGTCGAACTCAATACCTCCCTTAGAGCGCAACCAAGAAAAAATGGGTTCTAGTGAGACGAGCAGTCCTTCCGACGCCGGCAGATTAACGAGGAGGTCTATGTCGAGCGTCGCAAAGGGCTCCACATAAAAAAGAGCGCCCACTGCGCCGGCGACCGCATAATCGTCGATCACGCGAGCTCGCTTTATTTCCTCGACCGTTTCAAATGTTCTTTTCATCAAGAGGTGATCCCGAATAACACGCTCGGGACTTATAGCACACATGGAGACTTCGACGATGATAACTCTCTCTTGCTGGCTGGCTGTAGTCTGTCGTTTCGCAATTTCCTGAGGAACATTGTTCGAATCGACGCACCTGCTGACTGACGTTTGCCGCACTCCGCATCCGGCCTTGGCACAAGCCTGGCCCAAGGTTCGCAGCATCTGCTCCCTGTCCTTGTCATCCAGAAAACGTTCCTGGCGGCGAGTCTCGGTCGGAGTATCGATAGCATTCCCCCCCCAAACGCAGACTTCAGAACGGCGTGCGGGTCTCTATCCAGGCGTATGGGAAGTGGCCGAAGATTTTGATTCGCCGCATCAAAATTGCCAATGACTCGAGTTCTATGATTCACGAGACGAAGTGAATGCCTCTCTTGACGAGTAAGACTGATTAGCTAAAAGTATTACTGTGAAGCTAACCAGTAAAGGCCAAGTAACTATTCCGCAAGCGCTCCGGGAAAAGTTCGGCTTGTTGCCGGAAACCGAAGTGATGTTCGAGGAAGCAGACGGCGGCGTACTTATAAAACCGGCGGCGACGACTCGCCGGCGAGAAGCAGAGGCTTGGTTGCAGCGTGCTCGTGGCAGTGCAACTGCCAAGCTCACTACCGACGAGATCATGTCTCTCACCCGCGGGGAGAAGTAAATGGTCTTGGTGGATGCGAACGTTTTGCTGGATATCCTCACGGACGATCCGAAGTGGGGCTTGTGGTCAGAAGAGAAGCTTCTGACTGTAATTGAGGATGATCAAGCAGCCGTAAACCCGATTATCTTTGCTGAGCTGGGTGCTGCTTATCGCACCGCTACGGAACTCGAAGAGGCGCTCTCCGGATGGCCCATCCAGCGGTTGCCGCTGCCATACGAGGCGGCGTTTCCGGCAGCGCAAGCTTTTCTCCGGTACCGGAGAAGAGGCGGACAACGCCGATCGCCATTGCCCGACTTCTATATCGGCGGGCATGCCTCCGTGACACGTTTCACACTCCTGACCCGTGACGCTGCGCGTTATCGAACTTATTTCCCGAAGGTGAGGCTAATTTCGCCAGAAGTCTCTGGGCGATAACCAAAAGAAGAAGAGGAGTGTGGAGTAATGGAGTGGGGGAGTCAGGTTAATGTTTCCAAGAGGCACTTCCGGAATCGGCGCGAGCGTGCCGATTCCGGCGACGTAATTAATTTGAAGCTTCAGCTTGTGAAGACGATCTCGGTTGGGGCCTCGCCAGTTCAGGTCGTGTTTACGCCCAACGGGACGCGGGCTTATGTCATCTTTGACGAGGGGAGTCCGCCTTATGGTTATTTAGCGTATATCGACACCGCGTTGGAAGCCAGGGAGGGGATAGCACGAGATCGACGCTTCAATGGTCCATTTGGTCTCGCGATTACTCCCGACGGCGCCACGTTGTATGTCACGCAAACAGACAGGATTTACGCGACCGGTAGAGAAAAGGAAGGTGTGATTGTCTTCGATACGGCCAGTAATCAAATCAGGCAAACAAGCCTTCAGCTGTGACATTTCGGTTACAACGTCGAGGAGCGTTGAAAACGAATGATGCGATTTTCTCGATTGCACATAAAAAACGGAGTTAGTCGCGGATCACGCTGCTTGTTTATGTCATTAGAGATTCCGGACTAACGACTTAGGTACGAAAGAACGACCCTTCCAGCGTCTTTGTGACGCAATCGTAACAGCGTATCCGTTGTTCCCGGGCGGTTTATCAGGAAAATAACGGCCAGGATCAGAGGAGGGGATTGGCCTGTGCTCTCTGGCCTGCTTACCCAAACGCAAGCATCAGATCGTTCAATCACGTGAAAGCATACAAAACATTTCTGGCGAGTTGTCTTGCCTTCGCGCTAATCAGCGCGGCATCTGCACAGACGCCGACAGTGATTCATATCACCGGCTCCACTTCGTACCGGGCAGCCGTCTATACGGCGATCAACAATATCCTGAAACCAGGATACACGTTTGCCTTTGTTGGCATGCCTAACCAGCTATTGCACGCTAGCCAAGCCATCTTCACGGGCACAACCCGCAAGGGCGCCTACTCTGTCATCATCAAGCTTTCGTTTTCCGGTTCGATCGGCGGTATCGATACAATTGCTGCGGACCTGACCATCGGTCCTTTCGGCACGTTCACCGGCGGAGGAGGCTGGCTGGTGAGCCAACAACGGATACGGGATCCCGGAAGCCCCTGTTGGACCTCAAGGTTTTCCTACAGGCGGCAACGCGATTTCCCCTTCCGGACCGCCGCCTAATTTGGACGTGGCAGTAACCGCTGATGTGGCCCTGTCCGATTGTTTCCAGGCGGACGCGCCGCCGTTGTACGCACATATCGTGGTCAATGACGAAATCGTGGGAGTCGTCCCGTTTGTGTTTGTGGCGACCCAGGGAACGCCCCTAGCAAATCCCAAGAGACATCCGGTAAATAACATCACGAGCGAACAAGTTAAAGACGTCTTCGTGGAAGGAAACTTGACGCTCAGCGAGCTCAGTGGCAACAGCGCCGACACCGAACCGGTCTTGGCCGTCGGGCGCGACGAAGATTCCGGTGAACGGGTCCAGGCACTCGTCAATTCCGGAATCGGGAACTACACATATTACACATTCTTGCAGCAGTACCAACCGTTGTATAACGGCAACAGGACGCCGACGAATCCTCCTCCAGCTCCTCCTATTGGCTCCCAGATCACCGGCGCAGCTCTGTGGCCGACATTGACCCTCAATGCCATCAGTTATCCTCTGGGAGATTCCGGTTATAGCGGCGGCGGAAGCCTCGCGGCAGCAATCAGCGTGTCGCATGGGAATCCGCCTTCGCCAACCTTTGCGACCTGGTTCGTCAGTTATTTTGGGGTGAACGACGCGACATATCTAATGACATTTCTGTCCTTCAATGCAGTTCAATTGCAGTTCAACGGGATCCCTTACACAGCAGCCAACGTTGAAGGGCCTGCCGCGCCGGGGTTCTCTGCTCAGTACACTTACTGGGGCTACGAGCACGTCTTCTATCGCACGACCTATGCCGGCTACGGCAAAACAGTTGCCGACCAGATCGCGACTGACCTGACAACGACCAGCGCGAGCGTATCTGGGATTCTGCTTGGCAATATGAAGGTCCACAGGGAGGAAGACGGGCGAACCAGAGACGGCGAACCCATTGTGCCGGGTCCTCTCTAACATTGTAATTGAGAGTCGTCAGTTAAGAGCGTCCCGGTGACTAGGGTTAAATGGGGCGGTTTGTGGGAGTCAGGGCGATGAAAGGGGATTCCTTTGAGCCTTTTGCGTAAAGCGCCCTTTGGAGGCAGCGTCGTGAAAACGCGAGACTTAAACGGGAGGAAAGGGACGAAACGGAGAGGGCTCTCCTTTGGTTAGCCCTATAACCTCCTGTTCAAAGCCCGACGCCGAGCGATTTTCTGTGTAGTTTGTGTTAGCAATGGCCTTTCGCAGGTTGAAACCCGAACAAACAGGCTTAAGGCTTTGCGAATTCAGTCCGGCTTCTTACTTTTGCTTGTCAGCGGTTGCCGGGAGAGCCCGATCCAGTTCCTCTTGCAGCTTGTCGTACAACCAAGCTTTGATGAGCGATTGCCGAGTCATCCCGCGCAGCGTGGCTTGAAAGTCGAGCTTTTGCAGCACATGCGACGGCAAATCCAGATTAACCCGTCTTTGTTTGAGTCCCGGTCGGGCAGCCGTGGACAGATCCAAATAAGGGACTATGCTTTCTTCCCCGGCATCAAAAATTCTGAAGTTCTGGTCTGAGCGTCGGAAGGTCCAGGGCGACAAGTGCGTTAGTTGCTGCTACCTGAGTCCCCGCCGCCATACCCCAGGACCTCGACGATAATCACCGATTGCGCAGCCTGTTCCTGATTCGCCGCAGTCTGCTGTTTAGCGACCTCTTGTGCGACGTTAGTGCTCGAACCCACCGCATTACTAGCCGCCGTGATCGCGGCCACATTGGGTGATACGATGGTGGGCACTCCAGTGGTCTTACCAGCCACGGAAATATTAGCGGCGTTGACAATAACGCGGGCTGCCAGGTTGGCGTTACCCGAGGCCCGAATACCGGCTTCACCGGCATCAATAGTTCCTTCCGGCGCGACCAGGTCGAGGTTACCAGCCGGTACATCTGGAATCGGTGCTAGCGTGCCGATACCGGCGCCGGAGCTGGGAACAGTTGGAGACAGCAGAATGTCGGCGAACTGGTCGTAAACGATCCCGGGCGGTGCGAAAATCACCGTGCCTTTGGCGCCGATACCGGCATTGATATCGCCGGTAGCAGACCAGATCACGATGTTGCCACCGAACGTTGTTAAAACGCGGCTCTCGCCTAGCAACACGCTGCCTTCCGAGTACATATCGATATCACCGGACCCTTGGGTCAGAATCCCGGCGTGGGCTCCTGGAGTTACGCCATTGACACCCACAATCGTTTGACCACCCGCTACTACCGTGGTGATCCCGCCGCCGAAGTCAGTCAGGATACTGCTGTCTGTCACTCCGTTCGGGGACGAGGCGCTGAACATGGTTAAGCTACCGTTATAAGTAATCTTTTGTCCGTTTGGTCCGACCGTTGGGAATAGGGCGGCGATTGCGTCGTTACCGCGCACGTAGGTCCGATAGAACCGGCTGGTTGGATCGTTATATTCCAAGCCGGTTTCATTCAGTTCGGTGAAATAGACCTGCAAAAGGAAGACGCTCTGTTGCTCAATCGGCAGCGATTCGAAGTAAGCAAGCGCACTAGTGGCAGATCCAGTAAACCTGTACATCTGTTGCAGCCACGCCAGCAATTGACCCTGGTAAGTCGCCACCACCTTGCCGGGTTGATTGACTAAAAGAAGATTCGGGTCCGCCACGTTCGCCGGATTCAGATACAGATTGGCGAATCCGGTCCAATTTGGGCCATTAGATCCGACGCCCGCCAGGACGATGATTCCGGCCCCGCCATTCGGGTTGGTCAATTTGGGAGTGCCAATTAGTCCGATGGACTCGATTACACCTTGCGCACTTTGATAGACATTTCCGCCGGCGCTGAGCTCCAAATTGCCGGGTCCGGCGATATCGACGTTCGCAAATAGAATCTCGTTCCCGGCAGAGATAACGGACACATCGCTCGTCGAGTTGTTGAGAATGAGGCTGCGAAATGTTTGGGATTCACTGAAATTCACCGTATTACCCACGATGTCGCCTCCGGCTCGGATATCCATTGCCTTGCCGGCGATGTATTCCGTCTCGTTTATTCCCGCCATAGTGACATTCAGCTGTTGTCCGACCTGAAGACCGACAATGTCGCCGGTCACCGCATAGATCCGGGCAGGAGTAGGATCGTTCGCATGAAGCGTTCCGGACGCGGAATCGAGCTCGAAAGCGAAAATTGTTGGGAGTACGGTCGCTGGCACGCTCCTCGTAAGCGTATTCGTGTCCAGGACCGTTTGCTTCTTGGGGTTGATCAAATAATAAGCCGGGTTGAAAGGATTAGGTAAATCTCCGGCGTTGGCGCCGGAGATATCAAGGATCAGCGGTGCTTTTGTGAGTGCCGAAAGCGCATCGGCATAGATCGAGCCTTCCGCCAGGAGTTCTAGTTGGCCGGTCGGCGAGGGTGCTAGTTCCAGCACGCCAGGGTTTGTCAGTGCTCCGTAAACACTACCGCTTGTGATAAAGACGCGCAGCGTAGAAGGAAAGAGACCATCGGCCAGGGAGACATCGGTAGGAGTCTCGGAGGAAACAGGAACGAAATTTCCTCCGGCCGAAAGGAGATCGATAGCGGTTCCGGCTGTCCACAGGGAGAAAAAGGATTGGCCGTTGCCGACCTTAGACGGATCAGAAAGTAGCGCTGCGCTCGTTGTATTTATAGGACCATTTATTATACCGGGATCGACGGCGTTGCCGAGTACGACATCGCCCCGGACCTCCAGACTAATAGTGGCGTCTCCCGGGGCCAGCGCGGGCCCCCCAAAGGCGAAACTGTAAACTGCTGCCGTAGAGACGCCGGTCGGACGTGGATCAATGCTGCTGGACTGCCCATACACCAAATCAATACCCCCAATCGAGCCTGCCTGGATGTTCAGCTTTCCCCGAAGATCGCTAAATTCGCCACCCGCGAAGCCGATGTCATCGCTAAGATAGGCGGCCGGGGCCGGATTCAGGGCTTCTCCGATTTTGATCGTCACATCGCCACCACCAGTCTCAATCAGACTTGAGCCGCTGCTCGAAGTCACACGACCGGTCCCACCGACTGCCACGACCAAGCTGCTACTCGTCTCGCCGTTAGAGGAGAGCGTCAAGACCCCGGCGTTACCACCTGACAGCACCGTCACATTGCCGCCGCCCAGAGCGCCGATCCCGGTGAAGCCTGTCACCACTGGAGCGCTCGGCTGGTTTGGCCCAGGCACGTAGGTTCCAAAATTGATCCACCAGGCGGCATTTTGGCCGATAGCAGCACCTCCCTGGATCCAAAGCCAATTTCCAACGCTATAGCTTGGAACGAAGTTACCATTGGGTAGAGAATTTAAATTGAAGCCGGTCAGGTTGCCTTGGGCGGCAACCAGCACGTTCCCGCCACCATTAGGATAATAGGCCTGATAGAATGGTTGCGCCGCGATGGTTTCGTAAACCGTATTCTGGTACTTTTTGCCAAGGATCGTTCCGTCTCCTAACGTACCACGGGGGAGGTCGAACGAAGCCTCCTTCGTTAGTAGCGATTGTGCGCCCGCCGTGTAGACGCCATACAATGAATCCTCGCTAAAGTTCCCGCCTGCTAGCAAATCGAGGTATCCGGTACCTGTCCTGATCACGCTAAAGATCGGTGTACCGCCCGCGAGCGTGATATGCGGATCGTCAAGCACAAGGTTCCCCGACCCATTCAAGGCGGTTTGTGCCTGCAGAATCCGGGTATCGGCTGCCGCAGTATCGGCGCCCGCCACTAACCGGATTGACCAGGAGAGCGGTACCTGGCCATTTGCTCCAAGCGACAACATCTGCTCCACCGCGAAGACCTGACCTTGAATACCCGAGCTATTCGGCGGGCGAATATTCACGGACGTAGTACCGGCAGGAAACACGAGGTTGGTGCCTGCCGGGATCAGGGCGCCTGGGTTCATCAGAGTGATGTTACTGGCTAACGAAATTGAACCGGTGAAGTCCGACAAGATTGCCCCAGCCGGCCAAGTCACTCCATTAATCGAGATAGAAAATGGGAGCACCGAACCCGCGGCGGCTATAGTCCCCGCTGGCAGCATCGTCCCTGCCGGAACGGTCTGGCCTGCCTGAAATATTTTGCCCCCAGGGATCGTGATGGTCGCGCTTGCAATAAACGCGGTGTTCACCTGTGCCGGCGAACTCAACGTAACTGTCACCGGAATCGTGACATTTGAATTCAGCTGGGCCGCGTTGACCGGAATCGCATAATTAAGCGCCACCGGGCCGTTAGAGAAAGTGGTCCCTGCCGCGAGCACTACTCCCGTTGTGAACACCGCGACATTGGACAGGGTGGTGCTCCCCGCCGTCAATACCCAGCCGTTAGAGTCCGGATTTGAGAGGGTGGAAGGGGCGAAACCATCATTGATACTTCCATAAATGTTCAGGTTACCGCCGGCGCGCAGGACCAAGACCCCGGGTTCACCGGAACCGTAAACCGGGTCTAGGGGCGAATTTGGATTAACACTGGCATAGCGATACGTCGACAAATCGAGATCTCCCATTACCGTCAAATTCCCGGTCGGAGTCGCACTCACGATTTCCACGCCCGGTCGCAGATGAAATGCCTGCTGGTAGGTAATCAGACCGGCTAGTTCGGATCGCAACGTGGAATTGAGTTGCCCGTTTGACTCCGCGTTGGCAATAAAAGAAGTACTATCCTGATTGACCTGATCCAGGATGATTGCGCCGGTTGGAACTCCGGTATCCGCGCTTTGTACGATGGTGCCGTTGGGATCCGTCGGTGCGTAGGTCCAGAAAGCGTTTAAGGCGATCGTCTGCGCGCCGGTAATATTGAGCTGTCCGCTTGCCGCGATCCGGACATTCCCTGAGGTTACCCCGGTCCGAGGTACGTTGAGTTCGAGATCGCCGCGGTCGACTCCATCGGGCGAAGCCATGTTGATGGTAGCGCCTGCATCCAGGAGCAGCACTCCGGTCCCATTGTTTAACGCTGTAGCAGAGGTGTTCGAGCCATCCGCCACCGTTAACTCGATCGTGCCGCGATTTTCCGCGGCGATCGGTTGGCCGTAGCCATCGACCTGCAGAACCGTGTTATGAACATCAAGAATCGCGGTCGAGGTTAGTTCGAGATTGCCATTGGCGGATAGTCGAATGGAGCCTGGAGTAGCGCCACTCGCGTCGATGGTGCCGCTGACAATCAAGCTGCCGTTATCGACAGAGATGTCGACCGTATGCGCCTTGATGGTGGTGGCAGCCGCGATGTCGATACTCCCCTGTTTGATGTCGAACGAGCGTGAACCGAAAAATCCACCGGTATCTAGCAGCTGATTCAAAGTCGTGAAATCGCCGAGGTGTTGAGCTCGGATATCGAAGAAACCCGCATTAAAATCACCGGTACTACTTCCCAGTAGCGTGCCAGCAAGCGTGACTTGTCCAGCCGATGCGCTAGTGGCGGTGATCGTTAGACTACCTGCGTTGTCGGCACTTGCGGAAACATTGATCAGCGAGAGGGGCGCTTGGGTGATATTACCCAGAGTGCTTTCCAGTGAGACATCGCCGCCAAACGTGGGTACTTTCTGGTCGAACATCGAGACCGTCAGTCCGGAGACATCGATGCTGGAATTCGCATTCAGACTGATATTTCCGGTGGCAGTCAAGGTGACTTTACCACTCGCCGCGAAGATTGATGTTGAGTCGGTAATGGTGTTGCCGGTTAGATTGATCTCCGCTCCGAGACTATCGGACATCGCCGTGGCTGGAAGCATCCCGGAGGGTGTGGTCAATGTCAGCGCCCCTCCGGTCTTATAGCTGAGGACTGAGGCCGGCGCCCCGGTCAGTAACGGTGTGATCAAGTTCAAATTTCCACCCGTATAAGTTCCTGGCCCAGTCTGAGCGAGATAGACAGAGAACGATCCTTTGCTATTGGCCGTGATCTCCTGGTTTGCGGTCAGGTTAACCGTGGAGAACCCGAGCACCAAGCGGCCGAGCCCCGTGAGATTCTGCGGTTGGTCCGTTGATGCGTAGCCGAATACGATTTCGTTGGCCACGATATTCAGCACGCCGCTACCGGTACCAGGCCCGCCTGGGATCACTGGTCCCGGCGGCGTGTCGCCGTAGGTTGTGACACTCGGGCTACCCGGGGCGACTCCTAACTGTGCTAACCCATTCCAGACAAGTGTATTGGTGGTGATGGTAACAACATCTGAGCCGCTTCCGGCGCCATACACAGCGGGAGTATCGAAAACCAAATCCTGGAGTGTCGATTTGCCGGTAACTGAGTTAATCGTATTCAGGGTAACCGATCCGTAAACATTGATCGACTGCGCAGCCGAAAGCGTCAGAATCTGCAAAGCCGGGGCGCCCGCAGCAGGATCTCCTGCCAAGAGGCGATCGAGGACAGTCTGGTCGAGCAAGATACCGATCGGGAGCGTGCCGGACTTTTGGGCGTTGGCTAACGCTGCTGGGGTTCCAATATTGATATCCGTAGCCGAGAATCCGATATACTTGGCGCCATAGTTGACGTTCTCGCCGAGGTTCAGACCCCCGTTAGTGGCGAATGCGATGCTGCCATCCGAGAATAGTGAGGCGCCATTGTCCACCGTGATCGGTCCACCGGCGGGTCCCGACGCGGGTTGGATATTCAGATAGCCGTTCGAAACCGCAAGCACGGAAGAGGTCTGGGAGAATTCCCCTCCCGTGGAGTTCGTAAAGAAATAACCAGTAGTGGAATCAAATGCGGGGGTGCCTTTCCCGAGCGTATCAATGCTTGCTCCCGACTCGACCGTGACACCGCCGCTCATGGCTAGCAGGGTCACGCCAGCGCCGGTGACGATCGCTCCGGTTCGGACAGCCACGGCGGTAGCATTGGCATTAAACTCGACGAGAAAACCTCCCGTCGCCAACAGACTGCCGCCGACGTAGACGTTCGACGCGCCGACAGCGTCAACCGAGGATGCGCTCAGGGAAATCCAACCTTGAGTCGGCATGGCGTTCGGCCCCGTTATTTCGATTTGCTGTGCCGCGCCTCCGGGTGCTCCGATGCCGCTGATTACCAGTGCCCCGGAATACCCACCCGGCGCCGGAGCAAAGTCGGCGGTGCCATTAAAACTGAGCTGGGAATGAGCATTGGGCGGAGCTATTAGTTGGAGCGTCAAAGTGGAGGCGTCTACCGTCAAAAGCGGGCGCGGCTGGTTAAACCTTTGCGCCTGAGAAACCGCGACCCCGCTGTAGCTTTCGAGATCGTATTGGGAGTAGGTTTCTGCGACTGACGCCGGCGTGATGATTGCGTCTGTAGGAAGAGCGTTCAGGATACCGGTGTTGGCGACACCGGTGTTGACATTCACCTCATAAGAACCATTACCCAATGACAACACTGACGGCTGATTGGTATTTCCGCGGCCGCCCAATTCCACCCGGAACGCGCCCGGCAGGAGCGCGTAATTGGAGGGCATCAGCGTGTAGGTACCCGCTGCAAGCCCAGGTACGCCTGTCGGAACCACGATTTGCTGGCCGATATTAGGGATGCTCCCGCTGTAACCGGTGTTGGTGTCCACTACGGATGGCGCATAGGTTTGTATACCCGGTACCAGAGCATAGACGACGTTGCCCGAAGCACTGAAAGTGTTACTCGGGTTCTGGTTAACCAGCGCGGTCGAGAGTACATCGAGCGATCCTCCCCTACCAGAAATGAACCCCTCCCCAAATAGCGTGCCACCGCCTGAGAGATCGAGCAATGCGCCGCTTGCGACCGACACCGAATAACCCTCTAGGGTAATTCCCCGATTCGATGCGAATGTCCCAGTGATTACGTCGGTCGGAGTTACGTTTTGTCCATTGACGGTGTAGGTCACGCCGTCGGTGGTTCCTCCGTACGGAATCGTTAATCCGTTTGCGCTGACTGAGGTAATACTCCCCGGCAGGAAATTTACTGCCTTCGTAACAGCGCTCGCCCCCCCTCCTGGGTTAATCCCGAGAGTAATCGAGCCGAGGGGTGCCCGGACGATTCCGCCTTGATTGATCGTTTTCGCTTCAAAGGCAATCTGCCCAAAGACAGATTGGGGAACCGCTGGATCGACGCCGTTGATCCGATAGATTGAGATAAACGTGCCCGCAGTAAACGCCGCTAAACTGCTGTTGACTAGGCGGAAACCAGCGATCACCGTGACCGGCCCGCTTGCCGACACCGGATAAAGTTGGGCGGCAGTAAACGATAAGCTTCCGGGAGAGCGGACGTTGGCTCCGGATAGAAAGCGAATATCCCCCTCGCTAACGAAATTCACCACCTCGAAACCGGGGTGATGGATCGACTCCGGACTGGATCCGGTGGTCACTGGGACGGTTTCCAGATCCCCGAACTGAGCAAAGCTAATATCAATAAGATCGGCAAGGATACTGAGAACCGACTCTCCGGGTCGATTCCCGGGTTGGCTCCCAAATGAGGTAATGCCGCCGGCGCCATTTGGAATGCCGTAATCCCCGACGGTGTTGGCGAGTGAGACGTACGGAGCTGCAATCGTGACAAAGCCGCTGAGGTTAATATCCGCTAAAGTACCGGCCGAAAGTTTGATGCTCTCTCCGGCAGTCAGAGTAACGTTGCCCTTAAACAAAATCGAGTTGGCGGCATAAAACGAAAGATTATCAAAACCGCCCTGAGCGATCGCGCTAGCGCTCAAATAAGCATGCCCAACCTTAAGGTTCGGATTTGCTTGCCCAGGCTCGAGGGTGAGAGGGAGGTTGCTCGGCAACGCATTTTGCCCGATCACGATTGTTCTCGGCAGCCGCAAGTCATTCGGAACTAGCTGATCTGAGTTTGTGTTGAGGGAAGTAGTGAACGGGGCCGGGACTGCATAAAACGGACCAGCGAAACTGACGGCCAGGGTGCCGCCGGCTGCCTCCGAACCGCCCGCCGCTGCTCGCAGTGTCCCGTCGATGTAAAGCCCGTCGTAAGAACTCAGTGAAATTGAGCCGCCGTTACTCACGACCTGGACAGGGTCAGTCAAGAGCTGGGAAGCCGACGTTCCTCCGAAACTCTGAACCGGAGTTGCCCCTGCGAACAGATCCAAAACTGCGCTTGTACCGGACGCGTCTAGGGATGCACCAGGGCGGATGATGACGAAAGCGTCGGTAGAAATCAGCGCCGTTAGAGTATTGCTCACGACCCCCGTGCCCCCAGTGCTTCCCAATATAATGGAACCTGCGTTTGGAACGACGCCGTACCGCCGGCCGAACCGGTCAAACGTGACAAACGCCTGAGCCGCTACATCCAAAGTGCTGTTGCTGCCGATCCAGATCGAAAGGGGCCCTGGCTCATAACTGAGCTTAGCTCCTTTGCCACTCCCTACACCACCCAGTGGGCGATAGTTGACGATCGTGATGGAACCGCTTGGCGCCCGCAGCGTGCCGTTGACCGTGATCTGACCTGCTCCCTGGATATTGATCGCCTGGCCGGGGTCGACGTTGATGACGGATCCTGTACCAATATCGATGGTGCCGCCAGCTGCCACGTTGGTCGGCCTAGCAAGCTGGCCACCGGTAACGAGTTGCCCATTGATCCCGGCTGACAGGCTCAGGCTGGCGCCGGGACGCTGGGTTACGGTGGCAGTCTCTGGATTTCCCAGGTAGACCGGCAGTAGCACCGGATCACCCATAGCCGCGGCTGTGCTAGCGCCGGTCGCAACTTTAAAGCTATTCGCCGTAATCTCGTAGACCGGTTCGGTGACATTGATAGCGGCCCCCGGCGCCACGGTCAGCGAAGCCAGACCATGGATAGTGTAGCTGGAGAACCCTTGACCAAAGAACGATGTCGGGAGTACGAGCTGGTCCGTTGCCGCCGGAGTAATTGCATTGCCGATGACCACCGAGTAGGCCTGTAACGAAAGGCCCCCGCCCGCCTTGACACCGTATGAACGCAAGGCGCCGTCTAGAATCAGCGGCCCTTGCGATACGGCTTCTGCGACGGTAAGCAATGTACGCAACTGGCTCGGACGCGGTGACACATTGCCGACGTTATCCGCTTGGATCGTGATATTTCCGCCGCTACCGTCGAGGGTTTTGCGGTTGGGCAGGATGGCTGCACCCGAAGACGCGTCGATCAGGCTGCCGCTCGCCAGCGTGATCCCCTGATTTGAAGTGAGGGTCAGGTTGCCTCCATTGATAAATGCCTCACCGGATATACCTAACGGATCAAGCAATGCGTTTGTCCAGAGACCGGCAGTATCGATCGTGGCACCGGCTTCCAATGTGATACCGGCGATTGGCTTGGCCGGCTCGAATGCGGGTGGCGCACTAAGGTTATATGATACCGTATTAATGGAAACGCTACCGTCGGGAGCGGTGATGCCTCCGCTGATCACAACGTTGGCTGCGGCTAACGAGATCTGGGCGCCGTCGGCGAAAACTAGGGGAGCACTGATCGTCAAGTAGCCTCGACCCTGATGCAGTTGTGGCGGGCTGGTTGAAGGGCTTGCTTTCGGCGCAGCCGCTTCGACATCGACGGTCAGCCCGCCTAAATCGGCGCTGTTGATCTGTGAGGCAGAATAAGTGTTAGTATTTGTTAGAGTTTTGCTGACCGGTGTCGTCGCCGTTAGACCCGCCGTTAGCGACGATGGGCTATTACCAAAAACGACGTTGCTTGAATACAATTGGCCGCTGAATGTGGCCCCGTTTTGGGTAATGTTTGCGTACGGGCCCACGGTCAGCGAGCCGTTCAGCGGAACTGTGCTCTCAGTCAAAAGAAATGGATCGGTTACACTGGTTGGACGGCTAGCGTTCTGCTGGGGTCCATCAATCGTCTTGGCTTGAATGGTTCCCTCGAATACGGAGGTAGCGGCATCAATCAATAGACTCCCCGCGTCTCGCCCCTCGGTATAACCGGGCCGATAAATTTCGCTCGGCTGTGTGATCACGTTTTGGTACGTCTCCGTGACGTTCCAACGCGGATGATTGACCATGAACCCTTGGAAAACGCCAAGATAGGTTATACCTGCCGGAGCCGTGTTCACATTATAGATGCGGCCATCACTCCCGATAAGGTAACTTTGCTTGATGTAGCCCGCCTGGTATTGGATGGATCCGCCAGCGATGTTAAACACCGACCCGGATTGGGTCACTACCTGGTTCGAGGAAAGGGTAATCGCGCCTCCCACGGTATCCCATTCGCCGATACTGTGGCCGACGTTGTTGAGCTCGCCGCTGACCTCCAACAGCCCTCCGGCTGTGTAGAAACGGTTCTCGGTGTTGTAAGGCGCGTTATAAGTCGAACTAGCCGGTACTTCGACGAGTTGCCGGAGATCCACATAAACCGTGTTATTATTTAGCAGTTTGGTATCCCGGTTTAATGAGGCATCCCGTAGTTCGAACCCCTGAACGTTGACGGCGAGATTGTTAGCCGACATCGGTAACGAAACACCGACTAAGCCTGATACATCGAGCTCGGAGCCGCTTCCTGCAAAAATCCGCTTCCCGGCGCTCACCGCGATTTGACCCGCCGTTGCACTAGTGAGCGAGCCGCTCGCGAAATCGACGCTGCCGCCAGTGCTGACTTCGATGCGGGAAATGCCGATTCGGTCTGGGAGAGTCGCGTAATCGTTGGCAAGAGAGGGAAACGCATTGTTGGACGTATTCGCAACACCCAAGTTGTATGCAGCGGTTCTCTGTGGATTAAGCGCAGTACCGGAGTTTGGGTCGGGCTCAATATAAGTAATGCTGCCAGGGGCTAAGGTAACCTCGCCAGTGGTATCGGTTAGAGAAGTTAACAGATGAATTGTGCCTCGCTGATCGACCGAACTGGTGGAAATAACCACCCCAGCCTGGGTCACCTGGCCGCCCGCCATGGTAATGTCGCCGGTTTTCGCTTGAATAACACCGCTATTCAATGCGGAGCCGCCATTACCAACGGCAACCTCGGTGCCCAGGGTCGTTGCGTAAGTAACAGAACCGCTGGCGGGAACTATGCTGTATCCCTGCTGGAGATAAAAAGCTTTTCCGGCGGCGAGAATGGTCTGGCCATTGGCGGTCGTAATCGAGCCCGCGTTCTCCACCGAACCGCCGAGTAGAATGATAGAGCCACCTCGGTCCGCGATTCTCAGCGGTGAATTCGTTACGATCTGTGCACCGGCTTCAACCAGAACCGGACCAGACCCGTTGATGAAACTCGGTAGATCCTGACCAGTATGATTCAGCGTGCTGTAGATCCCATTACTTGTGAACTGAGAATCGCTGATCGACGCCGCAGCAGCCAGCAACGAGCTCACATTGACCTGGGATGCGCCTCCGAAAATGACGCCGTTCTGGTTGATCAAGTAGACTTGGCCTTGCGCCTTGATCGAACCCAGTATCTGGCTCGGCCTACCCGAAGGGTCCAGGATCCGGTTCAAAGCCACCCAGCTGTTCGCTAAAACTCCTCCGGCGTTTTGGTTGAAATCGACGGTCGTATTCTTACCAACGTTAAAGGTCTGCCAATTTAAAATCGCTTGTGACGATGTTTGCTGGATGGTGACCGTGGTTTGAGCCCCGGTGACCGACTGGGTCGGAAGTTTGGCTCCCTGCCATTCCGCGTTCTTCCCGGTTGCCATCTGCAGACCACCCGGTATCAGACCGTTTGGAACATTGCTTGATCCGGCTAGGGCTGCATTCCGTGCCGCTTGTTGCATTGCTTGCGCCGATTTCAACGCGTCTGCGGCTCGGGACAGGATCTCGTTGGCATTATTTTGTAGCGCCGTCATCGCCGCCTGATTCCCCCCGAAGAAGGTGCTGGTCGCAGGGGTGCTCGTGTTGCCAGAAGTGCCGCCCCGGAGGATGTCACCGGCCTTGGCGTCGACGCCAAAGCCGAGATAGCAAATAGCAAATAGCAAATAGCAGATGAATTTTTCACCGCAAAGACACAAAGAACACGAAGCGACCGAATCCAAACCGCGAAGGAACGCTAACGAACGCGAGCTGAGGAGCTTTTCTGCGCGAGAATTGATGCCACCTGGGCCGGCCCTTCCGGCGCAGTTTTTCATATCGCTGCAGAATCCTGCTGGTTGAGCGGAGGTGGATACATTTCCGATTCGGATCTCAGTGAACTTTGTGACTTTGTGGTGAATTCGTTCGTCGTTACTTACCGCCGTAGCCCAGGACATCGACCTTCATCAACGAAGGATTCTCCTTTGGCTTCGTCAGTGCGCGCTGGAATTTTGCGAGATCCGCTTGCGAGTTGCTCGTCGCACCCATGGCAGCGCCGGTCAGCTCGTGGGTATTGATTTGGCGTGGACCGCCAAAAATGATGCCGTTACGGTCAATCACGTAGATCTTCCCATCGGCATGTACCGAGGCAATGATCTGGCTCGGAACCGCCGCGGGATTATTACTCACGTTGATCATGACGCCGCCGCCCCGGATCCCATTCGCCTGATAACTCTGAGTCGCGGTTTTCAAAGCCTGCAAAGCTTGCGCGGTCTGTACCTGGTTCGCGAGCGCCACCTGTTGCGACGTCAACGCCGGGCTCGCCACTTGCTTGAGGATATTGCCCGCACCGGCCTGCGCGAGTGTGGCTGTCGCCAGCCAAACTGCGACTGCACCGACGGCCATCGCTGATCTCTTTTTATCTGGTAAAGCCATAATATTAATTGTCCTTCCTTAATCGTCTTCCGGCGCCCGCTCGATTGCTTTGATTCGTATGGGCGCTCAGCAAACCAAAGGATGATCTACCGAGAGTGGAATATAGGCCCAACAAACCAAAACAGCCTATCGGTTTTGACCGACTGCCTCAATCCGCCGATTGTCACATTTGTGTGACATTCAGGAGCCTTGCCTACGAACACGATTTAATCTCGCCCGCTGCTCGAAAACGCAACAACGATTTACCTCGAAGTCGTTTTGGATGTTCTACTTTTATTAGCGTCCATTTTGCAGCTAGAAACTTGGGGCAAAGATGTAACGATCGCAGTTTTGCCGTTGTCGCCGAGGGCTGAATCTTGTCCTGTTAAGTGGACAGATCAGGAGAGCCGCGACGGTAATCCTTGAGTTCACTAATTGTGGGACCAACTAACAAAGTGGGTGGCAAGATCGAGCAGAGTGGCCAACCTAGTAAGTAGTGCTTAGAGGCAGACAACTCCATCGCCAACCAGACTAACAAAGCTAATTCTTACTCGCGCAAATTCGTATCAACTCGCGGTTAGGTTTCGACATTGGCTATCCAGGTTACAACATCGCCGAGCTAAAGAATACCAACTTGATATAGTTAGTTTTGATCCATTGTATATGATATTTGTGTAAATTATCGAACAGAGACGATTTAAAATCTCCAGCCCCTTCATTTTGTAACGCAATTGTAACGAAAGAGGTGTTGTTCTCGGATACTTAACGAGTACAAGTAGTGGCCCGGTTATACGAAGCATTTGTGATGGAATGGACTCTGTTCGGCTGCGTTATCTGATCGGATAACCTCAAACTAGATCTTTTCCAAAACTGAAATCACTCAAAAGTATTCCGACGGGTTGTCTCGTCCTCACATTAGTCAACGTGGCGTCTTCGCAAACAGTCGTCGACATCACCGGTTCCGCTGCGTACCCAATTTGGCATTATTGTAACACTAAACATTTTGCCTTGGGACCTTCGCACGTGGAGCGTGGGGCGGGTTCAGGACTCCGCGGGAGTGTCGAGACGGCAGTCCTCAGGATGTTCCTGATTTACTTCAGCTCAACTAACAGAATCCATTAACCTCCAGAGGAAGTTAGCTTAATGAAGATCCTAAAAGCGGTCATCGCGACTTTTGTCGCTATTATGGCCATCAGTTCGGCATCGGCTCAGACGGTAATTCATATTACCGGTTCTACGGCGTATCGAACGGCAGTCTACTACGCGATTAACGATATCCTGCAACCAGGGTTCGTTTTCGGATATTCTGGAACCAGCGGTGTGGTAAAAGCGAATCAAGCGATTTTTACCGGCACCACCAAGACAACAAACCTCCCGGTCATCATCAAAACGTCATTCTCGGGTTCGGTTGGCGGCATCTCCACTCTCGCAGCGGGGCTGACCATTGGACCTATGGGCACGTTTACTGGTGGCGGTGGCTGGTTGGTTGATTCCACCGGTCAGAGCGGCGTTACTGGCGCTTGGCCAAACGGCGGTACCGGGGGCGCGCCGGCCAACTACGATCCGGCGGTTACTGCAGACATGGCCATGGCAGATTGTTTCCAGGCATCTGCTCCTGCTATGTACCGGACCCCAATTCTTACCGATCACATCGTGGGTGTCGTTCCGTTCGTTTTTGTGGCGACCAAGGGAACCGCTGCTCTGGGCACAGTCTCCAACATCACCAGCGCTCAGGTTAAGACCGCGTTTGTGAGTGGGACGTTGAAGCTGAGCGCGCTCAGTGGCAACAGCGGGGACACCGAGTCGGTGCTTGCTGTGGGTCGGGATGAAGATTCCGGTACTCGAATCCAAACGTTGGCCTGCTCTACCATCGGCGTAGAAACGGCGCTGCAACAGTATCAACCATTGTTTAACGGAAATTTGGTTCCGACGGATCCGCCTCCAGCGCCCGCTGGCAATATCACCGGCGCTGCTCTATGGCCGGCGAAGACCTTGAACGGCATTAAGTATCCGTTGGGCGATTCCGGCTACAACAGCGGGGGAACTCTGGCTACAGCGGTCAGTCTGCCGCGCAGCGGCTATGGAAACTGGTTTATCACCCCGTTCGGCCTCAATGATGCCGCCACGGCGATCGCTGCCGGTGGGATTGAGTTGACGTTCAACGGGAAGAGCTACTCGACCGCCAATGTTGAAGGCCCGGAAGTGTCCGGGTTCACCGGTCAGTATGCCTTCTGGGGCTATGAACACCTGTTTTATGCGATCGGCCTCAAGGGCAACGCTTCCGTGGTTGTCAAAGCGATCCAGACCGACCTGACAGCGGTGAGCGCGGTCCAATCCGGTATTCTGATCAGCGCGATGAAGGTTAGCCGAGATACTGATGGCGGCAAAATCGAGGACGAAGGCAAACCCGGTACTTAGTCGTCGATAAAGAAATCTGTGGGGCAGTTTGGTGTTCGCCCCGACGATGCTTGCAGTGCAGGTGGAAACACCTGCACTGTTTTTTTCCGGAGGCTGCGCGTACTCTTGCACTCGGCCAACACCCTGCTAATGTGCCGTTCCTTCTTTGACGCCGGGGCGTAGCTTAGCTTGGTAGAGCGCCTGCTTTGGGAGCAGGAGGTCGCAGGTTCAAATCCTGTCGCCCCGATTTCAAGTCTGGGAGCCGGTCGGTGGGCTATTCCTTGGTAACTGGACGCCTGTTTTCTCGCAATGACACGTCATCAAGTGCCCGAATAGTGCCCTTATTTTCTCCTCGACCGTACTTTTGCTGTTTCTTCTTCGAGAACGGCGCGCCGGTGATGTCGGGTCCACTCGCGATCTTACCTTTCTTTGTGCTAGCGCAAGCCGTAAGGTCCCGGCATGTTCCCCCCCCAGATTGGTTACGTCACCCGCTTCGAACAGCAACGCGATCGTTTTTCAGCTTCGGTCGACGTCGAAGTGCCTGAAGGTGTTTCGCACGTCCAACTGGACACGGAACTGTTTGGTGGTGCTGCTTATGCTCTGCCTCGCAGAAATCCCGGGAACGCAGAGTCGGCTACCATCTCGGTGCATGGTCCGGGGTGCCTGAAGGTTCAAGTCGGCGATGAAGTGCACGTGATGTGCTTTGAAAAAGGCGAGCTACCGGAGGGCATTACCAGTGTGCATCGTTGTGGAGCCGTTTCCCGTTCTTTCCGGACTAATCAAGAGCGGTAATGCGGGATAGCGTGCCAGCGGCAATCAATGCGTGCTGACCAATCGGCTGGCCTCCTCAGCAGTCAAGTGGCCGGTCATCTCGGCGCCAATGGCGCTCTGGAACCGGCGAATCGCCTCACGGGTCAACGGACCAAAGATGCCGTCCGCGTCCCCTTTGTAGTAGCCCAGGCGGAGCAGCATCTCCTGGACCCGCACCCGATCCGCTCTGGACATTCCGGCCTCGTCTGGCATAGCCGTCGTTTTGGCGGGTGACGGCGGTGCCGGCAGAGGCGCCGATTGACTGCCAGGAGTGGGGGTCGGTGTCGCAGTGACGGTCGGAGTTAAAGTAGGCTCCGGTGTTGGCGTGGGCGTCGGTGTCGGAGTGCTGCTCGGAGTTAAAGTAGGCTCCGGAGTTGGCGTTGGCGTCGGTCCCGGGTTGACTGATCGGCTGCAACTAAATGTGAGAAAGCCTATTAGAAGCAGAGAAAACACGCGAAAGCAGCAATTCGGATTTTGCTCCATTGTAAAAATCCTTTTAAAACGCGATTTAAGCTACTTTAGGCAATCAAGAAGCTCCCGACCATTTTTCGTTTTGGGCCCAGCGCATTCAAGCACATATAGTGACAGTGCAAGATCAAGCAGTACAAAAAGAGCTCGGGAGCATTGAATAGCTGAGCGCCGACACGCCCGGAGGAGTCGCTCGGAACATTCCTGGTAAGCACCGGTGGAATCAGTGGATCTGCGGTCTTTTAATGCGCACCATCCGTGCGTTGGAGCGGCCAGGGGCTGCTCTTTGCTCAGGGTCTCAAGAACCCGAGTAACGATTGGATCAAGCTGTTTACAGGAATAGCCTCTGCTTTCCCCACGCGGTTATCTAGAAGGAACGAAACCCGTCAATACGTCAATTGACGTACTTTCCTCTCCGGCTCCTTTCTGATAGAAAATGCGGCTCCTTGAACACAAAGTTTATCCCTCGCCGATTATTGACCGCAGCCGCTCTCATCACAACATTTGTCTCCGGCTGCGCCATTGCAGATTTCACGACGTACTCAGGCCAGCAGCAGAACTGGCCGACGCAGCCAGGAGCGTTTGTTGCTGCTCAGTACGCCATTCCGGCCTACATCCACAGTTATCCGGATAGGTCTTACAACGTAATTGGGTATCTTGACGCCACCACAGCACCAATCCGGCGACGTGGCGTAATTGGCTTTGCTGCTAGACGGGCGAAAGAGCTGGGAGCTGACGCTATAGTCGTGCTCTCGCAGGGTAGCGAATATGCTGGCACTCTCACCACTGGCAACGCGTTCACAAGCGGCAACTTTTATCCTGGCGGTTTTAATGCAACGACCACTGGCACAAGGGTTTCTGTACCTTTGATGCTCGGGAAAGCCCAGGTGCTTGCCATCAAGTGGAGATAAAGAGCAAAGAATCCGTTTAGGCTTACTCGGGCAACGATTTTGCTTCTCAGAAACAACCGCTGCTGATCAAATAAGCAGGCAAATTGGAGAGTCGAAAAGTGGCGTGGCAGTTCGATCGCGTTGACCGTCAAAGCCTTCGTGTACTTGTTCTTGTGACCTTGCTCTGTTGGTCGGGTGCCCTGTCCGCTGACACCATTCCAGAGATCGTGGCGAAGGCGAAGCCTGCCGTTGTCCAGATCATCACATTCGACCAAAACAAAGAGCCCCTAAAGACGGGAACCGGGTTCTTTGTTACCGGAGACGGCTATCTTCTGACAAACAACCATGTGATCGCTGGAGGATCCTATATTTTGGCGAAAACGAGCTCAGGGGCAGTGTACAACTTCGAATCTGTGGCTGTTAGGTCCGATGACCCTGACGTTGCGATACTCAAGTTTACGACCACAGACGTACCACACCTACAACTAGGAAGTTCTGCAGCTGCGGTCGAAGGCCAAAAGATCCTAGTAATTGGAAACCCGGAAAGTTTAGAGGGAACTGTTTCAGACGGCATCATTTCAGCGTTTCGTGACGATCGAACCTACATTCAGATCACAGCCCCGATCTCTCACGGTTCAAGTGGGTCGCCTGTTCTAGATGAATCCGGTCAAGTCATCGGTATGGCAACTCTGATCTGGAAGGAGGGGCAAAATCTAAACTTTGCGATCTCTTCTGAGAGGATTAAATCCTTTCTCCTTTCCCAGATTGACAAAAGACAGGCGCAGACCACTCCATCATCGCCTCCGATTGGCACCAGCACTCAACCTGAGAACGCAGCACAGTCGAACCTAGTTGTGGCTGTCAATCGGGCAATCACTAACCACGATTGGAGAACGTTAACCAACATGACCGTGAGTGGCTTGGTTAACTACTTTGGGCACAGGCATGTGACCAACGCCTTCATCGCCCAAGACATGCAAAACGACTCACGAAACTATACGTGGGTCCATAGCTCCGCTTATGCGAATACTTTTACTCATGAGATTTCAGATCAGTACTCGTCTTATTGGAGTGGACCTATGCTGTACGATTCAATCAATACGTATACTGAGGCAATGGAGAGGAACGGAAAGCTCCATAAGGCCACGACCCGACTAACGGTAGGCTATGTTATCGATTCATCCGGGCGTCCCGCGATCTACTCTCTTACCCTAAAGGTGCTTTAGAAAAAGCCTCCACACACAAAAAGCCAGAGCTTTGAACAATGATCAGATCGCGTCTTCCCTTGAGATTGCTAATTGCAATCATAACCCTGCTTGCCTTACCCAGTCCGCCAGTACTATGGGCTCAGCACTTCTCAAATCCCTCTGGCTATCGTCTAGCTCAGTCTGAAGAACGGCAAGTCTGGGTCAATACGGCAACCGGCATTTATCACTATCCGGGCACACGTTGGTACGGGAATACCAAACAAGGGAAGTTCATGAGCGAGAAGGATGCGATCGCCCAAGGATATCGGGCTGCTAGGAATGGGCAGGGAAAAGCTCACACCGACTTTGATTAGATTTAAGTGAAACTCCCTTTCGCAATCGTCATCGCCATTTTAGTTCTAACGTCTTCGCTGCAGGCGGGCGTGGAGGCGGTTTATGTACGCAAGGTCTTAGACTCAAGCGATCAGGTGATTATTCAGCGCCGGAACGGCGAAGTTTGGCTGCTTGAGTATGGCGTTGGAGTAATCAGTATTTGGCAATACGAAGGAAAGGCAATTCTAATTAAGTCGCCGGGGATCTTTGGCGGTGTCGGAAGCGAGATCATTCTGACTGACGATGACGAGAATGCCCCGATTTGGAACGCTGAGGAGATTCAGTGACCGAGCTGCGCAGCTATTATGATCGTAACCTATCAGGATAAAGTCTCCCATTTCCACGCCCCCCTAACGCCCGATCATCACTCTTCCTGCTTCTCATGAAGTACATCAAAATGATCCTGTTAGGCGCAACCCTGGCGCTTTCAGCGTGCTCTACAACTTATTACACCTACTCGGGCTCGCCAGTCTATACCGGGCAAGGTGGTGCCAGTAAGAACGTCAACGGCATAGATTTCTGGGTCATCGGCACGCCGCCAAGGAAATACTGCATCATCGGCTACATTCAGGACAGCCGCAAAGCCGGGATCATCGAGATGGCAACCCGAGATTCTGCCAGTGGCAGCGCCTACACGACAGGCAATGCCAACTTTGTTGGAAACACCGCTCAATTCAATGCCAACACCAGTGCTTTCGTTACTCAGACCACCATCCCTATTCTGTGGCGCGGCAGCCAGTACCTAGTGATCAAATACCTGAACTAACGTTGGCCCGACGCCAACCTCGCTCTTATACAACACATACAACACATTGGACCGAGGTTTCTTCCTTAACTAATCTTGGATCGAATACGAACGCGGATTTGGTACACAATCCAGTTGCGAGCGATCTGACAGACCTCCTCGGCTTCATCATAGTAAGCCTTAGTTATCCGCTTTCCGTGATGCTCTTTTAAGTAGCGAGCGGGGTGGATGAGGTTCCTCAATCTATGCACTCGCGTTAAGTAATCACCTATCGCGGCTTTTTTTTGGTAACGTTTTTGATGGTTAAAGATGACGTTTACCGGCAAAGTCGTAGGCGTCCAATTCGCCTCTCTGGCGATAGCGATTAGATCGTACAAATCCCATTTTAATACGGTTTTATTAGCCAGCTTTTTCTTTTGCGCTGTTGGAGTATTTATCGCCTCATCGTAGTACAATTCACACATCCGAATGAAAGAGCATTCGATGGAAGAAGCGTGCATGATACAGCCCGCTAGGTAGGCTTTCGATTTATTACAGCGCCTAGCTTCCAGTACGTAGAATCGGGACATTTTTTTAAGATGGTAATCGATTCGGACCTTGCGGATAAACTCACTTGAATAACCGATATGCGCTACACCCTTCTACTCGTAGCGATCGCATCCGCTCTTTTCACACCGGCTAGCGCTCAGCAGCCTGCAACTGTAGGAGTCGGGACCGCGCCAGCAGGTCGAATCAGAACCACCAACACGCCCACGGTCACCTCACGAAGGAGGAAGGGACTTAAGGACTAAGCCCGTCTTTTATCTACCACCGAAATCTCCAGCACGCCATCATAGGTGTTTCTTGCTTTGAAACTTGTCAGGGCAAAGTCAAGATCGCCACCGGTAAGCTGCCACTTACCATTGAAGGTGGCTTCAGGGATCGCGTGGGCATCTGCGCTTTTGCTCTGAGGCTGCTTGGATTCGCCGAACAGGCCAAACGCCATCAATATGCACGAGAAAGCCATAAATACGTAAATGGCGGTAAAAATCTGCCCCCTTGGATGCTCCTTCCGTTGCTCGGCCAGTAGCAACCAAAAAGAAAACAGCGCTAACAAGAATCCGAGCCCTATTAGGCCGTATTTCAGCGCATCTATGTACTTTTCCATTAAGTATCCAAGCTAGGCATTCTCGGTTGAAGAACTGGTCCCAGTGCGGGCTAAATCCCGTAGGGAATAAAATTAGTACGTAATCTTCCCCGCGTTCTCCCACAACACGGTTCTGCTGCCGCAATTAGGGTCGTCGTGTTGAGCATCGATCCTCACTGGGTTAGCACTTTTGAGTTCAAAGTAACAGCCTTTTGCGTGACCCAGGCAGTCAATACGGAAAAACACGTATTGATTAATTCATTAGGAAACCCGAAAACCGTTTACAAG
>WNFN01193828.1_pt1 | contig 27628 bp, 25 predicted proteins | sample 5400161 | NCBI WGS metagenome assembly WNFN01 (sample SAMN13153353, study PRJNA577476) | soil metagenome | isolation source: 80 cm saprolite on Douglas fir-dominated hillslope | place: USA:California | collected 2013-09-17 | reverse complement strand
CCCCCTCGCGCAGCTGGACGAAGGCGACGACCTCCTCGCCGTACTTGTGGTCCGGGCGGCCGACGACGGCCGCGGCCACCACGTCCGGATGCCGCAGCAGGACATCCTCGACGTCACGGGGGTACACGTTGTACCCGCCGCGGATGATCAGGTCCTTGATCCGGTCCACGATGTAGAGATAGCCGTCGTCATCGAGTCGGCCCACGTCGCCGGTGTGCAGCCAGCCGTCGCGCATCGCCTGGGGGGCGGTGTCCTCCTCCGTGTGCCAGTACCCGCCCATCAGCACTGGCCCGCGCACGCAGATCTCGCCGTCCTGGCCCGTCGCGGCCGCCGAGGCGTCGGGCAGCACGATGCGGACCTCGACGCCCGGCGCCGGCCGGCCTACGCTGCCCGGGCGCGCCTGGCCGAGCGGCGAGGTCGAGATGATGCCAGCGGTCTCGGTGCAGCCGTAGCCCTCGGCGATCTCGACGTGCGGCAGCCGCTTGCGGAAGTCCTCCACCACCTGCGCCGGCAGCGGCGCGCTGCCGCTGGTGAGGCGGGCCAGGGCCGACAGGTCGTAGTCCTCCAGCGGCTGCTGCAGGAGCATCTGCAGCATCGACGGCACGAGCGGGCTGACGTTGATCTGGTGCTGCTGCGCGAGCCGCAGCCAGGCGGCCGGGTCGAACCAGCGCATCAGCACCGAGGTTCCCGGGCCAGGCGCGTGCAGGCTCATCACGCTGACCATCAGCCCGTAGACATGGGAGAGCGGCAGCGGGAGCAGGGCCGAGGTCAGCGATTCGTCGTAGGACGTGGCGGTGGCCGCCCACGCCGCGGCCGAGAGGGCGTCGTGGCTGATCATCACGCCCTTCGCCCGGCCGGTCGTGCCGCCGGTGTAGAGCAGCGCGGCCAGCCCGGACGGGTCCGAGTCGACCAGCCGGCCTTCCGGCGCGGTCTCCAGCTCGGTGAACGGCAGCAGCGGCGGCCCGGCGGAGCTCACCGGGCGCTTCCCGGCGGTCTCGCCCACGACCACGATGCCGCGCACCCCGGGCAGGCCAGCCGACGCCGCCATGACCTTCGGCAGGAACTCCGGCGTCGTGACGACCAGGGCCGCGCCGCTGTCGCTGAGCACGTGCCGCAGCTCGTCCTCGCTCAGCAGGAACAGCACCGGCGTGGCCACCCCCCCGGCGCGCCACACGGCGGCGTAGGTGATGCCGACCTCGGGGCAGTTGGCCATGCAGACCAGGACGCGCTCGCCCGGGAGCAGGCCCGCTTCCACTAGTCCGCCGGCGACCCGGCGGACGCGCTCCGCGAGCTGGTCTCCGGTCCATCGCGCGTCCTCGTAGTGCAGCGTGGACCGGGCGCCGAGCCGGTCCCATGACTGCTCGGCGAGCCGCTGCAGGCTGCGGCCGGTGGGCGGGGTCACCATCGGTGCGGGCACGTGCTGTACCTCCCATCAGGCCGGGGCGTCGTCGACCGCGGGTGTCAGCCCAGGCGACTGGCGCATGTTGACGCGTTCAGTGCAATCTAAGCCAGGGTGCGGCCGCGCCGCTTGGCTCTCCGCGCGACATTCGTTCGGAAAATTCACCCGATGTCACCGTCGGGCGCCCGGGTCAGGCGCTGGCGGCGACCGCCGAGCGGACGGCGCGCACGACCTGCTCGGCGAAGACGCGGGACTGGCGTTCCCGGTCGCCCGAGGGCCAGAACACGAACGCCTTCATCTGGGACTCAGCGTGCAGCGTGGTGAGGGTGTCGACCCAGCGCCCGACGCCGGGATCGCGGCCGGCGTCCCGGGCGGCGGCGGTGATGATCTCGTTGAGCTCGGGCAGCCGTTCGGGCGGCAACTAGGGCGATGGCCAGGCCACCGGTGTCGGGGCACCGAGCGGCTCATTAAATCTGTGAGTGATGGTGAGTTTATGGCTGCCTGAGTGAGCGCGACAGGCATTCGCGTCGGCGCTGACCGCGCGGCGCGTCCTCCTGGACTCGAACACGCGTTCGTGCTACCATGACATGCCATGGTGCAGACTGGCTGGATCGACAGCGGGAGGCTCCCTGACATCTAAGCGCCTGCGTGAGATCGCCGCGCCGTTCGTGGTCGCCGGGCCGACGGGCGCCCGGGTTCGGACGCGTCTTCGGCCGGACCGGCGCGACGTCGAGGTTCTGGCCGCGCTGGGCCGCTACCTCGGCTCGCTGGCTGGGGCCGACCTGACCCAGCGCTGCCGCCAGGGCCGGCTTGACGCCAGGGAACGGGCACGCTCACGGCGGCTGCGCAAGCAGGCGCTGACCGTCGGCTCGTCATCCCGGTGGGCCGGGGCGATCACCCGCAGCTCCGAGGACGCCTTTCAGTTGGCGGTGCGCAACCTGGCCAGCGAGCGCACGAGCCTGCGGGCCAGGATCACAACGATCACGGTGCGGCTGGCGGTGCCTGTGGGGGAGAAGCAGGGCCGGACCCGCGGCTATGCCACACAGGCCGAGCGGTTCGACAAGCAGCGCCGCCTGCAAGGGCTCCGGCGCCGGCTCGCCGAGGCCGAACGGCGGGCCCAGACCGGCCAGGTGTCGGTCTGCCGCGGAGGCCGGCGCCTGGCCCGCGGGCGCCACCAGCTCGAAGCCGCCGCGCTGACCCTGAGCGAGTGGCGCGACCGGTGGCAGGCAACGCGCATGTTCCTTTGCGCCGACGGCGAAGCCGATAAGGCGTGGGGCAACGAGACGATCCGCTGGCACCCCGCCCAGCACTGGCTCGAGATCAAGCTCCCCGCAGCCTTAGTCCACCTGGCCAACCGGCCACACGGCCGCTACCGGCTGTCCTGCCCGGTCACCTTCACCTACCGCGGGCAGGACGTGGCCGCCCAGGCCGCCACCGGCGCGATACGCTACGACATCAGCTTCGACCCGGCTCGCGGCCGCTGGTACCTCGACGCGTCCTGGAAACTCCCGCAGCCGCCAGCGCCCAGGCTCGGCCGGCTCAGGCAGAGGTGGGTGCTGGCGGCCGACCTGAACGCCGGCCACCTCGCGGCCCAGGTAGTCGACCCTTCGGGCAACCCGGCCGGAAAGCCGCACACCATCGAGTTCGAGCTGGCTGGGCTGCCCGCCACCACGCGCGACGCCCGGGTCCGTGAGGCAGTCTCGCGCCTGCTCGGCCTCGCTCGCGACAACGGCTGCGCAGCCATCGCGATCGAGAACCTCAACTTCACCGACGCCCGCCAGCACGGCCGCGAGCACGTCGGCCGCCGCCCATCCCGCGGCGCCGCCGGGCGGCGGTTCCGCCGGCTCGTCGCCGGGATCCCCACGGCCCGGTTCCGCGACCGCCTCGCCCAGATGGTGGCCAACACTGACATCGCAGTGGTGGGGGTCGACCCCGCCTACACCAGCATCTGGGGCGCGCAGCACTGGCTCGCCGCCCTCAAACAAGCCTCGCCGAACGCCACCGGCCACCACGCGGCGGCCCTGGTCATCGGCAGGCGCGCGCTCGGCCAGCGAGCACGGCGACGGGAAAGGTGTGCCTGGACGCGACCAGAGGATCGCCGACAGAGAGCTGCCGACTCCGCCGTGCGGCCCACGCCAGTTGCACCCGCTGGCCTGACCGAGCCGCGAGCAAGGAAACCCGGGACCCGCACGGCCCACGGGCCGCCGTATCCGCGGCGCAAGACCCCGACGGCCAACCGGGCACCCCCGGGCAACCAGGTGACGGAAGACCGCTCGCCGCCACCCACCAGGCAGGACTCACCTCTGCTCAGTGCATAGGAGCTGTAGTATCTGGTGGCGATCTGCACGTCCCTGGCGGACGCACCCCGGGATCACCGCCCTGATGTCACCCGACGCCTGCGGGAAGTAGCAACTGTGAGCGGAACGACGGTGCGGCCGGTCGCCGCCTCCGCACGCAGCGCCGCGGCCGTGTTCCGGCGGCTTCCGTTGTCCCTCAGCCGGGTGGGCGGCGTCATCGCGGCGACCACGCTGCTCGCGCTCGCGCTCCGCGGCTACCAGCTCGCCCGACCCGGCCACCTGCTGGGGGTGGGTGACTACGACGACGGCACCGACTTCGGCAGTGCCCTCCGCCTGATCCACGGGGTCCTGCCTTACCGCGACTTCGTCACCGTTCAGCCGCCGGGGATCACCCTGCTGATGGTGCCGGCCGCGCTGCTGTCCCACCTGACGGGCACGGCCGGGGCGATCGCGGCAGGCCGGATCCTCACGGCCCTAGCCGGGGCCGCGGCGGTGCTGTTCAGCGGGCTGCTCGTCCGGCATCGCGGCGTCCTCGCCACGCTGCTCACCTGCGGCATCATCGCGATCTACCCGGGCAGCGTGCAGGCCGCGCACACGGTCCTGCTGGAACCGTGGCTGACGGCGTTCTGCCTGGCCGGGGCGGTGGCGGTGTTCGACGGTGACCGCCTGGCCACCAGCGGCCCGAGGGTGGCCTGGGGCGGCGCGGCCCTCGGCTTCGCCGGGGCGATCAAGGTATGGGCGGTCATCCCGGCAGTCGTGATCGCGGCGGGCTGCCTGCCCCGGGTGAGGAACTCCGCCCGCTTCCTGGCCGGGGTCGCGGCCGGCTTCCTGATCCCGGTGCTCCCGTTCGCCGTCCTCGCGCCCGGGCGCTTCTACCAGAGCGTCGTCGTCGCCCAGCTCGTCCGGACCGGCACGCGAACCCCGCTGGCGTTCCGGCTGCAGTACCTGACCGGGGTGACCGCGTGGCAGCCGGGGCTGGTCGTGCTGCTGGTCGTGGCCGTCGCGGTCGCCGCCGCAATCGCGGGAACGCTGATCGCCGCGTGGCGGGTGACCCGCCACGGGCCGCCGCCCCTGGAATGGTTCGCCGTGGCGACCGCCGCGGGAATCGTCGTGGCGTTCCTGGTCCCGGTCGACTTCTACTACCACTACCCGGCGTTCCTGGCGCCGTTCCTGGCCATGGCGCTCGTGCTGCCCGCCGCCCGGCTTCTGGACGGGTGGCCGCCGACCACTGCCTGGGCCTCCCGGGCAGCCCGAGCCGCCCGGCTGCGGCGGCTCGCGGTCCCGGTGGCCGGCCTGGTCATGCTGGTACTCCCGGTCGCCGCGGGATCGGCCGAGGACAGCCGGACCCCCACGTACGCCGGCGCCTTGACGGCCATCGACCGGGTCATCCCGCCTGGGTCCTGCGTGGTCACCGACCAGGTGTCACTGCTCATCTCAGCGGACCGGTTCACCTCCTCCGCGCCGGGCTGCCCGGTCGTGGTCGACGGCACCGGCACGAGCTACGCCCTCGGCCAGGGCCGCTCAGCCGTGACGGCGGGCACCGTGCCAGCCGTGGCGGCGGTGTGGCGGCAGGCGTTCGGCACCGCGCGCTACGTCCTGCTCACCCGGTACAACACCTACCGGATCGCCTGGACGCCTCAGCTCAGGGCTTATTTCCGGCAGAACTTCACCAGCGTGAGCGGGCCCTGGGCGCCGCTGCAGCTCTATATGCGCAACGGAACGTAGCGGGTCACGGCGCGCTGTTCAGCTCTCAGCGAACGTCCGGAGCACCAGTCCCGTCCGCGGCTTCGGGCCGAATGAGGTGGACTTGCGCGGAACTCGCTCACCCGCAGCGGCGACCGCGTAGACGTCCCAGGTCGACATCGCCGGGCAGATCACCGCGGTTCCGCCGATCTCGTCGGCTTCCCTGACCGCCTCCGTGGCGTCATGGTGGACGAAGCGGACGTCCTGGTCGTCGTCGCTGATCCCCCAGATGCGCCCCATCAGCAGCTCCTGCAGGACCGAGGCGGCCAGGGCGCGCCAGAGGGACGAGCGGCCGGGCGGCATCGCGGCCTCGAGCTGCAGCGGGTCGGGGTCGGTGAGCAGGTACACGTCGCCGCCGCCCGCGACGAGGAACGCTGCGTCCCGCCCGCTTGCGCTATGGCCGCTGGCAGCCTGCCTGCTTCCGTCCCGGTCGCCCGCGTTCTGGTGGCTCGCGTCCGCGAGGTCGTGGGATCGCGCCGATGTCCGGCGGGTAGGCCGAGGCGTCCACAAGCAGCGCCAGCCCGTAGTCCCACGGCCCCGGCCCGTTACCGGCGTGCCGCCGCCGGGCCCGCAGCCCGAGGTACGCGGCGTACCGGTGATGCCCGTCGGCGATCAGCGCGTTCCGCGGCCCCAGGTCGGCGGCGATCGCGGCCAGCTCGCCGGGATCGGTGACCGCCCAGAGGCGGTGCCGTACCCCGTCACGGGTCACGATGTCGAGCAGCGGCTCCCGGGCGGCCGCCTCCTCGACGATGCGGGCCGCCGCACCGCGGTCGCTCCCGTCATACAGCAGGAAGATGGGCTCCAGGTTGGCCTGGGTAGCCTCCATCAGCGCGAGCCGGCCGGCCACCGGTCCGGGCGCGACGTTCTCATGCGGCCGGATGACGCCGACTCCCAGCGGGAGGAGTCTCAGGGCGCCAATCAGGCCGCGCTGGGCGACCTGCGCGTCCGGCCCCCGGTCCGCGGCCCCCTGCTCGTAGACGTACAGGACCGGCTCGCGATCCGGCACGAGGATCCGCTCGTCCTGCCACCGGCGCAGGGTGCGGGCGGCGTCGTCGTAGACGTCGCCCCCGTGCCCGGGAGCATGCCGCGGCAGGATCAGCCGGACCACGTTGTGCGGGTCCGCCGCCATCAGCTGGTCCTCTATGTCGTGGGCGATCACGTCGTACGGTGGAGAGGTGACCTCGGCGAGCCCGCTTACCCGGTCCCGCGCGTAACGGACTCCGCGAAACGGCGCCAGCTCAAGGGCGGCCTGCTCCGGTGCTGCTGGCCCGTGGCCGGACGGAAGGATCTGCACACATGTCAGAAGGACCAGCTGACGGCCGGGATTCCCGTCGAGCGCAAGAACCCGCCCGGTTTGCCAGGGATGCACCAGATACGGAGGTGAATATCCGGGCCGGCGACCCGGCGGCACCGGGTCAAGACAGTGTTGGCCCTAGGGGGGACGACCCCCCTTCAACCCCCCGCCGCGGAGCAAGCTCCGCGGACAGTGTTGGCCCTAGGGGGGACGACCCCCCTTCAACCCCCCGCCGCGGAGCAAGCTCCGCGGACACCTATGACCTGTACCGGCGCGGGCTGGACCTCCTGAGGCGAGGCAGCGCGGCCGCCGCCGCGCAGCTGCTCGAGCGGGCCGCGGCAGCGGAGCCGCAGTCCCGCAGCGTCCTCGAGGCCCTGGCCCGGGCGCAGTTCGACGCCCGGCGGTACGCGGCCGCGGCCGGCAACTTCCGCCGCATCGTGGAGGCGAGCCCGAGCGACGACTATGCCCAGTTTGGCCTGGGCCTGGCGCTGGCCAGGACCGGGGATCCCAGGGCCGCGGCGGAGCACCTAGCCCTGGCGGCCGCGATGCGGCCGGACCTGACGCACTACGCTGACGCGCTGCGCGGCGTGCGCGCCACGCTGCGGGCCCGGGCCGGGGACCAGGGCGAAGACCCCGACGAGCAGAGCGGTCACGGGAGTGACTGAGCCCGCCCTGGCCCGGGCCGGTGGCCGGGCCGACATGCCCCGTCCCAGCGAGCGGCCGCCCAGCGAGGTCTACGACGTCGCGCTGCTTGACCTCGACGGGGTCGTCTACCTGAGCCGGGCCGCGGTGCCCGGCGCCCCGGAGGCCCTGGCCGAGGCCAGGCGCCGGGGGATGCGGCTCGCGTTCGTGACGAACAACGCCTCCCGCTCGCCGTCCGCCATCGCTGCACAGCTCACTGGCCTCGGCGTCCCGGCGACCCCGGCCGAGGTGGTGACCTCGGCGCAGGCGGCGGCGCACCTGATCGCCGACCGTCTCCCGGCGGGAGCGCCGGTGCTGGTGGTGGGCGGCATCGGACTACGGATCGCGCTCCGCGAGCGCGGACTGCGCCCCGTGTCGACGGCCGCTGACCGGCCCGCCGCCGTCGTGCAGGGCTACGCGCCGGATGTCGGCTACCCCATCCTGGCCGAGGCCGGGCTCGCGGTGGGGGCCGGCGCCTGGTACGTGGCCTCCAACGTCGACGCGACGCTCCCGACGGGGCGGGGCATTCAGCCGGGCAACGGGTCCCTGGTGCAGGTCATCGTCACGGCGACGGGCCAGAAGCCGGTCGTGGCCGGCAAGCCGGAGCCGCCGCTGCACTCCGAGGCGGTGGCGCGGGCGGGCGCGAGGCGGCCGCTGGTGGTGGGGGACCGGCTAGACACCGACATTGAAGGGGCCGTGCGGGTCGGGGCGGACAGCATGCTTGTGCTTACCGGGGTCACCCGGCCCGCCGAGGCCGTGCTCGCACCTCGACACCGCCGGCCCACCTACCTGGCGCCCGACCTGACCGGCCTGAACGAGCCGCACCCCGCGATAGCCGTGGCCGCGGACCAGTTCCGGTGCGGCGGCTCCCGACCGCCCCGCCCGCCTTGAGCTCGCGGGCGGGGGCGCGGCCATCGACGGCCTGCGGGCACTGTGCGCCGCTGCGTGGTCCGCGGGCCCGGTGACAGGCGACAGCGTGCGGTCCGCCATCGCCCGTCTCCCCTTCCGGGGCTAGGCCCGCGGGCCTGACGTCCCCCCGCGGTCGCATCAGGAATGTCCCCCTGCGGTCGCATCAGGATCAGCACTGTGGCCGACGCGGGATCGGCGGGCATCCGGCGAGACTGATGGGGCCGGCCAGGCACTCCTTCGTGGCCGGCAGGAAGGAATGAGGACATGATCGAGGCAAGGGGCCTCACCAAGCGATACGGCGACACGCTGGCCGTCGACGACCTGTCGTTCAGCGTCGAGCCGGGAAAGATAACCGGCTTCCTAGGGCCGAACGGGGCAGGCAAGACCACCAGCATGCGGCTGATCCTCGGCCTGGACCACCCGACCAGCGGCACCGTCACGGTCAACGGCAGGCCCTTCGCGGAGCTGGCCTACCCCATGCGCGAGGTCGGCGCGCTGCTGGACGCGAAGGCGGTGCACGGCGGGCGCAGCGCCTACAACCACCTGCTGTGCCTGGCCGAGACCAACAACCTGCCCCGGTGGCGGGTGGACCAGGTGCTCGCGCTGGTCGGCCTCAGCGAGGTCGCGCGCAAGCGGTCCAAGGGCTTCTCCCTGGGCATGGGCCAGCGCCTCGGAATCGCCGCCGCGCTACTCGGCGACCCGGGCATCCTGATGTTCGACGAGCCGGTGAACGGCCTGGATCCCGAGGGCATCCTGTGGATCCGCAACCTGATGAAGGCGCTCGCCGCCGAAGGGCGCACCATTTTCGTGTCCAGCCACCTGATGTCGGAGATGGAGAACACCGCGGACCATCTCCTGGTGATCGGCCGCGGCAGGCTCATTGCGGACTGCACGGTGCCGGAGTTCATCGCGGCTAACTCCCGGCAGTCGGTCCGGGTGCGCACCCCGCAGCCGGCGGCGCTGTCCAAGGTGGTGGCCACGGCCGGGGGCACGGTGCACGAGGACGGCGACGGGCTGATGGTCGTGCAGGGCCTGGGCGTCAGCCAGGTCGGGGACCTGGCGTTCGAGAACTCGGTGCGGCTGCACGAGCTGGCGCCCGCTCAGGCGTCTCTCGAGCAGGCGTTCATGGAGCTGACCGCGTCCAGCGTCCAGTTCCACGCCGGCGTGCCGGTTGAGCCGGAGCTCCAGCCCGCCAGCGCAGGAAGGGTGGCCTGAGATGGCGACGACAACCGTCCCGGTCAGCACCCGCGCCGCCCTGCCCGCCGCGCGGGGGCGGGCGGGATTCGGCGGCGCGCTCCGCTCGGAGCTGACGAAGATCCGCTCGGTCCGTTCTACCTACTGGTCGCTGATCGCGGTGGTCGTGATCACGATCGGGATCGGCGCGCTATTCGCCTTCGGCCGGGTGCAGAACTTCAGTCAGATACCCCCGGGCGGCCAGGCACTCGAACGGGCCCGCGACATCTCGCAGGCCACCGAGACCAGCCTGTTCGGGCTGATCCTCGGCCAGCTGGTTATCGCGGTGCTCGGCGCGCTCACGATCACGTCCGAGTACTCAACCGGCATGATCAGGGCGTCGCTGTCGGTGATGCCGCGGCGCGGCGTCTCGCTCGCGGCCAAGGCCGTGGTATTCGGCGCGATAGCGCTGATTGTCGGGCTGGTCACGTCCTTCGCCAGCTACTTCGTCGGGCAGGCCATCCTGTCCAGCCAGCACATCAACTCGACGATCGGCCAGCCAGGGGTGCTGCGCGCGGTGATCGGCGGCGGCCTGTTCCTCGCCGTCTGCGGCCTGCTCTCGTTCGGCCTGGGCGCCGTGCTGCGGCACACGGCGGGGGCCATCACGGCCTCGATCGGCGTGCTGTTCGTGCTCTTTGTCTTGAGCGGGTTCCTGCCCAGCAACTGGGCCGTGCACATCGACAAGTGGATCCCGTTCAACGCGGGCGGCGCGATCTGGGAGAACCAGTCCGGGACCAGCATGTTCAGCCCGTGGACCGGGTTCGCGCTGTTCTGCGGCTACGCTGCGGTCGCGCTGGCCGCCGGCCTAGTCCTGTTCCGCAACCGCGACGCATAGCACGGCGCGCCTGCGGTCTCAGCCGGGGCGGCGTGCCCGGGCATCAGCCCGGGCACGCCGCCCCGTCTCCCGCAAGGAATCAGCAAGCTTCAGGAGGCTCTTGAGGTGCTCTTGGCAAGCTCTTAACTTCATCTCGGGTGTGGTGGAGTCAAGCGCGGTAATGGCCGGGGTGTGGGCGGATGATGCAACGGGACCGTGAGTTTGGACAGTTCCTGCGCCGGTCGCTGCATGCGGCGGCGGAGTCGGTCGTGGTTGGGGAAGATGGCCTGGACAGGATCCGCAGCCGGATGGCAGAGATGCGACGGGCTGCTGAGGCGGATTCCGCTCGGCCCTTGCGGCGCGGAACCACGTTCAATGTAGGTGACGCCCGTGTTCATGGCGGGAAATGCGTAACAACTGGCAGCGCGGGCACCAGAAGGTAATGCGGTCCTGTGGATCGGCGCGCGGCCCGGCATGCCGGGTGGCGCGGATCGCGGTGCCGCAGCGGCGGCACGGCCGGCCTGGCCTGCCGTAGACCCACGTTTCCTGGCCGCGAGCCGGGTTTCCGGTAGTGATCTGGCCGACCCGGTACTTGTTGGCGTCCAGCAACTTGCGGGCTAGCTCGACGAGCGCATCTAGGTCATTGATGCCGCCCACCGGCCGCCATGGCCCGAGCCCGCGCAGGAACAGCACCTCAGACTTGTACAAATTGCCGATTCCGGCCAGGTTCCGCTGATCCAGCAGTGCCTCTCCAACCGGCTGGTCCGGGTCCGCCCGGAGGCGGCGCACCGCCTCGGCCGCGTTCCAGCCGGGTCCGAGCAGGTCCGGGCCGAGATGACCGACGACGCGTGCCTCGTTCTCGGTCGGCAGGACCTCGACAATGCCAAGCTGGTATCCGAGCGCCTGGCGGCTGTCGTTGCCGAGCACGAGCCTGATCCGGTGATCACGAGGCAGGTAGCCGCTGGCCGGGCGGATCCGCCAGGACCCGTCCATGCGCAGGTGCGTGTGGACCGTCAGCCCGCCGTCGACCCTGGTGAGCAGGTGCTTCCCTCGGGACACGTTCTCGGTCACCGCGCGCCCGGTCAGGTCGGTCGTCGCGAACCGCGGCACCCGGAAATCACTGCGCGTGAGCACCCGTCCGGCCAGTGCCTCGTCGAGTCGGCGTGCCGCGCGCCAGACCGTATCGCCCTCGGGCATGCGCCCTTCCCTACATCAGCTTCCTGAGGCGCAGCAGGTCGAACACGTTGCCCTGGACCTTCAGACGGCCGGTCAGCCAGGCCCGCGCGAAGCTTCCCGGGTCGTCGCTGATGGACACGACAACATCACTGTTCGCGGTGAACCGGACCTGGGCGGGCTTGTCTCCGTCGCCGGCCTCCCGCACCGGGTCCGCGCCATCGGGCCTGAGCCGGGTCAGGAACGTCACCCCGACATCAGGGATCCGGCAGCTAAGCGTCCGGTCCACCAGGTTGGCGGCACGATGGTCCGCATCCATGCCCGAGATGCGGGCCAAGAGGCGTTCCAGGGCCTTACGGCAGTCTTCCGCGGTCGCCATCATCACCTCGCTTTCAAGGTCATTCTCCGTCCTCGCTGCTGCCTGCAGGTCGGTCGGGGCCAACTCGGCATCAGCTCGACACCTTCAGGTGCGCCGTCCTGGCGCCTCCGGACGGTAGCGTTCCAAGCAAGAGCAGAGCAAGCGCCGGCGTGTCGCGGGCCGGCGCGAGGAGAGTGATAGCTGATGGAGCGCCAGACCGATGAAGGTGGCCTGTGGCCCCCCGGCACGGCGGAGGAGACTGCGAGCGAGGCGGCGGAGGATACGGCCAGCCCGGCGTCTGTGGATCGCGCGGGGGCCCTGGCGGACGAGCAGCGGCCGGTGACGGGCGAGCCCAGGGTCGACGCCGCGCTGGCCAGGCTTGATGAGCTGGAGGGGCTGCCGGTGACCGAGCACCGCGCGGTCTTCGAGGACGTGCACCGTCGGCTGAGGGATGTGCTCGGCGAGCTGGACAGCGGTCAGCCGCGGGAGGCCGGGCACGCCGTTGGCACAGCGAACCGACCAGGCCGATAACTGGACTGCTGGCAATCCATGGCAAGGAGGACGCGGCTGGACACCGAGCTCGTGCGCAGGGGGCTGGCCCGGTCACGCGAGCAGGCCGGGGACCTGATCGCGGCGGGGCGCGTGGCGGTGGCCGGCCTGACGGCCGGCAAGGCGGCCACTCAGGTCGGCCAGGACGCGGCGATCACGGTCGAGAACGCCGGGCCAGGCGCGGATTACGCCTCTCGCGGTGGCCGCAAGCTGGAAGGCGCGCTCGCCGCCTTTCCCGCCCTGGTCGTCGCCGGACGGCGCTGCCTCGATGCCGGCGCGTCGACGGGCGGCTTCACCGACGTCCTGCTCCGGGCCGGGGCGGCGCAGGTCGTGGCCGTCGACGTCGGGTACGGCCAGCTGGCCTGGGCGCTGCGCGGCGATCCGAGGGTTACGGTGCTGGACCGCGTCAACGTGCGCCAGCTCACCCCGGAGCAGGTGGCCCCGGCTCCCGGCCTGGTCACGGCCGACCTGTCGTTCATCTCGCTGGTGCTGGTGCTCCCCGCGCTGGCGGCAAGCGCCGCGGCGGACGCTGATTTCCTGCTGCTCGTGAAGCCGCAGTTCGAGGTAGGCAAGGGCAAGGTGGGACCCGGGGGCGTGGTCCGGGATCCGGAGCAGCGGGCTGCGGCGGTGGCCGCGGTCGCGGCTGCGGCGCTGGAGGTCGGCCTGGGCGTCCAGGGCATCGTGGCCAGCCCGCTCCCGGGACCGTCCGGGAACGTGGAGTATTTCCTGTGGCTGCGCCGCGCAGCGCCGCCGCTTGACCACGCTGCCTTGCAGCGGGCGATCACGGAAGGACCGAGGTGAAGTTGAACCGGACGATGCTCCTTGTCGCCCACACCGGGCGGCCCTCGGCCGTGCGCATCGCCCGCATCGTCGTGGACCGGCTGACCGCTGCGGGGGTGGCCGTGCGGGTTCTGGCGCCCGAGGCGGCGGACCTGGGCGCGGCCGGCGCCGACGTCGTGCCGGTCTCGTCCCAGGCCGCGGACGGCTCAGAGATGGTGCTGGTGATCGGCGGCGACGGCACCCTGCTGCGTGGTGCCGAGCTGGCGCGGCCTGCGGAGGTGCCGTTGCTGGGGGTCAATCTCGGCCACGTGGGCTTCCTTGCCGAGGCTGAGCCGGAGGACCTGGCCGAGGCGGTCGACCAGGTCGTCGAGGGCTGGTACGTGACCGAGCGCCGGATGACGATCGACGTGACCGTCCGGAGCAACGGAGACGTGACCGCAACGACCTGGGCCCTGAACGAGGCAACCGTGGAGAAGGCCGCGCGGGAGCGGATGCTCGACGTGGTGCTTGAGGTGGACGGGCGCCCGCTGTCGCGGTGGGGATGCGACGGAGTCGTGTTCGCGACCCCGACCGGATCCACCGCGTACGCGTTCTCCGCCGGCGGCCCCGTGGTCTGGCCGGAAGTCGAGGCGCTGCTGCTGGTGCCGATCAGCGCGCACGCCCTCTTCGCCGGGCCCATGGTCGTCTCGCCGCGGTCGGTGCTCGCGGCGGAGGTGATAGGCGCCGCCGGCTCGGGCCACGGTGAGACGCCTGGGGCCGTTCTGTGGTGCGACGGACGCCGTAGGGTCGACCTGGATCCGGGCGCGCGGGTCGAGGTGCAGCGCGGCGGCCAGCCGGTGCTGCTCGCCAGGCTGCGAAGCGTCGGCGCGGGCGCCTACGGAACCGAGATCGGCGCGCCGTTTACCGACCGGCTTGTCGCGAAGTTCGGCCTTCCCGTGGCAGGCTGGCGGGGCCGGGGTGACCGACGGCGCTCGGAGCACGACGATGTTGTCGTGCGCGAGCGATCCCCGGCAGCGCGTCAGCGAGACGAGGAGCCGGGCGGCGATGCTTGAGGAGGTCCGTATCACCGGCCTCGGGGTGATCGACGAGGCCGTGCTCGAGCTGTCGCCGGGCTTCAACGTGGTGACCGGCGAGACTGGGGCGGGCAAGACGATGGTCGTCTCGGGCCTGGGCCTGCTGTTCGGCGGACGGGCCGATCCCGCGCGAGTGCGGCCTGGCGCCGATCGCGCGAGCGTGGAGGGCCGGCTGAGTGTCGAGGCCGACGGCCGGGTGGCCCGCCAGGTGAACGAGGCCGGCGGCGACCTCGATGACGAGGGCGGCGCGCTGATCCTGAGCCGGTCGGTGTCGGCCGAGGGGCGCTCGCGGGCCTACGCGGGCGGCCGGTCCGTCCCGGTATCCCTGCTGACCTACCTGGCCGATGACCTGGTAGCCGTGCACGGGCAGGCCGATCAGCAGCAGCTGCTCAAGCCTGGCCGGCAGCGCGAGGCGCTTGACCGCTTCGCGGGAGCCGATCTCGCGTCGCTGCTGGCCCGATACCAGCGGGCCTACCAGCGGCACCGTGACGTCCGCGCCGAGCTCGACGAGCTGATCTCCCGGGCCCGCGAGCGGGAGCGGGAGGCGGAGGAACTCCGGCGCGGCCTGGCCGAGATCGAGCGGGTCCAGCCTGTCGACGGCGAGGACATCGAGCTGCTCGCTGAGGAGCAGCGGCTGTCGCACGCGGACGCATTGCACGCCGCGGCCACGACCGCGCACGAGGCGCTGCTGGGAGACCCCTCCAGCGGCAACTACGACGCGACGGACGCGGTTACCCTGCTCGGGGTCGCGCGCCAGGCGCTGGAGGCCGCCGCCCATCACGACACCGCCCTGGCCGCCCTCGGGACCAGGGTCTCGGAGGCGGCCTACCTGGTCTCCGACGTCGCGGCTGACCTCGCGTCCTACGCGCAGTCGGTCGAGGCGGACCCGGCCAGGCTGGCCACCGTGCAGGAGCGCCGGGCGGAGCTAGGCCGCCTGATCCGGCAGTTCGGCGGGACGGCCGGGGTGCCCGGCGGGGGCTCCGGGGGGGCGGGCGGCGAGGCCGCCAGCGGCGTGACGGCCGTGCTCGCCTGGGCCAAGCGGGCGGGCGCGCGGCTCGCCGAGCTTGAGGGCGACGATGACCGGATCGCCGGCCTGGCTGAGGAGGAGACCGCCCTGGCCGCGGAAGTCGGGCAGCTGGCCGGTCAGCTCAGCGCGGCCAGGAAGGAGGCCGCCGACCGGTTCGCGGCCGACGTCACCGCCGAGCTCACCGCGCTCGCGATGCCGCACGCCCGGCTCACGGTCGCGCTGACGCCGCTGCGCGAACCTGGACCGCATGGCGCTGACGAGATCGAGATCAGGCTGTCGGCGCACCCGGGTGCGCCCGCGCTCCCGCTGCACAAGGGGGCTTCCGGCGGCGAGCTGTCGCGGGTCATGCTGGCTATCGAGGTCGTCTTCGCCGGTGCGGATCCTGTGCCGACCTTCGTCTTCGATGAGGTGGACGCCGGCGTGGGCGGCAAGGCCGCGGTGGAGGTCGGGCGCAGGCTGGCTCGCCTGGCCAGGCTGGCGCAGGTCATCGTGGTCACGCACCTGCCGCAGGTGGCGGCTTTCGCCGACACCCACCTGGTGCTGGAAAAGGCCGACGACGGCTCGGTCACCAGGAGCGGGATCACCCGGCTCGACCAGGCCGGCCGGGTCAGGGAGCTGTCCCGGATGCTGGCTGGCCTGGAGGACTCCGAGTTCGGCCGGGCACACGCGGAGGAGCTGCTCGCGGCCGCTGCGGCCGAGCGGGCCGGGGGCTGACGGCAGCAGACGGCGGATCTGGCAAACTGACTCTGCGATGATCGCACGGCCTCGCAGGACATCCAGGAACCGCCGGGAAGCGTCCGATGACCTACCCGGTGTGACGGCGACGGCTCGCCTGGACCGCAGGACCAAGAACCTCGCCACCCGGCTGTGCCCCGGTGACATCGCCATCATCGATCACCTTGACCTGGACCTGACCGGCGCCGACGCGCTGATCGGCCGCCACGTGGCCGCGGTCGTCAACGCCGCGCAAAGCATCAGCGGCCGGTACCCCAACCGCGGACCACGGCTTCTGCTCGAGGCGGGCATCCCGCTGATCGACGACGTGGGCCCCGAGGTCTTCGACCGGGTGCAGGAAGGGCAGCGCGTCCGGCTGGACGGCGACGCCCTCTATGTCGGCGATCAGGTCGTGGCCAAGGGCAGGCTGCAGGACGCCAGGTCGGTGGCGTCGGCGATGGCGGAGGCCAAGGCCAACGTGGCCGCCGAGATCGAGGCGTTCGCCACGAACACTCTGGAGTACATCAAGCACGAGTATCCGCTGCTCATCGACGGGATCGGGCTCCCGGCGCTGCGGACGAAGCTGGACGGCAGAGACGTGCTGGTCGTGCTCCGGGGTTACCACCACCGCGAGGACATTGCCGCGCTACGCTCCTACATCCGGGAACGCAAGCCGGCCCTGGTGGGAGTCGACGGGGGCGCCGATGCCCTGCTCGAGGCCGGCTACCGGCCGGACCTGATTGTCGGCGACATGGACTCGGTGTCAGACGGGGCGCTGACCTGCGGTGCAGAGGTCGTCGTGCATGCCTACCCCGACGGGCGCGCGCCGGGCCTGCCGCGGGTCCAGGCGCTAGGGCTCGACCCGGTGCTGTGCCCGGCCGCGGGAACCAGTGAGGACATCGCCCTGCTGATCGCCGACGAGATGGGCGCCAGCCTGATCGTCGCGGTCGGTATGCACCACACGGCGGTAGAGTTCCTGGACAAGGGCCGGGCGGGGATGGCGAGCACGTTCCTGACCCGTCTCAGGGTCGACGACAAGATCGTTGACGCCAAGGGGGTGAGCCGGCTCTACAAGAGCCGGATCTCAGCCACGGCCATCATCCCGCTCGTACTGGCCGCCGCCATAACCGTTGTGGTAGCCATAGCGGTCCTGCCTGCGGGCCAGATCTTTCTCCGATTCCTCGGCACGTGGCTGAGTGGACTGTTCTCATGATCGATTTCCGCTATCACCTGGTCTCGATCGTCGCCGTGTTCCTCGCGCTGGCGGTCGGCATCGTTGTCGGCGCGACAGCGCTCAAGCCGAAGACCCTGCAAGGCCTCGACAGCCTGTCGCGCCGCGAGCAACACCAGATCAACGCGCAACAGACACTAATTACGGGCCTCGAGCACCAGGTCAGCAGCGACGAGGCGGCCGCCAAGGCCGCCGCACCCCTCGTGCTGAACAACCTGCTCGCTGGCCAGCGGGTCGTGCTCGTCACCGCGCCGAACTCGGACCCCACGACCATCAGCGGCGTCACCACCGCCCTGCAGCAGGCGGGAGCTAAGGTCACCGGCCAGGCGGAGCTGCAGCCCGCATTCTTCGACACCAGCGCCAGTACAGAGAAAAACCTTGAGACTCTGGCCCAGCACGTCGCCCCCCCGGGCGTCACCCCGGGTATCCAGTCCGGGCAGCCTGACGGGAACACCCAGATCGCCGGCCAGCAGGAGGCCGCGCAGGTGCTCGCCGCCGCGCTGGTCACCAAGGTCGGCGACCTGCCGGCCCAGCAGGCCAAGCCGATAATCGACGGGTTCGCGGCGCAGCGATTCCTGCAGATGAGCTTCGCGGGCGGGTCCGCGGTGCCGTCGCAGGCCACCCTCGCCGTCGTGATCATCCCCGCGTCTCCCCCCGCCTCGGCCTCTGACCCCCTCAACCTGGCCCTGATCTCGCTGGCCGCGCAGCTCAAGGCGTCGAGCCACGGCGTCGTCCTGGCCGGGTCGATTCTTGGTTCTGGGCCAGGTAGCGCGGTCGATGAGCTGATCAACGGCAGTACCGGGGTCCAGCTATCCAGCGTGAACAACGCGGACACCGAAGTCGGCCAGATCTTTGTCGCCCAGGCCCTCAACCTCGCGCTGACCGGGCCCAAGGCAGGCGCGTACGGTGTCCCGCCTGGAGCGGCCCCGAGCCCGGCGCCCACCCCGACCGCGACGCCCACGCCGACCAGACCGCCCGCCAAGAACAAGAGCGGCGGGTGAGCCGGCGCCTGCTCCGGACCGGTGCGGCGCTGCTGACCGGCGGGCTGGCTGCGGTCACGGCGCGGGCCGCCTATGCCGCGCTGAACCGGTACCCGCCCGGCGGCCTGCAGACCTGGACCAGGACCAATCATCGCGGTGAGCCGGTGACCCTGCTGGAGGGCCCCGCGAGCGCCGCGGCCGCGGCCGCGGTATCGCTGATCGTGCCAGGGATGTCCGCCCGCAGCCGGGCCGCGCTCGCGGTGGCCGGAGCCGGGGCTGCCCTGTTCGGTGGCTACGACGACCTGAGGGGCAGCGGCGCCCGGCACGGGTTCCGCGGCCACCTGGGGGCGCTCGCCCGCGGCGAGGTCACCACCGGTGCCGTGAAGATAGCCGGAATCGGCGCTACCGGGCTGGCGGCAGGCACGCTGCTCGGCGGAATCAGCGCCCGCACCGGCTCCGTGACGGACCTGGTCGTCAACGCCGGCCTGGCCGCCGGCGGCGCGAACCTGCTGAACCTGTTCGACCTCCGACCCGGGCGGGCCATCAAGGTAACGCTGGCCGCGGGCACAGTGCTCGCCGTCGTCTCGCCCGCGGGCACGCTGGCGGCCGCCGCGCCGGTAGGCGCCGCGCTGGCCATGCTGCCCGAGGACCTCGGCGAGCGGGCGATGCTGGGCGACGCGGGGGCCAACGCGCTCGGTGCCATGCTCGGCGCGGGGGCCGCTGCGACCCTGCCGCGGAAGGCGAGAGTCGCCGTCCTGGCGGCGATCGTCGGGCTGACCGCGGCCAGCGAGGTCGTGAGCTTCACCCGGCTGATCGAGCGAACCCCGCCACTGCACTGGCTCGACATGCTCGGCCGCCGGCCCGCGGCTCAGCTGGCGAGCGAGGTCGGCGACGTCAGCGAGGCGCACGGCGCGGCGGCGCCGGCCTGGGCGCCGACGTCGGCGGCCGCAGCTCCGAAGTGACCGGTCCCGCCGCCCCGGCGACCGAGCAGCACCCGGAGCCGAGCCGCCCGCAGCAGGTGACCAGGAGCATCGGCCGCGCCGCTGTGCTCATCGGGGCGCTCACCGCGGCGGCGAGGGTCATCGGGTTCGGGCGCCAGCTCGCGTTCGCGCACACGGTGGGCAACTCCTGCCTCGGCTCCGCCTACATGACAGCTAACCAGGTGCCGAACATCATCTACGACATCGTGCTCGGCGGTGCCCTGGCCAGCATCATGGTGCCGGTCCTGGCGGGCCCCGCGGACCGGTCCGGCACGGACCCGGAGGCCGCGCGCGCCACCAGCCAGATCTCCTCCGCGCTGCTGACCTGGACGGTCGTGCTGCTGGCCCCGGCCAGCGCGATCCTGGCGCTGGCGGCGCACCCGGTGATCTCGCTCCTCATACCGCGCCTGCAGGGCTGCTCGAGATTCGAGGCCGTCTCGGTCGGCTCGCGCATGCTTGAAGTATTCGCCCCGCAGATCCTGCTCTACGGCCTGGCCGTGGTGCTCTACGGCATCCTGCAGGCCCACCGCAGGTTCACCGCTCCGGCGCTCGCGCCGGTGCTGTCCAGCCTCGTGGTCATCGCCGCCTACCTGGCGTTCGTGCCGCTCGGCGGCACGCACACCGCCCACCTCGTCGGCCTGCCGCTCTCGGCCGAGCTGACGCTGTCGGTGGGCACCACCGCGGGCGTCGCGGCGCTGGTGCTGACTGCGGCGGTGCCCGCCTTCCGCCTGCGGCTGCGGCCGACGCTCAGGTTTCCCGACGGCGTCGCCCGCCGGGCCGGGAGCCTGGCCGTGGTCGGGATCGTGGCGCTGATCGCCCAGGACGCGTCGGCTGTGGTGGTGACGCGGCTGGCCAACGGCCACGGCGGGAACGGTGCGGTGGTCCTGTACAACTACGCCTGGCAGATGTTCCTCGTCCCGTACGCCGTGCTCGCGATCCCGATCGCCGTCAGCGCGTTCCCGGTGCTGTCTGCCCGCAGTGCCGGGTTCGACGCGACCTCCGCAGCCTCGACCCGCGGCGTGCTGCTCGTGTCCTGGCTTGGCGCCGCGCTGCTCGCGGGCGCGGCCGTGCCGGCGGCCCGCCTGTTCGCCTCGCACTCGGGCCAGGCCACTCACCTCGCCCTGGCGCTGGCCGCGTTCGCCCCGGGGCTGGTCGGGTACGGCCTGGTCGCTTGCCTGTCCCGGGTGCTACTCGCGGACGGGAGGAACCGGTCCGCGGCGGCCGCCATAGCGGGCGGCTGGCTGATAGTGATCGCTGCGGACATCATCGCGGTCGGGCTGGTCACCGCCCGCTCGGTGGTGCCGGTGCTCGGCCTCGGCAATACCGTGGGCATGGCCGCTTCGGGCATCGCCCTGCTCGTGGCGGTCCGGCGGGCCAGGGGTGGCGGAGCGCTGCGGGGCACCGCGCGGGCGGCGCTGGCCGGGCTGGCGGGCGCGGCAGCGGGCGCGGCGGCGGGCGCGGCGATGTCCGCGGCCGTGCCAGTCACCGGGTTGTTCCTGAACGCCTGCGTGGCCCTGCTTGCGTGCTGCTGCGCGGTCATCGCGTTCGGGGTCTTTGCCTACGCCGTCGACGGCGGAGACCTGAGGGCCGTAGTGGCCAGGGCCAGGCGCAGGGCCCTGCCGTGACCCCATCCCGGATCGCCTACGTGATCGGTACGACGGCGGGCGGGACCGGCCGTCATGCGGCGATGCTGGCCGAGGGCTGCACGGCGCGAGGCCTGGCGGTCAGCGTGTTCGGCCCGGCAGCTGCGACGTATGCTCGCGCGCTGTGCGCCCGCCGTCGTGCACGCGCACGGCCTGAGGGCAGGCGCGGTCACCGCCCTCGCACTGGCCCGGGCGCCCGGTAGGCAGCGACCCGCGATGCTGGTCACCGTGCATAACGCGGCTCCGTCCGCAGTCATGTCCGGGGCTGTCTACCGGGCCCTGGAGCGGCTCATCGCGCAGCGGGCGGACGCGGTGCTCTGCGTGTCGGCCGACCTGGCCGACCGGATGCGCCGGGCCGGCGCGCGCGAGGTCGCGCTGGCCGTGGTCCCGGCACCGCGCAGGGCCTGCCCGTCGCCCGAGGCCGTCGCGAAGGCGCGAGCCGACATGGGCGGCGCGGGACGTCCGATCGTGCTCGCGGTCGGCAGGCTCGCCCCGCAGAAGGGCTTCGACGTGCTGCTCGAGGCCATGGTCACCTTGCGGGAGCGTGACCCGGCGCCGCTGCTGGTGATCGCGGGAGACGGCCCGATGGCCGCCCAGCTTGCCGTGCGCTCGCGGGCCGCCGGCGGCGACGTAAGGTTCCTTGGCCCGCGGGCCGACATCCCGGCGCTGCTCGCGGCGGCCGACGTCGTCGCGGTGCCGAGCCGCTGGGAGGGCCAGCCGCTCATCGTGCAGGAGGCACTGCAAGCCGCCCGGCCGCTCGTCGCTTCCCGTGTCGGCGGGATTCCCGAGCTTACGGGCGAGGACGCGGCGGTGCTTGTCCCGCCGGATGACCCGGACCGGCTGGCCTCCGCCGTCTTGTCCGTGCTCGATGACCGAACGCTGGCCGGCGCGCTCGGCGCCGCGGCGGCGGCGCGGGCCGGGGCGCTGCCGTCGGAGTCTGCCGCCGTCGATGCGGCCCTTGCCGTCTACGGCAGGCTGGCATCCGCGGTCTGTGTCGCGTGACCGGGATCAATGGTGGTGGAGCGTTCTCGCCCCGGTACTCCTGAAATGGGGCGATCACGGGCGGCACGTTGCATACATCAATATGCAGAAGGCATGGCCCTTGACATTCCCTAGCATCAGGTAACAATCCAGTATTTTGGCTGAGACGGCGCCACCGAATGTGCTCAGATGTCCTACTGGGGCAGCGCACTCGCGCGCATGCCCGGGGGGTAGTTGCGCATGGGCAAGAAAGGCCGGGCTCTGCCGTTCGCGAGGCCGGCGTCTCGCGGCAGGGCGGAGCCCGCGGCCAGCCCGGCGCCCGCCAGCCCGGCGCCCGCCAGCCCGGCGTCGGCCACCCCGGCGCCCGGCGGGCGGGGCTCACGCCCCGCGCCTGCGAGCCCATTGCCACGGCGGATCCCGGGCAGCAGCCGCTCGATGCCGGGGAACGGAGTGCCCCAGCGGACCCTGGGACCTGCGGTTCCGCGGTTGCCAGGGCCCGAAACCCGGAGTCTGCGGGTGGACGCGGCGCGTGTGCCTGAGCCAGTCCATACCGGCCCGGGCCCCGAACGCATAACGGAATCCGCGGATCTGGGGCCTGAATCGGGTCGCCCGGGGACTGCCGGACCTGATTCGCGGCGCGAATCGGATGCCGGGCCGGTCACCGGACCTGTGGTTCCACGTCAGCTTTCTGAGGACGGACGGATCAGCGGGGCGGTGGTGCCCGGGCCAGACTCGCGGGTTGAGAGGCGGACGGCCGGGCCCGTGGTTGCACGGCCGGATTCCGGTGTCGAGCCGTCCTGGACCAAGGTCCTCGGCACCACCGTTCGGCTCTGGCTGGCACGGCGTCCGCTGCGCCATCGCGTTCTCGGCACGCTCCTGGCGATCCTTGTGGTGTTCGCGGCGGGCGGGCTGACCGTCGCGCTGATCCGGCAGTCCGCCAGCGGACATGCAGAGCGCAGCGGCAGCGGCGGGGCCGCTTCTGGTCCGGCCGGCCTGGCCTCCGTGCAGGCCGCGGCGGCCGCCAGGCAAAGCGCGGCCGCGTGGGTCGCGGCTCAGGTCAGCCACAGCACCGTGGTGTCGTGTGATCCCGCGATGTGCGCCGCCCTCGAGGCCAGGGGCTTTCCCGCCGGGGACCTCGTGACGCTGGGACCGGGAAGCGGCGATCCGCTGGGCTCGGCGGTGGTGATATCGACAGCCGCGGTGCGCAGTCAGTTCGGCGGCCGCCTGACGAGCGTCTACGCGCCGACGGCCATCGCCAGCTTCGGATCCGGTTCGGCGCAGATCGACATCCGCGTGTACGCGGCGGGAGGCGCGGCCGCGTATCTCGCCGCGCTCCGGGCCGACCAGGCCTCCCGGCAGCACGTCGGGCGCCTGCTGGTGGGCAACTCCCGGGTCACCGCACCGCCGGCCGCGCGGCAGCAGCTGGCCGCCGGCCAGATCGACACTCGGCTGCTGATCACCATCGGGACACTGTCCCACCAGGGCATGGTGCGCATCGTCTCCTTCGGCGATTCCGGGCCTGGCGCCAGCGCAGGCGTGCCGCTTCGCGCGGTCGAGATCGCGAGCGCGCCCGGGGACAAGAGCGGATACCTGCAGTCCGTCCTCGCGCTCTTGCGCGCGCAGCGGCCGCCCTACCTGGCCAGCACCACGCTGACGCGCCTGGCCGACGGCCAGCAGGTCGTGCAGATCGTCTTTGACGCACCAAGCCCGCCTGGACTGCTGAGCAGGTAGCGAGCAGCCCGGAACCATATAGGAGGGGGACCACATGAAATTGTCACGAAATGCGGTATGGCCGGCCAGGCTGGTAAGCACCTGCGCGCTGGCGCTCGGCCTGGCCGGGGTGATGGGGCTCGGCGCGACCGCCGCGTCGGCGGCCGCCGGACCCGGCTACCTGAGGCTTGCGCACCTGTCGACGAACACCCCGCCCGTGGACGTCTACCTGTACTCCTTCGGCAACGCCAGCGCGCTGGTCGTGCTGCATCACGTCGGCTACGGTGACGTGTCGCAGTACGAGCAGGTAGCCAGCGGCGAGTACACCGTCGCCATGCGGGCCGCAGGCGCCGCCCCGGCATCCAAGCCGGTCCTGTCCACGACCATCGACGTGCTCAGCGGCCATGCCTACACGGTCGCGGGCATGGGGCCGCTGGCGGGCCTGCGGCTTCAGGTGATCGCCAGCAGCCTGGCGGTGACGCGCCATAGGGCGCTCGTGCGGGTCATCCAGGCGTCGATGCACAATAACTCGGTGACCGTGTCCGTAGGCAGGACAGTACTCGGGCGCGGCCTCAGCTTCACCACGGTGACCCCTTACAAGGCGGTGAGGCCAGGATTCCTGACGGTCCGCGCGGTCGGCGCGACTTCGCACGGGACCAGCCAGATCACGCTGGCCGCCGACACCATCTACACCCTCGTGGTCCTGGACGACCCGGGCCAGCTCAAGATCGCGGCGCTGGTGGACTCCGCCGGGAGCAAGGTCTTGCCGTCGGGTGCTGCCGCAACGGGCTTCGGCGGGACGGCGGCGCGCCCGGGCGCCTCGCTGCTGCTGTGGCTTGGCGCCGCCGCCGGCGGACTCCTCATCGCCGCCGGCGGGGTCCTGCGCCTGCGCCGCCGCCGCCGCCCGGCCCTGCATGCCCGGTGACCTGACGACGCGGTCCGGCCGGCACATCTCGCCCCTGCGCGTGGTGCGCCGGCCGGGCGCCGCGATCGCGCTGATCGCCGGCGTCATAGTGGCCGGCGTCGGCGTGACCGGTCTGGCGCTAGCCAGCCGGACCGGCCGCCCGGCCGTGCCGGCGGGTAAGCCGGCCCTGGTCCCGGTGCCTCTGGGCCGTCAGGCGGCGGCGCCGCAGCCGACCCTGCAACAGGTGGCCAGCCCAACCGGCGTCATCATCCCGTCCATCGGCGTCCGCTCCGGGCTCGTGCGCCTCGGGCTCACCTCGTCCGGCGCCCTGCAGGTCCCCGCGAAGGCCTCCGTGGCCGGCTGGTACACGGGGAGCTCGCGTCCTGGTGCGATCGGCGCTGCCGTGATCGTCGGCCACATTGACTCGCTGAGCGGGCCGGGGGTGTTCTTCCGGCTGCGCCTGCTGCGTCCGGGCCGCCTGGTCTACGTCCGGCGAGCCGACGGCTCGCTGGCCGTCTTCCGGGTGACCGCGGTGCACTCGTACCCGAAGGCCGAGTTTCCCACGCAAGCGGTGTACGGGCCGGCGCCGAATGCTCAGCTGCGGCTGATCACCTGCGGCGGCGAGTTCAACTTCGCGACCGGCCACTACCTCAGCAACGTGATCGTGTACGCGGACCTGACGCGCTGAGCTCCGGCGTTAGGCCGGGCCCGCGTCAGGTGGGCACGGCATGCTGAGCCGGCCCAGCGAGAAGCGCCGCGCCAGGGGGTCATCGCCGTGGCCGGCGGCCAGATCCGCGAGCCACTCGCCGAGCAGCGGCCCGAACTTGAACCCGTGCCCGGACGTTCCGCTGCCGATCACGATGCGGCCGACCCGGTCCACGATGAAATCCTCATCCGGGCTGTTGTCATAGACGCAGCGCTCGCTGCGCACCAGATCCGGGCCGAAGCCGGGCAGGTACCGGCGCGCCAGCCCGGCCAGCTGCGCGCTCAGGCCCGGGTCGGGGCGCTGGTCCTGGCGGCCCGGATCTCCCGGCCGGCCGCCGTGGTGGAAGCCGATCTTGTACAGCGGCGAGCCGGGGACGGGCAGGCCGTAGGGGACCTCAGCGCCGTAGCAGATAAAGATCGGCATCGCCGGTGCCGGCTCAGCGTCCGGCGCCAGATAGCCGACCTGCTCCAGGGTGGCCGCCGATGGCACCGTGATCCCGGTGGTGGCGAGCAGCCTGCTCGTCCAGGGCCCGGCGCAGACGATCGCGGCCCGGGCGGTGACGGAGCCGGAGCCGGTTCGGATCGTCACCCGGCGGCCATCGTCCCCGATGCCGGTGACGGTAACGCCGGTGCGTACCTCCGGGACCGCGGCCGCCAGGGCGCGCAGCGCCGCGTCCGCGCTGATCACGCAGGACTCCGGCTCCAGCAGGGCCGGGCCGCCGATGGCTATCTCGGGGAATCTGGCCGCCGCCTCGGCGGCCGGCAGCAGCTCACACGGGGCGCCCGCCCGCTGCATCGCCCGGCGGACCGCGCCCAGCCCGGGCCCGAAATCCAGATGCGGCGTCGGCTGGAGCAGTTGTCGGCCGCACTCGTCCTCCAGCTCGGCCCAGGGCTCGCGGGCGCGCATGGCCAGGCCGACGTACCCGGGGTCGTCGTAGCCGAGCCGGAAGACCCGGCAGCTGCCCTTCGACCCGCTTGCCTCATGGCCGATCTCCGCCTGCTCCAGCACGATGACCTCGCGGCCGCGCCGGGCCAGGGCGCGCGCGCTGGCCAGGCCGAGCAGGCCTGCACCCACGACGACGACATCACACTGAGATCTCATGGCGGCAGGTTATGCCGGCTCATGATCGTGGTGGCCGGAGTGCGACATCCGTGCCCGAGCCACCAGGATCATGGACGCCGTGCGGACCCAGGGCTAAGTGCGACGGGCGGGTCGTCACCAGCCTCGGGCGCGCCATTCGGCCACGTGCGGGCGCTCCACGCCGAGCGCGGTGTCCTTGCCGTGGCCAGGGTAGATCCAGGTGCCGTCCGGCAGCTGGCCGAACACGCGTTCCTCGAGGTCGTCCATGAGCTGGCCGAACCGCCTGGGGTCGTGCTCGGTGTTGCCGGGCCCGCCGGGAAACAGGGAGTCGCCGGTGAACAGGTGCGGCCCGTCGGCGAGCCGGCCGCCCGCGTCGTAGCAGAGTGCGATGCTGCCCGGCGTGTGACCGCGCAGGTGGATGACGGAGAGGTCGGCCTCGCCCACGCTGATCGTGTCGCCGTGGCGGACCCGCTCGGTGACCGTGATCGGCAGTGCGCCCGCGTCGTCGGGATGCGCGGTGGTCTTCGCGCCGGTGGCCTGCTGGACGGCCTGCAGCGCTGCCCAGTGATCCCAGTGCTGGTGGGTGGTGACGATCCTGGCCAGCGGGGTGCCGCCGATGAGCCCGAGCAGCGTGTCGGCCTCGTTCGCGGCGTCGATGAGCAGCAGCTCTCCGGTGCCCGTGCACCGCAGCAGGTAGGCGTTGTTGTCCAGGGGGCCGACGGCCACCTTGGTGATGGTGAGGCCAGGAAGCTCCCTGGTGTCGGCCGGCCCGCCGACGCTGATGTCGCCCGTGTAGGTCATGCTCGCTCCATCTCCGGTTTGCCAGATCCATAACGGCCGGGAGGTGGGCCCGGTCTGGCGGTCGCTCACATCCACATCGGCAGCTTAGGTAGCAGCGTGTCCCGGCCGCCCGCCGCCTGGCAGGCAGGCCACCGCTCCTCCTCACCCTCCCCGCCCGGTCGTCCGTCGCCGCCTTCCCCGCCATCCTCGCTCACTGTCGTGTCTCTCGCTCGCCTGCGAGACCCAGCCACCTCCCATGCCGCTTCACCCTCCAGGTCGCCGCCCGCGGCCCAGAAGTTCCTCCTGGAATGCGACCGGCCGCCACGACGTTGGCCAGCGCGTGGCGGCTCCTGCGCTCCCGTCGAAGCACCTCGTTTTGTCAGACCCCCCGGATAACATGGCGACGCGGCCTGTAAGTCCCCAGAGACCGCCGTCCAGACCGGAGAACTGAGCACAAGTGGCTGATCGTCTTATCGTGCGTGGTGCGCGTGAGCACAACCTGAAGGACGTGTCGCTGGACCTGCCGCGTGATGCGCTGATCGTGTTCACGGGGCTGTCGGGGTCGGGGAAGTCGAGCCTGGCGTTTGAC
>WNFN01022638.1_pt2 | contig 27699 bp, 28 predicted proteins | sample 5400161 | NCBI WGS metagenome assembly WNFN01 (sample SAMN13153353, study PRJNA577476) | soil metagenome | isolation source: 80 cm saprolite on Douglas fir-dominated hillslope | place: USA:California | collected 2013-09-17 | reverse complement strand
GCCGAGCTCGGGCGCGGTGACGAAGTCGCCGCCGGCGCCGAACTTGCGCGCGCCGCTCGCGTAGTAGCCGACGCCGGGCTCGTGCAGCGCGAGCTGCATGTAGCGCGCAAAGGAGATCCAGCCGCCGGCGGCGGCGATCTCTTGCAGGATGCGGCTGCGCGCTGGCATGGCCTAGAATCTAAAGCACTTATGGACGATTCGCTCGCCGGCAAGGCCGCGCTCGTCACCGGCGGTGCGCGGCGCCTCGGCGCGGCGATCACTCGCCGGTTGCATGGCGCGGGCGCCGCGGTGCTGATTCATTTCCGCGATTCGGATGCCGATGCCACGAAGCTCGAGAAAGAGCTGAATGCGCTGCGGCCGAAGAGCGCGGCGACGGTGAAGGCGGAGCTGCTCGCGCCGATCGCGCCGCGCGCGCTGGTCGGCGCCGCGCTCGATTCCTTCGGGCGGCTCGACATCCTGGTGAACAACGCCTCGGCCTTTTTCCCGGTGGCGGTAGGCGAGATCGAGGCTTCGCACTGGGAGGAGCTGATCGGCTCCAATCTCCGGGCACCGCTCTTCATCAGCCAGGAAGCGGCGCCGGAACTTGCGAAGCACGCCGGCGTCATCATCAATATCGTCGATATCCACGCCGAGCGTCCGCTCAAGGGGTATCCGCTCTATAGCGTCGCGAAGGCCGGATTGGCGGCGCTCACGCGCTCGCTAGCGGTCGAGCTCGCGCCTAAGGTGCGCGTGAACGGCGTCGCGCCGGGTGCGATTGCGTGGCCCGAAGACGGGCAATTCGATCCCGGGGAGCGCGAGCGCATCGTCGCGACGACGCCGCTCGCGCGCGTCGGCAGCGCGGAGGACGTCGCGCAGGCGGTACACTTCCTCGCCTGCGCGTCCTATGTGACCGGCCAGATCATCGCGGTCGACGGCGGGCGCTCCATCTTCATCTAGGGTTCTGGCATGACCGTCCACGCCGTCCGCATCGACAAGCGCAAGAGCGACTATGAAGCCGGCAAGCTCGCGAAGCGCCTGCGCCGCCAGGTCGGCGAAGCGATCGCCGATTACCAGATGATCGAGGAGGGCGACCGCGTCATGGTGTGCCTCTCGGGCGGCAAGGACAGCCATGCGCTGCTGGACGTGCTGCTGTCATTGAAAGAAAAATCGCCCGTCGGCTTCGACCTGATCGCGGTCAACCTCGACCAGAAGCAACCGGCGTTTCCCGCTGATGTGCTGCCGCGCTATCTCGAAGAGCGAGGCGTGCCGTACCGGATCGTGGAGCAGGACACTTACTCCGTGGTCAAGCGCGTCATCCCCGAAGGCAAGACCATGTGCTCGCTCTGCTCGCGGCTGCGCCGCGGCGCGCTGTATCGCGCGGCGACGGAGGTTGGCGCCACCAAGCTCGCCCTGGGTCACCATCGCGACGACATCCTGGCCACGTTCTTCCTCAATCTCTTCCACGGCGGCCAGCTGAAGGCCATGCCGCCGAAGCTGCGCTCGGACGATGGCAAGCACGTGGTGATCCGGCCGCTCGCCTACGTCGCCGAGGACGACCTCGCCGCCTACGCGGAGCAGAAAGCGTTTCCCATCATCCCGTGCACACTGTGCGGCTCGCAGGACAACCTGCAGCGCAAGCTCGTCGGCCAGATGCTCGCGGAATGGGAAAAGCGCCATCCCGGCCGCATCGAATCGATCCTGCGCTCGCTCGGCGAGGTGCGGCCTTCGCATCTGCTCGACCGCAAGCTTTTCGATTTTTCGGCGCTGAAATGAAGAAGCCCACCGTCCTCGAGCTCAGGCGCAGCAAAAGCGCTCGGCTCGCGATGCTCACCGCCTACGATTTCCCGACGGCCAAGCTGGTGGCCGAAGCGGGCATCGAGCTGATTCTCGTCGGCGACTCGCTCGGCATGGTGGTGCTCGGCTACGACTCGACCGTGCCGGTCACGATGGACGACATGGTGCATCACACGCGCGCCGCCCGGCGCGGTGCGCCGCAGGCCTTCCTGATCGCCGACCTGCCTTTTCTTTCCTATGGCACGGTCGAGACGGCGCTCGCCAGCGCGGCGCGGCTGATGAAGGAAGCCGGCGCCGATTCGGTGAAGCTCGAGGGCGGCGTCGAGGTGGTGCCGATCGTCGAGGCGCTGGTGCGAGCCGGCGTCCCGGTGCTAGGCCACGTCGGACTCACGCCGCAGACCGCGTCGGCGCTCGGCGGCTACCGGCTGCAGGGCAAGGACGAGGAAACCGCACGGCGCGTGCTGGACGGCGCGCAGGCGCTCGAAGCCGCCGGCTGCTGGGGCGTGGTGCTCGAGCTGGTGCCGGCGTCGCTCGCGCAGCTGGTCACCGAGCGCGTCACGATTCCCACCATTGGTATCGGTGCCGGTGTGCACTGCGATGGGCAGGTCCTGGTGTTCCACGACCTGGTGGGCCTTTTCAGCGGGTTCACACCGACATTCGTGAAGCGCTACACGGAAGCTGGCGAGGCCATGCGCAATGCCGTGGCGCGCTACGCGGAGGAAGTGCGCAGCGGCGCCTTCCCGTCGGAAAGCCATAGCTTCGCGATCAAGGATGACGTGGTAAAGCGCTTGTATGGCAGCTAGGCGCCGCCATCGTTACACCGCATCGCCGCGGACGTGACGCCGACGGACCATGTTGCGGACAGGACTGTCGCATGGTCACGTCATAGTCCATCCCTAAAATGCATTCCATGAATCTGCGGCGCATCGCCCGGACCCTCAAATTCACGGCCCTCGCCGCTCTGACTAGTATTGCCGCCGCGCAGGCGCACGCCGCCGGCCTCGCGCCCGATCCGGCCACCACGCGCGAGGCCGTGGTGCAGGTCTACGGCGCCCGCACGATGGGCGTGAAGGGCATCTTCGGCGTGCACACCTGGGTCGCTGTCAAGGCCACCAACGCGCTGTCGTGGACCGTCTACGAGATCATCGGCTGGCGGCTGCGCTGGTCCGACAGCGCGCTGGTAGTGCGCAATCGCGAGCCCGACGCGCAATGGTTCGGCTCCGACGCCGAGCTCTACGCCGACAAGCGCGGGCCGGGCGTTGACCAGCTGATCGCGCGCATCGACAAGGCGGCGCGCGACTATCCGTATTCGGCCACCTACACGCTCTGGCCGGGCCCGAACTCCAACACTTTCACCGCCTGGATCGCGCGCGCGGTGCCTGAGCTGCAGGTCGACCTGCCGGCGACGGCGGTGGGCAAGGACTACATCGGCAGCACCTTCCTCTCGACTGCGCCGAGCGGCAGCGGCTTCCAGGTCACGCTTGGCGGCCTGTTCGGCGTCGCGGCGGGACCGGTCGAGGGCTTCGAGTTGAATCTCCTGGGGCTCAATTTCGGCGTCAACGGCTCCGGCGTGAAGCTGCCGATGGTCGGCCGCGTCGGCCTGCCGCGCTTTTTCGAAGCCACCAAGCACTAATCCGGCTACTGCAGGTGCGGCCGGCTGAGCGTCATCGTGTTGCCGCTGCGCCGCATCTCGACCTGCTTGAGAAAGCTCATGCCGATGAGCGCGAGCGGCAGCTGGTCGCTGCCGCCTTCCTGGATCGTGGCGGCCACGTTGGCGAGGGCGACCTCGCCCACCTGCACGCTGCCCAGGATCACCAGGTAGGAAATGATCTGGCCGTTGGCGGTGCGCTCGACCACGCGCTGCCCGCGCCGGAAATCGATGCCCAGGCGCTGCGCATGCTCGGCGTTCAGGCCGACGTAGCTCGCGCCGGTGTCGATCACCGCCATGAGCGGCACGCCGTTGAAGCGCGCCTGCGTCACGAAATGCCCGCGCGGGTCGGCGTAGAGCAGCGTCTCCGCGACCGTCGACTGCCCGAGACTCAGCGCGATGGCGCGGCCGCCGATCTCGAACACCGCCGAGGCGCCGTTGATCTCGCGCAGCTTCACGCCCTCCGGCGTGACCTCGCCCGGCCGCAGCGTCCTGATGGTGCGGCCATCGACGATCACCTGCACTTCGTTCGATCGGATGCTCGTGACGTAGATCGTTGCCGCCCACGCATCCGCCGCGCTGAGCAGCGCAATGGCCAGCGCGAGGCTAGCTGGTCTTGACGTAACTTACCTCGAGGCAGACGTTGACCAGCGCCTGGCGTTTCTCTTCCTTCACCACTTTCAATGCGCGTTCGAGCGCCGGCATCAGCTCCTTCGGCTCGCTCACGCGCTCGCCGTGGCCGCCGCTCGCCTGGATCACGTGCTCGAAACGCGGCGAAGGCTCGAGCGTGGCGAACGGAGGCTGTTTCATTTCCGCCGCGTGCCCCTTGGGATAGGTGGCGAGCGTCGAGCGGTGCACCGCGGCCCAGCGCGCGTTGTTCGCGATGATGAAGAGCACCGGCAGATGCATCGCCTCGGCCGAGCGCGGCGCCCAGGCCCCAGCCGAGCCCGCCCGCCGAGGCATTGCCGAAGTAGCGGCCGGGCTCCTTGATCGTCATCTCCTCGAGCACCGTCGGATATTCGTTGATCAGGATGGTGCGCTCGTCGATCAGCTTGTTGATGCACGCCGAGAGCCACTTGCCGGTGATGGCCTTGGGCATCGGCTCGACGCCGCCGCGCGCCTTGGCCCGGATCTCAGTGGATAGCTTGGTGACTACCTTGCGGCGCTCTTCGATCATCTTGACCGAGTTGGCCTGCTTCTGCGCGCTGCGCCAGAGCGTTTGCAGCGTCGGCGCCACCGCGCCGGTGAGCGCGACGTCGGTGCGAAAGCCGCGCAGCGGGTAGCGCGCGAAGAGCGGGTCCGGGCCGATGTGGATCACCTTCGCGTCAGGCTTCGGCCCGCCTTCCTTCGGGATCCACGGCACGTCGCAATCGACCACCAGCACGACGTCGGCTTCCTTCAGCAGCGCATGCGGGTCCCAGCCGCAATGCATCGGATCCTCGGTAGACAGCGCAAGGAAGCGCGGCCGGGAATGGATCACCGGCACCGCAAGGGCGTGGCAGAGCTGCTCGATGGCGCGCGAGGACTCGACCGTGCGGCCGCCGTTCGCGGTGATGAGCAGCGGATGCTGGGCGTTGCCGAGCAGCTTCGCCGCCGCTTCGAGCGCTTCGGGATCGGCCGCGGGCGGCGTGGCCGGCGCGATGGTGGTGGTCTTTGCGGTATCCGTAGTGAAGGCGGCAGCGAGAATCTCCCGCGGCAGCGTCACGTACACCGGCCCCTGGGGCTCGCTCTTCGCGATGGCGAGCGCGCGATCGAGCACCGTCTCGACCTGCTCGGGATGGCGCAGCTCGTAGTCCCATTTCATGAACTCGCGCAGCATCCCGCCCTGGTCGAAATGCTCCTGCGCCCAGTGGATGTAGTTGTTGCGCGCCGCGGGCAGCGCGCCCGACTCGGTGAGCGGCGTGCGGCCGGCGCTGAAGAGGATCGGCACGTTCTGGCGCGACGCGTTGATCAGCCCGTTCATCGAGTTGGCCGTGCCGACGCCGACGTGCACCATCATCGCCTGCGGGCGCCCGGTGATCATGGTGTAGCCGTGCGCCATCGCCACGCCCATGTTCTCGTGCGGCACGATCACGACCTGCGGCAGCTTCCAGCCGAGCTTCTGGCCCTTGGCATAGGCCTCGACCACCGGCGCGAAGTCGGTGCCGCCGTTGGCGAACAGATAGTCGACGCCACGCGAGGCGAGCAGCCCAATCCAGGCGTCGGCGGCTGTTTCCGGCTTGAACGTACCGGGCTCGGCTTTCAGCGTGGGCTCGATTCTCGGCGCGGCCGCGGCTTTCGCGGCCGGCGCGGCCGGTTTCGCCGCGGGTGTGGCGGGTTTCGACGCCGGGGTCTCCGGCTTGGCGTCCGGCTTGAGGGGCATGGTTTTTTCGAGGTCCATGCGGGCGATGTTACGCCGGCCTCCTTCGCAACGCTTCGGTCACCTGGTCGACGACCGCAGCCCAGTCGCCCTCGCTCGGTTGCCGGAAAAGTCGCATGGTCGGGTACCAGGGATTGTCGTTTCTGCGCAGGTGATATTTCCAATCCGGCGAATACGAGAGCAGCACCCAGGTCGGCAGTCCCATCGCTCCGGCGAGGTGGGCCACGGAGGTATCGACCGTGATGACCAGGTCGAGCAAGCTCGCCACCGCCGCGGTGTCCGAGAAGTCGCGCAGCTCGGAGCCGAGGTCGGTGATCTGCAGTCCCCGGGGCGCGCCGGCGAGTTCGGCGGCGGCTGCGCCTTTCTGCAGGCTATAGAGCTCAAGTTGCGTAAGCGCTGCCAGCGGAGCAAACGTGTCGAGGGTAAGCGAGCGCTTGCGGCTGCTGGGATTTTCCGGGTTCGTGGCCCAGGCCAGCCCGACCTTTAGCCGGCCTGGATCGCTTGAGATCCGGGAGCGCCAGGCGCTGACGCGGGCGGGGTCGGCACGTACGTAAGCGCCCGACCAGGGGATCGTCTCCAGCGTGGTGGCGAGGACGCGAGGCAGGGCGATGAACGGGATATGCGCGTCGAAAGCCGGCAGCGGCTCGCCCTGCGCCATGATTTGCGCCACGCCTTTCGCGGTGGCGAGCAGGGACTTGAGCTGCGGCTGGCATTCCAGCACTACGCTCGCGCCGCGCTCGGCGACCAGCGGCGCATAGCGCACGAACATCAGCGTGTCGCCCAGCCCAGTCTCGCCGTGCAGCAGGATCGTCTGGCCGGCGCGCGCCTCGCCCTGCCACACCGGCGCCACGAAGCGGCGCACCGGCGCGTTGTAGGCGTCGATCTTCCAGCGCCAGTCGTATTCCTTCCAGCCTTCGGCATAGTCGCCGCGTGCCAGCAGCACGAACGCCTTACCGAAGTGCGCTTCGGCGCGCTGCGGGTCGAGCGCGAGGGCGCGATCAAAGCTCGCCAGCGCCTCGTCGCTTCGGCCAAGGCCGTCGTACACGTAGGCGAGATTCTCGAATGCCGCGGCGTCCCGCGGATTTGCCGCGGTGTGGCGCAGATAGCCCTGGAGCGCGACCTCCAGCGCCTCAGGGTTGCGCGCGATGGCGGCGTAGTTCTGATTCGCCTGCGGCAGCGCGGGATCGATCTCGAGCGCCTTGCGATAGCAATCGAGCGCGGCGTCGAGCCGGCCCTGCAGGTGCAGCACCGCGCCGAGGTTGTTGTGCGCCCTGGCGTTGCGCGGATCGAGCCCGACCGCGGTACGGTAGCTCGCCTCGGCCTCGGGATACCGGCCGGCGGCTTCCCACACCCGTCCCATGGCGTAGTGCGGCGGCGCCTCGCCTGGGCTTGCCGCCAGCGCGCGCCGCGCCCAGCTCAATCCCTCCTCGATGTCCCTGGCATCGGCTGCGACCGAGGCGAGGAGAAACAGCGCCCGGGCGTCGCTCGGCGACGAGCGCAACAACTCGAGGCAGCAGCGCCGCGCCTCGTCTGTTGCGCCCTGCCGGTAGGCGTCTTCCGCGCGCCTGCGCAATTCGTCGCGCCCGCTGCCGAGCTTCGATTTAAGCCAGGCAATCACATCGAGCGCAGGCCATACAGCAGGGTAATGTTGATGCGCCGGTTGAGATAGCCTTCGCGAAAGCGCGGGCGATCGGTGGCGTGAAACAGATCCGAATCGAAAATCACCGCGCGATTGGCGCGGTACGGCGCGCGCATCGGCTGGCCGCCGGCCGATTCCAGGTATTGAAGGATGGTCGCGGCATCGTGATTGAACTTGGCGAAGCCCCAATCCGCCGGCGCGTCCTGCGGCCAGACCAGCAGCCCGCCGCCCTCGCGCTCCAGGTTGGCGCTGTCGTCGGTGATCCAGAAATTGACGTTGACCGCGGCGGCGTCTGCGTGCACGCCGAGCCCGGGCAGCGTGCAGTCGTGCTTATAGGCCCACAAGGTCTGCAGCGGCAGCCCCTGGAAGATGCCCGGGAAGCGCTCGCGCAGCTGCCACGCGAGATGCAGCATCAGCTCGCCGCAGAAGCCGTCGAAGAAGTAGGCGCCGAGATACCCGGGCTTGATCGCGTTCCAGAAAGTGCTCTCGAGGCAGTAGCGGCGCACCGCCTCGAGCGCCGCTGGCGTCAGGAGCTCGTCCAGCACGAGGACGTTGGGCTCGGCGTCCAGGTAGCGGCGCTCGATGTCCGCGAAGGCGAGGCGCGGATTGATGAGCGCGCCGTCGGGGCGCGGCACGTCGGCGATATGGAACGGGCGCTTGTAGGTGCGCGCCACCAGCGGATGGCGCGCCGCGTCGAACGGCGCGAGGCTCTCGGCGTCGAGACTCGCGACTTCGGCGAGCAGCGCGCGGTAGTCGTCGAGCACCTCGCGGTAGATCGGCGGCAGGCGCGCGAGCCCCAGGAGGTATTCCAGCTGCTCGCAATCATGGCGCAGCTTGATCGGGTTCACGCCCATGTCCTTGCCCGCAAAAAGCGGCTCCGGATCGCGCGCCAGATCGGCGCGGCGCGCGGCGTCCCACGGCGCGCCCCGCACAAGAGCGGCACTGCGCGCGAACTCGCGCGCCGCGCCACGGATGTCCGCGGCCTCGAAGCGCGCGAGGCCGAGGTTGAAGTGCGCTTCGGCGAAGTCCGGCTTGAGCGCAAGGGCGCGCTCGAACAGCACTGCGGCCTCGTGGAAGCGCCGCTGGTCGCTCATCACCGTGCCGAGCATGCACAGCACGTCGGCATTGCCCGGCGCGAGCGCGGCGGCGGCTTCGAGCTCGCGCACCGCCTGCGCGTGCTCGGAGAGCTGCGCGTGCAGTACGCCGAGCTGCAGGTGCGCGTCGGCCGCGGGCGCGCCGCACTCGAGCGCCTTGGCGTAGGCGGCAATCGCGTCGCGCGGCTCGCCGGCTGTGCGCCACGCCTGGGCGAGAGCGAGCCAGGCGGCCGGCTCGCGCGGCTCGAGCTCGGCGAGCGCGCGGCGTTGAGCGATCAGGGCGCGCGGGTCGCCCGCGGCCTCGGCGGCGCGCACGGCGGCCTCGAGCGCTTGTTTCTTCGCCTGTTTCTTCGCTTCGGCGGAGCGGAAAAGCGATTTGAGCATCGGCTGGCGGGCGATTATCGCAGCCGCCCGAGGGCGGTTTGCAAAGCAGGCTTGTCAAGCTGAGCTTGACACGCTAGCCTTGGGCGATGAACTGCGCGGAGCAACTGGTCGAGATTTTCGGCAGCCAGGCGGATGTCGCCCGCGCCTTTCAGCTCGACCGTGCGGTGGTCCATAACTGGGTGAAGACCGGCTACGTGCCGGCGCGCTGGGCCGGCGAGGTCGAGCGCATCACGCAGGGCCGCATCAACGCGCTCGACATCATCAACGAGGCGAGCGCCAAGAATCCGGTGCGCGTGAAGTCGCGCCCCGGGCATCTTCCCTTCGGTCTACCAGAGAGCGATCCCATGAGCCAGTACGCGCCGAGCAAGCGCATCCAGTCCTTCCATCCGCCGCAGCGCACGCTGATGGGCCCCGGCCCGACCGAGATCCATCCGCGCGTGCTGACCACCATGAGCCAGCCCGCGATCGGCTATCTCGATCCGGTGTTCGTCGAGATGATGGAGGAGCTCAAATCGCTCCTGCGCTACGTCTACCAGACGAAGAATCCGCTCACCTTTCCGCTCTCGGGCCCGGGCTCGGTCGGCATGGAGTTCTGCTTCGTCAACATGGTGGCGCCGGGCGACAAGGTGATCGTCTGCCAGAACGGCGTCTTCGGCGGGCGCATGCTCGAGAACGTGATCCGCTGCGGCGGCACCCCGGTGCTGGTCGAGGACAAGTGGGGCGAGCCGGTCGATCCGCAGAAGGTCGAGGACGCGCTGAAGAAGAACAAGGACGCAGCCATCGTCGCCTTCGTGCACGCCGAGACTTCCACCGGCTGCCAGTCGGATGCGAAGACGCTGACCCAGATCGCGCACAAGCACGGCGCGCTGGTGATCGTCGACGCGGTGACCTCGCTCGCCGGCACGCCGGTGAAGGTCGACGAGTGGGAGATCGACGCCATCTACTCGGCGAGCCAGAAGTGCCTGTCGTGCACGCCGGGCCTGTCGCCGGTGTCGTTCTCCGACCGAGTGGTCGAGCGCGTGAAGAAGCGCAAGGACAAGATCCACAGCTGGTTCATGGACATGAACCTGCTGTTCAACTACTGGAGCGCCGGCACGCGCACCTACCATCACACCGCGCCCACCAATTCTCTTTTTGCTCTTCACGAGGCGCTGCTCCTGATCCGCGAGGAAGGGCTGGAGAACGCCTGGGCGCGCGCCACGCGCCATCACCTCGCGCTCAAGGCGGGCCTGGAAGCGATGGGCATGAAGATGTTGGTGGCCGAGAAATACCAGCTGCCGCAGATGAATGCGGTGCTGTGCCCGCAGGGCGTGAACGAGGCCGAGGTCAGGAAGACGCTGCTCAACGAGTTCAGCATCGAAATCGGCGCCGGCCTCGGGCCGCTCGCCGGCAAGATCTGGCGCATCGGCCTGATGGGCTACAGCTGCCGGCCGGACAACGTCATGCTGTGCCTGTCGGCGCTCGGCTCGGTGCTCTCCGACATGGGCGTGGCGGTGCACGTCGGCGACGCCGAGGCTGCAGCACACGGCGCCTACGCGCAGATGCACGTCAAGGACGCTCAGCGCAAAAAGCGCGCTGCATAGAATCGGGGGTGCCTGACCCCGATTTCATGAAGTGGATACCCTAACCCACGCCCTTTCGGGCGCGCTGCTCGCGCGCGGCATCGCGTCGAGGGACACGCCTGCCCGCTCACTGCCGCGGCGGATTGCCGCCGGCTTCTTCGCCTGCGCGGCGCCGGATCTCGACTTCGTCGCGAGCTTCGGCGGGCCGGTCACCTACCTGCTCAATCACCGCGGGGTCACGCATTCGCTGATCCTGCTGCCGCTCTGGGCACTGCTGGTGTCGTGGCTGCTCGCCAAGCTGCTGCGCGAGCCGGGCGGCTGGCGCGCGCTCTACGGCATTACGGCGCTGAGCATCGGCGCGCATATCGCGGGCGATGTGATCACGAGCTACGGCACGATGGTGTTCGCGCCGTTGTCCGACTGGCGTGCGGGCATCGGCACCACCTTCATCATCGATCTCTGGTTCAGCGGCATCATCGTCGCCGGGCTGATCGCATCGGCCATCGCCTATCGCTCGCGCTGGCCGGCCGTCCTGGGGCTCGGCGTGCTGGTCGCCTATGTCGGCTTCCAGTACCTGCAGCGCGAGCACGCGCTCGAGTTCGCTGCGCAGCACGCGAGGCCGGGCACGCGCATCGATGCGCATCCGCGGCCCGTGTCGCCTTTCAACTGGACCGTGTTCGTGAGCGACGACGAAGCGCACGAGTTCGCGCACGTCAACCTGGTGCGCAAGGTGCCGCGGCGCTATCAGCCGGGCGACGGCTTCATCGCGCGCGTCGATTCGCCTTATATGCCGCTCGACAAGGCAATCTGGGTAAGGCGCACGCGCTACGGGGAAGTCGAGCAGGCGACAGCGCGCGAGGCGTGGAACTCGGAGGCGCTCGGGTTCTTCCGCTGGTTCGCGACGCAGCCGGCCTTGGATGGCCGCACCGACGACTGCGCATGGTTCGTCGATCTGCGCTTCGTCACCCCGGGGCGCGACATCACGCCTTTCCAGTTCGGCGCTTGCCGCGAGGGTGGGGTTTGGCGCGGCTACGAGCGCGCCGGGCCGGCGGCGAAGGTTTTGCTGCGATAGCGGCGCGCAGCGCCTCGCGCCCCCAGCGCAGTGCCGCGTCCGGAGATTCGAGCGCCTCGGCGGGCGCGCGGTAGTAGTTGACCGAGGGGCGTTTGTTCCAGACGAAGGGCTTGCAGCCTGCCGCGACAAACTGCGGCCGGCTTTCTGCATCCGCCTTTAGGTACAGCACGTCGTCCAGCACGAAGGCGAAGAACTTGCCGCTGCTGTAGAGGCCGTGCCCGCCGAACATCGGTCGCGACTGCAGTCGCCCCAGCCCGGCCAGGAGCTCGGTGACATGAGCGGTGAATTCGGCGCTCAGAGGCCGAGGCGCTTCCAGATCTCGGCCGAGAGCGTGGCCTGGTTGAGCGTATAGAAGTGCAAGCCGGGCGCGCCGCCTTCGAGCAGGCTGCGGCAAAGATCGGTGACGATGTCGAGGCCGAAGGCGCGGATCGACGCCGCGTCGTCGCGATAGCCCTCGAGCTTGATGCGCATCCAGCGTGGAATCTCGGCGCCGCAGGCCTCCGAGAAGCGCGCGAGCTGCGAGAAATTGCCGATCGGCATGATCCCGGGGACGATCGGTACGTTGATGCCGGCTTTGCGCGCTTCATCAACGAAGCGGAAGAAGGCGTCGCGGTTGTAGAAGTACTGCGTGATCGCCGCGTCGGCGCCGGCGTCGACCTTGCGCTTGAAGGCGACGAGCTCGTCGCGGGCGATGCGCGTCTGCGGATGGTATTCGGGGTAGCAGGCCACCTCGATGTGGAACCAGTCGCCGGTGCGCTCGCGGATGAAGGCGACCAATTCGTTGGCATAGCGGAACTCACCCGAGGCCGCGACCCCCGACGGCATGTCCCCGCGCAACGCCACGATGTGGCGGATGCCATTGCTGCGGTAGCGCTCGAGCTGCTCGCCGATTTCCTCGCGGGTCGAGGCGACACACGAAAGGTGCGGCGCGGCGTGGTGCCCGGCCTTGCGGATCTCCAGCACCGTCTCGAGCGTGCCTTCGCGCGTCGAGCCGCCGGCGCCGAAGGTGCACGAGAAAAAGCGAGGCTTGAGCTTGGCGAGCTCCTGCCAGGTCGCGCGCAGCCTCTCCTTGCCCTCCACGGTCTTCGGCGGGAAGAACTCGAAGCTGAAAGCCTTAGCGTCCATTGACGAAGGGCCTGAGCGCCGCATAAACGGTGTGGTTGACCGGCGCCTCGAGCCCGGCCTGCGCGCTCATGCGCGCCACCGCGCCGCACAGCCAGGGCGCTTCGAGGCGGTGGCCCGCTTCGAGGTCGTGCTGCATCGAGGTGCGCATCTCCGCCGGCAGCGTCTGCGCGAAGGCGAGCTGCTTTTCGACGAAGTCATCGGGCAGCTTCACGCCGCGCGCCCGCCCGAGCCGCCAGGTCTCGCGCATCGCCTGCTCGAAGAGCCAGCGCAGCTCGGGATCCTCGCGCACCACGCCGAGCGGCGCGCGCGCCACGCTGGTCGCGCTCGACATCGCTACCAGGAAGACGAACTTCTCCCAGTTGACGAGCACGATGTCCTCTGCGCAGCGAGCACCGGGCCGAAGCGCAGCCGCGCCATGGTGCCGGTGTGCTCGATGACGCCGGGCGCGCCGATGCGCGTGCCGATATACGCCGAGCCACCCATGACACGCTCCGCGCCCAGGATGCGCGCCAGCCGCTCGATCGATTCGACGCCGTTCTGGAACGGGATCACGTGGCCGCCCTTGGCGATCAGCGGGCGCAGCTGCTCCGCCGCTCCTTCGGTGTCCCACAGCTTCACCGCGAAGGTGACGATGTCGACTGGCCCGATCTCGGCCGGGTTGTCGGTCGCGTGCACCGGCTTGATCGCGAGATCGCCGAGCGCGCTCTTCACCTTCAGTCCCTGCTCGCGCATCGCGGCCAGATGCTTGCCGCGCGCGATGAAGTGCACCTCGTTGCCCGCGGCGGCGAGGCGGGCACCGAAGTAGCCGCCGACGCCGCCCGAGCCGAAGATCGCGACCTTCACATCAATAGCGGTAGTGGTCCGACTTGTACGGCCCAGTCTTTGGCACGCCGATGTAGCGCGCCTGCTCCTCGGTGAGCTCGGTGAGCTGCGCATTCAGCGTCTTGAGCTGCAGGCGTGCCACCTTCTCGTCGAGCGCCTTGGGCAGGATGTAGACCCCGATCGGGTATTTGGCGGTGTTGCCGAAAAGCTCGATCTGCGCCAGCACCTGGTTGGCGAACGACGAGCTCATCACGTACGACGGGTGGCCGGTGCCGCAGCCGAGGTTCACCAGGCGTCCTTCGGCCAGCATGATGATCCGCTTGCCATCAGGAAAGATGATGTGGTCCACCTGCGGCTTGATGTTCTCCCACTTGTACTGCTTCACGCCGGCGATGTCGATCTCGTTGTCGAAGTGGCCGATGTTGCACACGATGGCATTGTTCTTCATGCGCTTCATGTGGTCGTGCGTAATCACCTGGAAGTTGCCGGTCGCGGTGACGAAGATGTCGGCCTTGTCGGCGGCGTAGTCCATGGTCACGACGCGGTAGCCTTCCATCGCCGCCTGCAGCGCGCAGATCGGGTCGATCTCGGTGACCCACACCTGTGCCTGAAGGCCGCGCAGCGCCTGAGCGCAGCCCTTGCCCACTTCGCCGAATCCGGCCACCAGCGCCACCTTGCCCGCAACCATCACGTCGGTGGCGCGCTTGATGCCGTCGACCACCGACTCGCGGCAGCCGTAGATGTTGTCGAACTTCGACTTGGTGACCGAGTCGTTGACGTTGATGGCGGGGAACAGCAGGCGCTTGTCCTTCGCCATCTGGTAGAGGCGATGCACGCCGGTGGTGGTCTCCTCGGTCACGCCCTTGATGTCCTTGGCGATCTGCGCATACCAACCGGGCTTTCTCTTCTTGATCGAGGCGAAGAGGTATTCCTCCTCCTCGCTCTTCGGCTCGGAAATCAGCGCCGGCTCCTTCTCGACGCGCTGGCCGAGATGCACCAGCAGCGTGGCGTCGCCGCCGTCGTCGAGGATCATGTTCGGGCCGCGGCCTTCGCCAAACTCAAAGATGCGGTGCGTGAACTCCCAGTACTCCTCCAGGGATTCCCCTTTGTAAGCAAAGACGGGAGTACCGCCTGCGGCGATGGCTGCGGCGGCGTGATCCTGGGTGGAAAAGATGTTGCACGAGGCCCAGCGCACCTCGGCGCCGAGCGCCTTCAGCGTCTCGATCAGCACCGCGGTCTGGATCGTCATGTGGAGCGAGCCCGCGATGCGCGCGCCCTTGAGGGGCTGCTTCGCCGCGAACTCGGCGCGGATCCCCATCAGCGCGGGCATCTCGGACTCGGCGATCGCGATCTCCTTGCGCCCCCAGTCGGCGAGCGCCAGGTCGGCGACGCGGAAATCGCTGAATTTCGAATCGGCTGCTTTCATTCACACCCTCCAGAAAAGACAAAGCGCCCGCACCGTTTCCGGTGCGAGCGCCGTTGAATTTAGCTGAGCCTGACCCCCGGCTCTACCTTGGCGGGGACGCAACGCTCCTCAGCGGGGCGGATTTTAACCGGTTCTTTTTCCTTTTCATAGGCGCGCAAAGCCTGCATGCTGCGGCCATGGGGGCTTCCGTAGTAGCGAGCGTGGTTTTCCTGCGCATCCAGGACTTTGCCCGGCGTCCGGCGAGCGAGCAGGCGCGCCTGCGCGCGCAGCTCGAGGCGGTGGTCGCGGTGACGGGCGCAGAGCTCGAGCCCGCGGGGCGCATCGTGCTCGAGGCCTCGGACGGCGCGGCGATCGTGCTGCTGCGCGATCCGATCGGCGCGCTTCGCCTGGCGCAGCGCGCGCTCACCGCGGCGGCGGCGGGCCTGCCGCTCTCGGCCGGGATCAATCACGGCGCGCTGCAGCTCTCGGGTCGCAAAGGCGCGGAAGGCATGACCGGCGACGGCATCGCGGTCGCCGCGGCGATCGCCGAATTCGCCGCGGCTTCGCGGCTCCTCGCTTCGCGTTCGTTTCGCAATGCGCTCGCTGACGCCGCGCCCGGGCGCGAGGTATCGCTTCTACCCGCGGGCGCCTTCAAGGACGCGGGATTGCGCGACCACGAAGTCTTCAGCCTCGACGAGAAAGCCGTGGCGCGCCGCCAGCTGCGCTACACCCTGGCGACGGCGGTGCTGGTCGTCGCCTGCGTTGGCGGCGGCATCGCCACCCGCATCTCCGCCGACAGCGACAAGCCTTTTGCCAGCGCGGTGATGGACAAATATCCCTACGTGCGCGCACTGGTCCAGCGCGCGGGCTACTGATGGCGAAGAAGAAGATCGGGCGCTACAAGATCCTCGGCGAGCTCGGGCGCGGCGCGATGGGCATCGTCTACAAGGCCGAGGACCCGAACCTCGATCGGCTGGTGGCGCTGAAGACCATCATCCTGGCCGAGGATTCCGCAGGCCGCGCGGAGTACCAGAAGCGCTTCATGATGGAAGCGAAAGCCGCCGGCAAGCTCAATCATCCGAGCATCGTCACCACCTTCGACTACGGCGAGCACGAAGGCATGGCGTATCTCGCGATGGAGCTCCTCGAAGGCACGGACTTGCGCACGCGGCTGCAGAAGGAATCGATCCCCGCCGCAGAGGCCGTCGCGATCGCGCGCCAGGTCGCCGAGGGCCTCGCCTACGCGCACGCTCGCGGCGTCGTGCATCGCGACATCAAGCCCGGCAACATCATGCTGAACGGCGGCGGACAGGCGAAGATCATGGACTTCGGCCTGGCGCGCATGCGCATGGCCGACCACAAGACCAGCACCGGCATGGTGCTCGGCACGCCGCGCTACATGTCGCCCGAGCAGATCTCCGGTCAGCCGGTCGACCAGCGCTCGGACATCTTCTCGCTCGGCATCGTGCTCTACGAAATGCTCACCGGCACGCGGCTGTTCGCCGGCGAGGATATCCACCAGGTGCAGCACCTCATTACGCAGACCGAGCACGTGCCGCCGACGCGCCAGGTGCCGGGCCTGCCGCCGATGGTGGATTTCGTGGTGGCGCGCGCGCTGAAGAAGGATGCCACGGTGCGCTACCAGGATGCGCGCGAGCTCGCCGCCGACCTCGCGACCTGCGCCGCAGAGCTGCGCTCGCGCGATCCTTCGGAACCGAGCGGCGAGGGCAGCAGGACCGTCAAGCTCGAGGCGCTGTCGGAAAAGGCGCCGGACGCGCCGCCCGCGCACATGATTGCCGTCGATACGAAGCTGCCGGTCTCGCGGCTGTTCGACGCCACGCCCGCGCTGCGACGCCTGAAGGATGCATCGCTCGGGCGCATGCCGCGCCCGGTCGGTTTGCTACGCAGGCTCTACCGCGATGCCGCCGTGCGGCAGCTGTTCGTCGCCGTGGTGCTCGCCGGCGCGGCCGGCGTGGTCCTCGCGCTCGGCCGCATCTAAGACCTACCCTTCGAAGCTGATGAGCCCCATGCCGGTGGTCATCGGCGCGTAGTAGTTCCGATGCACGCGCCGCGCGCGCGGCGACACTGCGCCGCGCATGGTGAGCCACATGATGAGCTCGACCGCCTCGGCGCCGGCCTGCTCCATGATTTTCTGGTGGCTGAGATCCGCCAGCGCCTCCGGGTCGCGCTCGAGCTGGTCGAGAAACCACTGGTCGAACTTTTCGTTCATGAAGCCGAAGCGCTTGCCCTGGAGCTGGTGCGACATGCCTCCGGTGCCGAGCACCACGACCCTGCTGTTGCCGGGGTAACTCTCTATGGCGGCGCGCAGCGCCTGCCCCAGGCGATAGCAGCGCCGTGCGGTGGGCAGCGGATGCTGGACGACATTCACTTCCAGCGGAATGGCGCGCACCGGCCAGCCATTGGCGCCGTGCGGGAAGCAGAGGTTCATCGGCACCAGGAAGCCGTGCTCGACGGCGAGCTCCTGGCACAGCGTGAGGTCGAACTCGTGCTCATAGATCAGCGCCTCCGCCAGATGCGTCGAGAGCTCCACGTCGCCGGCGACTTCGGGCAGCGGCCGCGTGCCGTAGCCCTCGTCGCCGATGGCATAGCGCTCGGCGACGCCAAGCGCGAAGGTCGGATATTTGTCGAACGCGAAATCGGCGCCGTGGTCGTTGTAGACCACGATCGCCACATCGGGCTTCAATTCCGCTAACCACTCCCGGACGGGCACGTAGGCGTCGAACAGCGGCTTCCACGCCGGCTCCTGCGTGCGGCCGCGGTCGACCACCGGGCCGATCGACGGCACATGCGACAGGCCGATACCCCCTACTACCCTGCCCACTAGGTCGCGCCGCGGATGTTGCGCGTCGCGAGGAACTCCTCGTAGCTCTCGCCGCGCATCTGCGCGCCCATCTTGTAGAGCCCGTTGCCGGTGACCGAGCCGATCTTGATCATGAAGTAGATGTTCATGCCGGCGTCGATCAGCCCCTGGAAGTCGCGCTTGCGGATGAGCGCCTGCTCCTCCTCCGACAGCGCGAAGCGCGTCATGTAGCCTTGCTCGTCGCGCTTGAACGCTTCCCGGTTCTCCGGGGTGCACAGCGAGGCGCACATCTTGTTCAGCCGGAACCCGCGCCGCGAAAGGCGCAGGTCGAAGATGGAGGTATCCGCTATGGGTTTTAGGAGCTGCCCCATATTTCGCGGGCGGTGTCGATGCACAGCTTGAGCTTGGCCTTCTCCTGCTCGACGGTGAGGTTGTTGCCGTGGTGCGTGCTCGAGAAGCCGCACTGCGGCGAGAGGCAAAGGTTCTCCATCGGCACGTACTTGGCCGCGGCGTCGATGCGCCGCTTGAGCGTGTCCTTCGCTTCGAGCTCGGGCAGCTTGGAGCTCACCAGACCGAGCACCACCTTCTTGCCCTTGGGCACCAGGCGCAGCGGCTCGAAGCCGCCGGAGCGCTCGTCGTCGTACTCGAGGAAGAAGCCGTCGACGTCCAGGCCGGTGAACACGCGCTCGGCGACGAAGTCGGCGTAACCGCCGCTCGCCAGCCAGGTGCTCTTGAAGTTGCCGCGGCAGGTGTGGATCGCGACCGTCATGTCGTCGGGCACGTCGCGGATCGCCGCGTTCACCGCGGCGGTGTACATCTCGGCGTCCCGCTTCGGGTCGTCGCCGAGCTTCTTGAACGACTCCTGCACCTTCGGATCGCCCCACATCGCGATCGTCGTGTCGTCGATCTGCAGGTAGCGGCAGCCCGCCTTGTAGAGGTCGGCGATCTCCTCGCGGTAGGCCTTGGTGATGTCTTCCCAGAAATTGTCGAGGTTCGGATACGCCTTCTTCAGCGCCTCGCGGTCGCTCCTCGCATGGAGCATCGCCGGCGAAGGCATGGTGAATTTGGGCGTGCCCTTGGTGACCACCGACTTCAGGAACTTGAAGTGCTCGAGCATGCTCGGCCGGGTGCGCCGGATCTTGCCGTTGAGCTTGAACATCGGCGGCTGCTCGTGGCTTGCCTGGAAGGTATGCGTCTTGTTGACCGTGAGATCGACGCCGTCGAAGCCGTGGATGAAGTCGATGTGCCACCAGTCGCGGCGGAACTCGCCGTCGGTGACCGCCTGCAGGCCGAGATCTTCCTGGAGCTTGACCGCCTCGCGGATGTCCTTGTCCTGGATCTTCTTCAGCTCCGCGTCGGACAGCTCTCCCTTGCGGTTCTTCGCACGGGCGTCGTGCAGCTCCTGGGGACGCAGCAGGCTGCCGACATGGTCGGCACGGAATGGTGGCTTCATTTGTCCTCCGGGTAGAGCTACGCGGCCTGCTTCAGTGCGAGCGCCTTGTCGGTCGCTTCCCAGGTGAAATCGCGGTCCTCGCGGCCGAAGTGGCCGTAGGCGGCGGTCTTCTCGTAGATCGGGCGCAACAGATCGAGCATCTGGATGATGCCGCGCGGGCGCAGGTCGAAGTGCTTCGTCACCAGCGCCGAGAGGGCATCGTCGGACATCTTGCCGGTGCCTTGCGTCGTGACCATCACGCTGGTCGGGCGCGCAACGCCGATGGCGTAAGACACCTGCACCAGGCATTTCGACGCCAGTCCCGCGGCGACGATGTTCTTGGCCACGTAACGAGCCGCGTACGCGGCTGAACGATCGACCTTCGACGGATCTTTGCCGGAAAAAGCACCGCCGCCATGCGGCGCCGAGCCGCCGTAGGTGTCGACGATGATCTTGCGTCCCGTGACGCCGCAGTCGCCCTTCGGACCGCCGATCTCGAAGGCGCCGGTCGGGTTGACCAGGTAGTTGATCTTGCCCTTCATCATGTTCTTGGGCAGCACCGGCTTGATCACTGCCTCGATCACCGCTTCCGAGAGCTTCTTGTGCTCGATGCCCGGGGCATGCTGCGTCGAGAGCACCACGGTATCGAGCGACTCGGGCCGGCCGTTGGCGTAGCGGATGGTGACCTGCGACTTGGCATCGGGGCGCAGCCACGGCAGCTTGCCGCTCTTGCGCAACTCCGCCTGGCGCTCGACCAGGCGATGCGAAAGGAAGATGGCCATCGGCATGTAGCTCGGCGTCTCGTCGCAGGCATAGCCGAACATCAGGCCCTGGTCGCCGGCGCCCTGGTCGAGATTGCCCTGGTCGACGCCGCGCGCGATATCGGGCGATTGCTGCCCGTAGGCGATGAGCACCGTGCAGGTCGAGGCGTCGAAGCCGATCGCCGGATCGTGATAGCCGATGCGCTTGATGGTGTTGCGCGCCACCTCGTCGTAGTGGACGCGCGCGTTGGTGGTGATCTCGCCGGCGAGCACCACCAGGTTGTCCTTGACCAGCGTCTCGGCGGCGACGCGCGAGGTCTTGTCCTGCTTTAGAATCGCGTCGAGCACCGCGTCGGAGATCTGGTCCGCGACTTTGTCGGGATGGCCCTCGGACACCGATTCGGAAGTGAAAAGAAAATCGCTCATTGCGGACGGGTCTCTTGGAGAAGGCCGCAAGGATACCAAATTTGCATTGCATCCCGACGATCGTCCTGCGCCTCCTTTCGGGCCTGCCGTTGAAGAGCCTCCATTGGTTGGGAAGCGTCCTCGGCTGGATCATGTATGGGACCTCGCCCACCTATCGGCGCCACCTGCGCGAGAACCTCGCCACCGCCCGCTACCACGACGCGCGGCTGCGCCGGCGCGCCATTGCCGCCGCCGGCCAGCTGGTGATGGAGCTGCCGGCGATCTGGTTCCGCGCGCATGACAAGGTGGTGGCGCTGGTGAAGAGCGTCGAAGGCGCCGATACCGCGTTCGCCGCGCAGCGCGCCGGAAAAGCGCTGCTGTTTCTCACCCCGCACATGGGCGCGTTCGAGATCGCGGCGCAATACGCCGCGATGCAGGTGCCGATCACCGTGCTGTATCGCCCGCCGAAAGCGGCTTGGCTCGAGCCGCTGATGCGCGAGGGCCGGGGCCGCGCCAACGTGCGCCTGGTGCCGGCGGACCTGGGCGGCGTGCGCGAAATCTTCCGTGCCCTGAAGCGCGGCGAGGCGGTCGGCTTCCTGCCCGACCAGGTGCCCGGCGTCGGCGAGGGCGAGTGGAGCGAATTCTTCGGCCGGCCGGCATACACGATGACGCTTGCCGCGAAGCTCGCCGAGCGCCAGAACACCGCCTGCTTTCTCGCCTTCGCCAAGCGCCTGCCGCGCGGCGAAGGCTACGCGCTGCATCTGCGGCCGCTCACGGCCACGCGTGCCGGCGAGAGCGCGACGCGGCGCCTGAATCGCGCGCTGGAGGAGCTCATTACGGAATGTCCCGAGCAGTATCTCTGGGGCTACAACCGCTACAAGACGCCGGAAGGGGCGCCACCGCCGCCGGCGTGAGCAGAGTCATTTTCGCCTTGCTGTGGCTCATCCACTGGCTGCCGCTGCGTGCGCTGGCGTGGGTCGGAAACGCGGTCGGCACGCTGCTGTTCTGGCTGATTCCAGAGCGCCGGCGCGTCACCCGCATCAATCTCGCCAAGTGCTTCCCCGGCATGCCCGAGGACCAGCGAGAACGCCTGGCACGCGCGGCGTTCCGCGCCTTCTGCCGCGGCTTCGTCGATCGCACCATATTGTGGTGGGGCTCGCCCGAGCGCATCCGGCGCATGGTCAGGCTCGAAGGCCTCGAGCATCTCGACGCCGCGGGCCCGCGCACCATCGTGCTCGCGCCGCACTTCGCGGGACTCGACGCCGCGGGAATCCGCCTGTCGATGGAGCGCAATCTCTCTTCGCTCTATTCGCACCAGAAGGATCCGCTGTTCGATCGGCTGCTGTTGCGCAGCCGCACGCGCTTTCAGCCGCACATCGTGTCGCGCCAGCAGGGGTTGCGCAAAGTGCTGCGCTGGATCCAGTCCGGGATTCCGTTCTATTACCTGCCGGACCTCGACTTCGGCCGCAAGGGCACGATCTTCGTGCCGTTCTTTGGCGTGCCGGCCGCGACGGCCACCGGTCTCGGGGCTATCGCTCGTTCCACCGGCGCCGCGGTGGTGCCCTGCGTGACGCGCATGCTGCCAGGCGGCGGCTATGTGGCACAGTTCTACCCGGCGTGGCGCGATTACCCGACCGGCGACGATGCGGCCGACGCGCGCCGCATGATGGCGTTCATCGAGGAGCGCGTGCTGGAGATGCCCGAGCAATACCACTGGCTGCACAAGCGCTTCAAGACGCGGCCCGCAGGCGAGGCGAGGTTCTATTGAGAGTCGCGGTGATCGGCGCGGGCCATATGGGCCGCTACCACGCCGAGAAGCTCGCGCGGCTTGCGGGTGTGGATCTCACCGCCGTGGTGGACGCCGATCTCTCGCGTGCCAGTGCGCTCACGAGCAAGCTGGGCGGCGCGCCCTATAGCGATTACCGGCAGGTCTTCGGCAAGGCCGATGCGGCGGTGGTGGCGGTGCCGACCGACCGGCACCACGAGATCGCGCGCGCCTGTCTCGAGCACGGGCTGCACGTGCTGATCGAGAAGCCGATCGCCACCACGCTCGCGCAAGCCGACGAGCTCATCGCCCTCGCGGAGGCGCGCAAGCTCGTGCTGCAGTCGGGGCATGTCGAGCGCTACAACCGCGCCGTCCGCGCGCTGGTCGCCCGCATGGATCGGCCGGTGTTCATCGAGGCCGAGCGCCTCGCCGGCTTCAAGCAGCGCGGCGCCGAAGTCGACGTGGTGCTCGACCTCATGATCCACGACCTCGATCTCGCGTGCGCCCTGGCGCGCGCCGAGCCGATCGACGTCAGCGCGTGTGGTTTCCGCGTGCTGACGCGCGACATCGACATCGCCAATGCGCGCATCGAGTTCGCCAACGGCTGCGTCGCCAACCTCTCGGCAAGCCGCGTGAGCCGCGCCGCGGTGCGCAAGCTGCGCGTGTTCCAGCCCGATCTCTACGTATCGGCCGACCTGCAGGCGGGCCGGCTGCGCTACGTGCGCCAGGCGGGCGGCGCGATCGAGGAGACCGAGGAAGCGCACGAAGGCGGCGATGCCCTCGCCGAGCAGGCCGCGGCGTTCGCCGCGGCGGTGGCCGGGCGCCAGCGCGTCGAGCTCGACGGCCGCGAGGGCCGGCGCGCGCTGGATCTCGCCCTGACCGTCGGGCGCCTGGTGCGCGAGCGCCTGCAGCGATTCGAATGAAGCTCCCCTTCACCAAGATGCAGGGCGCGGGCAACGATTTCGTCGTGCTCGATTACACGCGCGAGCCGTTTGGGCTGACCAGAGAACAATTGAGGCGAATTGCAGATCGCCATCTCGGCGTCGGCTGCGACCAGATCCTGGTGGTCGAGCGCCCGCGCGCCGCCGGCGCCGACTTCCGCTACCGCATCTTCAACGCCGACGGCGGCGAAGTGGAGCAGTGCGGCAACGGCGCGCGCTGCTTCGTCAAGTTCGTGCATGCCCACGGGCTCAGCACCAAGCCGGAGATCGCCGTGGAGACGCTGGGCGGCCTGATCCGCCCGCGGCTGGAACAGGATGGCGAGGTCAGCGTCGACATGGGCCGCCCGGTGTACTCCGGCGCCGAGAAACTGGATCTCGATGGCGAGCAAGTGAAGGTCGACCTGGTGTCGATGGGTAACCCCCATGCGGTGCAGTTCGTCGCCGACGTGGCAAAGGCGCCGGTCACGACTCAAGGTCCCCGACTCGAGCACCACCCGCGCTTTCCTGCGGGCGTCAACGCCGGCTACGTGCAGGTGCTGGATCGCCATCGCATCGCGCTACGCGTGTGGGAGCGCGGGGCGGGCGAGACGCTGTCGTGCGGCACCGGCGCCTGCGCCGCCGTAGTGGCTGGCGTCGTTCGCAAGCTGATCGGTTCGCCGGTGCAGGTGCAAACCCGCGGCGGAGCGTTGACCATCTCTTGGGCGGGCGGCGACAATGCGGTGATCATGAAAGGCCCGGCCGAAACCGTCTTCGACGGCACGCTGGAAACATAAGAGCCCATGAACGCCGACGATCTCGCCCGCTTCCTGCGCGCCAACCCGCAGTTCTTCGACCAGAACCCCGAGCTCCTCGAATCGATCCACGTGCCGCACCCGTACGGCGGCCGCGCGATTCCGCTCGCAGAACGCCAGACCGTCGCCTTGCGCGAAAAGCTGAAGCAGCTCGAGGGACGCCTTGGCCAGATGCTGCAGTTCGGCGAGGAGAACGACGCCATCAGCGAAAAGGTGCACCGCCTCTCGGTCGCGCTCGCCGGCGCGCGCGACTTTCCGGCGCTCGCGCGCTCGCTCTACTTCCACCTGCGCGAAGACTTTGCCGTGCCGCACGTGGTGCTGCGCGTCTGGGGCAAGGCGGTGCCGGTCGACTTCGAGGAATCCGAGGAAGTCGACGCCAAGCAGCGCGAGCAGGCGGCCACCATGGGCGCGCCGCAATGCGGGCCGGCGCAGGGCAACAGCTTCACTGCCTGGTTCCGCGAGGCCGCTGACCACATCCGCTCCCTCGCGCTGGTGCCGCTCGGCCAGACCACGGTTATCGGCCTGCTCGCGCTCGGCAGCGAAGATGCGAAGCGCTTCTATCCCGAGATGGGCACGCTCTACCTGCGCCGCATCGGCGAGCTCTGCGCGGCTGGTGTCACCGCACGGCTCTGAGGTGGATTCGAAGCTCGCGCACGAATACCTCGATGCGCTGAAGCACCAGCGGCGCCTAGCGCCGGCGACGCTCGCCAACTATGGTCGGGCGATCGACCTGCTGCTGCGCTTGCAGGACGGCAAGCCGATCAGCGCGCTGCAACCGGCCGAGGTGCGCCGCGCCGTCGCCTTGCTGCATTCCAAGGGCCTGTCGCCCCGCAGCCTTGCGCTCACGCTGAGCGCCTGGCGCGGCTGGTTCCACTGGCTCGCGCGCTATCGCGGCTTCCGCGCTAATCCCGTGGTTGGCATTCGGGCGCCGAGGGCCTCGCGTCCGCTACCCAAGGCATTGTCCGTGGAAGCCACGCAACGCCTGCTCGATGTCGAGCAGAGCAGCGCGCCGACGGCGCTGCGCGACCGCGCCATGTTCGAGCTGCTTTATTCATCGGGCCTGCGCCTCGCCGAGCTGGTCGCGCTCGACGTGGCCGATGGCCGCGTCGACCTCAAGCACGGCGAGGTGACGGTGACCGGCAAAGGCGCCAAGACGCGCACCGTGCCGGTCGGCGCCAAGGCGCGCGACGCTTTGCAGGCCTGGCTTGGCGTGCGCGCCGGCCTCGCGGCGCCGGCGGAAAAGGCCCTGTTCGTCGGTGCGCGCGGCAAACGTATATCGCCAGCTGTAGTTGGAGCACGCCTCGCCGCATGGGCGCGCGCCAGCGGCCTGGGCGAGCACGTGCATCCGCACATGCTGCGCCACTCCTTCGCGTCGCACGTCCTGCAGTCGTCGCAGGACCTGCGCGCGGTGCAGGAGATGCTCGGCCACGCCAGCATCTCGACCACCCAGGTCTATACGCATCTCGATTTCCAGGCGCTCGCCAAGGTCTACGACGCGGCGCATCCGCGCGCAAGAAAGAAATGATTCACCTCAAGGCGGGCCGCGAGAAATCGCTGCGCCGCCGCCATCCCTGGATCTTCTCCGGCGCGATCGAGCGCGTCACCGATAACCCGAAAAGCGGCGACACGGTCGAGGTGCGCGACACCTCGGGCAAGACCTGGGCGCGCGCCGCCTTCAGCGCGCATTCGCAGATCCGCGCGCGCGTCTGGACGTTCGATCCGGCGCAAGAGGTCGACGCGGCGTTCTTCCGTAACCGCGTGACGCGCGCGCTCGCCGTGCGCGAGGGCTTGCCCGCCGCCAAGCATGGCAACGCGCTGCGCCTGATCCATGCAGAATCGGATGGTCTGCCGGGCCTGGTCGTCGATCGCTATGCCGATGTGCTGGTGGCGCAGTTTCTCGCCGCGGGCGTCGAGCGCTGGCGCGATCCGATCCTCGACGCGCTCGCCGAGCTCACCGGCTGCGAGGCAATCTACGAGCGCTCCGATGCCGAGACGCGCAAGATGGAGGGCCTCGAGCCGCGCGCCGGCTTCGTGCGCGGCAACCGCGCCGCGTCGCGCTGCCCGATCATCGAATACGGCCTTAATTTCAAAGTGGACGTGGAGCAGGGCCAGAAGACCGGCTTCTTCCTCGATCAGCGCGAGAACCGCCAGCGCGTGCGCGCGCTCGCCGCGGGTCGCGAAGTGCTCGACGGCTTCTGCTACACCGGCGGCTTCGCCATCAACGCGCTCGCCGGCGGCGCGAAACGCGTCCTGGCGATCGAGAGCTCGGCGCCGTCCCTGGAGGTCGCCCGCGAGAACGTGGCGGCGAATGCCGTCGATCCAGCGAAACTGGAATTCGTTGCCGCCGATGTCTTCGCGCACCTGCGCGCGCTGCGCGATCGCGGTGCGCAGTTCGATCTCGCGGTGCTCGATCCGCCGAAGTTCGCGCCGACCGCAGCGCAGGCGAAGAACGCCGCGCGTGCCTACAAGGACATCAACCTGCTCGCGTTCAAGCTGCTGCGGCCGGGCGGTTTGCTCGCCACGTTCTCATGCTCCGGTGGCGTCGACGCAGCGCTTTTCCAGTCGATCGTGGCGGGCGCAGCCCTCGATGCGGGCGCCGAGGCGAAGATCATCGAGCGCTTCGGCGCGGCTGCCGACCATCCGGTGGCGCTGGAATTTCCCGAAGGCGAATACCTGAAGGGCTTGCTGGTCCTCAGGACCTGAAGGGATTGGGCCGCCCGGCCAGCTCTTCCAGCCGCGCGATCTCCTCATTGCTATGCCGCTCGAAGCCGGCGGGCACGATGCGCGCGCCCGTCATCATCATGCGCGCCTGGTGGTTTTCCGCCGCCACCGCCACGCTCTCCATCATTCTGCCGCTCGGCGCGGTGAGGATCTCGGTGGCGCCGAAGCAGGTGCAGGCATAGGTGACATCGCGCCCCACTTCGAGATAGACGCCGGTGCCGCGGATGCCGATGGTCGCGGTGGGGGTGATGATCGAGCGGCGCATGCCGCGCGCGAAGGTCGCGCCGATCGCGCCGGTCAGCAGGCGCAGCAGGTCGACGACCGGCTCGCGCATGCGCGACGCCTCGAGGCGCAGCGTGCTGTTCGGGCGCATGAAGAAGGCATCGGCTCCGATGGTGAACGAGATGCTGCCGTTGGCGCCGGTACGCACCGTCTGGCCCGCCTGCAAGGCATGCTCGCGCGTAACGCGGTTGTCGTTGAGCGTGACTTCCCCCGAAAGCTCGCGCACCACGCCAAGCGGCGCCTGCGCCGATGCGCGCAGCGGCAACAGCGCGCCGGGAAAGGCGAGGAGCAAAGAGCGTCGTCGGTTCACGGGTAAAATCGCGCGATGGAAGAAGCGAACATGGTGCCCGTCACCATCCTGACGGGATTTCTCGGCAGCGGCAAGACCACCCTCCTCAACCGCATTCTGAAGGAAGACCACGGCCAGCGCATCGCCGTGATCGAGAACGAGTTCGGCGAGGCCGGCATCGACGCCGACATCGTCGAGAAAAGCGAGGAGCAGATCGTCGAGATGAACAACGGCTGCATCTGCTGCACGGTGCGCGGCGATCTGATCCGCATCCTCGGCACGCTCAAGGAAAAGCGCGACCAGGGGGCGCTCAAGTTTGATCGCGTGGTGATCGAGACCACCGGCATGGCCGACCCGGGGCCGGTGGCGCAGACCTTCTTCACCGACGAGGAGATCGGCAACTACTACCTGCTCGACTCCATCATCACGCTGGTCGACGCCAAGCATGCGCCGAAGCAGCTCGACGAGTTCCACGAGGCGCAGGAGCAGGTCGGCTTCGCCGACCGCATCCTGATGTCCAAGACGGACCTGGTGTCCGAGGACGAGGTCAAGGACCTGTCGCAGCGCATCCGCAAGATGAACCCGCGCGCGCCGATCAAGGCGGTGCA
>WNFN01196689.1_pt1 | contig 27705 bp, 21 predicted proteins | sample 5400161 | NCBI WGS metagenome assembly WNFN01 (sample SAMN13153353, study PRJNA577476) | soil metagenome | isolation source: 80 cm saprolite on Douglas fir-dominated hillslope | place: USA:California | collected 2013-09-17 | reverse complement strand
GGGGCCTCCTCCGAATCCACTTCGGCGTACTGGACATTTGACGTAGAACTGAAACGCACATTATCGAAGATAAAGAATTCAGCCTCTGGACCAAAGTAGCTGGTTTCAGCGATGCCGCTGGAACGCAGGTATGCCTCGGCTTTGGCCGCAATGTAACGAGGATCACGAGTGTAGGGTTTTTTGCGTCCCCCCGGTCCTGGATGGGCAATATTACAGACCAGGCTTAGTGTGGGTACTGCTGTAAAAGGGTCCATGATAGCGGTATCTGGATCAGGGATGATGAGCATATCGCTGGTATCGATGGTTTGGAAACCGCGTACACTGGAGCCATCAAAAGCTTTGCCTTCAATAAATGTATCTTCTTCAAGTTCGCGTAGGGGGACGCTGAAATGTTGCCATGTTCCGGGTACATCCACAAATTTGAAATCCACCATTTTCGCGCCCTGCTCTTTGGCAAATTGCAGTACTTCTTCGGGTGTCATGCCCACTATTCTCCTTCTCTTATCTATCCCGGCCACGTTGCAGGAATAGCTGGCATAGTTTTGCCTGGATTGATATTTAGCTATTTTGCACAATTGGCATCATGTTATTTCGTACTATGCTTATATTGCGCTCTGCTTATATGATACCGTGATTTTTCCTCTCTTTCTATAGATAGATTATCCGAAAGTGGCAATAGACATTTTGTGCATATTGCACAGATGTCTTGCATGTGCTCCAAGAAGATAGTAAGATAGGACAAGAAAATAACAGGAGGAGCATATGGACCAGCGTCGAACGATTCGGTTGGAACCTGAGCCTGAGCCAATCCCCCAACCCACACCTCCACGTAAATCTTCGCGGCGTATTTCAGGCAAAGCTATTGTTATTCCCAGTGTAACATTCTTATTAGGTGTAGTTATTGGTGTGATGTCCATAGTGTTCTATGCGCTATCAATTTCAGGAAGTGTTCAACCAATCGTGCCAGTACCTCCAGCGCAACACGGCGATATTGAAGTACAGGTTGGTACCGCATATATTACGCATCTAGTGGAAAGAGATTTGCGTTCTTCAGGTATGGGAGATGTCTCTAATATTGTCGTAACACTGGCAAAGGGAGATCAGATGACCATTAGTGGAGATGACCAGATGGTGTTTGGCTTTACCAGGCCATTTACCATTGTGGTCCAGCCTTTTGTTGATGCCTGCCAACTTAAAGTCCGAGTTTTACGAGCTGATTTAGGCGGTATCTCAATCACGGGTTTTGTAGCGAAATTTGAAAGCCAGATCAATCGGCAACTAGAGGGTAAATCTACGAATCTACCTGCCGGTTTTATCTATTGTAAAACCAGTGTCAGTACTGAGCCTCAGGGACTACATCTGACCTACTCCGCAAAACCAGTGTAGGAAAAATTTGTAGTGTGTATAGTGCTCTTTAGAGAATGTTTGTATGAGGTAGAGCTGTCAGGAACCCCCGCAAAGAATGCGGGGGCTTGCAGAAGGGCCAGTGCAACGCAAGTCCCTGACTACCGAGCAAGGCTAATCCCTTGCAGCAGCGATACGGGCTACAAGCATGTCCGAACGCCACCCTAATTTGGACCCCTGCTAGCCGCGCCCAAGCTGAGGGTACCGATGGGATGGTATCTAAGCCCGTATTGCAGTCGGGAAGGGTCATATCACCCAGGCTTTGACCTGGAGAAACGGAAATCCCTTATCATGCGCATACCCGTCGTCGATACGCGAGGTGTGACACTCATGCCCTGCACACCCGCCAAGGCACGCCATCTCTTTCAGAGTGGCAAGGCTCGACCAAAGAGGAATAAGCTGGGGCTATTCTACGTCCAGTTGTGCTACGAACAAGAACCTGCTAACCAGCCGCTTGTGGTGGGCGTCGATCCAGGGAGTAAGTTTGAGGGCTTGAGTGTGGTTGGCACCAAGGAGACCGTCCTCAACCTGATGGTTAAGGCCCCTGATCACGTCAAGGATGCAGTCAAGACGAGACGAACTATGCGACGAGCACGGCGGTCTCGCAAATGGCGCAGGCCCAAGCGATTTGATAATCGGCTCACTGGCAAGAGCCGTATCCCACCATCCACACGGAGTCGATGGGAAGCCAAAGCACGTGTGGTTAAGCACCTTCTGACCATGCTTCCACTCACGGATGTGGTCGTGGAGGATGTCCAGGCGATCACCCGCAAAGGGAAAGGCGGCAAATGGAATGGTTCTTTCAGTCCAGTTCAGGTGGGGAAAGACCACTTGTATCGACTCCTGTATGCGCTAGGGTTAACTGTCCATCTCCGCCAAGGTTGGCAAACCAAAGAGTTGCGGGAACACTTCGGACTCAAGAAGACGAAAAGCAAATCCAAACAGTCTTTTGAGAGTCACGCGGTCGATGGGTGGGTGATGGCGGCATCCGTCAGTGGCGCGGAGAAGCCGACCTGTCAACGCCTCTGGTACGTGGTGCCAGCCACCTTGCACCGTCGCCAACTTCACCGCTTGCAAGCCACAAAGGGTGGAGAGCGCAAGGCCTATGGGGGTACACACTCACTCGGCAAGAAGCGCGGAACGGTTGTTCGGCATGCAACGTATGGACTGTGTACGGTGGGTGGCTTTGATCGGAAGAAGCAAACCATCAGCCTCCACGACTACCGCACCAATAAGCGCTTGACGCAAGGAGCGAAGGTCCAGGCCTGTCGAACCTTGACCTGGGTGGCATTGCGCTCCTGGTTGGTGAGAGAAACAGGGTCAAAAGGCAAGGGGAGCCACCCAACCCAAGCCCCAAAGAAGGAACGCTTGCTTCCTCCCCCGCTTGAAAGACGGGGTCTCCGCAGGCGGAGCTTTTATGAAGGGAGTACATTCATGTATACACTACCAAAGGCCATAACTTTTGATTGTTACGGCACCTTGATTGATTGGGAGGGAGAAATTCAGCGCTTCTTTGAAGAACGCCTGGCTGCGCGTAACATTATGCATGTAGATACCCATGCTTTGCAACATCATTGGGAAGAGGTTCAATTCCAGTATATTCAACGAGGTTACCATCCATATCGCCAGGTGCTGCGCGAGACCATGAGGATAGCCTTTGAAGATTTTCAACTACCCTATGATGAGGCAGACGTTGAGGCGTTTGCTGTCTCGATGGGCCATTGGCGGCCTTTTGCCGATACACGCGAGGCCATTCTTGCCCTACAGCAATTTGTCAAAGTCGTGTTAATTACCAATACAGATGATGAGATTATCACGCAAACGCAGAAGACCCTGAATGTGACTTTTGATGATATCATTACTGCTGAGCAAGCCAGGGCTTATAAGCCAAGTCATAAGGGGTTTCAACTGGCGCGTGAGCGACTGCAGCTGCCACAGTCAGAGATCTGGCATGCTGGCTTTGGTTTTAAATATGATATAGTGCCTGCCAGCGAGCTAGGCTATACAACTGTGTGGGTTAACCGCCAGGGTGAGGCACGTCCGGTGGATGTGAAAGAAACTTTCCTGGTTGGGGATATGCTGACGCTGGCCTACCTTATTCGAGGGATCGCGGCTTCTGTATAGAGAAATATTAGATAGTTTTGCTCGTTTCCGAGATTAATCTCTACGCACCCTTTTTAATAAGTAACTCACCCTGGAGCGTGCGGATAATTGCGAGAAGGAATGTCAGAAGAGCGACCTGGGAAAGGAAAAAGTTTGTTGATCCATGGCCTAAGCCAGTTAATGTAAGTAAGAGAGTAATCGTGGGAGTCAAACCGAAAAGAAAGGTAGGACCAGGCTGTGCTTGCCAGCAAGATGGGCGTAACCACCACACGAGGACTGCGAATACGAGCCCCAAAGCTGCTATGCCACTTTCAATGGTACTCAGCGGCCCCTGGGTGGCCAGGGTAACAAAAAAGATGATGCCGACTATGCAGACGCCGACGATAAGAGCGATTCTAAAGAACCAGGTATCCCAGGCGGTATGAGCTGTGTGCTCAAGGGAGAAGCAGATATAAGAGCCAAGAAGAGCACTACATATAGCAGCATTTACATAGGCCGGTACCGGTGAAGTAGGAGTAAGCGTCGATAAACCCAGGAACTGGTTGAGGATCGTGAAAACAGCCCAGATACAGGCAAAAATACCTCCTATGCGTATCCACCATGAGCGGGTCGTGACGATTATAGCAAGCACACAACCTACTATACATACCACGTGGGCCAATATTACCCAAGAGGCATTAATGAGATGATTCGCCCATACCTGGGTCAAGACACTCTCCAGGCTCAAGCCAAGCACCAGGATCAGCGCGAATACCACGATGAAGCGTGGTGTCCAAATAACCGCTGGTAGGGTCGCGGCAGCTTCAGGATTATCTACAGCATGTTGCGTTGCTTTGACTACCTGTTTATCAGAACCTTCAATATCCTCTGTATCTGGCTGAGCGATGCTCTCTGCCATCAATGGCACTCCCTTGTTGTTTATTCTCTCGCTGTTCATTGTAACGTATAGCGACCATAATTGAAAACAAGAGGGGTATTATTCTGATCTGACCGGAAGCCACAGCCTCTCGTATATAGCGGGAGATAACATGCCTTGCACCAAACCCTTCTGGGATATCCCGTTCTCCCTGCTTTTTAGACCACCTTCTGAATAGTTATCCGGATAACTCATGCTAGCTTGCAGAGTTTACCTCATCAATAGCTCTACCTACAAGCTGCGCGGCCTGCTTGCGGAGAGATTGGAGGCCATCGCTGAAGCGCACGGGATAAGCTTGTACAGCGCTAAGAGCGCGATATTGGATAGGTAGAGACTGTAAGTTTTGTTGAGCGAGTTCGCGAATCTCCGATAGCGGGGGTAAGCTTCCAGGTATCATTTCACCATTGCGCATGACAGGGCGCAGCAGGCGATGATAATTCTGCGGTCGAGGCTCATGTGCAAGTTGAATAATATCCTCTTCCCATTGGGGATGGCGATAGACTTCTTTCTTCCCTGGCCAGGTCGATTTAGGACCAGCGAGTTTTACCTTGGGATATTCGGTGCCTACATCGTCTACATACCAAACTTCTTTGTAGACGGCTCCGAGTGATCCGCCCTCAACGCCATGCTCGATTGAACCTGCTCCGCTGCCGAGTGCAGTGCCAACGCCAAATGAATCGACGGCGGCGCCTGCTTCTAGCAGTTCCGTAATTTTCCATTCATCCATGTCGCCACTCACGAGAATGCGCACAGATGTCAAGCCTGCTTTATCGAGTTGTTCTCGAATGTAGATGCTGTCGGCAGCCAGGTCTCCGCTATCGAGACGCACAGCTGCCAGGGTATGACCCAGGGTTTCCTGAGAACGAAGGGATACCTCGATAGCTGTGTGAATTGCCTGGCGAGGGTTGTATGTATCAAGGAGGAGGGTATAGCGATTATATGCACCGGCGATCGCCTCGAATGCTTCTTCCTCGGTAGGGAAAACTTCTATCAAGGCATGAGGTACTGTGCCAGTAGCAGGTAAGCGAAACTCATAGGCTGCATTAAGTAAGGAGGTGCTGGCACAGCCACCTATGTAGGAAGCGCGAGCTACCGTGAGAGGTTCCTGGGCGCGCCGGAAAGCAAATTCCGCGACTCTTCTACGCTGTCCATGTTCAGCCGCGAAGACGATGCGCGATGCTTTGGTGGCAATGAGCGTGGAAAGATTAATGGCTTGTAATAGACCTGCCTCCATCAACAAAGCTTCGCGGAAGGGAGCCGTTACGCGCAGAATGGGCTCGTTAGGAAATGCGATAGTGCCTTCGGGCAAGGCCAGAATTTCCCCCCTGAAACGCAGATTTGCCAGTTCATCGAGGAAAGCGGAGTCATAGTCACGGATACGCGCGAGGAATTTCAGTTCCTCGGGGGTATAGCGAAATGCCTGCACAAATTCCAGAGCGGCTTCCAGACCTGCAATGAGCAGGTACGCTCCACCAAAGGGTGCTGTACGTGTGTAAAGATCGAAGGTGGTCAAGCCATTATGGCCAGTACGCCAACTTACATATGCGGAATCTGGATGGTACATATCAGTCATCAATCCTGGATGAATACCTGGAACACGACGATGCATTCTCATTTACCTCGTTCGATTTAATTATCTGACTTAGTGTAGATTGTACCATATGTGTGCAAGACATGGTAGGAATGCTATTGTGCAGTTTAACGCATTGACATGTTACTTTATCTATGATACGCTCTAATGCGTTACTTGCTTTTTGTTAGTAGTCGTATGGTGCCGCCTGGCACGGCTACCGATGTGTGTATTCACAGGTGAGAGGAGTAACCAACAGTAACCCTACATCGACTCTTGACCAAGAGTCAAGACTTTATCCCCTTTTGTCTATATGCGCACGTCTTCTATCCTGAAAGAAAGGAGTTTTTACCGGTTTGCTATACTCCAAGTAGGTGGTAATCAGGAGCAGGATTTAATGTGCCTGTTTCAATACACGCTTATGATCAAGGAGAAGATAGGACATATTTCAGAGCTAGTATTCCCCTGTCACTTAATGGTTCCGTCCGAGGGTAGGCGGAAACGTCCATGTACCTGAGTAGTCCTAAGAAATACGTTTTTGTGGAGAGTAACTTAATTAGATGGAGGTAACCATCAATGACGATGAAGCGCGAAATTAGTGTCACTGTAAATGGGCAGCAACACTATTCAGAAGTCGAGCCCCGCATGTTGTTGGTTCATTATTTGCGTGAGGTGTTAGATCTCACCGGCACCCATATTGGCTGCGATACCTCACAATGCGGTGCATGTACTGTATTGCTCAACGGAGAGTCCGTCAAAGCCTGTACTGTTCTAGCTGTTCAGGCTGATGATTGTGAAGTGACCACGATTGAAGGATTAGCACCCGAGGGAAGTCTGCATCCCATTCAGGAAGGTTTTTGGGAGAAGCATGGTCTACAATGTGGCTTTTGTACTCCCGGTATGATTATGGCCTCCTACAATCTGCTGAAGGACAATCCTAATCCCACTGAAGAAGAGATACGTGTTGGGCTTAAAGGCAATATTTGCCGCTGCACTGGCTATCAGAATATCGTCAAAGCCGTGCAGTATGCCGCTGAACATATGCGTACCAGTGCTTCTGAGCCAGTGGGTGCTGGCGAATAACGGAGTATCGGTCAAAGACATACAACTTCACATTTCTTCCCACTTCTTGCTATTTCTCGCATGAGAAAGGACAGGTAAACAATGGGTATTGCAGCTATGCTTGGTTCGCCCATAAAGCGACGTGAAGATCCTCGCTTGATTACAGGTCAAGCTACCTATGTTGATGATATCAAAATCCCTGGAATGCTCCATATGGCGGTTCTGCGCAGCCCCTATGGACATGCGCGCATTACTAGTATTGATACTAGCGCAGCCCGGCAGCATCCAGGTGTAGTAGCGGTCTATACAGCTGAAGACCTCAAAGGTGTTGTTGGTAACATCGCCATTGCTGTCCCCCTGGGAAAAATTGCCGAGGGTATGGGCAATCGAGGTGCATTGGCTGATGGCAAAGTACGTTTCTATGGTGATCCGGTGGCTGTTGTTATCGCTGATGACCGTTATACGGCTCGGGATGCGCGCGACTTGATTGAAGTTGATTATGAACCCCTACCCGCAGCTATTGATGTTGAGAAAGCTATGCAGCCTGATGCGCCGCTCTTGTATGAAGAGTTCGGCACAAATGTGGGCTTCAGCATGCATCCACCCACCGATGAAATTGACAAAGTTTTTGCACAAACACAAGCTGATGGCGGTATCATTGTGAAAACCCGCCTGGTCAACCAGCGACTTGCCCCTGTCTCTATGGAGACGCGCGGTGTTGTAGCAGAGTACCGCAAGGCAGGTAAAAATCTGACCGTCTGGAGTTCCTCGCAGATTCCCCACCTCCTGCGAAATATCCTGGCTGCTCTCGTTGGTCTGCCTCAGCACCAGGTACGTGTGATTGTACCAGAAGTCGGTGGCGGCTTTGGCTCCAAACTCAATATCTATCCCGAAGAGATGGTTGCGGCTTTCGCCTCCATGAAAACGGGTCGTGCCGTTAAGTGGATTGAGGACCGCAGCGAGAATCTTGCTGCGACTATCCATGGTCGTGATCAAGTTGACTATGTCGAGGTTGCTGCTACCAAAGAAGGTAAGATAACTGGCTTGAAGGTACATGGGATCTCTGATCTCGGATCATATTGCCAGATCTTTACTGACGTGATTATGATTGCCTTTGGTTTTCCAGTGTCCTGCGGAGCATATGACATTCCAGTAGTACACCTGAGTGCTGACGTCGTCTTCACGAATAAAGCGCCCACGGATGCCTATCGTGGTGCTGGACGTCCTGAGGCGACCTACGCAGTGGAGCGTGCAGTAGATCTGGTGGCTCACGAGTTGGGTAAGGACCCCGCTGAGGTACGCAAACTCAATTTTATCAAACCTGAGCAGTTTCCTTATAAGTCAGCTGCGGGAGCGGTCTACGATACCGGCAATTATCTAGGAGCCCTGGAGAAAGCGCTGGAGATCGTAGATTACCAAAACCTGCGTGCTGAACAGGCGCGTAAGCGTGCCGAAGGCAAACTGATGGGTATAGGTATCTCTTCCTATATCGAGATTTGCGGGTTTGGTCCCAAGGGCAGCGCGCCGGTTGGTCTCTACGAGAGTGCACGTGTGCGCGTTGAGCAGAGTGGAACCGTAATGGTTTACACCGGCTCATCCCCTCATGGTCAGGGTGAAGAGACGACGTTTGCCCAGATTGTCGCCGAGGAATTTGGCATCCCGGTCGAGAATGTCATGATTATGCATGGCGATACCGACTCGACCCCAGAGGGACGCGGTACGTATGGAAGCCGCACTACAGCCGTCGGTGGCTCTGCGGTCTTCAATGCTGTCCAGAGGCTGAAAGAGAAGATGAAACTCATCGCCTCGCATATGCTCGAAGCCAGCCCTTCCGATGTCACGCTGGAAAATGGCAGTTTCTCGGTTGCCGGTTCGCCACAAAAGTCGGTGGCCTTTGCTGACGTAGCAGCTACCGCCAATCTCTCCAATACCCTTGCTCCTGGCATTGAACCAGGCTTAGAAACAACCGTTTTCTTCGAACCAGATGCATGTGTCTTCCCCTTTGGCACACATATCTGTGTCGTAGAGATCGACAAGGAGACAGGTGAGGCCGAGATTAAGCGTTTCGTAGCCGTTGATGACTGTGGGCGCCAGCTTAATCCTATGCTTGTGCAAGGGCAGGTGCATGGAGGAATAGCACAGGGTGTTGGTCAGGCCCTCATTGAAGGAGTTGAGTACGCTGAAGATGGCCAACTCTTGACAGCAACCCTGATGGATTACGCTATGCCACTTGCTTCCGAGCTTCCTCATTTTGAGCTTGATCACACCATTACGTTGACAACTGTTAACCCCCTGGGTGTGAAGGGTGTCGGCGAGGCTGGTACGATTGGCTCTACACCGGCAGTGGCCGCTGCTATCGCTGATGCCATGGGTGTAGCGCACATTGATATGCCATATAAGCCGGAGAAGCTGTGGAAAATTATTCAGCAGCAGCAATAGGATGAAAAGGAGAAAATAGTATGTCTCTTCCAGCAGCATTTGATTATCATCCTGCGAAGACGGTGGATGAAGCTCTTGCTCTTCTGCAACAATATGGCGATGACGCCAAGCTTCTGGCTGGTGGCCATAGCCTGCTGCCTACAATGAAACTGCGCCTGGCGCAGCCTGCTCACCTCGTGGATCTTGGTAAGATCGGTGGTCTCTCTTACATCCGTGAGGACAACGGAACTGTCGCAGTCGGCGCGATGACGACATACGTGACTATTCAACGTTCGGATGTAGTGGGCCGCTATTTTACAGTCCTGCCCGAGGGGATAGCCGTGATTGGTGACCCTCAAGTACGTAATCGTGGGACGATTGGCGGCAGTGTTGCCCATGCGGACCCGGCTGCAGATTTGCCGGGCATCGTACTGGCTCTCAAGGCTGATATCCTTGTACAAAGTTCGAATGGTGTAAGGACCATTCATGCTGATGATTTCTTTACTGGTCTGTTTGAAACTGCTTTGCAGCCCGGTGAGATCGTTACAGAGCTTCGCTTTGCCGTTCCTCCTGCTCATACCGGCAGCGCATATACGAAGCTGGAGAATAAGGCTTCGCATTATGCAGTGGCTGGCTGCGCCGCCGTTGTGACACTGGGGGCCGATGGCAACTGCACAGCTGCCAGCGTTGTAATCACAGGTGCCTCTGAGAAAGCTACGCGGGTCAGCGGAGTTGAGGCTGCGCTTGTCGGCAAAAAGCTGGATGAGCCAACGGTGGCAGGAGCTGCGGCTCATGCTTCCGATGGTCTGCAATTTGTGGAGGATATTCACGGTTCCAAAGCGTACCGCAGTCATATGACAGTGGTTATGGCGCGCCGTGCCATTCTACTTGCGGCGGAACGCGCAGGGAAAGCGTAGCCCTTTCCTATCACAAGTGTATCAAATAAAGAAGGATGGAGGCCTGTGTCCTCCATCCTTCTTTATTTGATACACTTGTTAACCTCTTTCTCTTGACGAGCCGATGCCCATTTCTTCGCGGTACTTAGTGACAGTACGGCGAGCAATGGGAATACCGCGTTCCTGCATCATGCGGGCCAACTCCTCGTCACTCAGGCGTCTCCTTGGGTCCTCAAATGTAATCAGCTCATGCAACACGTCTTTGACACCGAGTGAGCCATCGAAAAAGTCAGACATCGGCATAAGGCGCCCATTGGGGAGGAGAGCGTACTTATTAGCTATGGCTCTACTTACAGTACCCTCGTCCAGGCTGAGATGGGCGGCAACCTGAGCCCGGGTCAGTGGTTGCGTATAGCGCACACCCCGTTCCAAAAGATCGCTTTGATATTCCACGACCAGCTTCGCAACGCGCATAAGTGTTTGCCAGCGGCGCTGAATGCAGTCGATAAAAAACCTGGCGCGATCACTGGAATGATGCATATAGCGTTGGATTTCGGCCTTAGCTATTTCGTTGTTCCATGGATCTACTGACTCGGTGTTGATCGAGAATTGATAGCGTTTTTTCTCAATCAGTTCTATCTCAAAACCTACCACTCCTTTTCGGATTATTATATCCGGGCGTACGTATGTTGCTTCGCTGCTCAGGCGAGTGCCATATGTCTCTGTCCTATAGGTCAGTGCAGGAAATGGATAAAGTGCGCTGCGAATATAGTGACTAGCCTGGCGAACTTCCTGCTCCGATACTTTGAGTTCACGGGCGATTTCGGCAAACTGATTGCGTGCTAGCTGCTTTAAGTAGAGATCGATTAATGTATACGCAAGAGGATGTGGCGTTTCTAGCTCACTCAAGGCCTGGAGCTGGATGAGCAAGCATTCACGTGGATTACGCGCGCCAATGCCAAGCGGTTCAAGGGTATGTAGCTGGCTTAATACATATTCGACACGTTCTCCAGGTATCTGGAGAAGCTGTGCAATCTCTTCAACGCTGGTCTCCAAATACCCATGTTCGTTGAGATTCCCTACTAGCTGTTCAGCGATGGGCCCATCATCGGGTGTGACCAGGGCTTCCAATTGTTGTAGCAGTGTCTCGGCCAACGTTTCCCCGGTAGGAATGCTTGCCAGAGGATCCGCTTCGTCTTCGCGGTCGATTTCGGCAAAACCGTAATTGTCGAAATCATAGAATTTCTGTTGCATATTCCAGAGAGTATCTGTCGAGCTCTCATAGTTGCCAGGAGTTTCATTGGCTGTCATAGTGTTCTGGGCAAAGTGTCCACAGACAGCACAGTTTTGACCATATAACTGGCTACCACAAAAGAGACAGATGCGCTGTTCACGTACTTCCAGGGCGGGATTCTCAATCTGTTCCTGGCTAAGAGCACGTTCCAATTCATCCGCTGAGAAATGAAGGATGTTGCTTGTTGTAATGAGTTTGGCGGTGACACGCTGGGCAAGCTCAGGCCTTGGCCTTGGTTCCAGTTGCATACTTCCTCCCCTCTATCTTCATATCCTCTTGCATGAACAATATTGTATTGTCATACCCAACCTCGACTGGCAAGAGCAAAGTAGGCCGCTTCTTGTTCGGCAGTTTGCTTATTGCGTCCATGTCCTCTGCCAGCTATCTCTTCCCCCAACATCACCTCTACCGTAAACTCTCGATTATGTGATGGTCCCTCCTGGCTTACCAGTCGATAAGAAGGTGTGATACCGGTGTGCGCCTGGGCGAGTTCCTGGAAGAGGGATTTATTATCTTTAAATAAGCGCTGCTTGACAATAGTATGTGCCAGTGACTCTATGCGGTGAAGCAAAAAACGTTGAACTGCCTCTATGCCCTGGTCGAGGTAGATAGCACCCAGCAAGGCCTCAAATGCTGAGGCCAGGACGCGTTTGCTGCCACCGCTATTCTGCTCCCCTTTCCCCATAAGCAAAAAGCGGCCGAGCTCTATCTCGCGAGCAAAGTTAGCCAGCGTTTCCGTTTTTACCAGGAAAGCACGCACATCGGTCAGTTCTCCTTCACTCAGATCGGGGAAAGTGCGGTAAAGAAAATCTGTGCTCACAAAGGCCAGAATAGAATCACCTAAAAACTCCAGGCGCTCGTTAGAGCTGCGACCCTCACCGGGTGTTTCATAGATATATGAGCTAATGTACCTCCAACAACACATGTGCCTCGTCCTGTACACGTGCTGTAACCTCACCTACACGCCAGAATCTCACATCAGGGGCCAGGGCTGCAAGAGTCGGCCACTGTGCCGGGTCAATGGCTGCAAAGAGCCCTCCCGACGTTTGAGGATCCCATAATAGTTCGCGATCATATGTATCCAGCCTTTCACTAAGGTGTACATGAGGCTGGAGGAAGGTTGCATTGCGCCCAGCGCCTCCTGTGACACAACCTGCTTTCGCATAACTGCGAGCGTGTGGCAACAATGGGAGTGCATCGAAGGCAAAACGCATACTTGTCAGACTCTGCGAAGCCATTTCCCAGGCATGGCCAAGCAGGCCAAAGCCTGTAATATCTGTGACAGCATGTGCTCCTATATTAGCCAGAGCCTGGCTAGCGGCGCGATTCAACTGCATCATAGATGTGACTGCCGCCACCAGGTCACTATCCGCCACCAGGTCACGTTTGTGGGCTGTAGTAATCAATCCCGTACCAAGCGGCTTACTTAGAATCAGTAGATCGCCTGGTTGTGCTCCACCCTTGGTCAAAATACGTTCCGGGTGGACTATGCCCGTCACTGATAGGCCGTATTTAGGCTCTTTATCGCTAATGGTATGGCCACCGGCAATGACCCCTCCCGCTTGCGCGACGATATCTGACCCTCCACGCAGGATCTCACTGAGGATGCTATGTGCCAGGTTGTCAGGCCATGCTACCAGGTTAAGCGCCATTAACACCTGACCGCCCATAGCATAGACATCGCTTAAGGCGTTTGCAGCGGCAATAGCGCCAAAGGTATATGGATCATCAACCACAGGCGGAAAGAAATCCGCTGTGCTGATGATAGCTTGCTGATCGTTGACACGATAGACAGCCGCATCATCTGCAGCATGGATACCAACCAGAAGTTCTGGCGGAACTGTATGTGATGTGAGCGGACGCAGAACCTGCGCCAGGGCTCCAGGGCCCATTTTCGACGCTCAGCCAGCGCAACTAGCAAGCGACGTAAGCCGAATCTTGCGGCCTGTTGTCATGGATTTCCTCTATCTGAACAAGCTATCTCGTGATTTATATCCGTCATTGTAGCGTGTTTTGACCCATAGCGTCAAATGTTGAGATGCTTTGCTAGACTTGTTACCTCCCATGTGGTACTCTTAACACGGTGGGTTTGAGGAAGACAGGCAATTGCGAGTTGCAAAGCTCGAGGAAAGTCCGAACTCCCCAGAGCAGAATGCTGGCTAACGGCCAGTGAGGGTGACCTCAAGGAAAGTGCCACAGAAACATACCGCCCGAGAGAAGTTGCATCAATTTTATAATCGGGTAAGGGCGAAATGGTGAGGTAAGAGCTCACCAGCAGTTGGGTGATCAACTGGCTGGGTAAACCCTATTCGGAGCAAGACCAAGCAGGAGGAATAGTTGTTTCACAGGTGAAATGGCTTGCAGGTTGCTCGCCTGTCAACCTTCGGGTTGGTCGCTTGAGACGTTAGGTAACTAACGCCCTAGATAGATGATTGCCACCTGGACTGTTGTGAAGCAGCGCAGGAACAGAATTCGGCTTACGGCTTGCTCAAACCCATCACGCCACCCGTAAGCTAAAGAAGCACGCACGCCTATTATCTGTCAGAATATAGGTGTGCGTGCTTCTTTAGTGTATATAAAACGGAATAAAACCTCTTAATTGCTTAAGCGATTGTGTTCAATCAGCCAGCGAATGAAATTTAGCCGCCGATTTTCCTCAAGCATTTCACGATATTCCACCTGTTCGCATACATGGTTCTTCATATGGGCGATCCTGGCAGCTTCAGATGGTGAAAACCCTAAAGAGAGCAGATATTCAAAATCTGCATCATTGGTAGTTAAATGTTCTGGCATAATGATAAACTCCTTCTTTATGAAGAGAACACCCCCACTGGCTTGATTATTCCAAATGTATAGGCTGTTGCCTATATATACGCACGCGCCTACCTGCCGGATGCAATTTTATGCTAAGAAGACGCCCCATATTGATAGTGTAGATAATATAGCCATAGAGTGAGAATACATGACTGGGGGTTCGTCGCTCCGGGATTGAGACCAGACTCACAGCGGGCAATCTGCATAGCTGAGTCGGCATACTCTCTCTAACTACGGGTAAACTACCTTGATTTACGGGAAAAGGACAAGAAATGGTGTACAAAGCGCCGGTTTCTTGTCCGGCCAGAAAACACGCGCAAGCAGACACGTTTTATAAGCAAGCGTGGTGTATTTCAGGCGATGGGAAAAGTATACCATAGACATAATGACGCACTAAGAAACATAGCCCATTTGGGCTATGGAAGATTCGTAAAGAAGCTTGAGAAGTGGATTGACGGGTATGTATAGTGCTTCGTCCATCGGACCAGGTGCGTTAACGTAATCCGGGGATGCCCCTGGACATGGACTGGGTCAGTAAAGTCCATATTAACCGTAGCGCGGTTGAACGACGTGCCGCTACGATGAAACATGACTTGTGATATGTGTATATTTTTGTAGGCAGTTGTGGAATAACAGGAAGATCGGCTCACGTACTTTTCATTTGCGTGCCTACGCGCAACAATCTGATAGCTCGTTCTGTAGCATCGCTTGTGAGGCGCGCGGCATGCTCCATGGCATAGGCCAGAGGCATAGGGCCGGATGGTAGCACTGTTATAGCGTCCACACCGAGGTTGTATACTACTTGATAATCTTCGCCCAAACCTCCAGCCAGGGCTAGCACTGGTATATTATAGCGTTTAGCGAGGTTGGCGACAGCTCCTACACTTTTACCATACGCTGTTTGTCCATCGAGTTGTCCTTCCGCCGTTATTACAAGGTCAGCCCCGTGTAGGCGCTCTTCAAGGTGTACGGCTTCCAGAACGATCTGCGCGCCAGGACGCAAGGCGGCATGGAGAAATGTGAGCAGACCCGCTCCTAGACCACCGGCTGCCCCTGCACCAGGAACATCGGCAACGGCCAGACCCAAATCGCGTTGAATAATCTCGGCATAATGAGCCAGGGCGGCATCAAGTTCTGCGACCATGGCTGGGGTGGCCCCCTTTTGTGGACCATATACAGCCGACGCTCCGCGAGGCCCACACAGGGGATTGGAGACGTCACAGGCTACATCAACACTACATTCCTGAATACGTGGGTCCATGCCGGCTATCTCAATGTGGGCAAGGGTAGCCAGGGCTGATCCTCCGCGCTCAATAGGTGTACCCTGCTCTGTTACCAGCGAGGCTCCCAGGGCCTGAGCCATACCTGCTCCGGCGGCAGCCACGTTCTAAGGCTGCCAGGATGAGTTCACCTACACCGTAGGTTGTTGTGATACGGGGATCTCGTTGTGAGGGTGGGACCAGTGGTAATCCGGCGCAAGCGGCCATTTCCAGGACTGCTGTATGCCCGTCGCCTAATACTCCAAAAAATGCTTCGACGGCTTCATCGAGAGGACCTGTCACTGCCTGGTGGACCATTTCGCCACTGGTCGCATCTACTAGCGCCTGTACGGTACCCTCTCCACCATCTGCGATGGGCACTATGTCGATGTCTGCCTCGGGATAAACTGCTCGTGTACCATCCGCAATGGCCTGTCCAGCCTCAGCAGCAGTGAGACTCCCTTTCAACGATTGGGGGGCGATGACGATACGCATGAGAATTCCCTCCATGAGATATGAATGATCTTCTACTCCCCTTTCCCCACTTGCCTCTAAGTACCAAGATCAAGCCAATCTATACGATGGACGAACATGTACAGAAGCATTATATCAGACTTGATTTGCAAGCTGCACCTCTCTGCACTATACTAACAGCAGTTTGAAAATTATTCCGCAAATTGCGCCTGACTGGCGTTGTTATATGGAACTTGGAGCTTTCTATGTTACAGGGACTGGATTTCTCATGGCATTGGAATCCGATTATAGTGATAAGTTTGCTGCTTCTCTGTCTACTTTATGTTGTCGCCATTCGGCTGGCACGTAGATACAAGCCTGAGGAGACGCTTCCGTCTTACCGCATTATAGCTTTTGCATCTGCTATTCGCTCACCACGCTTTGTGCACCTCTCTTGCTGGCTGGCTGCCCTGATTGGCTCTTGCAGCCCCTGATCGATCAACCTGTTGGGCGTCAGATATTTCGCTTCCTAACCCGGCCCCTGGTTGCCTCGATTATCTTTAACCTGACCTTTTTAATCTGGCACGCACCTAATCTCTATAACCTGGCTCTGAATAATAGCACACTCTACCATGTGGAACTGCTCAGTTTTCTGCTTACTTCTCTACTCAATTGGTGGCCACTCATCGGTCCCTTGCGCCGCTTGCGCAACTTGAGCTATCCCATGCAGATGGTGTATGCTTTCTTTGATGGGCAGCCTGTGGATATCTACGCGTTCTTGCTTGTTTTTACCGGAGTGGTCTTCTATACGCACTACACAATTCCGCATCAGTTCATTGAATGGGGTTATTCAGCTGTAGCTGATCAGACCATTGCTGGCGCCTTTCTATTGATTCCGGGATTGGTTGATCTCGTTGTTATGTCGCCCCTCTTCTTCCGCTGGTTAGGTCAAATAGAACAGCAGTCAAAAATAGCCGACCAAAGGCGCCAGGAAGAAGAAGAGGCTGAAGCAGCGCGCCATGCTGCTGAGTTAGCCGAGGCGGAGACTTCGGATGCCGAGGCCTAGGACGAGTAAATCGTTGTCAGCAGGCTTGTTGGTACTATTAACTGCTGCTTCCTGTATCCTCTCAAATGTATTTTAATGATACAATCATTCTATGCTAGTAACCTGTTCTATATACTGGCTTTGTTGTTATGAGAGCACTACTTCTGTTTTTTTAGGTGACTAGTGATAGTCCATCTTACGTACTTGAGGAGGATACTTAATCATGGATCATAGCCTTGTTACAACTGGATTTGAACTCAATGGTTTTCACATTGTCAGGCACTTTGGAATTGTGCGTGGTATTATTGTGCGCTCTCGCAGCATTGTGGGCAATATTGGCGCCTCATTCCAACAACTTGTCGGTGGTAATATTTCTCTGTATACGAATTTGTGCGAGCAGGCCCGTACCGATGCCTACGAACTCATGATACAACACGCCCAGCAAACGGGAGCGAATGCATTAATTGGGGTGCGCTATGATGCCACCGAGATTAGTGCTGGTGTTACCGAAGTACTTTGTTATGGGACGGCTGTATTTGTTGTTCCGGAGCAAGGTCAAGGGTAACAAAAACGAGCGCGCTCGTTCTTGTACCTTCGTCATAAATTATCTGCGTGCGAACCATTTCAGCAGGGGTACTGCCCTGGCGTTCAAACTGCCCATCATCTCTAAATCTTCACTATTGAGGGGCTTAATTAGGATGAGTAAGCCAACACATAGGATCAAAAATATCACACCAGAAACTCCCAGCAGAAGGCGGCTATCAGGATGCCAGAGAATACCAGGTAGTGCCGCCAATATAAGTCCCAAGAGGAATCTCCAGGTAAAATCCAGGGGATATTTGCGGGGCAGGACACGCCAGAGAAATGCAAGCAGCAAAACACCCATGAGTACCTGGGCCAATCCATCGGCGACCAATGCTCCGGCGGGTCCCAATCGTGGAATCAGTACAATGCCGAAGCCTACCACAGCTAACAAACCTAGCCATTGACTGAGTACCACCAGCCTTGGCTTCCCAATGACGTACATGGCATAGGGATGCATAGTTGTCCCAAGGACACGGGTCACAATATTGAAAAAGAGAAAAATAGCCAGTAGCGGTCCTACAGGATCGTAGTTACTACCGTACAGGGCATGAGCGACATTCTGAGCGTTGAAGAGGCAGAACATCAGGACTGGAGCTGCTAGCAGGGTTTCTATCTTAATCAGAGCTTGCCAGGAGTGGGCCAGGCGGTCGTAGTTTTTGCCTACGAATGCTGCTGCGAGGGCAGAACTGCCAACACCGCCAAAGCCTGATACCAACAGCAGGCTGGCAGCGTGCGCCAACTGGAATGACAGATTAAAGTAGCCAATCTGAATGATGGAAACGGCAAAGTATCCTAGAAGGATGATGGATACCTGCTTGAGCAAAGCTTGCTCCACGCGCGAAGATAATAGGAGCTAGCCAGATGATAAATGCCAACGCATTGACCAGCGAACCTATGGCGAAGAGCCAGAGAATACCATTGATGCCCCATCCAAGTTGCAGTACGACAAAGCTGAGTCCCAGCAGGAACAACTGAGTGATGCTGCCGACGATGAAGACGAAACGCATGCGCATCAAGGAAGCACAGATAGCAGTACTCAAACCGCTAATGCCGTTGCCCAGCACGTATACCGCGATAGGCGTGATGTGGCTGAGCAATGTCGGATCGCGTAAGCCCGCTGCCACACTGAGAGATCCATTGATGGGGATCGCCGCGATAATATCTGCCAAAATGGGGAGGGCAAAGAGCATAATAACAAGACTCAGGAGCAGAATGGCAAAGCGTAAATAGAGTACGCGGCGCATCAGCGCGGCGGCAGAGGCCTTGCCGTGCTCAGCAAAGACGCGAGGTACAAAGGTTGTGGTAGCATCTTCCAGGCCAAGGGCAACGATATAGGCAATGGTGTTGAAGGCAGCCATAGCTATAGCATAGACACCATATTCTGCCACTGACAATTTGCGTGTCACGATAACCGTGATCAAGAACAAGGAAATAAAGACCCACAACCCATATCCCTGATTGAGCAGGTAGCTACCAGGTGTGCGCTTGAGGAGCAGGCGAGCCTCTTGTTCACTGTGCGGTATGTCTGCCAATGAACTTCCAGGCTGTATTTGTTGTGAGTTACTTGTCAATGGTTGTAGTAACCCTCTTGAATCAATTTTATTATTCACCCACTCATTTTGCTCCTCTGACCTCTGCTTGTCAAGTTTATCGTCATTCATGCTAATTAGGCGTAGAGGACGAAGAGAAGGTTTTTGCATATCTTAGCCTATTTCGCCTTAAAAATAGAACGGCTAAGCCAACCGATAGTCCCAAGAGCGGCGAATAGTTCCAGCACGCTGACATTAGCGGTCACATGATCTGGCGAGACTAGATAGAAAGCTCCTACTTTAAAGGTTGCTGCGACGAGGAATGCTCCCAGACCGACCCAGGCTGGCAGTGTGGCGAAGAGTAGGGCACGTTGCCAGGTCCGGCTGAGAAAACCAATGAGCGTGGGGAAAATATAGAGTAGGAACGTAATTATCGGCGAAATTTGTGGGGGAAATGGACCATCAAGTGCAGCGTTAGCCGCGTTAGGTAATATACGTGTCCAAAGCTGTGCTGGTACCAGGGCTAATCCCACCAAAAGCGTTTCTAGTACAACCAGGCCGATTAAGAGTAGGTTCCATTTTTTTTCTTGCACCGATTCTGCTCGCGATGCGCTTGAACGAAGCATCACTACCTCTTCTATTGTATATAAAGGCATTCTTGGAAATGCCACAGAAAATCAGGCAAGTATACCTGCCTGTGGTCATGGTTGGTCTTATGATGTTGGAATGTGTAACAATCCCATTTCATACTTCATCATCAGAATGCGGCGCACAGAGTCATCTATCCGCTGCATGCTAATGCTGCCATTATTAATGGCCTGCTTAATGCCATCGATCATATTCCCCACTTGACGAGGTGAGGTGGCGCCCATCAATAGATCAGACCCGGCTTCAACTGCTAATGCTGCCGCCTGTGCTTCTGAATAATAGGCTGTAATACCCTCCATGGTCAAGCTATCGGTCATAATTACACCCTGAAATCCTAGTTCATTGCGCAAAATGCCCGTAACAAGCTTATAAGAGAGTGATGACGGATTTTTGCTATCTATCTGGGTGACAATCTCATGGGTTACCATAATGGCATGAACATTACCCTGGCGAATGAGGCTGCGGTATGGCGCCCAGTCAATTGCTTCTAGTTGACTTTGCGAACGTGTCAGATATGGTACGGCGTTATGGGGATCTGCGCCAACATCTCCCAGCCCTGGAAAATGCTTGAGGGTGCCCAAAACTTTACCACTCTGCTGTAAACCCTTAAGATAGGCGGCAGCCATTTTGGTAACAAGCGTGGAGTTATTGCCAAAGGTGCGCAAGTACAATTGGGGATTGTAGATGTTGGTGACATCTACGACCGGAGCGAGATTCAAGTTAATACCGTAGTATGAAAGATCTTTAGCATCCAGGATACCTTCCGCCGTAGCCTGCGCTGGATCATTGGTCTGACCGATAGAGGTTGCTGATGGACGAGCACCGTCAAGACTTATCAAGCGATCTACCGTCCCTCCTTCCTGGTCAATAGCTACTGACAGAGGGATAGGAACACTATTATGCTGCATTTGTGTAATCAGGTTGCGTAATTGGTTCCTATCATGAATATTATTATTTGCGCTGAAAATAAGGACAGCTCCGACATTGTATTGGGAGATCATCGTGCTGATATCTAACCCGTAGTCCGGGCCTGTGAACTGTACAATCATCATCTGACCCAGTTTCTGATCCAGTGTCATACCATGTACAATCAAATTAATATATTGCTGGGGGGTGACTGACTGAGTAGCTTGAGCTGTAGCTCCCGGCCTTGGTTGGTGGCGGAGTTGATTGGCGATATTATTGAGTAGATTAGGGTTATTTATATTGACAGGCCCGCCCAGGATATAAGCCCAGCCATGAGCTCCAATAAATTGTCCGGAGCCGAGGGCTGTGGCATTGAAGACCAGGATGAGCAGTAACGCCGCGAGGAGTATTGCTCCACCTCGTGACATTGGTTTTTGCGGCATGGAATAATGATCTCCAGCAGGTGAATGTACAGAGGCTAGTTCGCGGGTTGAAATAGTTTCAATAGCCTCATATTCCGTTAAGGGTAGTATAGGAGTGGTTGGAATAGGCGGCATCATTCTGTCTTCCAGGGTGCCAGAAGGTACAGGTGTAGATGGATCAAGCGCCATAAACAGATTTTGTGCGGAAATAGTATAAAGCTTGTTCGTATCAATGGCTTCAATGAAAGCCTGTTCAGAATTATTGTCCGGACCCAAAGTCTGTTCATATCTACTCTGAGTAGCATTGTGTTTACCCCACTCTTCATCAGCCAGGGAGGATACATTATTTATCAGCTCCGATATCTCTTCAATTTCGCAGGGAGCACCAACATGCACGCTAGTTAGTTCAAGTGTATCACGTTTCTCTATAGATGTATTTTCAGGTATGTCACCAGGTTTCCTCATACCTTTTGTTTCGATGGAGGGCTGGTGCGTTTTTTCTAAAACGCTTGATGTAGCAGTTGCTTCAATAACTGGTAGTCGTTTCATACACCTGCCTCTTTCAAATGATGATGAATTTTATGAAGTAACATAGACAAATATTAATTTAAATTGCTTCAGTGTTATGAACGGTTCAGTTGTGTAAGCCGTAACCGTATTGTACTAAAGGCAAATTACGTATTAGCCACTTTAAGTAAAGCATATGTCACACAAAATTTCTATGTAATACGTCACAAATTTGGGATGGTTGCAAAAAACATCATACCAGGTTGTTTGTTAGCTACCGCTTATACTTGTTTGTATTCATTGAGTGGGATATACTACTTCTACCACAGACCTGTAAGAAAATTGAAAGGCAGCTATAATTGTATGACAGGTGTGCAGCATCCCTCCAATGCTATAGCTACAACTACAAGACGATCACTATTGTTTCGTATTGTACGCAGCGTGCTTATCTCTAGTGCCATTACATTTCTGCTCAGTTTTATCGAACTGAGCATGCTCTGGCTTTTCAATCCATTTTCGCTGCCTGGTAGCCACAGCCAACCATTTGCCGCACTGGTTACCTTGATCATACACCTGCCACTATTATGGCTTGTACCTTTGATTGAAGTAATAGCTATTTCTGTTGCTACAATCGCTGTAATGAAACCACTAACCATCCTGGCATATGTACGTGATGCACAAAAGGCGCTTGAGCGTTACCGAACTCTCTATACTCCGCTTACATCGCTGGCAGTTGTTTATAAAACGCCGGTAGCTTACTATGAGTATACACCCGATCCCTTCACTTCCAATCAGGAGCAGAGCCTTTCACTGGACGAGCTACTGGTTCACTTACCAGATACTTCGCTATTACTGCTGGGTGCTGCAGGTTCGGGTAAATCTTTGGCTCTACAACATTGTCAGTATCTTGCTTTGCAGCAGCGCTCAGCAATATGGCGTGGTCGCAAAAAAATTCCCATTTTCATTCCTCTCAAATTCTATAACCTGTATCTCAAAACAGTCCAGCACAGCAATATGCTGCGTAATGATCAAGCAGATGCAGATAGACAACCTGACGCTGTGCGCCAAACAGGGCTATTGGATTACCTTCTAGAGAGTGATCTTGCAGGTATGCAACATCTGCGCCCTTACCTCAAGAAACTGCTGGCACAGGGGCGTCTGTTGTTGCTCTGCGATGGCTTAGACGAGGTGGATGCTCATTACAGGGCTGCTGTCTCAGCAGAATTGGCAGAATTGCTGCTGATGACGCAAAATCGCTTTGTGATTACTTGTCGCGAAGCAGATTATCTGGAGCAGCAGGATATAGTGAAATTGGTCAATGAGGGTCATATAGAGCGAGCATTGATGAGGCCTCTCCAACTTGAGCAAGTCCGCGAATTCATTGAGCAATATATTGAAGATCAGCCTGGAGGCTGGCAGCATACTGCAGGCCAGATTATGCAGTTAATTGAATATAATTGCCTGCGTTATCTCTGTACTAATCCTTTCATACTGTTTACATTATTGGAAATCATCGATACTGTTGGTATTGAACGAGGCAAAGAGCTTGATACGAGAGGGCTTCTCCTGCAAGAATACGCTGTTCAGTTGCTTGAACGAGCACAGAAACAGCCTACCTGGAAAAAAGGAGCGCCTGCCGAGAGTGAGATAGTGCATGTGCTCAGTAGTATTGCCTGTGCCGCACACTGGTCAGGTGATCCGTATGCATTAAATATATCTGTTTCTGTCCACGGGGGGCGGCCTGATGAAGCTGTGGCTGAGGGGCTTGTTGCCTGGCTGAATGAATGTGCGCCCAGGGGATTATTGGAAGGTACACCATCTCAGTTTACATACGACCTGACGGCATTGGCCAACATCCTGGACTTTGCTCAGGACGCAGGTCTCATCGAATTAAGTTCGCAAGGGATACTCAGTTTTCGTCATGCATTATTTGCAGACTATTGGGCGGCTGAATATTTTTTAAATAACGCTACCAATGAACAAACATCTCCTCCATCACTTGCTAGCGATTTCCTGGCGCGCGTTGAATATTGGAGTAATATCATCGCGCTCTGGGCTGGTCTAGTAGATAATCCTATACAATTGGCAGAGTGGTTCATTAAAATGGGGCGCGTACATGGGGAAAGTGTTACTTCATCTACAGGCAAGATAACTGTACCTTTGGATATTTCTTCACTGTCTTTTTTGCAGATGGTAACACTGAGCATGATTTGTATGGGGGTTACCTGGACGCCTCCACAGGCCGATGTTCAGCGAGAAAGTGTTCTGCCTACGTCTCTAGCAACGATGCTAGCCAATGTGATGCATAACCAAACTAGCAGGGACGAATTGGCACATCTCTTCACTCGTTGTGCCAAAGAGGGTGTCCAGGAAATGTATTATGCATTGATACCCTTGTTGACGGTGGAAGGTATTGAGGAATTTTTAGTACTACTCGATATGACAGTTGTTCTTGAACTGCTTTTTACATATCTTTGTGATACCGTTGATCTGCCCGCATTTGAGGCACAGGTCAAACGTCTGTGCCGTATACTGTGGCAATTTGGCGAAGAAGCGGTTCCCTATGCTGCACAACTGAGCCAACCAGCACCAAACAGAAGCCTCCGATTACAGACTGCCTCTATCAATATTCTTGGAGGAACGCAAGCTAGCAGTGCCGTGGAACCTTTGATTGCTTGTCTATCGGATCAGGAGCAGTATATTGTTGATCGTACAGTCAAGTCGCTATTACGACTTGGGCCAGAACTTAGCCTGCTTTCTATCTTACAGGAGCTTGAAAATCGCTCTCCTGGCGCAGCAACACGCCAGATTCACGAGGCTATTCTTAGCATACTCGTGTACTATCTTGAGGAGAAGGATCCACAAAAGCAACTCAGCGTAACTCAATACCAACATATCCTGGAGAGCATCATTTTCGTCCTTGACTCGAGCTATACTTTTGAAGCTGAGATCCAGCAACAGGCGCAGCAGCTTCTAGTTCACGTGGCGAGCGGACCAATTTCTTCACCTTCAGTGGTACATATATCATCGACAAGGGAAGCATCTGGTGTGACTACCACGGAAACCATTGACCCTGTGGCACAGATGGTGGTCAATCTTTTGATTAAATATCTCTCGTCGGCGGACGAAATGCTCTTACACAATGTAACGGATGTCCTCCAAGAAATAGGTAAAAATGCTACACCCTATATGCTGGAGTATCTGCGGCAAAATGCACCAGAAATTGTGCGGATGCGCCTGGTTGAAATCGTAAAGAATATCCATGATACGCGCTCTCTGCCAGGCCTACTGCGTCTTGTGGCTGATCCCTCTCTACTCGTGCAACAGCAAGTTGTAGCGGCTCTGCATAGTTATAGCCCTGCGAGTATTCCAGGCTTGATAGATCTCCTATTGTCGGATCCCAATGAGCTCGTAGCTGAAAGATCTGCCTATATTTTGGGTGAGATTGGTGAACCGGTCGTTATGCCTGTGGCTCAGATCATGCTCAGGATTGTACCAGGACGCACACGCTTGCTGGTGCAGATAGCGGAGCGCTTGCACGATGAGCGTATGTTACCCATGCTCATTACTCTCACGCGCACTGGTCAGGCTGATCCTTTGTTGACGATAGCTGTCGTACGCGCTCTCAGCCAGTTTACTACGAAAGAGGTAGTAGGACCAATTCTTGAGGTACTTGCCAATCCCCGACCACAGATCTATGAAGAAGCCATAGATGCCTTAAGCACCCTGGGTCACACCTCACTGGAAGGTCTGATACATGCCTTAGATGTCCAGAAGGAGACACCAGTAACAGCACGTGTACGCCGTGCGTTATTGGGTATGGAGCCTTTCCCAGGCGAAGACCTGGTACGCGCTATACCCCAGACCAGTGATGCTCAGGTCCGGCAAATTATGACTGTTTTGCGTATGCAGGGTGCTGATGCTGCTCATGTGCTTGTTCAGCATCTCTTTGACGAAGATCTGCGCACGCAGGGGTATGTGCGGCAAACATTAATTGATATGCCTGGGGCGATTGTAGTACCGGCACTGCTAGAAGTTATACATCGCCCAACCTGGCGTGAAGGAGTTGCTGAGCTTCTTCTCAGATATCCGGAGGCAATTTCACCACTGGTTAGCCTGTTAGGTGAGCCTGAGCGTGCTGATGCTGCGCTAACTATCCTGCCCCAGTTTGGTCATGCGATATTGATGCCGCTCATCACGGGCCTGGCGGACTCGCGCTTGAATGTACAGGAATACGCTCAACGTATAATTGTGACTTTAGTGCAGCAAAAGCCGACTGCAATTACTCAGGTTGTGCGTCTCTTTTCCTCGTCTTTACCTTTACGTGCCCATGAGTCACTCATGGAGATATTGACCAATGATCTGGTAACTGTAAGTATTCCTGCTCTGTTGGATGGCTTGGAAGACGCACACCTGATAGAGCATGTTTCTGATGCCCTGGTACGCCTGGCGAGAAGGCCCAACTGGCAGGGTCGCATACTGAATGAACTCCTGACATCTTTGCGTAAAGAAGAGCGTCGGCGTGGAGCAGAGATTACCTTAATTAAGGCAGGAGCTCTGGCGGTACACCCTGTAGGTGAACTGATCACTGACCGGGATCAAGCGGTGGCTCGGGCCGCATGTGATGTATTACGTGAAATCGGAGCTCCTGCTCTGCCTTTTATCTGGGCTGCTCATGGCGATACAAACAATCGGGCGCGTAGAGATGCTGCCATGAAGGTGTTTCATAGCATGCCAACTGATGCTATTAAAAATGCCCTGGTTGAAATGCTGAGTAGCGAAAAGTCAGAGGATATCGCCATGGCTCAGGCATTACTACTTGAACGTATCTATGATGAAGCGGCGCTGCCACTGGCTAGCCATGAGATGACACCGTCCTTGCTGGAATATGTCCAGATTCACGATAGAGAAGTAACCAGTTTGCGTATTATCGCTTTGCTGCTGTTGCTGGGTGGCGAAGCTGTAGTAAAGCACCTGGTAACTGTATTGTACGATTATCCGGAACACCATGAGCAACTTACGCATATCTTCCTGTTTTTAGGGGAAGAGGCTCCTGCAGCTCTGCAGAGAATAGTCAATGATATGCATGCGCCAGCCAGGCTGCGCGGGGAAGCTGTAAGTGTATTAGGCCTGTTAGGTCCGTTCAAGGAAGTCTATGGACCTGCACAGGCTCTGAGCAGTTATGGGATGGTAAACAACCGTACAGGGATATTAAATCCCGATCAGCTTACAGTTTCTTTGCGCGCACTGGGTAGTTTGCTAGCAAGTGGGGATTGGGATATACCAACATTGCAAAACCTGCGGCGTATCAGTCAGGATGGGAGTCCTCAACACGAACTTTACCAGATCTTGCTCGGCTGGCGGTATACTCCCGAGATTATTCGCGTACAGAATGAACTGCAAAAAGAGCGCGAAGGTCGTAAAAACGAGATTATGAGTCTGACGGCACGTATTATTCAGGAACGGGAGCATATTCATGAACTTGAGGAACAATTAGAGCAAGCGCATCATGAGCACGGACTGCGCAGCGATGAGCTTTTGCAGGTAAATCGGGAGCGAGAAGGCATGCGAAAGAACCTCGACCAGGTAGTGCAGGAGCGGGAAGCATACCGTGGGCGGCTGGACAAAGCCTTACAAGAGCGCGAGGTTTTCCGTACTAGCCTGGAGCAAGCTTTACAAATGCAACAGAACTTACAAGCCGAAGTTACTCAATTGCAATCCTATAATGCCTTGCTCCAGCAACAACTCAATCATCTGCGAGGTTCACCATAGAGGTATTGGGAAAGTGTCTATTTAATAATTAGATAGCTGCGGATTTGTCCCTTTTATGGTCTCTATTCACCTCTCAAGATAAAGTGAATAGAGATCAAACAT
>WNFN01215330.1_pt1 | contig 27830 bp, 28 predicted proteins | sample 5400161 | NCBI WGS metagenome assembly WNFN01 (sample SAMN13153353, study PRJNA577476) | soil metagenome | isolation source: 80 cm saprolite on Douglas fir-dominated hillslope | place: USA:California | collected 2013-09-17 | reverse complement strand
GGACGTCCTGCTGCTCGACGTGACCCCGCTGTCGCTGGGCATCGAGACCAAGGGCGGTATCTTCACCAAGCTGATCGAGCGCAACACCACGATCCCGACGAAGCGGTCAGAGATCTTCACCACGGCCGACGACAACCAGCCGTCGGTACAGATCCAGGTGTTCCAGGGCGAGCGCGAGATCGCCGCGTACAACAAGAAGCTGGGCATGTTCGAGCTGGCCGGCCTCGCCCCGGCACCGCGCGGCATCCCGCAGATCGAGGTCACGTTCGACATCGACGCGAACGGCATCGTGAACGTCTCCGCCAAGGACCTTGGCACCGGCAAGCAGCAGTCCGTGACGATCTCGGGCGGCTCGGCGCTGGCCAAGGACGACATCGAGCGGATGATGGCGGACGCGGAGAAGTACGCCGAGGAGGACCGCCAGCGCCGCGAGGAGGCCGAGGTCCGCAACCGCGGCGAGAGCCTGGCCTACACCACGGAGAAGTTCCTGGCCGAGAACGCTGACAAGGTCCCCGGCGACGTCAAGTCCGAGGTCGAGTCCTCGATCGCTGACCTGAAGAAGGCCCTGGAGGGCACCGACACCGAGGCGATCAGGACGGCCACCGAGAACGCCGCGCAGGTCAGCCAGAAGATGGGCACGGCCATCTATGCCCAGTCGCAGGCCGCGAACACGGCAGGCGCCCAGGCCGGCGGCGCGGACGGTCAGTCCGGCGCGTCCGGTGACGACGATGTCGTCGAGGCCGAGATCGTCGAGGACGAGAAGCCCGGCGCAGAAGGTGGCGCCGCCTGATGAGGTCTGGAGAAGAGGACAGCCAGGGCCCGGTCATCCGTGACCGCAGGCGCATCGACCCGGTCACTGGCCAGGTACGAGACGCCGGGCGGCAGGCTGGCCCGGGCCAGGCGAGTCCGCCACAGCGTGGGCAGGCTCAGGCCAAGCCGGGCAGGCACGCGGTGTCCAAGCCGGGCGGCGGTGCTCCAGCCGGGGGGGCCGCAGCCGGGGACCCTGCCTCCGGGGACTCCCCCGCGGGCGGGCCGCCGGCCGCCGGCGGCCAGGGCAGCGGGCCCGCGGAAGGCGCTTCCAACGGGCCGACGGCGGGCGCTCCCGGCCCGGGACAGGCGGCCGAGGTGTACGACCTGACCGCCCGGCTCGCCGAGCGCACCGCGGACCTGCAGCGCCTGCAGGCGGAGTACGCGAACTATCGCAAGCGAGTCGAACGGGACCGGATAGCGGTCCGGGAGCAGGCGCTAGCCAACGTGCTCACCGAGCTCCTGCCGGTCCTGGACGACATCGGCCGGGCCCGGGAGCACGGAGAGCTGACCGGCGGGTTCAAGTCGGTGGCCGAGTCACTGGAGTCGGCCACCGTCAAGCTCGGGCTCGCCAGCTACGGAGAGGACGGCGACCCGTTTGACCCGAAGCTGCACGAGGCGCTGATGCACTCCTACTCCCCGGACGTGACCGAGCCGACGGCAGTTCGCATCCTGCAGCCCGGCTACAAGGTCGGCGACAGGATCCTGCGCCCGGCCCGGGTCGCGGTCGCCGAGCCGGGCGAGCCAGACGAGCCTGACGGCCCGGCCGGCCCGGGCAGTGACATAGACAGCGACGTAGACCGGCAAGTCAGCGAAGGCGGCGGAGACGACGCACGCATTCCCGAGCAGGCCGACGAGGCGCCGTCCGGCGATGGCGGCGCTGACACGCCCCACGACGGCGCGCCGCGCGCGGGCGGTACCGACTAGTACCCGACGAGGAGAGGCCAGTTGAGCACCAAGGACTTCCTCGAGAAGGACTATTACAAGGTTCTCGGTGTCGGCAAGGGCGCCAGCGCCGACGAGATCAAGAAGTCGTACCGCAAGCTGGCCCGCAAGTATCACCCGGACGCCAACAAGGGCGACTCGGGCGCTGAGGAGCGCTTCAAGGAGATCTCCGAGGCCTACAACGTGCTGTCCGACGACAAGAGGCGCAAGGAGTACGACGACGCTCGCTCCCTGTTCGGCGGCGGGGTCCGGATGCCCGGATCGACCGGCGCCGGCGGCGGCTACGGCTTCGATCTCGGTGACCTGTTCGGCGGCGGAACGTCAGGCGGCGGCGCGGGCGGGGGCCTCGGAGACCTGCTCGGCGGCGTGTTCGGCCGCCGCACCACCCAGCAGCGGCCCAGGCGGGGCGCGGACGTCGAGACCGAGGCGTCGCTGACCTTCAGCGATGCGATCGACGGCGCGACAGTGTCGCTGCACCTGGCCGGCGAGGGGCCGTGCCAGACCTGCCGGGGCACCGGGCGCGTTCTCCGAGCCCTGCAAGACGTGCCGCGGACGCGGCCTCGTCGTGGACGACCCGTGCCCGGTGTGCTCGGGCAGCGGGCACGCCATGAGCACGAGGACGATCCAGGCGCGTATCCCCGCGGGGGTGGGCGACGGCCAGCGCATCAAGCTCAAGGGCAAGGGCGCGCCCGGCGAGCGCGGCGGGCCAGCCGGGGACCTGTACGTGCGCGTGCACGTCACCCCGCACCCCGTGTTCGGCCGGTCCGGCTCCAACCTGACCGTCACCGTGCCGGTCACGTTCCCCGAGGCCGCGCTCGGCGCGGAGATCAAGGTGCCCTCTCACCGCGGGATGCCGGTGAGCGTCCGCATCCCGCCGGGCACCCCGAACGGCCGCACGTTCCGGGTCCGCGGCAAGGGAGTCAGGCGCTCGGACTCCACGGTGGGCGATCTCCTGGTCACGGTGGACGTGCAGGTGCCCAAGAACGTCGACGGCGAGGCCCGTGAGGCACTCGAGACGTTCCGCAAGATCACGGCCGGCGAGGACCCGCGCGATGAGCTGCTGCGCCAGGCCAAGGCCGGATGAGGCGACCGCAGGTGACCGCGAACAGCACGATGACCAGCAGACGAGAAGTGCGACAAGAAGATGAGAGGAGATGACGTGATGCAGTTCGAGCTATCCGACGACACGCCGGTGTACGTCATCTCCGTGGCCGCCCAGCTCTCCGGGCTGCATCCGCAGACGCTCCGGGCCTACGACCGGCTCGGCCTGGTCTCCCCCGGCCGGTCGGCCGGCGGCGGCCGGCGTTACTCGCTGCGCCACATCCTGGCGCTGCGCCAGGTCCAGCGCCTGTCCCAGGAGGAGGGCGTCAACCTTTCCGGGATCAAGCGGATCCTGGAGCTTGAGAACGAGGAGCAGCGCAGCCGAATGCTGCTCGCCGAGTTGCATGCCGAGATCACCCAGCTCCGCGCGGAGCTCGAGTCCACCCGCGCGGTAGCGGCCAGACTGGCCGGGCTGCTGCGGAGCCGGAACGAGGGCGCGGCGCTGGTGCCCGTGCGCCGCTCCGATGCGTCGGTGACCGCCCAGCCTCCGGGCGCGGCGCAGCCGGGCGGAACCCAGGCGGCCGCCACGGCCCTGGGACGAGCTGCGAAGATGCGAGGCGCCAACCATGGCTGACGAGAAATTCACCCATAAGAGCCAGGAGGCACTGTCCGAGGCGGTCCGGCAGGCCGCCGCGGCCGGAAACCCGAACGTCGACGGACTCCACCTGCTGGCCGCGCTGCTCGCGCAGGGAAACGACGGAACGGCGTACCAGCTGCTGAAGGCCGCGGATGCCGATCCCGATGCCGTGATGAAGAGCACCAACGACCTGCTGGGCAGGCTGCCCCGGGCGGCCGGGGCCACTTTGAGCGCTCCGGAAACCTCGCGGCCCTTGCTGGCGGCGCTCAACACCGCGGAGAAGCGGGCCAAGGAGCTGGGCGACGAGTACATCTCCGTCGAGCACCTCCTGGTCGGGCTCGCGGCCGCCGGCGGCCAGGCCGCGACCGTGCTGCGGGGAGCCGGCGCCGGGCCGGACGACCTGCTGGCCGCCTTCGCGAAGCTCCGCGGCGCGGCCAGGGTCACCAGCCAGGATCCGGAGGGCACCTACCAGGCCCTGGAGAAGTACGGGATCGACCTCACCCGCAGCGCCCGCGACGGCAAGCTCGACCCGGTCATCGGCCGCGACGCCGAGATCCGCCGGGTGATCCAGGTGCTGTCCCGGCGCACCAAGAACAACCCGGTGCTGATCGGGGAGCCGGGCGTCGGCAAGACCGCGGTGGTCGAGGGCCTGGCCCAGCGGATCGTGGCCGGTGACGTGCCTGAGTCGCTCCGGGGCAAGCGCGTGGTCGCGCTCGACCTGGGCGCGATGGTGGCCGGAGCCAAGTACCGCGGTGAGTTCGAGGAGCGCCTGAAGGCCGTGCTCGGCGAGATCAAGCAGAGCGAAGGCCGGGTCATCACGTTCATCGACGAGCTGCACACAGTGGTGGGCGCGGGTGCCGCCGAGGGCGCCATGGACGCGGGCAACATGCTCAAGCCCATGCTGGCCCGCGGCGAGCTGCGCATGGTCGGCGCCACCACGCTCGATGAGTACCGCCAGCGGATCGAGAAGGACGCCGCCCTGGAGCGCCGGTTCCAGCAGGTTCTCGTCGGCGAGCCCTCGGTCGAGGACACGATCGCGATCCTGCGCGGGCTCAAGGGCCGCTATGAGGCGCACCATCAGGTGCAGATCTCCGATGCGGCGCTGGTCGCCGCGGCGGCGCTGTCCGATCGCTATATTACGGCCCGGTTCCTCCCGGACAAGGCGATCGACCTGGTCGACGAGGCGGCGTCACGGCTGCGGATGGAGATCGACTCCAGGCCGGTCGAGATCGACGAGCTGCAGCGGGCCGTGGACCGGGTGCTCATGGAGGAGATGGCGCTGGCGAAGGAGACAGACCCGGCGAGCCGGGAGCGGCTGGAGCGGCTCCGCGCCGACCGGGCCGACCGCCAGGAGCAGCTGACGGGGCTGGTCGCCCGCTGGGACCGGGAGAAGGCGGGCCTGAACAAGGTCGGCGAACTGAAGAAGCTCCTGGACGAAAAGCGCGGGGAGGCCGAGCGTGCCCAGCGGGACGCCGACTTCGAGGCCGCCTCGCGCCTGATGTACGGGGAGATTCCCGTGCTGGAGCGGCAGATCGAGGAAGCCGCGGCGACCGAGAGCACCGATGGGGCGCTGACCGGCGCCGGGCCGATGGTCAAGGAGGAGGTCGGTCCCGACGACGTCGCCGATGTGGTGTCGTCGTGGACCGGCATACCCGCGGGCCGCCTGCTCGAGGGCGAGACCGGCAAGCTGCTCCGGATGGAGTCTGAGATCGGCAAGCGGCTGGTGGGCCAGGCCAGGGCGGTTCAGGCCGTGTCGGACGCCGTCCGCAGGTCGCGCGCGGGCATCGCGGACCCGGACCGCCCCTCCGGCTCGTTCATGTTCCTCGGGCCGACCGGCGTCGGCAAGACCGAGCTGGCCAAGGCCCTGGCGGACTTCCTGTTCGACGACGAGCGGGCGATGATCCGCATCGACATGAGCGAGTACTCGGAACGGCACTCGGTGGCCCGGCTGGTCGGCGCCCCGCCCGGCTACGTCGGGTACGAGGAGGGCGGCCAGCTCACCGAGGCAGTCCGGCGGCGGCCGTACACCGTGATCCTGCTCGACGAGGTGGAAAAGGCGCACCAGGAGGTCTTCGACATCCTCCTGCAGGTACTCGACGACGGCCGACTCACCGACGGGCAGGGCCGGACGGTTGACTTCCGCAACACCATACTGGTCCTCACCTCCAACCTGGGCTCGCAGTTCATCGCCGACCCCGGGCTGGATGAGACCGCCAAGCAAGACGCGGTCATGTCGGTGGTGCGTGCTACGTTCAAGCCGGAGTTCCTGAACCGGCTCGATGACGTGATCCTGTTCGACGCCCTGACTACCGAGGAACTCACCGAGATCGTGGACCTCCAGGTCGACAGGCTGGCCCGGCGGCTCGCCGACCGGCGGCTGACGCTTACCGTCACCCCGGCCGCGCGCGAGTGGCTGGCCGTCACGGGCTTCGACCCGGTCTACGGCGCCAGGCCGCTGCGCAGGCTGATCCAGTCGGCGATCGGCGACCAGTTGGCCAGGGCGCTGCTGGCGGGCGAGATCAGCGACGGCGACTCCGCAGAAGTCGACCTCGACGAGGCGGCCGACGCGCTAACGGTCCGCGCCCAGAGGGGCGCGGCGGCGCCTGGACTAAGGAGCGAGGAGCGAGCGACGAGTGAAGGCGTCGCCTGATAGCGCGTCCCAGGCGAGCACAGCATCACCCGTCGTCGATGAGCTCGTCGTAGCGATCCTCGGGCAGCCCGAGGTCGTTGCGGATCCGGTAGCGGAGGCTCAGCAGCAGCCGCAGCTCAGCCTCTGCGTCGCCGGACCCGGTCGCAGCGGGCGCGGCAGGACTATGGCCCGGCGCGGGATCCTCCTCGGGCTCGCGCTGCGCGGGCACGCCGTTGTGTATGCGCTGCAGGCACAGCTCCACTCCCGCTGTCGCCCAGTTCAGGGCACCAGCGAGATCTCCGCGCTCGACCAGCAACTCGGCGACGAGATCGCACGTCCGCGGGTCGCGCCGCCCCTCTGCTTTCAGCTTGTCCAGCAGCGACTGCGCCTCGGCCGACTTGCCGAGCAGGAACAGCGCCCGGGCCAGCGGAACCCGGGGATCCACAAAGACCGGGCCGCCATCCGCCATCGCCAGCCGGAAACCGCTGGCGGCCGCGGCTGGGTCGTCGGCGAGCAGCCACTGTTCCCCGGCTCGCAGGAACGCCTCCGAGCGCGGCATCGAGCGGGTCTGGGTAGCGGTCACGGCGAGCTTGCTCATCCGCCTCGCGGCGGCCTGATGATCGCCGCTGGCGGCAGCATCGAACTCGATCGCGTCGAATTCCTCCCGGCTCAGCACAACCACGTTAGGTAAGGTACCCAGCAGCAGCAGGTCTCAACGCGCCTCCGCGGTCCTGGACCGGGTCATCTGCGGGAGCGCTCGAGCGCGTCCCAGAAGCCGCGCCGCAGCGAGTGCCTGACCTCGTCGTGCAGCAGTGAGTCGATCGGCAGCGCCGAACCCTGCAGCAGCCGGGCCTCAAGATCGGAAGGCATCCGGGGCTTGCGGGCCAGGACCGCCTCCAGCCACAGCGCCGGGGCGTCCCTCGCCACCGCGTCCCCGAAGCCGAACCCCTCGGCGTGGGCGGCCTGGACGGCGTCGGCCAGGGAAACGGTCATGGGCTGGGGCACGGGCTGCGGAACCGATGAATGCGCGGCGGACTGCGGCCCGCTGTACGGACCCTGCTCGTGGTGTGGGGAAGAATAGCCAGATCCCGGAGCGGGTGTCGATTGCTGGCCGGGTTGGGAGCCGTGGAACTGCTGAGGGGCGGGCATCTGCCCGGGGCCGACCCCGTCGAATTGTCCTCGTGGGGGCGACTGGTACTGGTGGGGCGACGTCTGCTGGGCCGGCATCTGGTGAGACGGCATCTGCTGGGTTGGCATCTGGTGAAACGGCATCTGCTGGGCCGGCATCTGCTGAGACGCCACCTGCTGGGCCGGTATCTGCTGAGACGGCATCTGGTGAGCCGGCATCTGGTGAGCCGGCATCTGCTGAGACGGCATCCGCTGGGCCGGCATCTGGTGAGACGGCATCTGCTGGGCCGGCCCTGAATGGGCGGACGCCCGCTGAGCCTGGCCTGACGCGTCCGCAAACCGGGCCGCCGCCGGCGCGGCAGCGCGCCCGGCCTCCGCCCCCGGCGCGGCCATCCCTTCGCGGCTCATCCCTTCCCGCAGGCCCGGGCCTTCCCGGACCGGCCCTTCCCGGACCGGCAGGCCCGAGCGCGGTCCGACTTGTTCGGGCGACCGGTACTCCCCTGGGTGGTGCCCGAACGGCACATCCCCGGGACCGGGCGACTGGGGCACCGGTGACGGAAGAGGTGCCTGCGGCATGGATGCCTGGCCCATCGGCGACTGGGACGCGTGCGCGCCCGGGCGGCCGGAACTGGGGGCTGCTGGCTGGGGCCTGAGCGCGTTCCGCGCGGCGTCGGCTTCCTGCGGTTCGCCGGGCTGGCCGGGCGCGAGCCCGCGACCGCCGTGAGAACCGACCCGTTCACCGGGCATGACGCCATGGTCAGCCTGATGCGAGGGGCCCGCCTGATGCGAAAAGCCAGCCTGAAGGGAGGGGCCCGCCTGATGCGAAGGGGCAAAGTGATGGGGAGGGCCAGCCTCGGGCGAGGAGCCAGCCAGGGACGAGAGGCCGGCCGGGGGCGGGGACACGGCCGGGGCTGCGGGGCCCGGGAGCGGAGGGGCGATGGCGGCGGGCCCCGACAGGCTGGCGGCCCCCGGGTGGGCAGTAGGCGAGGCTGAGGTCGGCGAGCCAGGACCCATTGAGCCTGCATCCGCCGAGCCTGTCCCCATCGAGTCGCGGCCCATCGAGTCCCGGCCCATCAAGCCTGGACCGGTCGGATCCGCCGTGCGCTGGTACTCCTCGACCACGGGCGCGGTATAGATCGTCGGCGGCGCGGGAAGCGCGGCGGCCGGCAGACCCTGGTGGGTTACCGCGCCGAGGCCAGCCCCGTGACCGTTGGCCAGGCCCATCCGCTGGTAGGTCGGCGTCTCGAAGCTCCGCGGCTCGTAGCTCCGCGCTTCGTGGCTCTGCGCCTCGTGACTGCGCGCGGGGTAGCTCCCATTTGAGTACTGCTCCTCGCGGTCGGCCGGCTCGGCCCCGGCAATGAGATCCACAAACGGCCGCAGGTGGGCGCCGGAAATGTCGACGATGTCATCACACTCCTGGCGCAGAGGCCGGGACATCGTCGAGTTCCCGTCCACCGTGATGTGCACGACGGCGACGCGCATGCCGAGATCCTGTACCTCGGTGACGATCTCGGCGAGATCCTCCTCGGCGCTGACGATGACAGCGTCGCTGACCGCGCGGTTCCTGGCGAGCGTGACCAGGTCCCGGTGCATCTCAGTCTGGACGCCCTCACGCCGGCCCGGTCGTATCCGGCCGAGCCGGAGCTTGAGCCCGGGAAGGTCGGCCAGCGTCTCGTGCTCGGAGCTGCGCCGTCCCTCGACAGTCGCCTCGTACCAGTAGCAGCGCAGCACCGGAAGGCCGGTGCGGTCTCGTGCCAGCCCGGTAAGCAGCTTCACGAGGCCTGCATGGTCCCAGGCGACAGAGCCCCGCTGACGGGTTCCGTGGACGGCCATGGCGCCGTCGGCGAGCACGTAGCCCGCATCGACGAACAGCGCGCAACGATCCACCCGATACCGTCCCTTCTCTCGACGCGAGACGTTACCAGCGCGTGGCCGTCGTCGTGACATAACGCGCAGATCACGACGGGCATCCACCGAGGATCGTCCCTGTCATCGGCCCAAGGGCCCGGCGCCAGCCACGCCGGCCGGGCGCGCTTCCGCTAGGTCAGGGCGACGGATAAGCTCGGCTGGCGTGACCGACCGCGCGGAGCTGCTCAGCGTGATCCAGTCGAAGGCAGTGATCCACGGCGACGTGGTCCTGTCGTCGGGACAGCACGCGAACTGGTACATCGACCTGCGCCGGGTGCTCCTGGACGGCCGTGCCGCGCCGCTGGCCGGCCGGGTGATGCTCGAGGCGACCGCCGATCTGGCCTTCGACGCCGTCGGGGGCCTGACGCTCGGCGCCGATCCCGTGGCGACGGCGATGATGCATGTCGCCGGTGCTCAGGGCAGGCATCTGGATGCCTTCGTCGTGCGCAAGGCCGAGAAGGCTCACGGCCTGCAGCGCAGGATCGAGGGACCGGACGTCGTCGGCCGCCGTGTTCTGGCCGTGGAGGACACCTCCACCACCGGGAACTCCGTCCTGACCGCCGTGGATACCCTGCTCGAGGCCGGCGCCGAGGTGGTGGGCGTCGCCGTCATCGTGGAGCGCGGAGCCAGACAGCGGGTCATTCAGCGCGGCCTGCCGTACCGCGCGGCCTACGAGCTGGCTGACCTCGGTCTGGGCTGAACTCCTCCCGGCACCGCCAGGCTCCCCGGCCGGGAGTCACACCACCACCACCTGATCGGGCGGCTGAAACCGTACTCTCGCTCGCTATCGTCGTCAAATGCCTTATTCCGCCAGCACTTGCCAACCCCAGGGGGGACGCGGTGCCGGACTTCGCGGGCGGGGATACTGAGGGCAGCATCGAGTGAGAATGAGAGGGGGCAACCGTCATGCCCGTTGCAACTCCAGAGGTATACGCGCAGATGCTCGACCGCGCGAAGGAGCACGGTTTCGCCTTCCCGGCTATCAACGTGACCTCCAGCCAGACGCTGAACGCTGCGATCCGCGGGTTCGCCGAGGCCGACAGCGACGGGATCGTCCAGGTCTCCACCGGGGGAGCCGAGTACCTGTCGGGCCAGGGAGTGAAGGACATGGTCACCGGGGCGGTCGCGCTGGCCCACTTCGCCCGGACGGTGGCCGCCCGGTACCCGGTCCACATCGCGCTGCACACCGACCACTGTCCCAAGGGCAAGCTGGACAGTTACATGCGCCCGCTGGTCCAGATCTCGGCGGAGCGGGTGGCGCGCGGCGAGGAGCCGCTGTTCCAGTCGCACATGTGGGACGGCTCGGCCGTGCCGCTGGCCGAGAACCTGGAGATCGCCACCGAGCTGCTCAAGCAGTGCTCCAGCGCGCACGTGGTGATGGAAATGGAGATCGGGGTCGTCGGCGGTGAGGAGGACGGGATCGTCGGCGAGATCAACCAGAAGCTCTACAGCACGCCCGAGGACGCCCTGGCCACCGCCGGGGCGCTGGGCCTCGGCCAGAACGGCCGGTACGTCCTGGCCGCGACGTTCGGGAACGTGCACGGTGTCTACAAGCCAGGTCACGTCAAGCTGCGTCCCGCGGTGCTGAAGGAAATCCAGGACGCGGTTGGAGCCAAGTACGGCCAGGACAGGCCCTTCGACCTGGTGTTCCACGGCGGCTCGGGCTCAGCGCTCGAGGACATCCGCGAGGCGATCTCGTACGGCGTGGTCAAGATGAATGTCGACACCGACGCGCAGTACGCGTTCACCCGGCCGGTGGCCGGCCACATGTTCACCAACTACGACGGGGTGCTCAAGGTCGACGGCGAGGTCGGCAACAAGAAGGCCTACGACCCGCGGACCTGGGGCAAGGCGGCGGAAGAGTCGATGACCGCCCGCGTCGTCCAGGCCTGCCAGGACCTGATGTCAGCGGGCAAGAAACTCGGCTGACCGCGTCCTGGCCCGCAGGCCTCGATCCTTAGGCTGGCTCAATGGCAGGTCACCCGTTCCAGGTCGTCTGCGAGATCGAGCCGCCCACCCGGCCGGACCTGAAGCACGTCCGGCACCAGATCGGAACCCTGAGCAAGGTCGCCGATGCCTTCCTCGTCCCGGACAACCACATCGGCCGCGCCACGGTGTCCAGTGTTGCGGTCGCGCACGAGGTCGAGGCCATGGGAGGCCGCTGCATCGCGTGCCTGAACTCACGGGACCGGAACCTCCTGGGGTTCCGCCGGGATCTGCTCACCGCGGCCGCGTACGGCGTCGGCCAGTTCCTGTTCGTGTACGGGGACAAGCCAAGCTCGGGCGGCCGGACCGGGGAGCTGAACGTTCGGGCGATGATCGAGGAGGTCCGCGCGCTGCCGGGCGAAGCGGCGTTCGCGGGAGTGCCGCCGTTCCGGGTCGGCGCGGCGGCGGCACTGCGCCCGCTGCCAGCCTGGAAGCGAGCCGCAGACTTCCTGTTCGTCCAGGTCAGCTTCTCCCTGGAGGCCTTGCTGCGGTGGCGCGACGCCAATCCCGTCGACGTTCCGGTATTCGCGGGGGTGATGGTCCTGGCCAGTGAGGGACACGCTCGGCGCCTCGCGGCCGCGATTCCGGACATCGACATCCCGGGCCCGCTGCTGCGGGAGATCGCAGCCGACCGCCGCGCCGGGGTCGAGGCCACCTGCGAGCAGGTGCTGAGGATCCGGGACTCCGGGGCGTTCGACGGCGTCCACCTGATCCCGGTGGCCCGCTACCGCGAGGTGGCCGCCCGGCTGGAGCACCTGCTCGGCGGCTAGAGTCCGCCGTGCTGGCTACTCATCTCGCTGCCGGGCAGCATCGCCCCGCTCGAACGCGCGCCGCAGGGCCGCGATCATCTGTCCCGGCGCTGTCGTGATCTCGCGCTGGTTACGGTGTCGGTGCGGCGAGACTCGACAGGGCGCGGAACTGCTCGTCGGTCAGCTCCAGCTGAGCGGCGGCCACGTTCTCCTCCAGGTGGGTGACCGAGCCGGTTCCCGGGATCGGCAGCATGACCGGGGAGCGGTGCAGCATCCAGGCCAGGGCCAGCTGCACTGGGCTGGCGCCGGCCTGCCTGGCGAGCATCGACAGGGGGCCGACGGGACTCGCGAGCTGGCCGGTCGCGATCGGGCAGTACGGCATGAAGCCGAGCCCTTCCCGCTCGCAGTAGTCGAGGACCGCTTCGTGCCGCCGGTCGAGCAGGTTGTAGAGGTTCTGCACGGACGCGATCGGAGCGGTCAGCCGGGCCTCGGCGATGTCGGCCACGCTCACCTCGGACAGCCCGATGTGCCGGATCTTGCCTTCCTTCCGCAGCTGGTTCAGCTCGCCGACCTGGTCGGCGGCGGGGACCTTGGGATCAATGCGGTGCAGCTGGTAGAGGTCGATCGTCTCGAGGCCGAGCCGGCCCAGGCTCATCTCCACGCACTGCCGCAGATACTCGGGCCGGCCATCCTGGCCCCACTGGTCCGGCCCGGGGCGAAACAGTCCTCCCTTGGTGGCGATCGTCACGTCGCCATAGGGATGCAGTGCCTCGCGGATCAGCTCCTCGCTCACGAACGGCCCGTAGGAGTCGGCCGTGTCGATGAAGTCGACGCCTAGCTCGACCGCCCGGCGCAAGACCTGGATCGCGGCGCCCCGGTCCGCGGGCTCCCCCCAGATGCCGGGGCCGGTGATGCGCATCGCGCCGTACCCGAGGCGGGTGACCGCCACGTTGCCGCCGAGCGAGAACACGCCGCTGGCCGCCGCCGCGAGCTCACCGTCTGTCGTGCAGCTAACCTCCATACCGCTAAACCTACCGAGCCCTTCGCGGACCTGATGCGGGCCGTGACCGCTCGCGGAGGCAAGATAGCTGCCATGACGCACCAGAACCTGCTCGGCGGGCCCGCGCCCACGTACCTGCCCGTCGACGCCCGGGCCAGTGAGGCGCTGCGGCAAGCCGCCGACCCGGCCCGCGTGGCCGCCGACTTTCCTGCCTACAGCGCCGCCTGGGCGGCCCTGGCCGAGCGCGCGATGCAGAATGGCGACCCGGTCGCCGCGTACGCCTACGCCCGGACCGGCTATCACCGCGGCCTGGATCAGCTCCGCCAGGCGGGCTGGAAGGGCTACGGGCCGATCCCGTGGGAGCACGAGCCGAACCGCGGCTTCCTGCGCGCGCTGCACATGCTCGCGGTCGCCGCGGCAGCCATCGGGGAGGACGACGAGGCGAGCCGCTGCGCGGAGTTTCTGCGCGACAGCAGCGCGACCGCTGCCGCGGCGCTCGAAAACACCTGAGGCGGCCACCGTCCGGTAGCATGCGATCGCAAGAGCCCCTGCCGCGCTGGCACGGAACTCATATTCCATGATCCCGGACTGAGCCCGCGCCACGCGTATGTGACGCGTTCGGGTCCGGGATCACGGAATGTGGGGCAGAGTCCGCCGCGGACAGGGGCTTCGGCGTGATCCGGAAGGGCCGGTGAGATGCCCGCCATCGTGATCGTGGGCGCGCAGTGGGGCGACGAGGGCAAGGGCAAGGCGACCGACCTGCTCGGTGACGACGTCGACTACGTGGTGAGGTACCAGGGCGGCAACAACGCCGGGCACACCGTCGTCATCGGCGACGAGAGCTACGCTCTGCACCTGCTGCCGGCCGGCGTCCTGTCGAAGCAGGCCACTCCGGTCATCGGCAACGGCGTCGTGATCGACCCGGCGGTCCTGCTCGCACCACATAGCCCTCGACAAGGTGACAGAACGCCATCTGGGCACCGCCCGCATCGGCACCACGGGCCGCGGGATCGGGCCGGCCTACAGCGACAAGGCGGCGCGGGTGGGCATCCGGGTACAGGACCTGCTCGACCCGGGGATCTTGTGCCAGAAGCTCGAGCTCGCGCTGCGCGAGAAGAACCAGGTACTCACCAAGGTCTACAACCGCCGCGGGATAGACGCCAAGGCGACGGCCGCGGAGTACCTGGGCCACTTCGAGCGGCTCCAGCGGTACGTGGCCGACACCGGGCTGGTCCTCAACCAGGCACTGGACCAGCAGAAGGTAGTGCTGCTCGAGGGCGCCCAGGCGACCCAGCTGGACGTGGATCACGGGACCTACCCGTTCGTGACCTCGTCCTCTCCCACGGCGGGCGGGGCCTGCGCCGGGTCGGGCCTGGGCCCGACCCGGATCACCAAGGTGATCGGGATCGTGAAGGCCTACACCACGCGGGTCGGCGCGGGCCCGTTCCCCACCGAGCTCACCGGCGCGGAAGGCGAGTGGCTGAGGAAGACCGGCCAGGAGTCACCAAGCTCGACGTGCTGTCCGGCCTGGAGCGGGTGCCGGTCTGCGTCGCCTACGACGTGAACGGGACCAGGCACGACGAGATCCCCATGACGCAGACCGATTTCCATCACGCGGTACCGGTCTACGAGTACCTGGACGGCTGGTGGGAGGACATCACGTCGGCCAAGGACTTCGGGGACCTCCCCCGCAACGCGCAAGACTACGTGCGGGCCCTCGAGGACATGATCGGCGCCCCGCTGGCCGGGATCGGCGTGGGCCCGCGGCGAGATCAGACGCTCCAGCTCCGCCCGCTGATCTGAACGCCTCGGCCGTCGGCCGGGGCCGGTAGGCTCGCCGCCGTGCGAGTCCTCGTCATCGGATCCGGCGGCCGCGAGCACGCCCTGGCGCGCGCCCTCGCCAGCGACCGGGAGGTCACCGGCCTGCACGCGGCGCCGGGCAACCCCGGGATCGCCCGCATCGCCGAGATCCACGACATCGCGCCTGCCGACCAGCGAAGCGTCACCGCCCTGGCCGCCAAGATCGGGGCCGACCTGGTGGTCATCGGCCCCGAGGCCCCGCTCGTGGCCGGAGTGGCCGACGCGGTCCGGGCCGCCGGCAGGGCCTGCTTCGGGCCCGGCCGGGACGCCGCGATGATCGAGGGCTCGAAGTCGTTCGCCAAGCAGGTCATGTCCGCGGCCGGCATCCCCACCGCCGCGGCCCGGACGTGCGTGACGGGCGCCGAGGTCGACGCGGCCCTGGAGGCCTTCGGCCCGCCGTACGTGGTTAAGGCGGACGGGCTCGCCGCCGGCAAGGGCGTCGTCGTGACCGGGGACCGGCGCAAGGCCGCCGCGCACGCGCGAGCCTGCGGAACGGTCGTCATCGAGGAGTTCCTCGACGGTCCCGAGATATCGATATTCGCGCTGGCGGACGGCGACGTGGCGGTGCCGCTGCTCCCGGCGCAGGACTACAAGCGCGCCCACGACGGCGACACCGGGCCGAACACCGGGGGGATGGGCGCTTATGCTCCGCTGCCCTGGGCGCCTGGCGATGTGGCCGAGGAAGCGCTGTCCACGGTCATCCGGCCCGCCCTCGCCGAGCTGCGCCGCCGCGGCACGCCGTACAGCGGGCTGCTGTACGCGGGCCTGTGCCTGACCGATACGGGAATCCGGGTGGTCGAGTTCAACGCCCGGTTCGGCGACCCGGAGACGCAGGTCGTGCTCGACCGGCTGGCCACGCCGCTGGCCGGGCTGCTGGGCGCCGCGGCCGTCGGCGGGCTCTCCGGCGCCGGCCAGCCGCGCTGGACGCCCGGTGCCGCGGTGACTGTCGTGATCGCCGCGGAGGGATACCCCGGCACGCCGGCCAAGGGCGACCAGATCGACGGCATAGAACAGGCAGAACGGGTAGCGGCGGCCTACATCTTGCACGCGGGCACGTCGGCTGCCGGGGATGGCCGCCTGGTATCAAGCGGCGGGCGGGTGCTCAACGTCGTGGGGACTGGCGCGGACCTGGCCGGCGCCCGTTCGGCGGCCTACGAGGCGGCGGGAAAGATCAGGATGCGGGGCGGGTGGTACCGGCGGGACATTGCCGAGGGTCCCGCGGCCGCGACGTCGGCCGAGTCATGACCTCGCCGGGGGCGCGGCCCTGTTCCTGGCGGGCAACGTGGCCATGCGGCGGAAGCTGGGCTTCGGGCCGGTGCGCGTGCGGATCGCAGCCGCCGTGCTGGCCCTGGTCACCGCGGTGATCGGCGCCTTCGTCGCGATCGAGGTGCAGCTGGCCGTGGTCACGGCGCTGCTGGCCGGCATGCTGGTGCTGGAACGGCGTCAGGCTGCGGCAGGATGGATGACGTGATCGAGCGGTACACCTTGCCCGAGATGGGCCGTGTCTGGAGCGAGGCCCACAAGTACGAGCTCTGGTGCAGGGTCGAGACCCTGGTGCTCGAGGCGCACGCGCGCGCGGGCACGGTGCCAGCCGACAGCGTGCCGCCGGTACGGGCCGCGCCGCCGCCGACGCCCGAGGCGGTAGCCGCGATCGAGGCCGTGACCGGCCACGATGTCATCGCGTTCCTGTCCGCCTGGGCGGACAATACCGTCCCCCGGCAGGCCGCGGCGTACGTCCACTTCGGGATGACCTCATCCGACCTGCTGGATACCGCGCTGGCGGTGCAGCTCACCGAGGCCACCGACCTGCTGATGGCGAGGTGCTCAACGCTGACCGCGGGCCTGCGAGAGCACGCGCTGGCGCACCGCGGCACGCTCCGGGTCGGCCGGACGCACGGCATCCACGCCGAGCCCGATGTGTGGGGGCACCGGGTGGCCGACTTCGCGTTCGCGATGGCCCGGTGCCGGGACCGGCTGGTTCGGGCCCGCGCGGGAATCGCCGTGGGCAAGCTGTCCGGCCCCGTCGGAACGTACTCCAACATCGACCCGGCCATCGAGTCGCAGGTGCTGGCCGAGCTCGGGCTGTGGCCGGCGGACGTGGCGACCCAGGTCGTGATGCGGGACGGGATGGCCGAGTGGGTGGGCGTTCTGGCCCTGATCGCGAGTGTGTGCGAGGCGGTCGCCCTTGAGATCAGGCTCGGGCAGCAGACGGAAGTCGCCGAGCTGGCCGAGCCTTTCGGCCAGGGCCAGAAGGGCTCATCGGCCATGCCGCACAAGAAGAACCCGGTCCGTTCCGAACGGATCAGCGGCCTGGCGAGAGTGGTGCGCGCGCAGGTGGTTCCGGTGATGGAAGGCATTCCGCTCTGGCACGAGCGCGACATCTCGCATTCGTCCACCGAGAGGGTCGCGCTGCCGGACGCCGCCATAACCACCGATTTCCTGCTGGACCAGACCACCAGCCTTATCACCGGCCTGCAGGTCGACGCGGCGCGGATGCGGGCCAACCTGGACGCCACTCACGGCCTGATCTACACCTCAGCGGTGCTGCTCGAGCTGGTCGCGGCGGGACTGTCTCGCGAGGATGCCTACGCCCTGGTCCAGTCGGCCGCTATGGACACCCACCAGAACGGAACGCCGCTGCGCGAGACGCTCCGCAAGCACGCCGCCGAGCGCGGCCAGCCGCTGGACGAAGCCAGGCTGGATGAGGCGTGCCGCCCGCGGCGCTACGTCGAGCGGCTCGAGCCCGTCTTCGAGCGGCTGGAGCAGCTTGCGTGAGTCACCGGAGTCCGGATTGGATCGCCACGGCCCGGAACCGCCGCCCGCGCGGCCCCGAACTCGTGGTCGAGCACACCGGTGACACGTATGCCCGGGCCTGCGAGAGCATTACCGGGCTGAGCTGGGGCTAGAGTCAGATCGCCCGGACGAGCCGGAACCCTCCCGCTACTTCTGGTTGTGCAGTGGATACTCTACGTAACATCGTCGTCATGGTCTGGGGGGCTGGGGAGCGGTGGAATACTGGACGTCGCACGAATCAGGCAGCCTGCTATCGGGCGGCCTGCCGTCTGGCTGGCCGGAGGCCACCACACTGCAGTCGGCAGGCCGGGATATGCACGCCGCTCACCTGACGGACAGGAGCCCCAGCTCTATGACCACCGGTCTTGAGACCTGCTACCGCGTGCGCGGCGGCCACCCGCTGCAGGGCACGGTCTTTGTGCAGGGCGCCAAGAACGCCGCCCTGAAGATGATCGCTGCCTCGCTGCTGCCCGAGAAGGGCCGCACGGTGCTCAGGAACGTGCCCGTGATCGAGGACGTGCGCAGGGCGGTCGAGCTGGCGCAGGCCGTGGGCGCTGTGGTCAAGTTCCACGAGGCTGAGCGGACCCTGGTGGTCGACGCCTCCGAGCTGACCAGCTCGGTGCTGCCCGCCGAGATCGCGCGCAGGTTCCGGGCCTCGGTGGTGTTCGTGCCCGCCCTGCTGCACCGCCTGGGCGAGGCGACCATCGAGGGCATCGGCGGATGCAATCTCGGCAGCCGGAACCTTGACTTCCACTACCGGGGCTTCGCCCGGCTCGGCTGCACGGTGGACGAGCGCAAGACGACCATCCACATCAAGGCCAACCAGATCCGCGGCGCGCACCTCTACCTGGACACGCCCTCGCACACCGGCACCGAGAACCTGATCATGGCCGCGTCACTGGCGCAGGGCACCACCGTGATCGACAACGTGGCCATGGAGCCCGAGGTACTCGACGTCATCGCGTTCCTCACGAAGATGGGCGCCAACATCAGCGGCGGTGGCACCGGCTTCGTGACCGTCGAAGGAGTCCGCGAGCTGCACGCCGTCGAGCACACCGTGATGGCTGACCGCATCGACGCCGCGGTGTTCGCCATGGCGGCCGCGATAACCGGCGGCGAGCTGAGCCTGGTCGGCGCCTCGCTCGATCATTTCGGCGTGGTGCGCTGGAAGCTGGAGCAGATGGGGGTCGAGTTCTCGACCCACGGCGCCATCCTGCAGGTTCGCCGGGGCCGGGACCTGCGCCCGATCAACGTGATCACCAGCCCGTTCCCGGGCTTCGCGACCGACCTGCAGTCGCCGATCATGGCGCTCAGCACCCTGGCCGACGGCACCAGCTACATCAGGGAAACCATTTTCGACGGGCGGTACACGCTGGCCGCCGAGCTCAACAAGATGGGCGCGAAGGTGGAGGTGGCCGGAACCGCCGCCCTAGTCCACGGGCCCTCGGTGCTGAAGGGCGCGGAGGTGGTCGCGCACGACCTGCGCAGCGGAGTCGCGCTCATCCTGGCCGGCCTGGCTGCCGAGGGCGAGACCGTCGTCTCGCCGGGCTACCTGATCGACCGCGGTCACGCCTCGATGGCGGGGCGGCTGGCCACGCTGGGCGCCGACATTACCGTGGACTCGGGCCGCTGACCAGGCTCTCGGCGGGCGTTAGGATCGAGGTCACGGGCTGAGGCCCAGGCCCCGCGCGGCGCTGGAGTAGGGGACTTCACGGGCCATTTTTCCGCTGTTCCGGCATGTGCTCCATACCAGCGGACTCAGGGGCGTCAATAATTGGCTCTTCCGGTGATCCTCTCCGTGAGTTACGAACAGTAGAGAGGCATTCTCACATCACGGGAAGCCGACCGGAGATGGGACGTGACGTGGCCTTAGGCATAGGGGAATACGGGGGTATGTGGCCGGGCGCCGGGGGCATCCGGCCGGCGAGCAGATGCGGCTCGCGGTGAACGGCCCCAGGCGGGCTCAGGGCGAGCTCACCATCGGGATCGTCGGGCCGCACGAGCTGGTGGAAAGAATCATGCTTTCCGGTACATGGGCCAGCGGGAAGGCCGGTGCCGGGGGCCCGGTCGCCGCGGCCGAGGGCGGGCCGCCCCGGCGGCTGGTAGCGGCCGCCTACCGGGACGAGCAGGAGGCTGCCGACCAGGTCGTGAGGCTGGGCTCGGCGATCGACGTCTGCCTGTTCGCCAGCCGGGTCCCGTACGAGTACGCCCGCGCAGCGGGCGTGCTGACCGGTCCGGCCACGTACGTGCCCCTCGGCGGCGGCGCGCTCTACGCCGCGCTGCTGCGGGCCAGCCGGGAAACCGGCAGCGACCCAGCCCGGGCCAGCGTCGACGTCCTGAGCCGCGCGGACGTCGAGGACGCCTTCGCCGAACTCGGCGTTCCGTCGCTGGGCGTCCACGTGCGCGAGGACCCCGGCAGCCCGGCGGTCATGGCCTCGTTCCACGAGCGGCTCTGGCGGCGGAACGAGACGTCGGTCGCGTTCACCTGCATGCAGTCGGTGGCCCAGAAGCTGTCCGCCACGGGTGTTCCGGTGTTCATACTGAGGCCGACGGGCAGCGATATCCGCTCGGCGCTGCGCACGGCTGCTCTGCTCGGCGGCTACCGCAGGCTCGAGGACGCGCAGCTCGCGCTGGCCCTCGTGGAGGTCCCGGCCCTGCGGGACACCGGCCGGCGCGGATCCCCGCGGCAGTCACGCGAGGAAATGCGGCTCACCGTGCACAGGTTCCTGGTCCAGGAGGCGCAGCGCATTCATGCGGCGGTCAGCCCGACGAGTGACCATGGGTTCCTGATCGTCGCGACCCGCGGCTCCCTGGCCCGGGCGACCGACGGCTTCCGGTCCCCGCCCTTCGCCGAGCGCGCGCGCAGCGATCTGGGCGTCACCATCGAAGTGGGCATCGGCATGGGCCGGACCGCCGTGGAGGCGGAGGCCCATGCCCGCGCGGCCCTCGTTCGCGCGCAGTCCGGGGGCGGAATGCCGGGGATCGCGCCGGGCCGGGAGGGGCTCGTGCCGGTTCCCGCTCCGCGCCTGCCCGAGGCTGGTGCTCGCCGGGTGCGGGGCCTCGAGACACTGTCCCGGCTGGCCGACAAGCTGGCGAGGGCCTGGCCTGGCCGCTGCCGCCGACGAGGACTCCGCAGCCCGGCCGCCCCCGCCAGTTCTACCGGCTGGTCGTGGAGAAGCTGGAGCCACGACGGCGCGACGAACCAGGGCAACGCGCCGCGCACTGAGCCCGGGGCGGCACGCCCGCCCGCTGGCCCCCCGGGCCCCAGCCCGTCGGCTGGGGCGGGGGTGCGACGTTAGGGTGCCAGGCTGAGCCTGGGCTGATCACGCCGGGCCGGCGTAGCGGCTGATCACTTCGGTGCCGAAGCGGGCCATCTCCTCGCGCTGCGGCGAGAACTGGAGCAGCATGAGGCCGACTCCGGCTCGCTCATAGGCGCGGAGGCGCTCGATGATCTGTCCGGGGGTGCCGATGAGCCCGCTGCGCAGGCCCCGGTTAGAGACGCTGTACTCCTCCAGGGAGACCTGCGACTCAAGCTGCGAGCCTTGGACGAAGTCCTGGTAGGAGGCGTAGGCCTCGGGCGATGACCGGACATTCAGGATACGGTCGAGCTCGGCCTGGGCCTCGGCCTCCGTGTCACGGCAGATCACGTATCCGGATACGCCGAACGTCAGCGGCGGCCGCCCGGCCTCGGCCCGCCGGGCACTCAAGTCCGCGACCTTCTCGGCGATGACCTCGGGGGCATCCCCGTGCATGACGTAAGCGTCCGCCTGGGCGGCGATGACCTCCTTGGCCTTCGGCGACTCGCCTCCCATGTAGACGGGAGCCGGCCGGACCGGCTTGGGTTCGAGCACGGCCCCCTCGAGCTGGTAGAGCGGTCCCCGGTGCGTCACGGTGTCCTCTCGCAGCAGCCGGGAGACGATGTCCAGCCACTCCTGCGTGCGCGCGTACCTGGCGTCGTGCACGTCGAACGGGGCGCCGTACTGTGCCGCCTCGTCCTTCCACCAGGACGACACGACGTTGAGCGACAGCCTGCCCGGCGCGATCGTGTCCAGCGTGGACAGGGCCTTGGCGGTCAGCGACGGCGAGTGGTAGTTGGGCCGGACCGCGAGCATCAGCTCAAGCCTCTGGGTGACGGCGGCGACGGCCGGGGCCAGGGTCCAGCAGTCCAGCGATGGCGCGCGGTGCCCCTTGATGTCGTTCAGGTTGAGCTCGGCTATCAGTGTCAGCTCGAAGCCGTGCTGCTCGCTCTCCACGGCCAGGTCGCGGATGTAGGGCCAGGCGATGGTCATGCCCTCGTCGCTGACATTGCGCAGCCATCCTCCGAAAACCGGCATCCAGTATCCGAACCGCATCAGCCGAACCCCTTTCCCGCTGTCGCCTGGCCCGGCGTCCGCCGCGGCTCCCCTGGCCGCCTGGCTTCCTCGGCCAGCAACCGCCCGAGGAAGGCCGCCACCTCGGGCAGCGCGGGCCGCGGGGCCACAGCCTCGATCTCCGCGCTGTAGTTGGTCGTGGTGTTGACGTCGTAGGTGACCATACGGCCGTCCGCGGTCTCGATGAACTCGAACCCGGCGATCTCGACGCCCTGGTGGCGGGCGAAGTCCAGGTAGCGCCCGATGATCGGGTGATCGAAGCCCTCCCGCAGCGCGAAGAGCGCGGGGCCTGGCACCGGATCCTGTCCCGAACCGTCGTCCGCGCCGCCCGCCGGACCGGGCGCCTGGTCTGCCGCGCACGCGTCGGCCGGGCAGCGCTCGAAGCCGCCGCGCGCGGTGTCCGCGGTGATCGCGTACACGAACGCGCCGCCGACGATCTCGACCCGGGTGATGAACGGCTCGGCGGCCGCCAGGTACTCCTGGAGCAGGGTGATCCCGTCCACCGGCGCCAGATACTCCGGTGAGGCCAGGTGGGCATCGAACTCGTCATGGCTAGAGAACAGGCGGACGCCCAGGCCCTTGCCGCCCTGGTTGTGCTTGGCGATAAACGGCACGGGCAGCTTCCTGGCCGCGGCGGGCAATTCGGCGGTGCCGACCACCGCCAGCGTGCGCGGCACGTCGAATCCGGCCGCCCTCAGCGCGGCGAGCTGGGCCGCCTTGCTGACCTCCAGCTCCAGCGCGCGCCGCCCGTTCACCACCCGCCGACCGTGGGACTCCAGGCTGCTCAGGACCGCCCGGGCGTGGTCCTTGGCGTAAGGGTGCCGCCTGGTATGCGCCGAGGCGCTCAGCCGCGACCAGAACACCCCGGCCGGAGGGGGGTCGTCCAGGTCCAGCACGCCGCCGGTGAGCAGCCACTGCTCGTGCGGCACCCCGGCGGCGTCGAAAGCCGCGCCCAGCGGCGCGTACCAGTCCGGATTCTCATGAAGCACATAGACCTTCACGCCACCTGACTCTCGTTCCTCGGCTCGCGGAGCTGCCCCGCGGCGGGGGTTGACGGGGGGTTGTCCCCCTAAGGGCTAGCACAGTCCGGGCGGCACCGCGCCCCTCCAGCTCGCGCTCCCTCTCCCTCTCGCCTCGGGGCGCCTCTCCGGCTCGCGTTATCGGCTTCGCCGCCGCCAGGCACAGGCTATGGGACGGGCGGGCGCTGTCAGGATTCAATGCCGGCGGGGATACGCCCTGGCGACCGCCAGCAAAATGTCGTTGGCCTCGTGATCGCCGATCGACACGCGCGCGCCGTCGGTGCCGAGCGGCCGGACGCTCACTCCCTCGCGGTCGCAGGCCGCAGCGAAGTCGGCGGTGTCATCGCCGAGGCGCAGCCAGACGAAGTTCGCCTCGGTCGGCGGCACGGTCCAGCCCTGGGCCAGCAGCTCGCCGCGGACCCGGACCCGCTCCTTGACCACGGCCTCCACCCGCTCCAGCAGCTCGGGCTCGGCCTCGAGCGAGGCGATCGCCGCGACCTGGGCCAGGGCGTTCACCGTGAAGGGCAGCTTGGTCTTGCGGAGCGCGTCCACCACGGGCTCGTGCGCGACCATGAAGCCGACCCGCAGGCCAGCCAGCCCGTAGGCCTTGGAGAAGGTCCGCAGAACCGCCGTGTTCGCCCGGTCACGGTAGAGGCTGATCCCGTCCGGCACGCCGACGTCGCGGACGTACTCGCTATAGGCCTCGTCTAGAACGACCAGGCAGTCCTCGGGCACCCGGCCGAGGAACCACTCGAGCTCGGCTCGGTGCACGACCGTGCCGGTCGGGTTGTTCGGGTTGCACACGAAGATCAGCCGCGTGCGATCGGTGATCGCGTCCGCCATCGCGGCGAGGTCATGGGTCTCGCCGCGCAGCGGCACCCGCACCGATGTCACGCCCGCCAGGTCTGACAGCGTCGGGTAGGACTCGAACGAGCGCCAGGCATAGAGGACCTCCGCGCCGGGCTCGCCGACGGCCTCGAGCAGCTGCTGGGCCAGGCCGACCGACCCGCAGCCGACGGCCACGTGCGACGCGGGGACGCCGAAGCGGGCCGCGACGGCCTCGGTCAGCTCGACCGAGCCGTTGTCGGGGTACCTGTTTACCTGGCCGGCGGCCTCGGCGATGACCTTGACGACCGAGGGCAGCGGGCCGAACGGTGACTCGTTAGACGACAGCTTGAACGACCTGCCGTCCGGCGCGGAGACGGTGTGGCCCGGCTTATAGGGGCTGAACTGGTCGAGAATCGACCGAAAGCGCGGAAACTGTGCGGACACCATTGTCCTCCCAGCTAGGAACGCCGTGATCGCGGTCCTCCCAGGATGCCACGGCGGTTACGCGGGGGTCCCCTGGGTCGCCCCGGGAACTACCATGCCATAACGCCACCAGTGGGCCGCCCATGCCGCCGCGGCCGGCTGGCCCGGGGATCGCACCCAGGCGTTACCCGATCGCCGCCCGGAACGCGGCCAGGATGTCGTCGCTGAAGAGCACGAACCGTGCCTCCTCGACCCGGGAGTCAGCGGCGCGCACGGCGGCCACGGCGATTCGTGCCGCGTCGTCGACGGGCCAGCGGCCGGGACGGGCCGTCATGCCCCGAACGGGCTGCCCTTCCCGCCCTCGGTGTAGGCGGCCAGGCTGGCCAGGAAGTGGTCCCACCCGGCGGCCACCAGCTCGAGGGAGATACCGAGGTGCCGGAAGTCGAGCTCGCAGGCGTGCGGACCGCGGTCGGCGAGCTCGAACCGCAGCCGGGTGCCGGTCCACTCCTGGTCCCTGGTATGTGCCACGCACGACCAGCCGACCGCCGACGGCCGTTGGACTTCGCCGACTAGCATGACGATCTGCTCATCCAGCCCGGCGAACCCGAAGCGCAGCTCGCCGCCGGGCACGGCCGATCCGGTCACGATGGTGGTCCACCAGTGGCGGGGGCCATCGAGGGTGGCGATGGCATCGAAGACGCGCTCCCGGGAGGCACCGATCGTGAGTTTCCGTGCGTACAGCGTCTGTTGGGCGCCTGAGACTTCGGCGTGATTGGTTGTCATGGAGACTCCCTTCGTCAGGGGTTGGCCTGCCGCCCCTAACCGGCCAGGCCGGCGGCGCGGATCGCCGCAGTGTCGTGGATCTGGCGGATGCGGGTGATCTTGCCGTCGGCGACGGTGAAGTGCTCGGCGACGCGCAGCGTCCCCACGCGTCGGGCGTCCAGGTCATACAGCAGCATGGCCTCGTCGCCGTTGCTCATCGCCGCGAGCAGGTCGACCCTGGCCACCATGGACCCGAAGCTCTCCAGCGCGGCGGCGAAGGACTCGGCGGTGGGGTAGTCATTCACCGGCACCTCGACCACCAGGGCAGGCGCAAGCAGCGCAGCCGCCGCGGCGAAGTCCTTGTGTGTCCACGCGTCGTGGTAGGCGCGGGTGATTACGGCTGCGTCCTGGGTGCTCATGAGGCTCCTTTCGCGATTCGCGGCTGCGGGGCACCAAGCTGGCTTCCTGCTGGCCGCTTGTACAAGCTCGGGCTTGTATAAGCTACTAGCCCACGCTTGTACAAGTCAAAACTTGTGTCTGTGGTAGGCTCGGGAAGCGTGAGCGACGCAGCGTTCGCCGCCCTGGCCGAGCCGCGCCGCCGGGACATCTTGCGGCTGGTGCGCGACCGGCCGCGCTCGGTCAACGAGATCGCCAGCCACTTCGACGTCACTCAGCAGGCGATCTCCCAGCACCTGAAGGTGCTTAAGGACGCGGGCCTGGTCGCGGTCCGGCCCGACGGCCAGCGACGCCTGTACGCGGTGCGCCCGGAAGGGCTCGCCGCGCTGCGGGACTTCCTGGCCGAGTTCTGGCCCGAACAGCTGGCCCGGCTGAAGCACGCCGTGGAGTCCGCCGATGACCGCTGAATCCGTCACCGCCTCCATCCACATCCAGGCCCCCCCCGAGCGGGTGTATGAGTACTTCACCCGGCCGCAGGCCATGGTCACCTGGATGGGCGAGTACGCCCTGCTCGAAGCCGAGCCCGGTGGCCGGTTCTGCCTCGACATCAAGGGGGCGCCGGTCCGCGGCCGCTACCTGCATCTCGACCCGCCGCACCGGCTGCTCATCAGCTGGGGTTACGCCGGTTCTGACCACCTGCCCCCGGGGGCCAGCACGGTCGAGGTCACTCTTACCGCCGAGGGTGGCGGCACCCGCGTCCACCTCGAGCACCGGGACCTGCCACCCGCCGAACAGCCCAAGCACGCCAGCGGCTGGACGCACTACATCGCGCGCCTCCAGCTCGCGGCCCCCGGCCACGACCCCGGCCCAGACCCAGGCATGCCAGACAGCTGCCCGGCAGGCTTACCGCAGCCCGGCGTTGCCACAGGCATGCGATGCGGACACGGACCACAGCGTTGTAGGCACCGCGCCAGTCAGCCACGTTTCCGCAGGTAAACTTGCGAGCCGGTGCATGACATATTGCCGAGGCTGACCGCGCAGCGCGGCCGCTTCCGTCAGTAATCCCTGGAGAATGATGCCCAAGAAGGTTCAGCCTTACGGCTCCGGCGAGGACGCCGAACGTGCCGGGCTCGCCCGCTCCGGGCGGGAGTCGGCGAGCTTCGCGAACCACCTGGCCGCCACGATGACGATCCGCGAGGTAGTCGCCCAGGCTGTCGAGGCTGTTCGCGCACTGAATCAGCTGACGGCAGACGCCAGGGAACTGACCGGCCCTGTCGAGGTACGCGGTGTTGTCGGCGGCCTCGCGCTGATGGGCCAGGAACTGCCGCAGCTGTGCGAACAGCTCGCCCGGTGCCTGGTGGCGCAGCGCGAGGACGGGCGGATCGCGCAGAGTTCAGCGCATCATCCTGACCTCGTGCTCGTCGAGGTGTCCGATGCTCTCACCGCTGCCGGACGGGCGGCGGACATGATGGCGGCGGCCTTGACCGAGGCTGGCACAAAGGCGGCCGACCTGAACGCCCAGTCTCGGTAGTTGTCCGTGCCAGCCCGCGACCCCGGCGGCATCCTCACTTCAGCGAGAGGAGGTGCGACCGGTATCCCGCCCCGTAGGGAGTCGGGCTGCCGCTGGAGCTGGTGATCAGGCTGGGCCCGCCCGAGCAGGAGGCGGTGTTCCAGGCCCAGGCCAGGTAGCTGGTGGACCGGGCGTCAAGCCACCGCATCAGCGGGTTGAGGAGGGTGTCGGCGCAGTCGTTCTCGCCCATCTCGCCGACGACGACCGGGACCTTCGCGATCACGGGGGCGACCTGGCTGTTCCAGCAGGACCGCGTGATGCACTTGTTCCAGTTGTAGGTATGCCAGGAGGCGGCCAGGTTGCGGTAGGGATCTCTCGGCGCGTGCCTCAGCCACCCGCTGAGGTCGTCGGCGTACGCCACCCCGCCGACCAGGATGACGTTGCGCGCGCCGGTCGACCGGATCGCGGTCACCAGGGACTGCATGCCAGCCACCCGGTAGTGGTAGACGCTCCCGGGGCAGAAGCTGCCGCCGCGCAGCCAGCACCGCCAGCCTTCGAACCTGGTTACACCGGCGCCGACCCGTTCCGGGTACGCCTCGTTGAAGACGTCGAAGATGACCGCGTCGTTCTTCTTGAACGTCTGTGCCATCGAGATCCAGAACGGTATGGACTGCGCCGTGTCCGGCATCGGCTTCTGGCATACCGCCTCGGCCGTGCCGCAATGCGCCTGGCGGCCGGTGTAGAGGCCGTCGGTCCAGTGCAGATCCAGGATGGCCACGATGCCGTTGCGGTTAAGCAGCCGGACGTAGGCCTCGACCGCCCGGCGGTAGTTGGCGCCCCGGTACTGGGCCTGGACGTATGACTCGCCGTTCCAGCAGGCCTCGTTCAGCGGCACGCGGACGGCGTTCACGCCCCAGCTCTTCATCGCGGTGATCGATGCCTGGTCCATCGGGCCGTCCCAGATGCCCTGACCCTGCACGCACGCGTACTCCCCGCCCGCGCGGTTCACCCCGCGCAGCACCACCCGCCGCCCGTCAGC
>WNFN01019310.1_pt1 | contig 27960 bp, 26 predicted proteins | sample 5400161 | NCBI WGS metagenome assembly WNFN01 (sample SAMN13153353, study PRJNA577476) | soil metagenome | isolation source: 80 cm saprolite on Douglas fir-dominated hillslope | place: USA:California | collected 2013-09-17 | reverse complement strand
GGTCCGGAGCGGCTGTGACGAGCTTTGGCGACGATCTTGGTCGCGAGATGATGAGTTAAGCTGGAGCCGGGCCGTGTGGCTGCTGGCTAGCGCAGGCGCCCTATCCCACGGTCGCGGATCCGGCCCCCCGGCCTAATTGCCGAGATTCGCGACCGATTTGGTTGCGTTCATCTCTTCCCTACATTGGACGGCTTATCGGTGGCCGTAAGTACCACCGTCCCAGGCGTCCCATACTAGCCAAACGCCAGAGATCCTATGTACGGCTTTCGGGCTTTTCGTTCCGCTGGCCGAGGTGCGGGCACAGGGCGGTTCCTAGGCTAAAGACACAACCCCAGGTCATTGACGTTTGTCTGGCCGACCCGCGGCCTGTCGGCCCCTGCGAGCCGGGCACCGAGGTCGGCGAGCAGCGGGCATCCAGATCAGCCTGGGCGGCCGTTCAGCAGTTCGGTCAGGTTGCCCGCGTAGAAGCGCTCCTGGTCGGCGGGGCTGGTAGAGGCCAGGGCCTTGGCGAACTTGGCCAGCGGGTCCCGGCCACCTTCGGGATGCGGGTAGTCGGTGGAGAACATGAAAAGCTCAGGTCCCGCCTGTTCGATCATCCATCCCACCGGCTCACCAGGGAACGCAGCGGCTCTTCGGTGAACCGGAACGCGCGCTGGGCGTGATCGAGATGCCGCATCCAGGAGACCACCCAGCCGGCGCCCTGCTCGATGCACCCGCCGCGGAGGGCGGGGAAACGGTCGAACAGGCCATCCAGGATCAAGGTGCCGAGGAAGATCTCCGGCGAGTGGTGAATGGCGAGGAAGTCCTTGGCGCGGATGTTCTCGCCGCCGCCCAGGTGGTCGGTGACCGGCATGCCGTTGTTGTGGAAGGCCCGATCGAGCAGGCGCCCACCGCCGCCTACGTGCAGGACGAACGGGACATTGGCGCCGTTGAGTACGGCCCAGAACTCATCGAGGTCAGGATGCGTCGGCGCACGTTCGCCCGCCGCCGTCGACGGGACCATCACCGCCGCGCACCCGCCGGCGACCGCCTCCTCAGCGAGCATGGCGGCCCGCGCCGGATCTGCCAGCGGGACGAACGCGACCGGGAGCAGGCGGGAGTCGGCGGCGCAGAATCTGGCGACAGCCTTGTTCTGCGCGGCGCTGCCGGCGTAGAGGCGGTCCAGGTCGGGGCCAAGGAACATGGCCGGGGCGAACGTAGCGAACACCAGCTGACCGTCAAAGCCGAGCAAGTCCAGCACACTGCTGCGCTCGACGGGATCAAACGCCCCCATCGCGTGCCAGCCCTTGTCCAGCAGGAGGCGCTCCCGCGCCTGGGCGGCACGCTCGGGGTAGATGCTGCGCGCCCGTGCCTTGGCTACCGCGTCGTCAATCATTGCGGTCCGGCCGCGCAAGCCATCGCGGCTTAGCCGGTCTCGCTGGGCCGACTTGATGAAATCGTCGAGGAAGCCGGGCAGCTCCATCACGTGGCTATCGGCGTCCAGAATGGCCCGCTGCCCGGCGTACGTCATCGCGGCTCCCCAGGTTCTTGCGCAGCACCGGATCCAACGCTGGTGACATGATGTCACCAGCTATTGTGGTGACATAATCTCACCGTGGTCAGCGACCCGGCAAGACTCCCCCGCTACGTTCCGGAAACCGCCCCGGCCCGGATGCCCGGGCCGGCGCGCCTGAGCCGGGTGGACCGGCGGGACGCGCTCCTGACAGCGGCCGCCGCGATACTCACCGACGAGTCCGTCGAAGCGGTCACCATGGAAGCCGTCGCAGAGCGAGCGGGTGTCAGCCGGCCCTTGGTGTACAAGCATTTCGCCAACCGCGGCGAGCTGCTCGCCGCGGTTTACCAGCGCGAAGCAGCGGTCCTGCACGACGAACTGGCCACCACTGTCCGCCAGGCCACGACCGTCACAGATATGTTCCGGACACTCATCCGCGGCGCCCTGAAAGCCCAAGCCGACCGCGGGACCGCCCTGGCGGCCCTGCGCGCCGCCGGCGGCTGGAACCACGCTCTTCGCCAAGAACAGCGGCAACGAGACCAGACCACCGTGCGATACTTCGCCACACATGTCAGCCGGGAGCTCGGCGTCGGGGAGCCGGAGGCCACGCTGGCCGTAGCGATCCTCCTCGGAGCCATTGAGACGGTCCTGGCGCAGTGGCGCAGGCGCCCCACCCGCCGGTACGCCACCCAGCTGGAGGACGCCTACGTCACGCTGGTCACCGGCGGGCTTGCACAGCTGGCCACAATCTCTGCCTGAAGCGTCGCCAGGCTCACCGACCCAGTGCGGACCTGACCGTCCGCAGCAGATCCGGCTCTTGGTCATCGACGTCGGCACCCTCGACCAGGCCTGCCAGCCACCGGCCCTGGCGAACCCGCGGCTGCGCCGCCGCCTCCTGGCCGACCTGCGTCATACCAAAGCATCACTTCCGGAGGCTGCCAGCGGATGACGACTGCAGGGTCCCTGCGGCAGAGGCTTACTGCATGCCAGCCATCCACCACTCACGCAGGGAGAATGCAATGACTACCACGACCACAACGCGCGCTCCGCAACCGGCGATGCCAGTCCCCGTCCCCACCGCCGCCACTCAGTCAGGGACCGGCTCGCCCGGAACTAGCGGCGTGATCGCCGGGCTGCTCATGGTGACCGGGATCGGGTGGAACGCCGGGCTGGAGGCGCGGCCGTTTCAGCCCGCGATGATGGGGGTCACTGCGCTCGTGATCCACATCCTCCCGCTGGTGGCCCTCATGATCTTCCTCGTGCCAGTGCTGCGCTCGGGCTTGGCAGGCGCTAGCCGAGGACGCGGCGTGTCAGTCGCAGCAGTCCTCGCGCTCGCATTCGGCGCCTTCTCGGCAGTCTTCAGCGTCACTCACCCGCACGCGGTGGCGGGAATCCACGACGTCAATGACATCCTGCCGATCGCGATCCTGGACGCTGGCGCGCTGCTGTGGCTAGTGCGCGGCCGCCGCCCCAGCGCAAGCAAGATCCACCGCACGACCGCATGACGCGCGGCAAAGGGCGAGATCTCGACCACCAGGACAGAACATGCCAGGCTGGCAGGATGCCCCACGTCCCGGTCGGGACGGCGGCCGCAGCTGAAGCGGCAGAACGATCGCCTCGTGGTGTGCTAGCTCTCGCTCGTGAGCACCCGGTCGCCACCGACCGGGTGCTCACTGCCGTGCTTACCGCCGTGTCCCTCGCGGGCCTGTGGCTGGTGAGCTGGTCGAAGACGGCGCACTATCGCCCACCGGACGCCGGCGGGGTGCTCCTTACGCTGGCCATAGTGGTGCCCCTGCTGTGGCGCCGTCAGCGCCCGGAACTGGTACTGGTGATCAGCGGAACGGCACTGCTCGGCTATGACGCCATCGGTTACCCGTCGGGTCTGGCGTGGCTGGCCTGTTACTGGGCCGTCTACTCCTACGCCGTTCACCGCCGTCGGAACGCCTACTGGCCGCTGGCCGTCTGGGTCGGGGAAATCGTGGCCCACCTCGCCCTGCCCGCCAGGGGCAGCAACACCGAGCAGACCGCGCTGATCTTCCTCGGCGTCACCGCCTTCGTCTGGGTCCGCGGCGACGCGGTGCGATCTGGGCTGGTCGAGGCCGAGCGGGAGCGAGAGCTGCGGGCCCGGCGGGCAGTGGCCGACGAGCGAGCCCGCATCGCCCGCGAGCTACACGACGTGGTGTCCCAGGCGCTCGGAGTTATCGTCATGCAGGCCGGCGGTGCCGGCAGTGTGCCCGCTCTCAAGGAGGCGGACGCCAAGGCGGGGCTGAGCACCATCGAGCAGACCGGCCGTCAGGCGTTCGCGGAGATGCGCCGCCTCGTCGGCATGCTGCGCAACGACGACGAAGCCGCAGCCCTCGCGCCGCAGCCGACGGTAGGCGAGATCCCCGCCCTGCTCGCCCGCCTGGCCCGTGCGGGCCTCGACGTCGACCTGGAGATAGAAGGGACCCAGCGCGAGGTCCCGGCCGGGGTCGAGCTGTCGGCCTACCGCATTGTCCAGGAGGCACTCACCAACACGCTGAAACACGCCGGCGCCGCGCACGCCACGGTCCGCCTCGTGTGGTCACCAGACCACCTCGACGTCGAAGTCAGCGACGACGGTCCGGCCGCAGGTGCCACCGTTCCCCCGCGAGTGCGCGCAGATAGCGGCGGAAAGGGACTGGTCGGCATGCGCGAGCGAGTCATGCTGTTCGGCGGTGACCTGGAAGCCGCGCCAAGTCCGCACGGCGGTTACCGGGTCGCCGCGCGCCTTCCCCTGGGTGGCCTGGCATGACCACGTCGCGAGTGCTGCTCGCCGACGACCAGGCGCTGCTGCGGCACGGCCTGCAGATGATGGTCGACGCTCAGCCTGGCCTGGAGGTGGTGGGCGAGGCGGCCGACGGCGCCGAGGCGGTCGAGCTGGCCGCGCGGCTCAACCCCGACGTCGTGCTGATGGACATCCGCATGCCCCGGATGGACGGCGTCGAGGCCACCCGTCGCATCTGCGGAGCTGCCGGGCCAGACGGCGGGCCCAAGGTGATCGTGCTCACCACTTTTCGACCTGGACGAGTACGTCGTCGGCGCGCTATCGGCAGGTGCCAGCGGGTTCCTGCTCAAAGACGCTCCGCCGGCCGACATCATCGCCGGCATCCGCGTGGTCACCGCGGGCGACGCGCTGCTGGCCCCGTCCGTCACCAGGCGGCTGCTGGATCGGTTCGCCACCCGGCCGGAGATCACCAACATGGCCCCGCCCGCCGGCCTTGACTTGCTCACCGACCGGGAACGCGAGGTCATGGGACTGGTCGTACGCGGCTTGTCCAACGCCGAGATACGTAACGAGCTGTACCTCAGCGAGCCGACCGTCAAGACTCACGTCGGGCGGATCCTCATGAAGCTCGGCGTCAGGGACCGGGTCCAGCTCGTCGTGCTGGCCTACGAGCGCGGCCTGGTGCAGCCGGGCCGGGGCTGACCGGAAACGAGCGCCGAGCCGGCCGGACGCGGGGTCATACCCTCGTACCATCCCCGGACGACACCGGCGGACGACGACCAGGCGGGCTTTGCGGCGCAGGCTTTCACATAAGGAAGCCCCTACATCTCACGCAGGGAGAACGCCATGAACCCGCTCGCTATTCACCCCGGCACCGCCCATCTGCTGCTGCAGGCCATGCTGATCGGCTGGGCCGCCATCGAGATTGTGCTCCGGCTGCGCAACATGGGCGAGCGAACCACATTCGACTGGACGTTCGGGCTGGTCATCGCCGCCATAGCGGTCGGCGTCAACCTCGGCTTCCGCGCCGCCCAGGTGCACGCCACGGTTCTCGGCGGCGGCTGGGCGCCCGTCGCGGCCGGCCTGGTCGTGCTCGCGGCCGGCGTTGCGCTGCGGACCTGGGCGATCCTGACCCTCGGCCGCCTGTTCAAGTTCGTCGTGGTCATCCAGGAAGGCCATCGGGTCGTCGCCGCCGGGCCGTACCGGCTGCTCCGGCACCCCAGCTACACCGGCGGCCTGGTCGCCTTCCTCGGCGCCGGGATTGCCCTCGACAGCTGGCTGAGCATGCTCGCTCTCGTGCTCATCCCGCTCCTCGCAGTGCTCGTCCGCATCCACGTCGAAGAGGCAGAACTCGCCGCTGCCCTCGGCCCGGAGTACACGCCGTACGCCAGCCGCACCCGTCGGCTGGTCCCCGGCCTCTGGTGATAGCGCGCCGGACTCGCGCGGACGCGCCCGGCGAAACGGGTGGTGGGCACCTCGCTGGTGTTGTTTGAACAGCGGGGGCCCCACGACCCGTTAGGAAGTACTCGCGGCCCGCCGCTCGCGGCTCCGTCAACGTGCGGTCACATCATTCGCGGCCACGTCTCGCTGCGATAACAATCCTTGACAGTGCTAGATGCTATAGCGTTTGATCTAACCAACCAGCCCATTCCTCAGCCGACCGGGAGGAAATATGCCCAGACGCAGGCTACGGACAGCGGTGGCCGGGGTCTTGGCGACAGTGCTGGTCACAGCCGTCGCCGCCTGCTCGGGCTCGTCGGGTTCCTCAGGAGCGGGAAGTAAGCCGACGATCACCATCTGGAACGATGCGCTGGCCGTCGGGTCGTGCGGGGTGCCTGCCGCCGACTCGTTCCTGACCAAGGCCGTCAACCTGTTCCTGAAGACGAATCCCGGCTTCAACGTGAAGATCGCCCAGGTTGCGTGTGACGCCTCCCCCGCGTTCAACACGCTGCTGAAGTCGTCTGAGGTCGCCGGAACCACTCCGGATATCGTGCAGTTGTACGTCGGCGGTCAGGTCATCCAGAACGGCAAGTACCTGGTGCCGCTCAACAACTACCTGCCGCAGTCGTACATCAGCTCCCTGACCGGCTGGAAGTACGTCACCGATGGCTATCAGTCCAAGCCCAACGGCTCCATCTACGCGGTGCCGTACGGCGCGGGTTACTGGTATTTCGTCTATTACAACAAGTCGCTCTTCGCGAAAGCGGGGATCACGAATCCTCAGCCCGCGACCTGGGCTGACCTCATTGCAATCGCGCGCAAGCTCAAGGCCAAGGGGATCACGCCGTTCGATATCGGCGAGAAGGAGGGATACGTCGGCGCCTGGACCCAGGACGCGCTGATCTCCGCACTCGTCGGCGATGCCGGGGTGCTGAAGATGTTCTCCGGCGCGCAGTCGCTCGACTCCCCCGCCCTGACCCAGCCCTACGCGGCCTGGCACGAGCTGTTCGCCGACGGGCTCACGAACTCCGACGCCCCGTCGCTCACCTACTCGAGCGGGGTCGCGGATTTCGCATCCAACGTAGGCCTGTTCCCCATCCCGGTGCTGCCGGGATCTCAGTTCCCGAAGAGCCTGTCCGGCGGCCCGAACAACGCCTATTCGGTGTTCAAGACCTCGAAGTACGTCGCCGATGACATCAAGCTGATCAAGTTCCTGACCACGCTGCCGGTCCAGGAGCTGTCGGTCAACGAGCTCGGTCAACTGCCGAACAACGTGTCGTTCGCGCCGTCGGCGTCATTCCAGGCCCAGCAGCCGCTGCTCACGGCCCAGTACAAGTACATCCAGGTCGATCACTACGCGCTCGGCGAGGCCTTCGACAACATCATGCCGGGGACCATCGACTCGTACTGGTACCAGACGAACTCGGCCGTCTTCGGCGGCAGCCTCAGCCCGTCGAGTGCCGCGGGAAGCATGCAGTCGCAGATGAAGAGCTACCTGGCCACGGCGTCGAGCGGGTAGGGCGTCGTCGCCCAGTGAGAACTCGATCGGTGCGGGATCGCAAGGCAGCGCGGTTCCGGTGGAATGTCTTTCCCTACCTCGCCGTGCTCCCGGCCGCGGCGCTGGTCATCGTCCTGATGGTGCTGCCCATCGGCGAGACGATCTACCGCAGCTTCACCAACTGGGACGGGCTGACCAGCAGCCTCATCGGCCTGGAGAACTTCCGGCTGATCTTCCAGAATCCCGTGATCATTCAGGTCTTCGAAAACTCCGCCATCTTCCTGGTCTCGGTGCCGCTGATCCTGGCCGCCTCGGTCGTGGTCGCGGTCCTGGTCTACGAGCGCGTGATCGGCTGGCGCGTGTTCCGGTTCCTGTTCTTCATCCCCGCCGTCCTGTCGCCGGTCATCGTCGGGGCGCTGTTCAGCACGTTCTTCCTGCCGTCCGGCCTCGTCGACAAGGCGCTCAGCCCGGTCGGGCTGTCCTCGTACCCCTGGCTGTCGCATCCCTGGACCGCCCGCGCGGTGGTGATCCTGGCCCTGGTCTGGACGTCCTTCGGCTTCGGCATGGTCGTCGTGCTGTCCGCGATGTCGACGATCGACCCGGCGCTCTACGACGCGGCGGCCATCGACGGCGCGTCCTGGTGGCGCAAGCTGTGGTCGATCACGATCCCGATGATCTCCGGGTCGCTGCAGTTCCTGAGCGTCATCAACGTGATCTACACGTTCACGTCGCTGTTCAGCTTCGTCTACGTCATCACCGCCGGCGGCCCCGGCTTCGCGACGACCACGGTGGACTATTACACCTACCTGACCACCTTTGAGAACGGCCAGTTCGGCTACGGGGCCGCCCTGGCTGTGCTGCTGTTTCTGGTAGTCCTCGTCCTGACCATCGTGCAGGTGAAGCTGTTCCCGCGCCGCGAAGTCCAGGGAAGCTGACGATGACGGTGCTGGCCCGGGGGGACGACCCCCGCAAGCCCCCCCACACGGTGCTGGCCCAGGAGGGCGACGCCCCCAAGCCCCCCCGCACGGTGCTGGCCCAGCAGGGCGACCCCCCCAAGCCCCGCCGGATCGGCGCACGCGCCCGCCGCATCGTCGTCTTCGTCGGGCTGTGCCTGGTCGGGGTCACGACCGTGTACCCGCTGATCTTCATGGCGCTCAACTCCATGCGCACCTCGCAGGCGTACGAGGTCAGCCCCTACGGCCTGCCGACCCGCTACAGCCTGGACAACTTCCGGGCCCTGTTCAACCAGGTGCCGTTCCTGTCGAGCCTGCTGCACTCGGTGATCGTGGTGGTTCCCGCCGTGCTGCTGGCCACGCTGTTCTCGGCGCTCGCCGCGTTCGTGTTCACCAAGGTCCCGATCAGGCTCGGGAACGTGCTGTTCTGGCTGATGCTCACGATCATGTTCATGCCGGGGATCGTGGTGCTGATCCCGCTGTACGTGGAGATCGGGCACCTCGGCCTGGCGTCCAACTTCACGCCCGCCATCCTGGTCTACACGGCGATCAACATTCCCTACGGCACCTACCTGCTCCGCTCGATCTTCCGGAGCATCCCGGACGCCGTGATCGATGCCGCCCGGGTAGACGGCGCCGGCTGGCTCAAGATCTTCGCGCGGGTGGTCATGCCGATGGGCCGGGCCGGGGTCATGACCGTCGGGATCCTCACCTTCCTCAACATCTGGAACGAGCTGTTCATCAGCGTGGTGCTGCTGCACACCTCGTCCACCCAGATGCTGACGCCGACGCTGGCCCAGCTGAGCGGGCGGTACGCGACCAACATCCCGGTGATCATGACCGGGCTGCTGCTGGGCTCCATCCCGACGCTGCTGGTGTATTTCGTGACCGCGCGCGTCTTCATCCGCGGGATGCTGTCGGGCGCGATCCGCTGATGGTCGCCATGACCAGGCAGCCAGGGCGGGGCGGGCGCGGGTGGGGGGGCCAGGGTGGGAGGACGGGCACGGCGCGGGGGGGAGGGGCCGGGGGGGAAGGGCCGGGGTTGATGAGAGCGGGAGGGCGGGTTCATGACGATCGAAGCGGTGGTGACCGGGGCGGCCAGCGGAATCGGGCGGGCCTGTGCGGACCGGCTCCAGCGCGAGGGCGTTGCCGTTCTGGCGGTCGACCGGAACGGGCCTGGACTGGAGGACTTCCGCGCGCGGGGGGTCGCCACCCTGGTTGCTGACCTGAAGTCGCAGTCCGAGCGGGACCGCGTGGTCGGCGCCGCGGCCGGCGCCCGGTTCCTGGTCAACGCGGCGGGGGTGATCCGGCTACGGCCGATCCTCGAGTCGGGCGTCGCGGACATGCGCGAGATCTACCCGGTCAACGTCGAGGCCGTGTGGGACCTGACCTCGCGGCTGGGCCGCGCCATGCCGCCCGGCGGCGCGGTCGTGAACATCAGCTCGTTCTCGGCCAAGGTCGCCTCGACCATCGAGGCCGCCGTCTACGCGTCGTCCAAGGCGGCCGTGCTCAGCATCACGCGGTCGTTCGCCCACGCGTTCGCGCCCCAGGGCGTGCGGGTCAACGCGGTCGTCCCGGGGATCATCGATACCCCGATGCAAGATGAGGTCATCGAGAAGCTGGCTGCGTTCCGCCAGACCACGTCCGCCGAGCTCAGCCAGGCCCGTAACGCCACGGTCCCGCTCGGGCGGACGGGCAGCCCCGAGGAGTGCGCGGGCGTCGTCTGGTTCCTGCTGTCCGCCGAGGCCAGCTACCTCACCGGCCAGGCGATCAACATCACCGGCGGCCAGATCATGTTCTGAGCCGGGTCCGGGTCACCCACAGCGCCCCCGCGCGCCAATGTGCCCGGGTGGGAGGTCACGGCCACGGCCGCTGCGTCAGCGAGCTGGCGGCGCATGCGGCCCCGTGACGGTTCTAGCGGCTCCAGGTGGCCAGGGCCTGCGGGCTGAGCGGCCGCTGCATGGCCTGGGCCAGCTCGACCGCGCCGTCCGGCGTGACCAGGAACAGGTTCTCGGTGCGGACGCCGAACCGGCCGGGCAGGTAGACGCCGGGCTCCAGCGCCATCACCATCCAGCTCTCGAGAGGCCGGCCGTCCGACGGGATCACGTGCGGGTCGTCGAAGACGGTCAGCCCGACGCCGTGCCCGCCGTGATGCGGGAACTCGCCATCCGGCCACGACGCGGCGATCCGGTCCCGCATCCCGCCGAAGACCTCCGCGCCGGTCCCGCCCGTGCGCAGGTCGGCAGCGGCGGCGTCCATGATCGCGTACAGCTGCTCGCGGATCTCATCGACTTCGGCACTGCTGCCGTTCACGTAGGTGCGGCAGGTGTCGGCCCAGTAGCCATCCGCGCCCACGCTGAGATCGGCCACGACCGGCTGGCCCGGCCCCGCCCGGCCCGCCCCGGCCACCGCCACCGGCGCGCACACCTCGGCCGTGTTCGGGCCGGCCAGTACGTCCGCGACGAACCCCACCGGCGCGCCGTGGCCGACCTGGGCCGCGGCCTGCGCGGCGCTCATCATCTCGATCTCGGATGCGCCGGCCGCCGTTCCCTCCGCGATGGCCGCGTGCGCCAGCCAGCACATCTCGTACGACCGGAAGATCCTGGCCAGCTCGTCACCGTCCTTGACCAGGCTCATCCGGCGCAGCGCGGCGCCGGCCGCGACGGCGTGCGCCGCCGACGACTCAGCCACCGCGCCACCCCAGTCGCCGGCCACGCCAAGCCGGCTCGCCGAAGCGACGGGGCCCGTCCGCAGGACCTCCGCGACCAGCAGCGGTACCGGGCTGAGCTCGAGGCCGAACCCCCGCTCGCCGTAGCCGGCGACGACCTCAGCGCCCGGCATCTGCCCGGCGACGGCGACCTCGTCGCGCGGCACCACGAGGGTGCGCTCCCCGGACGGGCTGAGCACGGCGGCCGCGGCCCCGCCGTAGTAGCGCGCGTAACCCGTGATCCAGGTGACCAGGGCCGGCCCGGTTACAACCAGCGCATCAAGGTCGCCGTCCGCCATCCACGCCGTCACGCGTTCCAGCCTCGGCGCCGGCGGCGCGATCGTGATCCGCTCGCTGACGACGGCCGACGGCGCGGGCCGCCGATCACCAGATTCCAGCACATCCTCCTCCGGCTCCTGCAACGTCACCGCGCCGATGTCGCCGTGCGCTCCGTCCCGCAGGTTCCGCAGAAGGGTGGCGGGACCCTGGCTGGGGCTGTTTGCCCAGCGTGGCGCCCACGACCCCGATGCGTGCACCTGTCATAGTTCGCCATAACGCTATAGCATGTGCCGGGCCAGAGATAGCCCAGGCGGACAGGCACGACGGAGGTGGATGGATGAAGCTGGCTGACCGGGTCGCCGTTGTCACCGGCGGGGGGCGCGGCATCGGCGAGGCGATTGCCACGCGGTTTGCCGCCGAGGGCGCGACGGTCGCGATCCTGGACCTGGACGGCGCGGCCGCGGCCGAGACCGCCGGACAGCTGGCCAGGACCGCCGGGCCGCTGGCCGCGACCGGGCACTCCTGCGACGTCAGCTCACGGGCCTCGGTCGAGGCAGCGGTGGCGGAGGTCCTGGCCGCCCACGGCCGGATTGACGTGCTGGTCAACAACGCGGGGATCGGGCTGGCCGGCCCGTCGGAGAGCTTTACCGATGACGACTGGAACACCTCGATCGGCGTGATGCAGACGGGGGTCTTCCTCTGCTCGCAGGTGGTCGGGCGGCACATGCTCGACCGGGGGCGCGGAACGATCGTAAACATCAGCTCGATCAACGCCTGGGCGGCCTTCCCGATGCGGCTGGCCTACTGCGCGGCCAAGGCCGCCGTCGTGGCCATGACCGAGGTGCTGGCGATCGAGTGGGCCGACCGCGGGATCCGGGTCAACGCGGTCGCGCCGGGAGTCACGCGCACCGCGCTGGTGCAGAAGGGCGTCGACGACGGCGTGATCGACGTGGCCGCCTACCGGGCCCGCACCCCCATGCACCGGTTCGGCGAGCCGGACGAGATCGCCCGCGCCGTCCTGTACCTGGCCTGCGACGAGGACTCCTCGTTCGTCACCGGGACCACGCTGTGCGCCGACGGCGGCTGGAGCGCGATGGGCTGGGTGTCAGCCAGCTCAGGCTGAGCCGCGCGGGCTATTGACACCCGTAGATGCTATAGCGTTTGATTCTCTCACCGGGTAATTCCGGCGTGACCGGCGGCGTCTCCGGTTCTATTCAGCAGCCGGCTCTTCCGACTCGGGAGGACGCGATGGCGAGGCCGACCGGACAGGATCCCGCCACCAGGCCGGGCGAGCAGAGCAGGCTCAACGTCAACGCCCTCGGCCTGTGGGGCCTGGTGATCATGGGCATCGCCTACATGGGCCTCGCGCTGACCGCCTACTTCAACTTCGGGATCATGGAGGGCCTCACCGGCCCGATCGTCCCGCTGGCGTTCGCCGCCGTGACCGCCGCGATGCTGCCCACCGCGGCCAGCTACGCGATCATGAACAGCCGCAGGCCGTCGACCGGCGCCACGCTCACCTGGCTGTGGGAGGCGACCACGCCGCCGCTGGGGGTCTGGCTCGGCTGGGTCCTGGTCATCGCCTACATCGTGGGCTGCATCCTGCAGCCGGTCATGTTCGGGCTGTTCTTCAACTCGTTCCTGAACTTCTTCGGGGTGCACACCGGCTACCTGAGCGCGACCCTGGCGGGCCTCATCCCGATCCTGGTCGTCGGCTACATGACGAAGAAGGACATCCGCATCTCGGCCCGGATCATCGGGCTGTTCATCACGATCGAGGCCGGCTTCGTCGCGCTGCTGTGCCTGTACATCCTGATCAAGCAGGGCGTCGACGGTCACCTGTCGTGGCAGCCGTTCAACCCCGCGGCCGCGACCGCCGGGTGGACCGGTTTCCTGAACGCGCTGCTGTTCGCCGTGCTCGCGATCGCGGCCTTCGACATCGTCGCGCCGATGGCCGAGGAGACCAGGACCCCGCGCTCGCTGGTGCCGAAGGCGACGATCTATGTCACCGTCGGCGCCGGCCTGTACTGGGTGTTCACCTCGTTCGGGATCATCAACGCGGTCCCGGCCAAGACCATGGCCGGCTACGTGGCCTCCGGGCAGTTCACCCCGATCTACCTGGTCGCCGGGCACTATGTGAGCTGGCTGAGGATCCTGGTCCCGCTGACCGGCTTCACCGCCGTGTTCGCCGCGTTCAGCGCGATCTCCCTGGCGGCCAGCCGCCAGCTTTACGCGCTCGGGCGCGAGGGCCTGGCGCCGCGCGCGTTCGCGAAGACCGACCGGCACAAGACGCCGTGGAACGCGCAGGTTCTGGTGCTCGCGTGCTGCGTGGTCCTGCCCATCCTGATCAGCCTGTACCAGCAGCGAAACCCGCTGCTCGCGTTCGGCTGGATCGGCGAGGCGTACGTGTTCTTCATCCTGATCCCGTACACGCTCACCTGCGTGGCCAACATCTTCTACCACCGGCGGTACCACCGCAGCGAGATCAACGTGGTGACCAACCTGGTGCTGCCAGTGCTCGGGATCGTGATCAACTGCTACATCTTCTACAAGAACTTCTTCCAGACGTTCGTGCTGAACGCGACCAGCTTCGTGACCCAGACCTCGATCAGCGTGGCCTGCGGCCTGGCCTTGCTGCTCGCGGTGGTGTTCACGGTGATCGGCATCCGCCGGACCGGCCGGCTGGGCCGGCCGCACAGCTTCGTCGAGAGCGACCCGGCCGTGGACGAGGCGGTCCCTGGTTGAGCGGGCGGTTCGCCGGCCGTAACGTCATCGTCACCGGGGCCAGCCGCGGGATCGGCCAGGCCACGGCCCTCGCCTTCGCCGCCGAGGGCGCCGACGTGCTTGCCGTCGGCCGCAGCGTGGCCGACCTGGCGCAGACCGTGCGCCAGGCCGGCGCGGCCGGCGGCCGGGCCTGGCTCGCCGAGTGCGACGTCACCGACGAGTCCGCCGTGGATGCGGTGGTCATGCGCGCGGCCGAGCGCTGGGACGCGATCCACGTGCTCGTCAACAACGCCGGCATCGACGACGACACGCCGTTCCTCGACATCGACCGGTCCCGCTGGCGGGCGGTCATCGACACCAACCTGACCGGCGCGTTCCTGATGGCGCAGGCCGTGGCGCGGCAGATGGCCCGGACCGGGGGCGGTGTGATCCTGCATACGGCATCGATCGACGCCGGCGGCGCCGACGGGCCGTTCGCCGCGTACAACGCGTCCAAGGCCGGCCTGCTCGGGCTCAACCGGACGATGGCGGTGGAACTGGCCCCTAGCGGGATCCGCTCCAACTGTGTGAGCCCGGGCTTCACCCACACCGTCATGACCGAAAAGGCGGTCGGGGCGCAGCTCATGGAGTACCTCAACGGATCCTTCGCCCGGGTCCCGCAACGGCGCCTGGTGCGCACCGACGAGGTCGCGCAGGCCTTCCTGTTCCTGGCCTCCGACCATGCTTCGGCGATCACCGGCATCGATCTGCGCGTGGACGGCGGCCTGACCGCCAACTGGTACATCCTGGAGACGCTTCCCGGTCAGTGACCGGCCCTGGAGCGCTGCCCCGCCGCCAGGAACCAGGCCGCGCCGCGGACGTTAGGAAGGTCAGGGAGCCGGGGCCACCGCGCGGGCCCCCTCAGAGCCTGCCCCGTCCGGGCCGTCCGCGCGGGCCCTGGCCCGGGCCAGGTAGTCCGGGTTGACGATCGACGGCACCGAGCTGCCGCAGCGGGCTCGAGCCGGGCAGCGGCTCGGTCTCGAACACGTCGAGGGCGGCGCCCCCCAGCCGCTCCGAGCGCAGGGCCTCGACCAGCGCGCCCTCGTCGACCAGGCCACCCCGGCAGGTGTTAACCAGCAGCGCACCCGGCCGCATCATGGCGATCGTCTCGGCCCGGACCAGGTGCCTGGTCTCACCGGTGAGGGGCGCGTGCAGCGTGACCAGGTCGCTGCGCCGCAGCAGCTCATCGAAGGTCGCCAGCGGCACCCCGCCCGCCTCCCCTTCCGCCTTCTCTGGCGCCGCGGCGTAGGGGTCGCAGGCCAGCACCCGGAAGCCGAGCGCCGCGGCCTGGGCCGCGACCCGGGCGCCGATGCGGCCGAGCCCGACGACGCCGATGGTGGCCTGCGCGGGACGGCAGGCCCGCGGGTACGGCGCGACCGCGCTCCACTCCCCCTGCCGGACCGCCGCGTCGAACCGGCCCAGGCCCCGCAGCAGCCACAGCGCCATGGCGAGCGCGTGCGCCACCACCTCGTCGACGCAGTAGTCGGGCGTGTTGGCCACCGCCACGCCGCGCTCGGTCGCCGCGGCCACGTCGATCATGTCGTACCCGATGCCGAGCCGGCTGATGAACCGGCACCGGGGCGCCGCGTCCAGCACGGCGGCCGACACCGGTGCCCACTGGACGATGAGCGCGTCCGCGCCGGCCTGTGACAGTCCGGCAATGACCTCGCTTTCCGTCCTGGCCCGCAGCCGCACCGTCGCGAGGCCTGCCTCGCGCAGCACCTGCTCGTCGTCATCGGAGGAGAGGTCGGAATCGGTGATGGCGACAGTCGGTCTGGCCAGCATCGCCTACTCGCCCTCTGTGCGCGCGAGCCCCGCGTCCGCGATGCGCTGCGCGGCCTGCTCCACATGCTGCTGCATGGCGCGCTCGGCCGCGCGCCGGTCCCCCGAAGCGATGACGTCGAGCAGCTGCTGGTGGCTGTCCGCGTGGCGGCGCACCTCGTCGGGCCCGAGCGAGGCCGCGGCGGCGCGGTAGAAGTGCGACGTGCGGCTGCGCATCTGCGCGGCGAGCTCGACCAGCAGAGCGTGGTCGGTGAGCTCCCACAGCCGCTGGTGGAACTGCTGGTCCAGCTCGTGCACCCGCACCAGGTCATGCTGCTCGGCGGCCTCGACCATCCGGTCGACGATGACCTGCAGCTCGGCGTGGGCCCCGGGCGTAAAGCGGTCCTTCAGCCGCCGGACCACGAACTGCTCGAGGACCACGCGCAGGCTGGACACCTCTTCCAGCATCCGCGGCGTCAGGCTGGCGACCCGCGCGCCGCGCCGCGGCAGCCGCTCGACCAGGCCCTCCTCGGTCAGGCGGGCCAGCGCCTCGCGTAGCGGGATGTGACTGATGCCGAACTCGCGTGCCAGGCGCCGCTCGACCAGCCGGTCACCGGGGGCGTACACCCCGCTCCAGATGGCGGTGCGGAGCCGGTCGACGACGGCGTCGGACAGGCTCTGGTCGGGCAGGGGATCGTTGACGTTCACGCGGCACGGTACCGGTGGATGACGCGCCCGGCGGTCAGCGTCAGGTCGATGGTGCGGTGCAGGCCGAGTACGACCTCGCGGACCGCGAGCAGGTGCACCGGGAGCTGGGCGTTAGCCCGCAACTCGAGCGTAGCCGGCCCGGTCCACGATTCATGTTCCGTAACGTCGGCGAAGCGCCTGGTCACAAGCTCGCGGCTCACGACGCCTTGCTCCTCCTGGCGCACCCTCAGGTTGACATTCAGGTCCGCTCCCGGCACGAGCCCGGCGAGCTCGCTGCCGCTCGCGGGCTGCTGCTTCCAGCACATCGTCGCGGTCGCGACGTCGATCCCGTTGCGCTCCACCACGCCGACCAGCAGATCGCCGGCGGGCCCGAGCCGGACGTGCCCGGCCTTCTTCGGCTGCCCGTACGCCTCCCGGCCTGCCGCCACGGCGCCATCCGACTCGAGCACGAGAAACGGCGAGTAAACCGCATCGGTATCGTCCGGCAGCAGCACGGGAATCTGCCAGGCCGACTCGCAATATACGCCGAACCACTCGGCATCGTGCATGTGGTATACGTGCAGCACGCACAGGTCGGACGACAGCCGCAGCGGCTGCGGCAGAAGTGATTCTGCGGCGTCGCGCGAGGTGCGGTAAACGATGGTGAGAATCTCGGTCCGGCGAAGGCGGATGGGCAGCGGCGGAACGAGCGGGGCCCCGAACGGCGTGGAGGCGGTATCGAGCGGATCGAATGGGGTCACGCGGCCGGCCGTTCGAAAAGCTCCACAACATGCCCGTCCGGGTCACGCACCGCCGGCCGCGACTAGCCGCTCCAGCCGTTCCTCGATATCGTCGCAGGCCACGCAGACATGCGCGAACCCCACGTCGGCGGGGCGCTGGACGTGACGGCCTCCGGCTGGAGAAACATACTCGAAGAGCTCGATCCGCGTTCCCTCGCCGTCGAATGCGAGATGGGCCATGCGCACGTGGGCTCCGGGCTCGCCGACGATGGTCTCCAGGTATCCGCCCTTCTTTTCCTGCTGGAAGAGCACCTCCATCCCCATGGCATCCCGCCAGAAACGCAGCGACCGGTCAAGGTCGGAGATTGTCAGCCCGGTGTGGTGCAGCATGGCCATCCCAGATCTGCCTTTCAGAATGTGACGAGCAGGCCGCCGTCGACGACGATCCGCTGACCCGTCAGGTAAGTATTGTCCAAGGAGACCAGGTGGCTGACGGCCGCCGCGATCTCGGCCGGCTCCGCGGCCCGGCGCAATGGCAGCCTGCCGTGATCGAGGTAAATCTGCCGGAACCATTCCGACTGGAGTTCGTCGACGCCGTCAACGACGGACATGCGCGTGCGGACGAAACCCGGTGCGACGGAGTTGACCAGGACGCCGCGCGGTCCCAGCTCGATGGCCAGGTTCCTGGTGGCCGCCTCCAGGCCGGCCTTGGCCGTGTCGTAGGCGAGCGAGGCCGCCTCCCCGTTGCTGGCGTGCACGGACGTCACGCTGACGATCCGGCCCGACCCCCGGGCCGCCATCCGCAGGCCGGCCGAGCGGGCGAGCCACACCGGGCCATCCAGCATTACCGCGTGCTGGCGGCGCCAGGCGCCCGGCGTGAGCTGCTCGAGCTTCTCGGGCAGGAACACGCCGGCCACGTTGACCAGCGCAGACAGCGGGCCGAGCTCCGCCTCGACGCGCTCGAGCACCTGGTCATGGCCGGCGATGTCGGCGACGTCCAGGGGACAGGGCATGATCCCTGCGGCCGGCTCCACCGGCTCGATGTCGGCCGCGGCGACGGCGAACCCGTCGTTCCGCAGGCGCAGGGCCACGGCGCGGCCGATGCCGTTCGCCGCCCCCGTCACCATGGCAACAGCCGCCCCGGGTTCCATGCCTGAAGTAAACGCTATAGCATCTGAGGGCGTCAAGTGATCCGGGAGTGCCCTTCACTGCGCCGTGTAGCCGCCGTCGACGACCAGGCTCTGTCCCGTCATCCACGCGCTGTCGTCCGACAGCAGGAACACCGCCGGGCCGGCCATGTCGTCCGGCTGCCCGATCCGACGCAGCGGCAGCCGGGCCGCGATCGCCGCCACCTGGTCGTCGAAGTCGGGCCGGTCCACGTAGGCGAGCGGGGTCGCCACGACGCCGGGCGCCAGCGCGTTGACCCGGACCCCGGACGGCCCGAAGTCGACGGCCAGCGCGCGCACGAGCGACTCGACGGCTCCCTTCGACGCGCAGTAGCTCGCGTAACCCGGCGCCGCGACCTGGGCGAGCTGGCTGCCGATGAGGACGATCGACCCGCCGTGCGGGACCATGGCGCGCAGGCACGCTCGCGCCAGCCGGAAGCTCGCGTCGAGGTTGAGGTTCATCATCCGCGCCCACTGCTCGTCGGTGGTGTCGCGCAGGTCCTCCTGCCGCCGGACGATGCCGGCCGCGTGCACCACGCCGTCCAGCCGGCCGAACGCGCTCAGCGCGGCGGCGACGCACTCGTCCGCGGCCGTGACCTGGCCCAGGTCGGCGGCGTGCCCGATGATCGACCCTCCAGGCCCCGCCCCGCCGGCCGCGCCCGCCGGTCCCGGTGCGGCGGCTGAGCGCTCCAGCTCGGCCAGGCGCGCCTCGTCCCGTCCGGTGGCCAGCACGCGCGCGCCTTCCGCGGCGCACCGCTGTGCGATCGCGTGGCCGATTCCCGACGTAGCCCCGGTGACGAGCACCACCTGCTGCTCAAGCCGTCTCATAAACGCTATAGCATACGGTACGGCCGGGCGGCTGCGATCAGCGAAGCGGGATCGTGAGGTCGCCGACGGTCTCGGGCGCGGCGGTCCGCTGGTCGGCGATCAGGACCTGGCCGTAAGCACCGGGCACCACCGTCGTCCGCCCTACGACTGCTTTCTCGATGGCGGAGAAGCTGATCCGTTCTTGTTCCAGGCGGACCGACGGGGCGTAGGTGTTCGAGATCAGGTCCGCGTAGAGGACTGACTCGCCCTCATCGAGGCGGTCAAGGGCGGCGGCGGTCGGGGCTGGCTCGGTGGCCCAGTGTTCCCGGTGGGCCAGCAACGTGGCCCGGTCCATGAGCATGGAGCGAGCATGTGGCAGGTGGCGGCGCAGCCGGTCAAGGATCGCGAAGCCGTGCGTGTCGATGTCACCCCAGTACACGACGTCGAGGCCGGCCAGCCAGCCGAGCGGCTCGAGCACGGGGACTGCGTACCCGCCCCCAAGGATCGCCATCGCGGCCGCTGGGACCGGGAACGCGAGGTAGGTGATCTCGTTCTCGATCACATAGGCATGGGTGAGGCCCTCAGGCGCTGCGGTGAGCTCGTCCGTGCGGACAGACAGCTCGGAGAATCCGCGGAAACCTCCGGCCACCCGGAAACGGACGTAGCCGGGCCGGCGGAGGAAACCGAAGCGCCCGGCGAAGTCGGGCGCGGCGGCCTCCATGCGCGACGGGTCGAGCTGCGCGTCGAGGAGCTCAGTGAGCACTCCTTTGTGCCGCTCGATGAACTTGGTGTCGACGCCGGGCACGTCGACCTGCCGCAGGTACATGCCAGGCGCCTGCCGCTCCTCGATCCAGCAGACGGTGGCCAGCAGCTTGTGCCACTCCTCCGCGAGCCGCAGCGCCCGCATAGGGTGACCAATCACCCATGGGATCAGGCGGGAGCCACGGGCGGCCTCGATGAGCTCGGTCAGGCGGCGGACGTCCGGGCCGGCCTTGAGCAGTGCCCAGGCTTCGTCGTAACCGTCGAGCCGCGCCCGGCATGGGATGCTGTTCACGCCGAAGTGCCGGCCGCCGACCTGCTTGTACTCCACGCGCAGCGGCCCGCGCGCGGCCTGCGCCCACTCCGCTGCCCACTGGCGGACCTCGGCCAGGCGGTCACCGATCTGCCTGGCGGACGGCCCACGGATCGGGACGCTGAACGGCTCCCAGTCCTGTCCGGCGGCGAACCGCGTCAGGAGCGCGCCGGAGTCCCATTTCTTCCTGGCCGCCGCGCGGACGTCAGCCGGGCAGGTCCACTCGCCAGTGCGGCTCCGCACTCCGGCCACATCAGCCGCCGGCGACGGGGACAAGGTCGGGGAACGCGGCCGGACTCGCGGCGGGCGCGGCACCGGATTCGGCGGGGACCTCGCCTGCCATGATCTGCTGGCCGAGCGCGTGTGCGAGGCGACGGGCACGGTACTCCTCGATCGTGAGCGTCTGCAGCCGCGAGTAATTGCTCTGCGGGTTGTCCACGAACCCCACCGCGGACACATACGGCTCGATGATGTGAATCTTCTGCAGCGGGGTGACGATCAGCAACTGGAGGCCGAGCCTGGCGAACAGCTCCAGGGCGAACCGTGTCGACTCGTCCGAGCCGCGGCCGAACGCCTCATCGATCACCGCGAACCGGAACGTCCGCGACTTCGCCGCACCCCATTCCAGCTTGAATTGGTAGGCGAGCGATGCGGCGAGGATCGTATAGGCGAGCTTCTCCTTCTGCCCGCCGGACTTGCCGCTGGAGTCGGCGTAGTGTTCGTACTCGGTGTGGTCTTCGCGGTACCGCTCAGACGCCGCGAACGTGTACCAGTTCCGCACGTCCGTGACGAACCGGGTCCACTTCCGGTCCGCCTCGGTCTGGCCCTCGCGGCCCCTGAACCGCTCGATGATCCGGCTGACTTGCAGGAACTTCTGCTCCGAATACTGATCGGAGGTTTCCGCGGACACGGCGCCCTCGGTGCAGGCACGCAGGTCGGCGCGGAAGTCACGGACGTCGACATGCGGGGTCGGCTGGGCCTCGAGCTTGATGTAGCGGCCAGGGTTGTAGTCCACGTCGACCAGTGATTCGTTGATGGTGGCGATCCGCTGCTTGATCACGTTCGCCTGCTTGTTCAGCTGGGACTGGAAACCGGCGATGTCGCGGATCGTGTTCTGGTTCAGGTACGCCTTGAACTGCTGCCGGAACCGGGGGAGGTCGTCGCCGGTGAGCCGGCTGTGCAGCTCACGGTAGCCGTCCGCTGAATCCACCGAGTCGTCGAGTTCCGTGGTTTCTGCTGGGTACTGCCGGCGGAACTCCCCCATCGCCGCGACGATCTTGTTGGACAACCGGGACAGCCGGTCCGCCCGCCTCGCAGTCAGCGACGTGATCTCCGTGCCGGCCGCCGTTTCGGCCTTGTCGCACGCCGCGGCGGTCGTCGGCCGGGGCTGCCCGGCCTTGGCCACCACCTCCTCAATCGCGGCGAACTGCGCCCGGGCCGGCTCGCAACCGTGTTCGGCCAGGGTCTCCCTCACCTCGCGCAGTATCCCCTCGGCCGCCTGCTGCCGGGTGTCGAGACCGCCGAGCCGCCCGTTCACTTCGCGCAGTGTGCCATCGGCGCCGGCGATCTCCTCCTTGACCGTGTCGAGGTCGCGGTTCAGCCGGGCCAGCTCGGCGGAACCAGCCTCGAGCTCGACCATCTCGGCCCTGAGCCGCGCGGCGCGGTTGACCACGGACTGCCAGTCGATCTCGGCGAACTCGTGCGTCTGGTCCAGCCCGGCGAGCACCTGCCCCCGCTCGATCGCCGCCTCCAGCGCCTGCTCATGCCGCTTGTGCTCGGCCGCGACCTCGCTGATCCGGCCGGTCAGCGTCCTCGCCGCTTCCAGCAGCGCGTCAAGCTTGCGCTGGTTCGACCAGCCGAGCGCATACCGGCTGCGGTCGTCGATGCGGAACCGGTCGTCCTTCTCGTGCCGCCCGCCACTGCCCTTCACCTGCCCGGATTTGGTGATCGCCTTGGGCATCCGGCGGAACTCCGCCATCGTCTCGACGCACACGTGGTCGGCCCGCCGGCCGAGCTCGTGTTCCAGCCACGCGGCGAACGGCGTGTCCTTGACCACCAGCTTGGCGGCCAGCGTGCCCGGCGCGAAGTAGGCTGGCGCTTCCCGTGCCCGCGACGGCTCCGGCACGCGGTAGTACACCACTCGGTCTCTCAGATGGTGGCTGTCGATCCAGTCGGACACGGCGGCGTAGCGCCCGTCGGGCACGAGCACCGACAGCGCGAAGCCATGCAGCACTCGCTCGGCTGCGCCCTCCCAGTCGGCCTCGCTGTCCCGCACCGCGATCAGTTCCCCGGCGAACGGCAGCGAGTCCTCCCGGATCCGCAGTTCCCGGCACAGCCAGGCGCGGAGCTCCAACTGCTTCTTCGGGATGTTGTTCTTGTGATCCCGCAGGCTGCGCAGCTCCCCGTTGACCTCAGCCGCCTCGTCCTGCAGCGCTTTGGCCCGCACACCGGTCTCGGTCAGTTCGTTCTGGTGATCCGCGAGATCGTTCTTGGCGGCGTCCCGGGCGGCCGTGATCTCGTGGCGACGGACAGCGAACTGCTCGGCGGTCTGCGCCGGGTCCAGGCCCGCGGCGGCCAGCAGGGCGGCGAATCGCTCGGCCTTTTCCATCCGGGACTTGCGCGCCTCGTCGCATTCGGTGAGCTGGCGCTCGATCTCGGCGAGCCGGCTCCCGCCGTGCCCGGCCAGCTCGACCCGTAGGTTCGTCTCGCGCTCGCGCAGCCGCGCGAGCGCGGCCTCGAGATCTTCGCGCCGGGCGCGCAGCCTGTCCCGTTCGGAAGAGATCTCGGTCAGCTCCCGTTCGGTCAGCCCCGCCTTGAGATCGGCGAAGTAGTAGCGCAGCGCCGCCCGCTGAGCGTCCAGCGCCGCGATGTCCGCCCGGGCGGCGTCGGCCAAGGCGCAGTCCTTGAGCAGCGGGGCCAGCGCCGCCAGCTGAGCCTCGGCCCGCCGCACCGCGTTATGGGCCTTCGTCAGGTCCTCGAAATGGGCGACGATATCGGAGACGGCCCTGGCAGCGTCGAACGGTTCCAGCATGTGATCGCGGACGAAGTCGGTGAGGTTGCCCACCGATTTCATCGAGACCGTCTGGTGGAACAGCTCCATAGCCTGCTCTGATTCGATCCCCAGCCTGCGGCGGAAATCCTTGCCGTAGTCGGGAAACACGTCGTGCACCCGGACACCGCTGGCGCCGCGCAGCCGCCTGCGGAGGGCCGAGATGTCGGAGCCGAAGTTCGCGAAATCCCGGGCCACTGACAGTGGCCTGTCGGCGGCCACGTAGAACCGGTCGGGCTGGCCGCCCGCGTCGCCGGCGCGCGGCCAGAACACCTGGGCGAGGCTGACGGTCGCGTCGTACCCGGGGTTGGTGAAGACACCGAGGATCACGCTGTAATCCGAACCGTCGCGAAGCGCCGCCGGTTTCGTGGCGCCAGTGACCTCGTTGCGCTCGGTTTTGTAGTAGCCGAGCACGTAGGAGCGCAGGCTCCGCTCCCGGGTGTCAGCCCCGGCCGCCTTGTTGTAAGAGATGCGCTGGGCAGGCAGCAGCAGCGTGGTCACCGCGTCCACGATCGTGGACTTCCCAGAGCCGATATCGCCGGTGAGCAGCGTGTTCTCACCGCCCAGCCCCAGGGCCCAGACGCGGCCATCGAACGTTCCCCAGTTGTACAGCTCCAGGCGGGCCAGGCGGAAGCCGGTCATTCCTGCTCCTCCCCCTCCAGCAGCGCGGCGTACTCGGCAAGCTTGGCGTCGAAATCGGCGAGCCACTGGCCGTCGACAAATGCCTTCAGGATGCGCCGCACTTCGTACACCTGCTCCGAACTCTTCGCGGGCCGCAGGAAGCCGAGCTCGACGGCCTTGTTGATGTGCGCGTCGATCTGGTCGGTGAGCCGGGCTTCGTTACTTGTCGCCGGGAGGAACACCCGGGCCGTCTCCGTCATCTGCTCACGGGTCAGCATCAGCCTGGTGTCGCCACCCTGGGCGTCGAACTCGGCGAGCTTCTTGCGCAGCAGCGCCAGCAGTAGGCTCACGTGAAAGGACAGCGCGCGGCGCGGGATCAGCCGGGGCAGGGGATCGGCGTCCTCGGGGTCGGCAGCGCGCTGGCGGAGGTACGCGTAGCCCTCCCCCTCGTCGATGACGACCTGCAGGCCCAGCACGTCCACGTAATCCCGCGCCTGCGGCTGCAGCTCAAGCAGGCTGCGCCACGCGCGGTCGTGCGTGTCGCGGTAGACGACGCCCTTCATGAGCTGAGTGACCGCGAGCGACAGATCCGGCTCGGCTGTCATATGCCCCTCCTGGAGTACGTGACCCGCGGCAGCGTTGCGGTTCGCTCCCGGCCATCAGCGGCGCACCAGGTGATCTGCTCGCGGTGCCGTTCGTCAAAGACGATCGCGAACGCCTCGTCTTGCAGCGAGAGGTAGGTGACCAGCTCCGCGACGCCCTGCTTCAGCGGATACCGTGCGACCAGCTCGGCCAGGCCTACTTGCGGCTGGCTGCGCAGAGCCTGGCGGACGCCACCGCGCAGCGGCTCCGGGTCCACGTAGACCTGCTCGAACAGGGCAGCCGGATCCGTTTCCTCGTCTGCGTCCCGGACGGTGTCGCTGGTGACGCGCGCCTTCTTCACCGGCGCGTATAGCGGGCGCTCCAGCGGCAGCCGGATCGCCGGCGATGGCGCCTCGAGCTCCAGGGTCACCGGGATATTCCGGGTTTCCCGGAGCCGCAGCGCGCGGCCTTCGATGCTGCGCAGGATGTCGGTCACCCGGCGGTTCTCGAACCAGACCTGATCGTCTAGGAACCGCCTGAGCTGCTCGGAGAGCTGGCGGACCGTCGCCTGGGTACGCTCAGCGGCATCCAGCCAGTCATGGTGGATGTGCCGCAGGCGGCTGTCGCGCTCGGCGATCTCGGTGAGCGAGTGAACCCGGTCCAGCAGGCCGGACAGCTCCTCCTGGCGTGCCTGGGACAGCAGAAAGCCGTAGAACGCCTCGAAGGACTTTCCCTGGTCCGAGCCGGCGATAGACTCCCGGCTGCCGAGCACGTCATCCAGCAGCTCGCCCTTGCCGCCGTGCCAGCCGGCGATCTTCTCGCGAAGCTGCCGGTCCAGCTTGCGGAAGTTCTCCTCCACCTCGCGAAAGTCAGCCTGGAGTTCCAGCGCGGTGGCGGCGAACTGCTGATAGCGGTCGCGCACCGCAGTCCCGTCGAGAATGGGCATCTCGCCCGCCTGGACGCGGGCTATCTGCTCGTCGATGGCCTCCCGCTGTCGCTGCAGTTCGGCCAGCCGCTGCCCGGGATCCGACTCGGTGCCGAAGACGATCTGGCGCAGCAAGTCGAAGATCACCTTGAGCCGCGACTCGGTACCGACGAACTCGCGCTCGCCCAGGCTCTTTATCCACTGCAGCGCCTTCTCGACCGCTGGAGTGGCATCGTAATGAGGCTCGTCGGTGCCCTCGCGATAGTACTTGCGAAGCCAGCCGACCTCAGGAGCCGCCCAGTCATCGAGGTAGGCCTTCGCCGACTTCGGGAACCTCCTGCCGCCGCGCTCACTCTCCCTCTGGTTGAGGGCGTACAACTCATCGTCCAGGCGGCTGGCCAGCTCGCTCGCGGAGATGGACCGTATGTTGTCGGCGACGAACACCCGGTGCAGGAAGCTCAGCACCAGCGGCGCGTTGTCCGCGCGGAGCAGCCGCCACGCCGGACTGTTATCACGCAGCCATGCGATCTCGTCCAAGCTCGGCACGACCGATATCGTAGGGCGGCGCGCCGACATTCTTGCGGCACCACAGCAACGCGCCGCTACTTCGCAGCGATTCGGCTCTGACTACCGGAACCCCTTCCCCGTGAAGGAGACACCCCACGGCCTCGGTGGCCGGGCTTGGGGCGGCGATCAGCGTGGCCAGCTCGACCGGCTGTCCGGTGACCTTGGCGATCGCGTCGAAGTCCTTGTCGAGGTGCAGGACTGTCGCCCGGCGAGCTCTGCGGNNNNGACCGCCCCACCGAGGTCGTCTACCGCCGCGAACTACTCCCCGTGCTCACCACCGGAGCAGAGGTCATGGACACGATCTTCAAGCCACAAACACCCGGGTGAGCGAACCGCGGGCCCGGATAACAGCTGGCTGCTCCATGACGGACCGTCACAACAACTAGTCGCAAGAAAAGTCAGCATTCCTCGGCTCCGGGGGCGTAGGACTTCGGTCGACGACCCTGACGACGGAGGCCTGCGGCAGGCAGGCCGCGCTTGGGTCGATCCCCGAGGCCCACCTCGTCTGTCGCGATCTACAGCACCACGTGAATGACCCAAGGGGTCAGGGAGAGCGGCCGCCGAGCCGCCGGTCCTGCCGTGTCGGCGGAGGCGCGGCCGTTTGTCCCGCACCGTGTGAATGGCTGATCTGGCCTGGCACTGGCCTGGTTCCTGGCGCCGGATGGCTGGCGCGGACCTGACCGGAGCAGGCCGATGGCCCGGTGGTCAGCGGTCGGTGTCCTTGGGATGGCGCGGCGAGGCGTAGATCAGCCAAACGGTGCGTTTGTCGTCATCGATGACGTAGCGGACCCGGCCGCCGCTGGTTACCTCGTACTCCCAACTGCTCCATGTCACGGCCGTTGTGCCGGTGTGTTGCCAGGTCGCCGCGGAGCCGATGCTGGCGGTCGTGGTCGGCCCCCGACCGCGGGTCGGCGCGCAGGATCTCCAGGCAGCGACGGGTATTCGCCAGCGCGTGGCGGCACAACTCCTCCCAGCCGACCGCCGCGTCGCTCGTGCCGAACCGGACATCCCACTGGCCTTCCGGCGGCGGGACGGTGACCCGGTCACCGCGCCGGGGGCTCACCCGGTAACCTCGGCCGGGCCGAAGTCCCCCTCGGTCCGCGCGTACTGCCTCGTGTCCGCCTTGATCCGCGCGGTCGCGCGCCAGCCGGCGACCACCTCGTGCGCGTTCTGGTCGATGGTCAGTTCAGCCGCATCAGACAGCGCGGCGATCAGCTCGGCGGTGAACTCGGTGCGCTCGGCGGCCGACAGGTGACGGGCCCACGGGAACACCTCCGCTAGCGCGGACTCCACCGCCCGCGTGCCGGACTCGCTGCGGGCCAGCGCGGCGAACATCCGGGACGCGGTCACCAGGTTCTCGTCCCGCTCCTCCTCCCGCTCTGCCGCCGTCAGGAAGAAGTCCGGCGCATCGCGGTGGGTTACCCGCAGCCGGCCCAGCCGCCGGGCGCGCTCGGCGACAGCCCGCGGGTTGCGGGACAGGTCGGAGAACGTCACGGCATCGGCAGGCTCGGCGCTCATGCCCGAAGTATATTCAGATCACGTTCTGATATCCATCGGCGTCTGCGGCTACCCGCGCCACCCCGCCACCGGAACCGTGCCGCACGACAGTAGGCCACCTCGCTGTGGCCAGGCTGCTGAGTGCCGGTCCGTGGCGTTGGTTGCGGCGGGCCCAGGCGGTCACATGCGTGGGCGGGGAGCAGGTCGCGTTTGTCGTTGTTGCACTGCCGGTCGGCCAGCATTAGGTTGTCGATGGCGTCGATACCGCAGCGGATCAAACGGTGGCCGTCCACCGTCCAGTCCGCTTCATCACCAGGTCACGCCGTCCGGCTGAAGTACTAACCCGGTTGGACTGCCTTCCTCTAAGCCAGCTTGTCCGTGAACAACCTCGCCAAGCCAATCTGCCAAACGCGGACGGCACATAGATCAGCGAACTTCGGTGTACTCGCTGCGGTCCAGCGCCACGACGTCGGGGTAGTCGCTGCCCTTCGGCTCTGCGACGTCAGTGAACTGGCTGCTGTCCAGTTGCACGACACGGAAGCCGCGCCCGGAGACCAGCTTGCGCAGGTGCCGCATCCCGCTCATGCCTGCGACCGCGACAGCTATGG
>WNFN01014429.1_pt1 | contig 28076 bp, 21 predicted proteins | sample 5400161 | NCBI WGS metagenome assembly WNFN01 (sample SAMN13153353, study PRJNA577476) | soil metagenome | isolation source: 80 cm saprolite on Douglas fir-dominated hillslope | place: USA:California | collected 2013-09-17 | reverse complement strand
TGATAGGCAGGGCCGAATTCGACACCAGGGATGTTCTGAGAGGGGATCTTCAATCCCGCTGCGGCCAGATGCGCGTGTCCGGAGGTGAGCGCCGCGTAGATTTCCGCATAACTGCGCACCGCCGTAATCTTGAGCTTCACCCCAAGCTCATCGGCGAAGCGCCGCGCCAATTCGTACTCCGGTCCCTCCGGCATATCGTCCGGGCCGCGATAGTAGGCGAGGGGACCATTGCGCGTGACCACACGCAACTCCCCCAGCGTCTTGATCTGGTCGATCAAGCTCGGCATCGGCGTGCACGTGCACAGCAAGGTGACGGCCGCAACCGAAATGGTGACTTTCGTCCAGCGTTGCCAATTAATATGGAGTTTCGAGTTACGCACGGTCGTGAGCTTGGATTCCGTGAGGCTGGGCGAGTTCTGTTGATGAGACAGGCCCGTTGCCGATGCGCTAGAATAACCTTTTATTTCCTTCTGCGGACCCTTGACAAATGCGTTTCTATCACCGCTGACTATCACGTCACACTGCAACATTGCTTTAACCGGAGAGGTACCGAAGTGGTCATAACGGCGCCGACTCGAAATCGGATGGTCGGGTAATTCCGGCACGTGGGTTCGAATCCCACCCTCTCCGCCACTCACTTATTCCGTGGACTTCCAGTGAAGGCCACGGAAGTCAGAAAAACCCTAGAAAAACCCTGATTTCAGGGCACAGTCTACAAACTTTGCGTCCATCGAGCGCTCCCTATTGCTGCGGGAAGCCAGTGTTTCTTTGGGGTACTTTTGGGGGTACAAAGTCCCTTAAAGATCAAGATACCCCAAAACGCTCACCACAGAAGATACCCCACGTGCTCACCGACACCGTAATTCGCCGCGCAAAGGCGCGCGACAGGAAATACAAGCTCTACGATGCTCGCGGCCTCTATTTACTGGTGACCGCCGCCGGCGGGCGGCTCTGGCGTTTCAAATACCGCGACCAGGGCAAAGAGAAGGTGCTCGCCCTGGGACAGTATCCCGACCTCTCGCTTGTCACAGCGCGCGAACGGTGCGATGAAGCACGGCGCCTCCTGGCGAGCGGCATCGGTCCACGCGTCAGGCGCCGGGAGAACTCGGTGACCAGCCTCCAGGAGCCCGGCATCCCGATGGCCGCTCGTTCATTCGAGGCCGTCGCACGGGAGTGGTGGAGCGCCCGCAAGGCGTCCGAGCGCTGGGACGAGGACTACGCCGCGCAGGTGTTGCGGCAGTTGGAGCGCGACGTGTTTGCGATCAAGCTCACCCGAGGACTGCTGCCGGAGGCGCCTCGAGCGCACCCGCTGCTGGCATCTCCCGTGGGCGAATGGCCTGTCGAGGCGCTGAAGCCCCCCGATGTGCTCGAACTCTGCAAGAACGTCGAGGCCCGCGGATCGCTCGATGCCGCGCGCGATCTGCGCGCGCGCATCGGCATGGTCTATCAACGCGAGAAGGTCCTGGGGCGCTGCACGGCGAACCCCGCCGAGGACGTGACGGCGCTGCTCGCGAAGCCCCGGCGCACGAATCATGCCGCGCTCAGCTATGAGGATCTGCCCGCATTCTTCGCGCGGCTCGATGTCCAGGATCTCGACGCCACGACGCGCCTCGGGCTCGAGGGCATTATCGCCACCTGGTTGCGCAGTACGGAGCTGCGTCTCGCCGTGTGGCGGTGGCTCAATTGGCAGGCGCGCGAACTGCGCATACCGTCCTCCGCCATGAAGAATGGTGACAAGGGGAGCGGCGATCAGATCGTTCCTCTCTCCGACTACGCGGTCGATGTCTTCACCCAGCTGCATGCGGTGACGGGACACGGTGATCTCATGTTCCCGAGTTTAAAGCACCCCGGCGAGGCGATCTCGGACGGCGCGTGGCTCAACGCCCTGTATCGGATGGGCTATCGGAACAAGGCGACGGTACACGGTATCCGAGCGCTCGGCAGCACCACGGCGAACGAGGCGTACGTGAGAGTGCCTCACGTGCCGGTGCCCGTGAAGATGTGGGAATTGCGTTGGATTGATCGCCAGCTCGACCACGTCGATAGCACCGTCAGCGGTTGCTACAATCGCGCCGAATATCTGGAGCCACGCCGTGCGCTCATGCAGTGGTGGGGCGAGAAGGTTCAGGCCGTGCGAGGGGTCGCGAACCCATCGCCTCCGTCACGGAAGGAGCGCCACGCGAGGAGCGCGCCGGCATGGAGTGTCAGCGCGTGACAGAAACCGTCGCCGCAGGATGCGCTTAACCGAGTTGAGACGTAGGGTGCCCACCAAATATGGTCGTAGTAGCTTCTGTACGCCGCCCAGGCCGTGAGATTGAACCTCCACGCGGATATTCGGACCAGTACCCAGTTTGGCCAGCATGGTGTCGGTCGTGCGACGTAGATCGCATGGGGAATCAGGTCGATCGGATCCAGAGTGTGGGAAGAAGGTGCCCTGGCACCCAGTTGCTCGACGATTCTTCTTGCGCGCGTGCTGATTGACTAGGCAAACGCCTTTGAATTGGCTCCATGCCGCCGCATTCTCGCGGTCCCCGCATAACAAGTTTCAAAGAGACCGGTGGATTCCATATGAATACGAAGGTGAAAGTCGCCTCGCGAAGTCAGCGACGTAAATTGATCTCAACAGTCGTGCAGAAAAAACCAGACATGAGTCTCCCGGTGGCGACTGGAAGTACGCTGAATGAAGTCGCGCTTCTTGCCGATCTGCGCTCCCTCATACGCTCTGCCAGGCAGCGTGTTGCAACCGTGGCTAACTCCACGCAGACGATGCTCTATTGGTATGTCGGCCGGCGCCTGTTAAAGGAGAGTCTTCAGGACGGCAGAGCGGCCTACGGGAAACAAATTCTTGTGACAGTGTCACAAGAATTGAAGGCGGAGTTTGGTGATGGATTCAGTTACTCAGCCTTAACCCGGATGGTGCGCTTTGCCGAGACGTTTGCGGATGAATCAATTGTTGTAGCACTGTCACAAGAATTGAGCTGGTCACATTTTCTGGCTATTCTGCCCATCAAAGACCCGCTCGCCCGTGAATTCTACGCCGAGATGTGTCGCATCGAGCGCTGGGATGTTCGCACGTTCCGCGAAAAGATCGGCAGCATGCTGTTTCAACGCACCGTCCTCTCGAAGAACACCAAAGCGGTCATTTCCTTAAGCATCGCCAACTTGCGTGACGGTCACATGACTCCCGACCTGGTCTTTCGCGACCCGTATTTGCTCGATTTTCTGGGGGTTGAAGGGCGCCTACAGTGAGCGGGACCTCGAAAACGCCATCCTGCGCGAGATAGAAGGCGTGCTTCTGGAACTCGGGACGGGGTTCTCCTTCGTCGCGCGGCAGAAGCGGATGAGCGTCAGAGAAGCCGATTTTCATCTCGATTTGCTCTTCTACCATCGTCACCTGCGACGATTGATAGCCGTCGAACTCAAACTGGAGGCGTTCCAACCTGCACATGTCGGGCAGATGGAGTTCTACCTTCGTTGGCTGGACAAGCATGAGCGTGCTCCAAGCGAGGAGTCTCCTATCGGCTTAATTCTCTGTGCTTCGGCTGATGCAGAACAAGTGGAGCTTCTCCAGCTCGACGCCAAATCCATCCGCGTCAGTGAATACCTTACCGAACTTCCACCCATGAAGTTGCTGCAGACCCGTCTTCATCAGGCCATCGAACACGCAAAAGAGCACGTGCTACGGCGGAACGCCGAGGAGCACGCGACGGCCAACGCGGCTCCGGGCGCGAGCAAGGTAAAGAGGGGTTCGAAAGGGTAGAAGCTCAATTCATTGAAGAGAGGTACCTGATGAGTCTTCCGGACATGACAGTTGATCCGAATGCGGATGCTATAGTTCGGCGGATACTGGCACCAATCGGCTATCTTCCTGGGCAGTACATGGGTTTCCTGATGAGTCGACGAGCGGAGGGAGCGACCTTGAGTGCGATTGAATACCTGGCCCGTTGCCACTGCGGTGCGCTCTCGGCGCGCTACCGAACCGCCGCCGAGCCATCGACCTGGTCGCTACGAGCATGCCAGTGTTCGTTCTGCCGAAGCCATGGCGCGTTGACGACGTCAGATCCTGCGGGCTCGTTGGAGTTTCGCAGTGCCGATCCCGAGCGAGTTCAGCGGTATCGTTTTGGCGGACGAACGGCGGATTTCTTAGTTTGCCGAGACTGTGGAGTGTACGTGGGCGCCCACGCGGCGACGGACGGGATGAGATTTGGACTCCTGAATGTGTTGTCGTTGAGGCCGCCGCTCACCGGCTTACCGGCGGCAGAACTCATGGACTATGGGCCCGAGACGGCGGACATTCGGCGCTTGCGCCGCGAGGCGCGCTGGACGCCGGTACTGGCGGAGAGTGTCTAAAGGGGTGGTGTCGGTCTACCGTCGTGCGGTCACAGCCGTGCGGTGGCGCCTACTGATCGGCCGAACTCGTGCGCGATAGGATGACCTGTTGCAGCGCTGCTCGCTCGATGAATCGCTCGAGTGACTCTGACGGTTTGGCAGGCGATCGAAGCACATAGGTCGTCAGGCTCGGTGCGCCACCGGCTAGCGGTAGCATAACGACGCCCAAATCACGGTAAGCCGAGATTCTCGAGGCAATTCCCAGAGCAACGCCGTAACCGGCGGCCACCAACGCCATCATCAGGTCAAACGACTCGACTTGCTCGACGACGACGGGTTCGCCGTTGGTGGCTTCGAGCACCCGTTGCACTTGCTGGTACGTTCCCTCGTACGCTTGCGGATGCCATATCACCATCGGATATCGCACGATCTTCTCGAGTGGAACGCGCTTGTAGGTCAGTAGCGGTGATCGCGCCGGCACTGCGGCGGCGAGCGTGTGGTGCCATACCGCCCGGGCGACGAGTCCTTCGCGCCCGCCGGAAGAATGAGCAAAGCCGACATCGTAGACCCCGTTGACGAGACCTTCCGCCTGTCGGCGAAAGGGAGCCTCAAACAGCCCCAATGTCACCTCGGGCTCTTCCGCTCGATGTCGTGCCAGCAGCGTTGCGAAGTCTGGTTGCGCGACATCGTCGGAGATAACGATACGGAGATTAAGCTGGTCAGCGACGGAACCCATGATGTTCTAGTCTCCAAACAATGGAGGCCTTCAGACGGAGCCGAATGACTGAATAATAGCATCGAATGAGTTAAGTTTAACGTGGTTTAAAGTATGACGACGATCGACGCTTTTGCCGATGCAAAAACGATCGATACAGCGCGGCCGGCCTACCGGGTCGAAGACATTTGAAGCCGAGCCAGCGCTTGCCTTTGGGGCGGCAGTGCGCCAAGCCCGAACGGCTCAGGGCGTTGCTCAAGAAACCCTGGCGAATCTCGCGGGTATCGAACGCTCTCACATGGGCAAAATCGAGCGCGGCGAACACATGCCTACGTTGGCGCTCATCATCCGGATTGCGCGGGCACTCAATTGTCGTGCTACGGTGTTGATCGCCGATACTGAGAAAAGATTGGATGTAGCCCCGAAGGCCCGGATTCGGTAGTCGATTTGCCGGCGCGCTGCGATAAAGTCACCATCAACGTCCGTGCCTGCGCCAGTAGGCAACGTCACGAAATCATGCAAACAAGAGAGGATCCGAATTCGAAGAGTGCCGCCGCATCACCTGCTGCATTGGCGACCGATATGGAGCGGTACCTGTTGCCCTTCAAAGCGCTCCGCATTCAGGCTCTCGATGAGTTCGGGAGAGCAGTTGTCGTACGTCCAAAAGACGGAAAGCCTGGCGGCCCAATTGTCGCAAGCGGTTTTCTGGTGCGAGAAGAGTCCGCTATTTCTCTACACCAGTTGGCACGTCGTGACGGGAATAGAACTGCGCCACCCGGTGTTGCCGGGAACACTAGCGCCTGCGCGACGTATGGCATTAAAAGTGTCCATGCAGGCCAACGAGCGGCGTGATGACTTGGTGGTTGCGATCGGCGGGATGAGCTCATTCACCGTGAACCTTTACGACAGGTCGAATAGCCCGCCTTTACCTTTATGGGAGCAAGATGAGGCATCGGTGCCGAATTCAGCTCTCTCGTCGGCGAACCTCGCACAACCGTTCTGGCATGATGTCGCCCGTATTCGATTACCGGATGACGTGAAACCGACAGAGTGGCAAGTGTTGAGTCCGAATGGCATTTGGCCACACCTGATCTCTCCAGGGGATCCCTTGCTCGTCGTGGGCTATCCCTATGGCTATAGCGTTGTGGACGACAGCCCGACACCGATTGTCTTGACGCGACATGTCGCCGCGGCGCGGATCGGGCCGCCCCATGAGGTCTTGATTGATGGCGGCGGTGCGCCGGGAATGTCCGGCGGCCCTGTATTTTGCGAGTCGCAAGGACGACTATTCCTGTTTGGGCTCTACACGGGCGTGATCTTCCCCGACGGCGCACCATACGTCGACAAACCGGAGCGCACGACTGCGTTGGGCGTCGTATGTCCGTTAAATCTGTTGCGCCACACAAAATTCAGGGGCGTTCGGCCCTAACATGAACTGAGGGTGGTTTTTACCCCGTGAACGACACGATGACTCTCCGCAGGAGCGATCACTGGAAATGGAGGGCAGGAAGATGCGGAAGTGGACCAGCAAAGCGCGCGCCGATACGCTGCCGATCGCCACCACGCGGCTCAACAATTCCAAGAGTAACGACAACGCTAAATTGACCGAGCCTACCTAATCGTGGCTGTTCGCATCCCCAACGCGAAAAAACGTAAGCCAGCGCTGGCAACCTTTATAGACACAATGGATTGTCTACCAGTCAGCAAGCTTCCCGAGGGGCCAGAGTGGACCTACGAAATCAAACTCGACGGTTATCGACTAGAAGCTGTGAAGAATGCCGGAAAGACGACGCTCTATTCGAGGCGTCGGAATATATACAACAGCAAATTCGGACATATAGCGGAAGCCCTCGAGGATCTTCCGGACGCGACGGTGCTTGATGGTGAAATCGTCGCTATAGATTCCAGCGGTCGCTCAGACTTCAATCTTCTGCAAAACTTTCGGTCCGCAGAACTGCATATCCACTATTACGCATTCGACGTACTCATGCACAGGGGAAAGCTCTTGACTGGGCTTCCTCTCGAGGAACGCCGGGCTGTCCTCGCCAAGATCCTACCGAGGAACGATCACATCACATCATCCGTGGTTGGTTACTCGCCTGCGGAGATGCTTAACTTTGTCACTGAACATGAACTCGAGGGCGTTATAGCCAAACGGTCAGATAGTGTGTACGAACCAGGGAAGCGTTCCGAACTGTGGTCGAAGTACCGTATCAACTTAGGACAAGAGTTTGTCGTTGGCGGATACACGCCAGGGACGAACGGCTTTGATGCGCTTATTGTGGGATTCTATCGTGGTAAGAATCTGATGTTTGCGGGCCGTGTTCGGGCGGGATTCGTCCCCTATACTCGCCGCGATGTATTCGCGCGGATCAAAGACCTCAAGATTCCAGATTGTCCATTCGCGAATCTGCCAGAGGTCTCGGAAGGTCGATGGGGGCAGGGCTTGACGGCGGAGAAGATGAAAGGCTGCGTATGGCTTAAACCGAAGGCCGTAGTCCGAATCGATTTCGCTGAATGGACTGGTGCCGACAAGCTACGAAATACCAAGTTCGTGGCACTGCGGGATGACAAGGACCCTAGAACAGTGGTCAGAGAAACGTAACAGATGGATAACCAATCCAGCCGATGGAGCTCGCCATCTTTGGCTGCGCTCCTCGGGCGGCGCGCGAGTGCTCGTTGACCAGCAGCGGGCCACTAATGTAATGACGCGGCGTATGTCTCGAACCTTCAGTAAGCGTCGAGGAGACATCCTTGCACATTGACATCGCTCACCTCGTGAAGTCCTTTAGGACAGCCGATTGGATATCCGAGCTTGAGACAGTGGTTCCTTCTCCGCCACCGCTCGTTTCAACAGCCGGGATCACGTCTTTGCTCGACAATGCGAAGGAGTGCCTAGAGAAGCGGCGCCCCGGCCGCGCGATAAATTGGCTGGCTCTTGCACTGCGCCTCGATGCAAACGAGGTAGTGTGCCGCATTCGCAGAACGGGTCTATTCCGGGCATCGAAATACCAATATCAAGGTGACCTGTTGACCCGCGTAGTCCAAACACTGCTAAACAGACAGGCCACAATATTAATCCCCGCAGACGGGGCCTCATACCTCGAGTCCGTCACGGCACTACTGTTCCTTACGCCGTTCGTCCGTCGACTGTACGAGGACATTAGTCGCGAACTGAAAAAGCGGCGCCGGGTCGCACTGAAGAGTCTTGTTGCGATCGTGGATCATCGATTCATTGCATTGCGCCCTCCTGATAGAAGTCGCGACTCAGACGATCCGTTCTTCTACGCAGCGGAAGAGTACGCAGACGGTCTGTCACTGCTCGTACATATCTTTTCCACATACATCGGAATCGAAGACGAGAATTTCAATTTCATGGATGAGGTTGGAATCACGCAAGGGACATACGACGATCTGTTGATTCGGGCCTGCAAGATAAAAAAGTATCACGAGGCCGAGATTCTGGTTGACGCGTTCCACTATCGCGCAAACAAGGGGGAACGAAATGTCCGCATCTTTTCAATAGACCCACGGCTGGAGCAATCGATGCGTCTTGGCTACATTCAGACGGGCTTTCAGATCGCTGTTTCGACGAGATCTCCATTCCGAAGCGACGTTCAGTCGCTGCCTTCCCTGAGAGACCTGGTTGCGATGGTATCCGCAACATATGGCACGACCCTCATAACGCAGGTGGACAAGCCAATACCCCGGCTCGTTCTCAAAATCCCCGACACTCCGGAGTTGTTTTCGCCATTTCGAGAAGACCATTTGTACAAGGAGGACGTGGTCTATGTTGAAGCCACCGCAAAGGAGCAGTTCTGTCGCCCCGAGATGTTGCTGCGCTTCAGCCTGACCGAAGGGCTTACCCTATTTGATGTCCTGAAGGCGCAGCGGTTAATGAATTTCTTGGCTAGCTTGATGGCAACACGTTTGGCCCCGCTATTTGAAACAGACGCCGGACTCGCATTCCGTTCTTTGCTACAAAGCGCGCAGCACGTAGGAATGTTCGATGTGCAGTATCAACCGCTAATTCGCGGCCGCCAGTACCAGCTACTCCCGATGAACGTCCTATGCTCCTCAAATTTCATGAGGAATCTTCTCTTCGTGCATAACGAAAAGAGGAAAGCCCAAGATCCTGACAGCAAGATTTCAATGCAGCACACCCTCTATCGTGCCTTGGCGACCCGCTTCGAGTTCGTTGAGGAAGGTGTGAGATTCAAAGTAGACGGCCAGCACCTTGAGATAGACATCCTCGCAGTAGTCGGCAACGTGCTACTTGCAATCGAGTGCAAGAGTTCCTTCCATCCATGCAGCCTGCATGAACTGCGCACCAGCTACGACCATATGCTCACGGCTGCAGACCAATTGGACCGTTTGAAAATGGTCCTCGGGCAGGAGCGCGTCATACGACCACTCTTGCGTAGACTGAAGTGGGACTATGTTCAAGACGCCGAGATATCGACGTGCATAGTGACTGCCAATCGTATGTTCAATGGGTATTCGATTCGAAGTCATCCTGTCAGGCAGGCGTATGAGATGATTAACGTAATTGACGGCGGAACAATGACCTTTGGGGATGGCGAAGTACTTCGACTTTGGCGAACGGAGTACTTCGAAGCGAGTGATCTCCTGGAGTACTTGGCTGCAACGACAACGCACCAGGATTTCTTTGCAGCTATGGAACGAGAGAGTTGAAGTATCAATTTGGATCGGCCGGCCTAGTATTCGCCACCTATGTTCTGAATGGAGAGCGATTGCATCCGATCGCAACAGCGAGGTATGGGCATGTCACTTCTTAGCGAACCAGGGTAAGAGGCAGTGATCCGACATCGCCGCAGAGCAGGGCGGCGCCTGAGGATCGAAATCCTTAGCGTCGCGCGCGGGCCCCTCGGTTGCCGGGCACGACGGTGCAATGCGCGCCATGGCTTTCACCCGAATCGTCTTACGGTGCTCCACCGGTAGCCCCGTTTCGCGAGGCCAATCCGATCCCGCATCGCGCACAGACGAGAGACGAGTAAACTCCATCCGCCTGCGTGAATCCGTCCGCAAGTGAGAACCGAAGGGCAACTAGTGAAACAATAGCAGTTCGACAATGGTGAGTTCCGAGATTAGGCGGCACGCCGCCTCAGCACACAACTGTACCCGTTGCCCCATCAGTTCAGATCGAGCGACCGGATGTGCCCCGATCTCGCTTCGCAACGACCTTGACCCGAGGACTCGGCAGCAACTCGAAATGACAGCGCCAATCGCATCCGCTCGACGAATGGTGAACGTTAGGCCCCTCGGAAGCGGCCAGCGAGTACGCGAACCTTGGCGCTAGCAAACAAGTCAATGCGCTGTGCCGAGTCCGAAATCTCCCGGCGAGTGAACATCAACGATTCCGTTTTCCCATCCTTGGTCGCGGCAACGAAAATCGCATCGTGCGGTTTCAAGCCAGCCCCCTCCACTGTGTACGCGATATGAAAAAGAGGTATTCCCCTTTCAATGATCGCGGTCCGTAGCGCTTGGTGGATCGTTTCCAGCCCTTGCTTGAACTGCTCCATTGGCGTGTCGTCGGCCATGTCCGTATGCCTGCTCAGCGAAACGTGCGCATCAATGAAGGTATCGATATAGCGTCGGGACATTCCACACTAGGGTGACCGCGAAGCCACGCCGCGACCACTGCGAATTTACAGGGTCTTCGCGCAGATATTCCAACTTTTAGACCAACACCGGGATTTTGCACAGTACCACAATGCGGGGGCTGAAAATCAGGAAGCTCAGCGACGAGTTCGGCCAATACGAACTGATTCTGTCATGTGGCCCGCTGTCTTCACGAGCGACATACCACACCGCACGTGTTGGCAACGCTGTGCTGGACTGGACCGACTCAGTCGAATTCGTGATATAAATTAATTGGGGAAGAATAGCAATCTCAGGGACGGAGGACTCGCATGCGGGTGGTCATCGCGTTGGGTGTCGTGTTTCTAAGCGGCTGTGTCACACAACAACTTCAGCACACGCTCGATGATGCAGTGAAAATAGAAGCCGCTTGCGCGGCAGTTGATAACGTCCTTCCGAATTCGGGTCCGACCGTCTCGGAGCTCAAAAAACAGATCGCATCCCGATTTATTCCGCCCTCGTGTGAGTTGCAGAACGGAGGAATCAATTGGGGCTCCGACGGTTGTTTCGCCATCGTAAGCGAAATCACCAGCGATACGGAACTGGACTTGGGCAGTACTGCGAAGGAATTGCAAGCTATCAAGTCCGACGCCACCAAACTCAAACCGGATATAGATTCCGCGGTGGCGGCTTTGGACGAGATGTTTGCAGGCATAAAAGCAGACACGAATTTCTGCTCGTCTTCCCAGAAGATCGGTGCCACCGAAATGCTGGTGGCGCAGCGAACAGAATGCGCTCGCCAGCTGGGAGTGGTCCTACAGGTCGGTGTGGGCAAGGTGACAAACGCCCTAGTGAATCTGCAGACTGACGTGGAGCATCTACAAGATCGGGTTCATCGTCTTCGCGAAACCGTCGGGAACGACCCGAGCCTTGCGGCCGTCGTGCCCGCGGTGACGCACCTGGATCAGGAAGCGACCGCGCTCGTCACCTATTTGCGCGGCGCGACCGAGGCGTTCAACGCGCTCTCCAGCCAGAACAACACAACCATTGTGGATGAGTTCTTCGCGCCCCGGTTGTACGTGTTTCTAGCGAAGGAATCGCTGGATGTGATCGAGAACAGTCTGCGGCCGTTAGACCGACTGGTGGAAAGGGTCGATGACCGATTCTTCTTCGCGGCCTCGGCCTCGCTGTATGTATTTCAAGGCTCCATCCAAGACACTATCGATCGCTTCTATCAGGAGCAGGTAGTTCGACACTATCCCGATGCCTCCATGCAGCTCGCTTTTGCAAGCGCCGCCTGTCAACGGTTGCATGATCCGCAAATCGCAAACGGCGCGCACCCCTCGATGTTCGCGCCGTTTGTAGAACGGATGTTCGCTGATGTCGATGCCAGTATGATCAAGGAGTCCAAATCCAGCAGCGCATCGGGGGGAGGTAAGTCGAGCGTGGGTAGCACCAGCCCGGCAACCCATAGGGCACCGCCGCCGACACCCAAAGCCGACGTCGCCGCCAGCTCACCAGGTGCGCTGGACCACGTCGAAGTAGTCAGCGCCGAGGTTCCAGGGCGCGGTTCCGGGGGCGGCGAGGGGTCGTCGACGACGGCATCGGCACCCGATCCATCCTCCGCGAGCCACACCGAATTAGCCGTTCCGAAAACGTGGGACGTGGCCGGATTTACCAAAGATTTGCAAGCGTACCGAAGCCATGTTCGGGGTGTGCGGGGTGCGGTAACAGACGCTGATCGGGTTGCGCAATGTAGCGCTGCCAAGTTCGAAGCAGCCCGACTACAAGCGGCCTCTGAGGGGGTGACCGACGGCGACGCGCACACGGTAGCGATCGCCGCATGTGGACAAAACATCTTTGGCCAGGAGGCGGCCGTCGGGCAGGCCAGTTTGAAAGGGCGTACCGATACGCCGGCGGGCGATGTGCATCCCGTAACGGGTGCAGACGTGAGCGCGATCGCCCGAATTTACTACACTCGATTAAGTCTGACGGCGATCCAAAACACGCAGGTCAATGTCAGTCAGCACGTTCGGCTAGAGATGCCGCCCAGAAACAACGTCGCCAACGACCAGAAAACCGGATTGTGCAGCGTCGTTTCCGTCGCGGGGAGTGCCTGTTACGCGGCCGGGGAATCCGTTCGTGTGGAGGTGAGAAAGTCCTTCGGGAAGGGCGACTGGCACAATAACGACATTGATGGGATCTTGACCCAGATCGCAGATCAGCTGTCGGGCACGGGGAGCCAATATGTGATTGCTGTGACCGGCTTCGCCTCGAGTGCCACCGCCGCGCCGCGTCGTCTTGGGCTGCCGGCCCAACTTCTTGCAAACTATAACCGTTGCATCGGTCAATCAGCGGATGGCAACAAGCAGCTTTCATGTGCAAGAGCGGTCTGGGCGTTCGATGTGTTGATAAAGCGGGGCGATAACCTTGTGAGTCGCGACCTGGAGAAGCCGGACATCTCGGGCGCAGCCGCAACACGGTCTTCATCCGTCGATGCCCCAGCGGACCGCAGAGTCGAAATATGGATCACACCACTGGCGACCGGGCAACCACGGCGTTAGCCTGAGAAACAATCGCTCGTTTCGCCAAGGGCGGCGTGGTGTGACAACTTCCAGGCTGGCTGCGGCTGCAAACGGTGGGCCGCCGCTTCCTGCTGCTCTATGCACCACGCTTCGCTCGGGGACATGGGGAACTCGTAAAACAGCGCGCCCCGATGCTGACGCGGTCGATTGGCGGTATGTGCCTATGTCCGATAAATTGCGTTTCACGAATCTTTCGGGAGGCAGGACAATGATCCCATGGTCGCAGTCAAGGAGCTTTCTCCCGATTTGTAGCTGATCCAATCCCCGGCAAGCTGGTGAACTGGGGTCCGTATCATTGAAGGGAAACTCAAGTCCGAACCGCCGTACTGAGTGGTATTTCGCTGAAAGCGAGGGTAAATCTGTGCGCACTCGCCCTACACAGCGCCCTAAATTCGGGCAGAATGCCACACCGATTGGGCAATGCGTACCCTGAGCGATAGGTGTCTTGCGAGACGCGGCGCGAAAAGCCGTCCGGACAACGCTCCGCTACTTAAAGGCAATTGCACTGGGTGAGGCTGCTATGCGGAAACGGTCTTGGAGCCACGGAGATCGGCTTGAACGAACAAGAGTTGATAGGTCCCTTATTTCGCGAACCCGGCCAGCAAGCAAGAGAGGCAGCAAAACGAAAGAGATCGAATCTACAAATAACAGTCCCTGAAGGGGACGTCGAAGCCCGCGCCGCAGACGGCTGGATCTTCCAAAAAAAAGTAAAAGGGCATAAAGCGCGCCTACAAAAGCCGCTTTCCGTCGACGCACAGCTCGAAAACCGAGTCTGGCTGCTTTTCTATCTTATGGGATATCGGGAGATAGGCGGTGGCAGGGACTTCCGGATTAACTTCACGCGAAAAAACGACCAAGGCGGCGAGAAACAGGTCGACGTATTTGCGAAGGACGACGAAACGGTCGTCATCGTTGAATGCAAAGCATGTGAGAAGCCGAGGAAGCGCAGTCTTCAGAAGGACATTGAGGAATTTGCAAATCTCAAAGGCCACATAGCGCGGGCCGTCAAGGAGCACTACGGTTCAAAGTTTAAGCCAAAAATACTTTGGATCTTTGCAACCCAGAACGTCCAATGGTCGACCCAAGACGTCGCCCGGGCAAAAGGTGAAAACATCCACGTCATCACCGAGAGAGAGCTTCGATACTACTTACAGATTGCAGAGCATCTGCGTGCCGCCGCTCGATATCAATTTCTCGCCGAGTTTTTACGCGACCAAAAAATTCCCGAACTCGCAAATTACAAAGTGCCGGCGATTCGCGGAAAGCTCGGTCCGCACAAATTCTACGGCTTTATCACGAATGCAGAAGAGCTACTGAAGATATCTTTCGTGAATCATCGCTCGCTCGATGACCCGGAGGGTGCGCCTACATATCAACGATTGGTAAGCAGAACACGCATGCGCCAAATCACGGCGTTCCTCAAGGGCGGCGGGTTCTTTCCGACCAACTTACTCATCAATTTCAGTCGCCCGGTTCGATTCGAGCAAATCTCCCGCGATGACACCGGCGATCTAACGTTCGGCCACTTGTATCTCCCGGACCGCTACAAGTCTGCATGGATCGTTGACGGGCAACACCGACTGTACGGATTCGCCCATCTTCCACCAGACAAACGGAGGCAGAATCTACTCGTTTTGGCATTTGAGCAGTTACCCAAGGAAACGGAGGCGGACCTGTTCGTAACAATAAATCACGAACAAAAATCCGTCCCGAAGACGTTGCTAGACGATCTCGAAGGTGAATTGAAGTGGGAATCCGAAATTCCTGCGGAGCGACTCGGCGCTATTGCGGCTCGGCTGATAGGCGTTCTCAATTCTGATATCGGCGAACCGTTGTACCGTCGGTTTGCGCAACAAGGGATCCCAAGCACGGACCGAGCTTCACTGACAATACCGGCCATTAAGGATGGGCTGCGGCGCTCCGGTCTCATCGGAGTAGTCGGACTTAAACGGAAGGAGTTCAAGCCTGGCCCCTTATCGGGAGTGAGCGATAGCGAAACGCTTGACCGAAGTCGCGCGGCACTCAATTTATACTTCTCTCTCGTGAAGGTTAGTAATGAGGCACTGTGGGATGCCGGCCGTTTGGGGTTCGTGTGCACCAATACGGGTGTGCATGCGCATCTGCGCCTCTTTTCCGCGTTAATTCGGTATATGGAATCCAACAGCAAAAATGATCCGAGGCAACTCAACCCGCAAGAGCTGATCAGCGAGATCGAAGAGTATTTCGAACCCGTCCTCAAGGTGTTACGCGAAGCGGACGCCAACAAGGCGGAAAAAGAATTCAAGGTCGAATTCGGGTCAGGCGGTTTCAACGAATATTATTATCGCCTGTGCGCAATCATTCAGAAGCAATTCACCGACTTTTTGCCGGAAGGCTTTGAAACGTGGAACGAAGAGCAGTCCGACGAGAGAATCGATCAAGCCGATAGGCGCCTGAAGAGGATTAATGTGATTGTCCAGAAGGTCATTTTTGATACCTTCAAAAAGCACTATGGTCTTGAGCGTGACGCCTATTTCAACAAGGGTGTAATCGACAAGGCGATTAAGACCAAGGCGTACGAGAAATCACAAGATGATTCAGACGAGGCTCGATTACCGTTGGAAAATTATCTCGATTTCATCCAATACAAGAAGATCGCTGAGAATAAGACTCATTGGCCGTGGTTCGCTCCCATTTTCGATATTCCCGAGCCCGGCGAAAAAGGGTACTCGAAGAATATTCAATGGATGGAGCGGGTCAACGAACTTCGGCGCATCTCAGCACATGCAACCGAAAATCGGCGCTACTCTAAAGATGACTTTACGTACATCGACTTCATCTTTAAGTCGTTGTGGGATAGGGCGGTAGCGAACGGATTCGAATTAGACCTTGATTATGATTGAATCTAACGGACCGTCCGACCGTTCAACCGAAACGCCGCCATTTCTGAAGTGGGCTGGGGGGAAGCGTTGGCTCGTCCATCGCATTCGAAAATTGGTACCCGCGATTGAATCTGTGTCTGGGACTTATTTCGAGCCGTTTCTCGGCAGCGGCGCAATGTTCTTCTCGCTGCGACCGGCGAAGGCTGTGTTAAACGATCTCAACACAGAATTGATAAATGTCTATCGATACATAAAAAAGGAGCCAGATGCGCTCAATCGCCTCCTCCGGCGATACGATCGGCATCATTGCTCGGAGCTTTACTACCGAACGCGAGCGTTGGTCCCGAGGACGCAACTGCGGGCTGCCGCGCGCTTCGTCTATTTGAATCGCACCTGTTGGAATGGGTTGTACCGCGTCAATCGTAACGGGCAATTCAATGTTCCGGTCGGAACGAAAGTGAACGTAGTCCTTCCGACTGACGATTTCGCGAAGATCGGCCGCCTGCTGAAGCACGTTTCGCTTCATTCAACGGATTTCTCTGAGATCGTTGAGCGAGCCGGTCGTGGAGATCTGGTATTCGCGGACCCGCCGTATACGGTAAATCACAATCTCAACGGATTCTTGAAGTACAACGAGCGACTTTTCTCCTGGGAAGACCAGGAGCGTCTCCACGCTGCCGCTTTGGGCGCTATCAAGCGCGGCGCGCAAGTGATCGTAAGCAATGCAGATCATCACTCAATCAGAAAGCTATACAGCGAGAAGCAGTTCGAGCTCCACACGGTTGAACGCCTCAGTAAAATATCGGGCTCGAACGTCGGACGGAAAGTCATAACGGAAGTCGTTATTACATCGAGCAATCTGTGAATGAGCAGGGGAACAGAGCCTGGGTTCGCGTGCTTTGGCTTAGAAAGGGAAGTCTAATGATTAGCATTTCGCAGAAGTGGCGGTGGCTTAGCCGAACAGCATTTCCGGCGGTCCCAGTTATCGGTCCATTGTCGCGCTGCACGCGGCAGCATCATTTCGTCGCTATCAAGGAGTTCCTGATCACCCTCTGTTTCTCGACGTCGACGTTCTGGCTTACCGCGCTCTTGCTCCGCGCGTTCATGCAGAACCGCGAGGCGCAGCCATTGATGCTCCTCTATCAGACCGTAAATTCCGGGCAACTGTTTATCTTCTCCGTTGGATTTCTCGGGCCGATTTTGATAACAGCGGGCGACGACCCGCCGCGGGCCAAAGTGTTTCCGGATAGGACATGGCACTTTCTTGCCTTGATTCTTCTGGCGACTATTGCCGCCGGATTTTATGCGATGCATTTGTTTGGCAGGGCTGCGTCTACGCCGTCGATTGTTGACGATGAATTCCTTTTTCGAGCCTCGATCTTTATTGCGGGCTTTTCGGCTGTTCTAAGATATCTGACGATCGTTTATCGTCGTAGTACCTTGGAATTTAATGTTGAGAAGGAACTGAAGGAGCCGGTTGAAGATTTTGCGAAGAAATTCGCCGATCGTCACGGCGGCGAGGTTGCCCCGTGAGTCAGCCAAGTTTGTTGGATGAGGAGTTTTCGATCACACTGGCCTGTATTCGTATTTCACAGCCACTCGGCCAGTTTTACGTAACCTCAATCCCATCGCAAATCCTGCGCCAGATAACCTTCACCGACGTGCGCCAGATGCATGATCGCGAGATGGATACGTATTTGGGAATCCAACGCGAGGTCAACCCAAAACGAGTGAGAGAAATCGGCGAATATGTCAATACAGTCGATGCGTGCTTCCCTACGGCAGTAATTCTTGCGATCGAAGGTCGGTGCGCTGTATATGACGACGTGAAGCGTACCCTTACGCTGCAAACTGCGCCTGCTAATGCCGAGCCAAACAGCCGAGTTAAGGTGCTAGAGATCGCAAGGGTACTCGATGGGCAGCATCGAATTGAGGGGTTGCAGCATCTCCGTCCCGGTGCGGAATTCGAGGTTAATGTTTCGATCTTTATCGATATGGATATTGAGAGCCAAGCGTATTTGTTTTCCGTTGTTAACCTTGCACAAACGAAGGTCAATAAAAGCTTGGCCTATGATTTATTCGACTATGCGCGGTCCCGCAGCCCACAGAAGACCGCGCACAACATCGCCGTTGCTCTGGATCGGGATTCGAAGAGCCCCTTCTTCCAACGCATAAAACGACTTGGGCTAGCGACAAGGGGGCGATTCACCGAGACACTCACGCAGGCGACTGTCGTCGAGGCTCTTATGCCTTATCTGTCTACCGAACCGGTTAGGGACCGTCAGGCGTTCTTGAAGGGGCATACACCCAAGCCGGTGGATGGCGGTGAACTGCGCAAAGTCATTTTTCGAAATATGTTTCTGAACGAACAGGACCTCGACATCGCCGAGGTACTATTCAACTACTTTTCTGCGGCCCGAGAGCGCTGGCCCGACGCTTGGGTCGCAACAGGCGACGGAGTGATGCTGACCAAAACGAACGGATTCAAAGCTCTGATGCGCCTGTTGCGGCCGGCGTATCTTTATTACACCGCTCCCGGCAAGGTTGTTAAGCAGGGCGATTTTAACGAGCTATTTGCGCGTGCCAAGATGAAGGACAACGAATTTGACACCGAAGCGTTTAAACCAGGCTCAAGTGGTGAGTTAGGGCTTTACCGCCGGCTTTTGTTGGAACTCGGACTCGAAGCTTAACTATCCAACAGCGTCTTACCGGTGTCAGCGACCCTTCAACGGCAATTAAGTGATCGAGCAAGCCGCGTAACTGTGTTTATGCGGCATGCGTCACTTTCAGACTGGAACACCCCTGCTGTCTTTCATCGAAAATCACGCGACTCCGTGCGTATGCGTCCCAGCCAATGCGAATAGTCGCGGACTTTCTCGGCGATGATGTGAATGACGCCCATTTCACTCTGCAGTTCCCCTTGGACGATCATGAGATGCGCCATGAACACGGCTTGCCGCTGGGCGGCCTGGACTGACGGCCAGACGATCAGGTTGCTGATGCCCGTCTCATCTTCGAGGCTCATGAAGACGACGCCCGAAGCCGTCTCCGGGCGCTGTCGATGAGTGACGATGCCGGCTACCCTTACCATGCGCCCGCTCTTAAGGGTTCTCAGTTCAGCCGCTCGGGAGACTCGAAGCCGTTCGAATTTCCGTCTCAGCAGCGCGAGGGGATGGCGTCCGAGGGTCAGGCCGAGACTTCGATAGTCGGCGATGATGTCCTCACCCTCCGTGGGGGACGGCAAGGGCAGGCGATTCTCGGGCGCCGACGCGCCGGCCAAGGCCCCTGGAAGGGATTCGATGCCAATCGCACTCCAATGCGCTTGGCGCCGGTGTCCGGCGATCGAACTCAGTGCACCTGCTTGTGCGAGGAGGGCGAGCGATCGCCGCGGTAGTTTTGCTCGGTGCGCCAGGTCGTCGGCGGTCGCGTACGGTCCGAGCGCTCGCCTCTGCTCTTCGATGACCACGCCTTGCGGTTCCGGTAAGCCGGACACGAGGCGCAAACCCAATCGCACCTCGGGGTTGCCGTCAACGCTGCGCTCAAGCGTGCAGTCCCAATCGCTGACTTGCACGTCGACGGGTCGAAACATGACGCCGTTGCGTCTCGCGTCCCCGACCAACTGGGCTGGCGCATAGAAACCCATGGGCCAAGAGTTCAAGAGACCGCCAACAAACGCGGCGGGATGGTGACAACGCAGCCAAGATGAGGCGTAAGCCAACAGGGCAAAGCTGGCGCTGTGTGCTTCGGGAAACCCATAAGCGCCGAAGCCCAAAATCTGTCGATAGATTTGTTCGGCGAATTGAGGCGTATAACCCCGGGCCAGCATTCCGGCCATGAGTTTCTCTTGGAATTGCTGCAGACCGCCGCGCCGCTGCCACGCGGCCATGGATCGACGCACCTGATCGGCTTCGCCAGGGGTGAATCCGGCTCCCACCATGGCGATCTGCATCACCTGTTCTTGGAAGAGTGGAACGCCGCACGTGCGTTTCAGAACGGCCTCCAGCTCCTTGCTCGGGTAAGTGACTTGTTCGAGGCCTTGGCGACGACGCAGGTAGGGATGCACCATTCCGCCTTGGATGGGACCGGGCCGAATGATCGCGATCTGGATGACCAGGTCGTAATATTCGCGCGGCTTGAGACGCGGCAGCATCGACATCTGCGCTCGCGACTCGACCTGAAACACGCCGACCGATTCGCCCCGGCAGAGCATGTCGTACGTGTGCGGATCTTCCGCCGGGATGTCCTGCATCCGAAACGGCTTGCCGTCAAATTGGCTTTTGAGCGCCAACGCGCGGCGAATCGCCGACAGCATCCCTAGCGCCAGGCAATCGACCTTTAATAGCCCCAGTGTTTCTAGGTCATCCTTGTCCCACTGAATAATGGTTCGATCGGCCATCGCCGCGTTTTCGACCGGCACGAGTGTGGAGAGCGGCGCCTGAGAGATCACAAATCCGCCCACATGCTGCGACAGGTGGCGCGGAAATCCGACGATTTGCCGCACCAAATCCAGCAAGAGTCTCGCCATGCGGGACGTCGGATCGAAGCCCAGATTGGCCAGCTGCCCCGGAATTTCGCCGCCTCCGTCGAACCATTGGAGCGATTTCGCGAGCGCATCGGTGACATCGCCTGGAAACCCCAGCGCCTTCGCGACATCGCGGATCGCCATGCGGCGGCGGTACGTCACTAAGGTTGCGGCTAGGGCGGCGCGGTGGCGGCCGTACTTCTCATAAATTCGCTGGATGACTTCCTCGCGCCGTTGGTGTTCGAAATCCACGTCGATGTCCGGCGGTTCATGTCTTTCTTTGCTGACGAAGCGTTCGAACAGCATCGACACGCGCGCCGGGTCCACTTCGGTGACGTGCAAGGCGTAACAGACCGCGCTATTGGCCGCGGATCCCCGACCCTGACATAGGATCCCCTTGCTACGCGCATACGCGACAATGTCGGCGACCGTCAAAAAGAAATGCTCGTATTTCAGTTCCTGGATCAACAGCAGCTCGCGCTCGATTTGACTCCGCACGGGGTCCGGTATTCCCTCCGGCCAACGCCGCTGAATGCCCTCCTCGGTGAGGGCACGCAGATGCTCGCTCGCCGTCATGCCGGGCGGCACGAGTTCTTCGGGATACTCGTAATGCAGTTGCTTGAGTGAAAACGTGCAACGATCGGCAATCTCCAGTGTGGTTTCCAGAAGATCAGCCGGGTAGAGCTTGCGCAGCGTGCCGAGCGGTCGAAGATGATGTTCGCCATTGGGCAGACCTTTCCGACCGATTTTATCGACGGTGGTTTTTAGGCGAATGGCGGTCAACACGTCGTGCAGTCGCCGACGCTCCCGAACGTGGTAGTACACATCGCCGACCGCGACTATTGGCAGTGCCACGTCCCTGGCAACCTGGTGCACCGAGTCGAGCCGTCGATCGCTGTCCTGAGCCAGATCATGCGTATAGCCGATATAGCGCCCCGCGAGACTGAGCGAAGCAAACCAGAGCGCGTGTTCGGACGCTATGCTCGGACCCGGTATCCACAGTCCGATGGTGTCCCCAATCGTGGCATCGAAATCGACGCGACCCAGGTCGTAGCTGTCGTAGCTGCCCTTGATGGAGCGGCGGCGCGCGCGCGTGATGAGTTCACACAGTTGCGAATAGGCGGTTTGAGTCGGTGCGAGTAGGACCACGCGATCGCCTTCGGCGAACTGGAAATGACTGCCGATCAGCAACTTGATATCCGCTTCGGTGGCCGCTTCGTACGCCCGGACAATGCCGGCGAGCGTGCATTCGTCCGTGATGGCGATGGCCGCATAACCCAAATCCTTGGCGCGGCGCACGAGCTCGCGCGCGTGCGAGGCGCCGCGTTGAAACGTAAAGTTACTGCAACACAGGAGTTCCGCGTAACCCATGGTTGGTGCTCAAGCCCACAGCCCGTGCAGAAACCATTGAGTCGATCCGACCTCGCGATACAGCCACAACCGGGCGCCTTCCTCACTGATGGCGCGATAGTAGTCGCGTGTGGTGTCGACGCCCGACCACCAACCGGACTCGATGCGTTCCGGCCGCCCGAACACTCTCGCAGGGCGGGCGACGGGGGTGGGCTCGAGAAGCCAGAGCGGACGGTCCGGGAAGGGCTCGTCCGATGTGTCACCAGGGGCTTCATGCTGCACGCACCACGCTTGCTCCGGCCGGTGATCGTCCCGCAAGCCGAGCTGTTTGACTGCCTGTTCGCCCAGGCGCGCGCGCAGCTGGTCGAGCAGTGCACTCCAGCCCGCACTTTGCCGCTGCGAATCATCAAAGAAGTCGCCTTGAAGGACGTCGGGCGCCTGAAATTCGTTTACGCAGACGATGACCTCCGTCACCGCTGACTGCCACGCGGTCCGCTCGAGCTTCTCGCGCAGCAGTGCGAACAAGCGCACCGCATCGCGCATGGGAGCGCTCGTGTGCAGCGTGAAGGCGCTGTCGGGCGAATCTCGATGTCGAAGCGTGACCTCGAGGCGCTGAATGGCCACGTCGCGCCCGCGAAGGTAACCCTCGAATTCCTGCATCAGGCGCCGCAGCGGAAACAGCAGCCCCTCCAAGGAGGCAATCGGCTCTGCGAAATCGTAGCGCCGGCGATAGGTGGCCGGGGCGACATGGCGAGCCCGTAAGTCGGGATGTCCTCCGAGGAGACGTTGAAGAAGCCCGGTTGTTTCGGGTCCAAAACGACGCGCGACCGCAGCACTCGGAATCGCGAGCACTTCACCAATGGTGTTGAGCCCCGTTGCGCGCAGCTGCTCGATGACCCGCGCCTCAACTGCTAGGGCATCCAGGGGGAGGGAAGAGGCCAGCGGTATGATTGCCTCGCGCGTCATCGCGGCCGGCACGTGAGGATGACGAGCAAATAGCGCTGCGGCCTCCAGGGTCGGGGCGATGCCGACGGATGCATGGTAGTGGAGCGCTGCGATCCCGCGTTCAATCCGTGAGAGCAGTGTCGGCAAGCCGTCAAAGTAGGTGAGGCTGGCGCCAATCTCGAGCCAAATGAGCCAGCGCGGGACATCCAGGCACACCACACCGCTGAACTGCAATGCCCAGTCGGCCAGCGCCCGTAGCGCGCGACGCTCGGCAGATTTCGATCGGTCGACGAGCCGCAGTTCCGGCTCCTTGAGCAACGCGGTCGTCGCCGGCATCCCGCCCGCGATGCCGGCATCGCGCGCCGCTTCATTGCTGGCGATGACGAGGCGCCGTGCACCCACCCGGTCCGTGATCGCGATCTTTCCGGTATCGCGTGGCTGACGCAGCTCTACCGGGAAATGGTCAAAGCGTACGGCCATCCACAACATGGCGCCGCCTCACGTGAACGCGGGTGGCAGCGGCAGCGTGACGTTGGAGGCGTGCCCGCCGCGGACCTTGACGATCTCGGCTCGAGTCCCGTCCTCGGCCGGGTAGAGCGCCACGCGCAGCGCCGCAGGCGACTGCCGGCGAATCGTGAATGCCGGTCGAAACATGAAGGCAAAGGCGCTCCCGGTTTCTGCCGCGAGCTGAAGACGACGCAGTGAGCGTTCATCCTCGGTGGGACTCCAGATCAGCGCGGCTCCCGCGTGGCCGCCGCGGAGGATCTGTTCCGCGGACCAGCGCGCATCCCCGTCCTCGCGCGCATCGACCCACACGATGGATCGTAGCGGCAACCCGGCGCGCACCAGTGCCGGCGCATAGGGCGTATGCGGCGGCGACACCAAGGCCACGGGCCGCCCTTCGCGGCAGAGGCTCTGCAGCAAGGGCAGCGCCAGGCTCAGCTCGCCCAGTCCCTCGCAATACGGCGCGATTTCGATCAGCGCCCCGATGGGCCAGCCGGCTCCCGGAAGTCGCTTATCGAGCGGCGGGAAGCCGGTCGCCCGCGTTTTGGGACGCGACGTTTCGCGCCCGCGCCAGATGAGGGCGGAGTGTTGTAGCAGACCGGCGAGGGCGTCGGCCGTGGGGAGGGCATCGGGCTGGGGCATGGCCAAAGGGTAGGGCAAACCTAGGGAGCTGTACAGATATCCAGTACCGACCGGCCTGCTGGCCGCCGGCAAGTGGCTGAAAACACGTCGTTTATTTTTTTTGATGCGGCGCAGCGTCACATCCGGAACCGGCACGCGACGCGCGATGAAGGGTCCGTGTGACTAAAATAGGAGGGATGTGCTTCTCTGCTCGAATTCAACAAGACCTCCATTCGCTGGCGCGCCGCTTCGGCGCCTCTGTTGACTGGCCGATGTTCGAGGATCTCTTCCGCGATCGAGTCGAAGACGACAGCATCAAGATCGCGCGGGCTCTGGATGTGAACATCTTGAAGGCCGATAAGGACGAAGCACGTCGGACGCAGGCCTATATCGAACAATACCGGAGCAAGCAGGCTCCTGCGCTAGAGCAATCGTTGTTCAAGCAGCGGAAACGCCTGGTTGATGCCCAGCGCAGTCTCCAGGTGAAGGACACGAAAAAGGCGCACACGGATGAGCGGGTTGCGACCGATAAGATCAAGGCCTTCACTGATAAATTGAAGGCATTGCGAAGCGAGCAAATTCGATCAGATGACACACAGGATGACACGCGGATTTTTCCAAAATGGTATGCGCCCGTTGTCGTGAATGTTGACGAGCGCCTCCTCGTTCGTCCCCTGCGTTATCAATGTCGGTTGGCAGGTAAACCGGCAAATTACGACGAGCGCTACAAGGGCACGTACAACGCCCGTCGTGATAATCTCAATGGCTTTTGGTCAGATGTGTACGGCAGGCATCACGGGATCATCGTCGTCGATAGTTTTTTCGAGAATGTCCCGCAGCATCTCTATCAAAAGCGCGATCTGAAGCCAGGCGAAGATGAGAAAAATATGGTGCTGCATTTCAATCCGCACCCTTCCGCGCCGATGATTGTGGCTTGCCTGTGGTCGCATTGGACGGGTGAAGGACAGCCGGATCTGTATTCTTTTGCCGCCGTGACCGACGAGCCACCACCCGAGATTTTGGCTACCGGCCATACTCGCTGCATTATTTCCATCAAAGAAGAGAACGTGCGCGAATGGCTCTCACCTTCACAGGTCACGAAGGCGCGTTTTGAAGAAATTCTGAGTGACCATGTGCAACCGTACTACGAACACCGTATTGCCGCATGATGCCGTGACGCCGATATATGCATGACGACGAACTTCAGTCGAGAAAGATCGACGGCCACCAGCTTATCTTTCATCGGGGTCAAGGTTGGTGTTGCGATTGCGATGAGTGGGCGGCGCGGCGAGACTGTGGGCATGCGTTAAAGGCGGCCGCCCTGTTAACAGTCGAACGAGCCGTGCGCGCACACGGGGGCTCGACCCGTCGTCATTAAAAAGCACGCCGCGAATTGGGTCGGGTCGAGTGGTGTGGGTCGAACTACGCCCCGATGCGGCGTACCCTTTATTCTGTTGGCGATTCATCTTCGGTGACTGGCGTGGAAACTCTACAACAGGCAGAAATCATCATTTACCGAGAGTTGATTTCTGAGGATGCAGAAATTCGGGCAGAATACTTCCGACTCTTCGACGGGCGCGCAAAGGTATTTGCCGCCGCAATGGCCCAAGCAATGGTTGCGTGGGATACGCTCGATCCGTATACCGCCGACGGAAATCGGCAGTATGTTTGGGCGTTGGTGCATGCTGCGATTACCCTGCACATTCTATCCTTGAAGTTGCTACTCTCCGGTCACATCATCGCGGCCGGTAACATGTTTCGTCAGGTAGTTGAATCGATTGCCCTGGCCCTTCTTTGTTCGAAAAAAGACCTCGATGTACTGCAACGGTTCGTGGACGATCAATACTCAAGCAGTCATGCGGTACGCGACGTTTTGCGTCACTGGCAGAAGCTGGGGCTGATCAAGGGCGCGCAACATCCTTTGCGGGACGCGCTCGATCATTACCACAAATACAGCCACATCACACGTTTGACACTCGCTCAATTGATTCCATCGTCCGGCGCGGGAGCCTACGTCGGCGCCTCATTTGATCCGGGAAGAATCGACGCGTACGCGAAAGAGGTGGAAGGTCGCGTTTCGCTCGCAGATGCATTTGTCAGCTTCATTGCTGGTGTCAAAAAGAACCTTACGGAATAGGGGTCCCTACCCTCTCGGTTTGCGGGGCTCAAGTCGCCAGGAAGATCAGGAAACGTCAAGACCTCTTCCTGCCACATCGCAAGTTGTCCAGCGTCGTTTGAGCGCGAGCTTGGGAAGCGCGTCATCGATCGTGAGCCGAACTCTCATGGATGTAGGTACCGCGGTGGAAGAGACTGGCCATCGTCGTTGAGCGCGGCCGACTCGTCCTTGGTGTTTATGGCAACTCACGTGCCCGCATTGACTGCGATTTTGTAATGATCCTCACCGCCTACGCTGCGACAGAATCCGGCGGGGTCGATTGGTCCAGGAGTTTGAGATAGGGATTATCGAACGGTGTCTCTGCAAACAATGCGCTGCTGTCGATCAGGAGGTAGCCATGCAGGCGACGGCTCTTGCGTGGGCCCGTCACTTCACACGTCCAGATATTGAGCCCGTTATTTTGCTTCTTGTGCAGTCGAAGCTTCTCGAAGTGCTTCTGGACCCATACCCAATCGGCCGCTTTCTCGAGTCGAGCGAGCCGGTTAAGTTCGGGGTGCTCTTGCACGTAGCGCTGAAATACGCCAGGGCTGACGAGAAAGACCGCGCCGGCGACCGTGTGGACGAGGGCTTTGGCATCGTTGATGATCAGGCGCCGCATCTGAATTCCGGTCCGTAACCACGTCATGAATTGCACACCTGGCGGTTCATCGTGCTTGCCCACCGGATCGGAGGCATCACCCGGAGTCGCTGGAAGTGCTGAGCTGCGCCGTTCCATCGGCGCTGCGGTCGCGGTCGGTAGGGACAGCGCCTCGTCGGCTTCGGGCGCCGCAGGGGTTGCACCAACGAGTAGTTCGAGTACGCTGTCTACGGCGTCCGAGGAGCTGGCCCGAGTTGTGAGCGAATCAATGCCCGCCGGTCCCGTCGATGGAGCATCGCAGGATGAGGAGGGAGTTACCGCGTTGGAAGGTGTTTCATCGGTATTCGCCTCCGTAATGTCCTCGACACGAACCGTTCCGTTGAAAGGCGGCGGTCGCTCGTCGGCATCCCAGAGTAGGGCGGGAGCGACCTTGAGAAAGGTGAAGCTGTGTGTCCAACCACTGTCACTCGCAACCGTTGCTCTCCAGATCGCTTTGCCGTCGGGCGTTGCTTGCACGAGGCCATGCTCTTGCAGGACGTTGAAAACCGCGATGTTCTTGTCCGGAACTCCTTCGATACCCTGCGACAGCAGATGTGCTCTCAACTTGTCGCACACTGTTTTGGAAACGAGCCAGAGCGCATCCTGAGTCAGCCAGCCATCGGACGCCTCGCGTTGATTCAGTCGGAGCTCTTGTCTCAGCAAGTAGCGCAAGCCGTCCAACAGCTTGCGTTGCAAGGCGTGCTTGGGTGCCTGCCGCACTTTCCCAGGATCGCCTCCGAGTTCCAACGCGACGGAAGCCTGATCGGCGTGGATTACGAGCTCGCCGAGCGATCCCGCGTGCTCATACTGGCCCGCGAGGACGTACAGCAGCGATGACCACAGATCAGGAAACCCACTGAGCCAGTCGAGGATTTCGCGATCGAGCAGGAAGCTGTACAGCAGACCAGTTGCCGCGTTGTGCAGTCGATATTCCCGGCCCTGAACGTAACGGAACCGATAGGGGCGAGCCAGCGGACCGTGCCAAGGATGCCAGTGGCTCCCATCGGCGTACTCAACATGCAGGTCGACGGCGATCTTTCCGATGTCATGTAAAAGCGCGGCGTACGCGATGCCGGCGGTCCAGGCCTCGGCCTGTGCCACCTGCGTTTCCGGTGAGGCGCCGGCGGGCAACAGATAAGACTGCCGCAGCTTAAGCGCGTAGGCGACGATCTCCAACCCATGGTCCAGCATGCCGCCCGGGGAGGCGTGATGGTGACTCTCCGAGGCTGGGAACTGCTGCACCCACTCAGC
>WNFN01042173.1_pt1 | contig 28332 bp, 23 predicted proteins | sample 5400161 | NCBI WGS metagenome assembly WNFN01 (sample SAMN13153353, study PRJNA577476) | soil metagenome | isolation source: 80 cm saprolite on Douglas fir-dominated hillslope | place: USA:California | collected 2013-09-17 | reverse complement strand
TCTCTGGTGGGAGTTGATGAAATTTGCCGCACAATCCGGCATGAACACTTTTGATTTCGGCCGCAGCAAGAAAGGCACCGGAGCCTACGCTTTCAAGAAAAAGTGGAATCCCAAGATCACGGACCTGGACTACCAGGTCTTTCTGGTCAAGCGTAAGACCGCACCGAACTTTTCTCCTGCCAACCCGAAATTCGAACTAGCCACGACGATCTGGAAAAGAATGCCACTCGGAATTACCCGCATTCTCGGACCGCGCGTTGTGCGCTGGTTCCCCTGAGACGTTCCGACTGCGCCCACGAAGCTAGTCAAAGGGGAGCTGCAAATCGAATCTAAAAATGCCTACAAAGCTACAAGACGACGCTTTTTTTCCTTCGCCCGAGGCCGCCAACGGGGCCCTGCTTCGGGGCGGCGGACGGCTTCGGATAATGCACGTCGTGAATTATTTGAGGCGTGGCGGCATGGAATTCGGAATCCTAAAGCTCATGACGGGATTGGGAGCCGAGTACTTCGAGCACCGTCTCTGCACGACCCGGACCTTCGATTCCGACTTTGTCCAGGCGTATGCACTCAACAACCTGCTTTCGGTCGCGGGCACTTCTCGGGAAGGGCTGCAATTTCCTTTTTTTCGCCTGCTGCGCATTTTTCAGCAGTTTCGACCGCACGTTGTCCACACACGAAATTGGGGGGCGATCGAAGCTATTCCGGCGGCACGGGTCGCCGGCGTGCCTGTGATCATCCATAGCGAGCATGGCTATGAGGTGGAGAACCTGGCGGGGCTCCCACGTCGCCAGCGAGTCTTTCGGCGCACTGCCTATGGCATGGCCGACTTCGTCTTCGCGGTCACGCGCGAGCTTCGGGACTACCACGCACAACAAGCTTTTGTAAGCCCCGAGAAGATGGGCGTGATTTACAATGGCGTCGATACGCAGCATTTTTCATCGAATTCAGAATCCCGTAACCGTGTCCGAAAGGAACTGGGAATTTCGGATAATTGCTTTGTAATCGGGAGCGTCGGGCGAATGGTCCCCATTAAGGATTATCCGCGATTCTTGCGCGCGACGGAACAGCTTCTCAGCCGCGGCATCAACCTGCACGTGCTGCTCGTGGGGAAAGGTCCCGATCAGGAGTCTATCCAGCGACAGGTACAAAATTCTCCCCTTCTCGCGCGCAATGTCACGCTGACCGGCGTTTCAGACCAGGTGGCGGAAATCTTAAATGCGATGGATGTGTTCGTCCTCCCTTCCTTGGGAGAAGGAATGTCAAATACGCTGCTGGAAGCCATGGCGTGCGGGTTGCCCGTTGTGGCGTCTCGAGCCGGCGGAAATCCTGAGGTTGTCGAGGATCAGAAGTCGGGATGGCTTTTCACGCCCGGAGACACCGATAACCTGGCTAACCAATTGGAGCACCTGGCCGCCAACGCGGAAACACGGAGACAACTTGGACTCAGTGCCCGCCAACGGGTTGTTCAACTCTTCAGTCTCGAAGGAATGATGCACCGTTACCGCAGCCTTTACTTAGGTTTAGCGCGGCGGCGCAGAGTGACGGAATGGCAACCAGTCACGCCGGCATGCGCGTGAAATGTGAACGGCTCCCGTAAGATGGATGCAGACGACATGCAGATGACTTCCAACAAACTGAGAGTAGGAATCCTCACTGGGAGCGATTCCGAGTCTACTTGCCTTTCGATATCCGCGCTCATTGGCCTGCCTGGAATCGAAGTGCGCGGCATTCTGCTGGATACGGAACTTCCCACGTTTCGGCGTCGGCTTCGCAACCTCAAGCACAATGTCAAGCGCGAGGGCATCTCTTATCTTTGGTTTCGTCTCGGGGAAATGATCTACGACAAGGTTGAGAGCTGGGCCGCGAAGTTGACGCCGCGCCAGGAAGTGAAGCAACTCCTGGCGGAATCGTTTCCAGATCGTGCCTTTTCTCTGGCTGACTTCACCAGAATTCATAACATTCCCTTGATGGAAGTCGGCAATATCAACAGCCCGAAAGTAGCGGAGACGCTCCGGCAATTGGGGGTGGACTTGGGTGTTGTCCTCGGTACACGGATTCTGAAGCGCTCGACATTTTCGGTGCCGCGACTGGGATCCGTGAACCTGCATAAAGGGAAAGTTCCTGAGTATCGTGGGCAACCCGCTGGTTTTTGGGAAATATTCGACGGTCAGGCCGAAGCCGGAATTACCGTCCACTTTGTGGATGAAGGATTGGACACGGGCGATGTCGTTGGCGAAGCAGTCGTCAGAATCCACCGGAAAGACACGCCCGAGACATTACGGCGCAAGCTTGATGCGTGCGGAGCAGAACTGCTCGCCAAGAGCGTTAAGCAAATCGCCGAGGGTTGCGCGGCGCGCCAGCCGCAAGCTAAGTCAGCACACAAGGCAAGAACTTCGCCCACGCGGCGCGAGCGCCTCCAAGTGGCACGGAAACAAGGGTTCTCTACGGGACAACATTCCCCTGTCCGGCACATCCTCAAAACGTTATATTATCTCTTCTTATATCACTTTGGAATATATCGGTCAGTAAGTGCCGTCCATCGGCGCTTCTCTCCCCAGGCCTGCATACTCCTGTACCACCGCGTGAACAATTTCAGTCGCGATCCGCTCACAACGAATGTCAGGCGATTTGCGGAACATCTCGCCATGATTCGTTCGCTCTATCCAGTCGTGTCCACATCGCAACTGCTCGAACAACTTCGAAATAGCCAGGAACTTCCCGCCGGCGCTGTGGCAATCCATTTCGATGATTGCTATCGGGATGTGTACATCAACGCTGCGCCCATCCTGTCACGGCAGGAGATGCCGGCGTGCGTGTTCGTTTCCTCCGGATACGTAGATACCGATCGCGTGTTCCAGCACGATCTGGAGAAATGCCCGTTCCAGTTGGAGAATCTTCGAATGGAAGAAGTCGTCGGTTTGGTTCGGAAGGGAATGGAAGTTGGCGCCCATACAGTGAATCACGTGGATCTCGGCCAGGTTTCCCTTGATCGCGCGATGACCGAGTTGACCCAGAGCAAGCACGATCTGGAAGCGATTTTGGAGCGCCCCGTCAACTTGGCTTCCTTTCCTTACGGGCGAAAGAAAAACATCCGTCCGGAAGTGGTGGAGGTAGCCAGACAGGCCGGCTATTCCGCAATGTTTTCTGCCCACGGCGGCTTTGTCGAAAAGAGTGCTGATCTTTTTGACTTGCCTCGAGTCGCTGTGAGCGGAGAACACCGTCCACTCGATTTGTTGATGGAAATTGAGGGGCTCTCTCTCGCGGCGTGGAAGAATCGATGGATAACTTCGGAATGATCAATGAAGCCATGAAGCCGGATATGTTCTGGTGGGTTTCCCATTCCGCCCGCGGCCTTAGATTCATACTTTTTCCCGACGGGAGACGGTAGCCGATCATGTGCGGCATTTGCGGCATCTTCAATTTCGACCGCCTCGAGAAATTTCCCGAGGAAATTGTCCACCGCATGAACGAAACCATCGTTCATCGCGGTCCGGATGACGAGGGCGTCTACTGCGGCGAAGGCATCGGCTTTGGGTTCCGCAGACTCAGCATCATCGACTTGTCCGGCGGCCATCAGCCGATCTCCAATGAGGACGGGCGGCTCTGGGTCATGCTGAACGGCGAAATCTACAACTATCCCGAACTGCGGCAGGAACTGGAAAGCCGCGGCCATCACTTTGCCACCCGTTCGGATACGGAGACAATCGTTCACCTGTATGAGGAATACGGTGAAGACTGCTTTCGCAGGCTGCGCGGAATGTTTGCTATCGCCTTGTGGGACTCGCAAGAGAGAAAGCTCTTGCTCGCTCGGGACCGCGTCGGTAAGAAACCGCTGTTCTATGCGGCGGACTCCAAACAGATCATCTTCGGCTCCGAGTTGAAGGTATTGCTCGCCGCCGGCGGCATGCCCCGCGAGATCGATCACCAAGCGCTCTGTGACTACTTTTCGTGCGGCTATATTCCCGCCCCGAAGACCATCTACCGCGCCGCCCGCAAAGTTCAGCCTGGCCACTATCTGGCAGTGTCAAAGGGCCACATCCGCGAAGTCTGTTATTGGGATCTCTCCTTTGCCAATGTGGAGAACCGCAGCGAAGAGGAATGGTGTGAGTTGCTGAGCCACGAATTGTGCGAAGCGACCCGCGTGCGCTTGATGAGCGACGTTCCCCTCGGCGCTTTCTTGAGCGGCGGGATTGATTCTTCCGCCGTTGTCGGCACCATGAGCCGCCTGATGAAGCGGCCTGTCACCACTTGCTCGATCGGGTTCGAAGAAAAAGAATTCAATGAGGCCGAGTATGCGCGGGAAGTCGCAAAGCTTTTCCATTCCGAGCATCACGAAGAGACGATCCGGCCCAGCGCACTAGAAATCATGGACAAGTTGGTCTGGCATTACGACGAACCTTTTGCAGATTCCTCCGCCGTTCCAACGTATTACGTCTCCAAGGTAGCGCGGCGCCATGTTACGGTCGCTCTGGGCGGCGACGGGGGCGACGAAAATCTCGCCGGCTATCGCCGCTACATGCTGGACTACTACGAAAACCGGCTACGCAGCCATGTTCCGAAGTTCCTGAGGTCTCGCGTGTTCGGTCCGCTCGGCCGCTGGTATCCCGCGCTGGCCTGGGCGCCGCGCTTCGTCCGCGGCAGGGCCACGTTCCAGAGCCTCTCGCGCACGCCGCTAGAAGGTTATTTTAATTCGATTTCCTATTTTCGGCCTGATGAAAAGCTGCGGCTTTTTACTCCCGAATTTCAGAAGACTCTCGGCGAGTACGACACTCTCGATGTCTTCCGTGATCACTACAACCGTGCCGACACCGATGATCTGCTTTCGAAAATCCAGTATGTGGACATCAAAACGTACCTGCCGGACGACATCCTCGCGAAAGTGGATCGCGCCAGCATGGCCGTATCCCTCGAAGTTCGCGCTCCGCTCCTCGACCATCAATTGATGGAAAAAGTCGCGCGCATTCCTTCTTCCCTGAAACTAAAAGGCCGCGCCGGAAAATACATTTTCAAAAAGGCCATGTCCTCGATGCTGCCGGACGACATTCTTTACCGGCGCAAGCAGGGCTTCGCCATTCCGTTGGGACAGTGGTTCCGCCACGAACTCAAGGAAATGACCGAGAAAGCCCTTTTTGATTCCAACGACGGAATTCTCGATCCGGCTTTTCTTCGAAAGATTTGGAAGCAGCATCAGAGCGGACACTATGACCGGTCGGCACACCTTTGGTCGGTTTTGATGTTCCGCAAATGGAAAGAAACGTTTGCGGCCTAGAGAGACCAGATGAGCGGCATTTGTGGAATCTGCGAACCGGGCCGGACACTCAATCCGGCGGGCATCCAAGCCATGCTCGCCGCCTTCGTGTTGCCCGGAGAATCCGCCCTGCAAGCGCAGGGTAACGATTCCGCTTCTCTCGCGGTGGCGCGACGCTGGGAATTCCAGCAAGTCGCGAGCATTCCCGGAATCCGCATTGCCGCGGATGCGGAACTTCTGAATCGTCCGGAACTCACCAGGCTTCTCAAACGCGCAGACTTCGATTCCGCCAGCCTCACGCCTGCAGAATTGCTTGCGCGCCTCTATCGCGAGCTGGGCGTCTCCTTCGTCGAACGATTGGATGGCGTCTTTTCTTTCGCTCTTTGGGACGAGGAGAACCGCCGATTGGTCCTTGCCATCGATCGCCTCGGCGTCAATAGTCTGTATTGGCGTAAAGAAGGCGACCGCATCCTCTTTGCTTCCCGCGTGGGGGCGATCCGCAACACTCAGGAAGCGCCTGCGTCAATCAATCCGGCCGCGCTCGTGCAGTACATGCTGTTCAGCGCCGTCCCTGCCCCGATGGTGATTTATCAGGGAATCGAAAAACTTCGCCCCGGAACTTTCCTCATATACGAAGCCGGTCAGGTTCGCCAGACGCGCTACTGGGATCTCCAATATCGTGAGAGCGAGAATCACAACGTTACTCACTGGGCGAGCGAGGTCCGCGAGGGAATGCGCTCCGCAGTCCAGAATCACCTAACCGATCTCACTCCGGAAAAGACGGGCGCGTACCTGAGCGGCGGCACCGACAGCAGCAGCGTCGTCGCCTTCATGAACGAGCGCCACTCCCCCGTCAACACCTACTCGATCTTTTTTGCCGAATCCGTCTACAGCGAAATAGGTTTTGCGCGCACCACCGCAGAGCATTTCCGCGCCAAGCATCACGAACTGAGCCTCACTTCGCGCGACACTTACGACGCAATCCCGAAAATCATGGAGTATTATGACGAACCCTTCGCGAATTCATCCGCGATTGGTGCCTACCACTGTGCCCGCATGGCGCGCGAAACCGGCGTGACCACTCTGCTAGCAGGTGACGGGGGGGACGAACTCTTCGCCGGCAACGAACGTTACGCGACCGACAAACGCTTCTCGCTCTATCGGCACGTTCCAGCTTTTCTCCGCAAAGGTCTAATCGAACCAGTAGCCTCATTGCTTCCGCAAAATGAGAGCCGTTTCAGCCTTCCCAGGCGCTACGTCAAGCGCGCTAACATTCCTCTTCCGCGCCGCATTTATTCTTATCACCTGTTACTCAGCACCCCGCCGGAAGAAATGTTCGAGCCTGCTTTACTGGAAAGCGCTCCACCGCAAACCTGGCTGAACATAGCCGACGAACACTTTCATACTGCCGTAGCGTCCGATGACCTGAACCGCCTCCTCTATCTCGACGTCAAGATGACACTGGCCGACAATGATCTTCGCAAAGTGCTCGGCACTGCTGAAATGGCCGGTGTTCGTGCACGCTTCCCGCTGCTCGATTACAAGCTGGCTGAGCTCTCGGGGCGCGTCCCGGCCGCTCTGAAGATGCGTGGCTTTGAAAAACGCTTTATTTTTAAGGAAGCCATGAAGGACATCCTCCCGCACAACGTCCTTTACAAGAAAAAACACGGATTCGGCGTGCCTGTGGCGTTGTGGTTTTTGCAGGACCCGCGCCTCGAATCCCTCGTCTCAGACATCTTGACGGATTCACGCACCCGGCAGCGCGGCTATTTCCGTCCGGCATTTCTGGATCATCTGCTGAAACTGCATCGCGGCAAGGATGCGCATTTCTACGGCGAGATTCTTTGGTATCTGGTGGCACTGGAGCTTTGGCATCGCCAGCACCTCGAACGCTCTGTGGAGACTGTTTGTGCGGATTGATCGCATTTCGACAAGCAGCCCCCCGCCCGACAGCCAGACGTGGGTGGATGCCTCCATTCCGCGCAAGCCGCTTCTCGATTGGCGCGAACTAGTCATCAACGGCTTACATTACAGCGGAACATTGCACCTTGCCCGCAGGCTTTCGAAGTCCCACGAAATTCCTCCGGGTGGTGGGTGGCTTTGGCCACGATTCCGCCGAGTGCAAAATCCAAAGTTTGTGATTCTGTGTTACCACGGAATCGGTGAGTCTGGAAACCCGCTCATCGCTGCGCCTACTCGCGAAGGCTTCGAAGCGCAAATGCGTTTTCTTCGCCAAAATTATCGCATTGTCTCTTTGGAGGATGTCAGCCACCATTTACTTGACTGCTGAATCTGTCGAGACCGGCCAGGTGGCCTGGTACGACCGCGTTTTCCTGGCCATCTCTGTGGCTCCGGCTGGAGAATTTCAACTCGATCTCGAAAGTCCTTGGGTATTTCACTTGAACTCCTCCGAGGATCGTTTGCGGACCGCCCTCCAAATCGTCGACCGCTTGCGCGCTCTTCCCAATTCCACCCGTCGCGAGTATTGTGCTTTGCTGGAACGGAAAATCGGACTTGCTCATCATGCGGTGTCTGACCTCATTCTTACATGGGATCAGATTCACACCATGCAACATGCAGGGATTGCTTTTGGCTCTCACACACTGACTCATCCGGTTGTCAGCCAGTTGGCCCCGGCGGAACTGGAACGTGAACTAGCTGATTCCAAGCTGTTGTTGGAAGAGAGACTCGGAGTTCGCGTGACAGATTTTGCTTTTCCTTTCGGCAAGGCCTCTGACTGCGGCTCGGCGGCTCTTAACATGCTTTCTCGCTGCGGCTATCGCTCAGCTGTAACGACTGTTCAGGGCGTCAATACTCCGCATGTGAATCGCTTCGAACTGCGCCGTTTGCAAGTGGGATGCGATGTCTCGCTGGCGCGGCTTGCTTTTGACCTCAACCAGGCGTTCCTTCGTGTGGAAGACCTGCCGGCACTAAATCCCTCGCCGGTTGATTCAGTCGTGGAACAACTGGAACGGAGTCCGCGGAGTGTCGGGTGCTCCGCTGGAGAGCCCGATGCGTGACATCATTCTATTCGTCATCATCGCGATTTCAGTACCGATCAGTTTTTTTAGGCCTTACTATGGGATCTTAATCTGGACCTGGATAACCTTTTTCAATCCTCATCGTTTCACGTGGGGGTTCATGTATAGTTTCCCGGTAGCCGCGGTGATTGCCGTCCCCACTCTAATCGGTCTCTTATTCACCTCGAATATCAATCGTAGCTTTCTGAAGAGGGAAACCATTCTCCTGGCTGGTCTCTGGCTGTGGTTTGGCGTCACGTTTTTGCATGCATTGCAAGTTCCGTTCTTTCAGGCGCACATCGATGACTCAAGGCTGGAACTGATTCGCGTCAGCAAAGTGCTGTTGATTACATTTGTCATGATTTTGCTGGTGACGTCTTACAGCAGGTTTAAATCTCTCGTGATCGTCACCGCCTTGAGCTTTGGAGCCTTGGCTCTTAAAGGTACGATCTTCGGGTTGCGCACCTCCGGTGAGTCTCGCGTGTGGGGGCCGCCCGATTCCTTCATCGCCGACAACAACGCGTTTGCTTTGGCTGTAAATATGTCCCTCCCGATGCTTTTTTTCCTTGCGCGCGATGAGAAAAAGCGTCTTTACCGATGGCTGTACTATCTGGCTTTTGCATGCGGCGTGTTTTCCGTGCTTCTGACTTATTCGCGTGGTGGTCAGCTTGGACTCGTGGTCGTGCTCCTCGCGATCACCTTTAAGTCGCACTACAAGGTCATCGCTCTATTTCTCGGCGCTTTGGCATTTATCGCGGTAATTACCTTCGCTCCTCCTCAATGGATGGCTCGCATGGGAGGGCTGGCCCGTGGAGAAGTGGACACGTCGGGACGGGAAAGGCTGGTGTCTTGGGGAACGTCCTGGAATTTCGCCATGGATTATCCGATCACCGGCGGTTCCTTCAATGCTCTCCCCAACGTGGAGTTGTTCCAACGGTACGAGCCTGAGCGGCTGCCGGGCGGCTTTCTTTCTTCCGGTCCCCACAGTATTTATTTCCAAACTCTGGAAGAGCAGGGATTCGTGGGGCTCGGCCTATACTTGATCCTCGTGGGGAGTTGTTGGGTTAGTCTGAACAGTTTGCGGCGCAACTCTCAAAGGTCGGCTTCTTCACAATGGATCGTTCCTTATACTCACATGATCGAAGTCTCTCTTTTCGGTTTCCTCGCGAGTGGGTCTTTTTTGGGGCTCGCGAATTTTGATCTCTTCTACCAACTCGTGGCTATGGTGATCATCCTCAAAGCCCTCTTTCAGGATGAAATGCAGCCCGCCCCCCTGGTTCAGCGGGATCAAACGGAGTCTGCCGAGGTCATGGAGGACACTCTCATGATTCAAGGTGCTACGGAATAGAGCGGAAGGCGGAGTGGATTTGGAGAAGTCTCAAACTTGGAGTCAAACATGGCGAAGCGGCTAAAATGTTTACCGGAGCATTTTATCCGGTGCTGTGTACGGACCTTGCTTGTCCTGCTTTTGTTTAGTGTGGCGGCCGGTTCGGCTCGTGCGCAAGGTTGGTCTTGGAGCTTGGAGGGAGTTGACAATGGGGCAAGATTCACGTCACTTGCCGTAGATAACCGCGGAAATGTGCATCTCAGCTACACGGATAATTCCGCCCATGTTATCAAGTATGCATTCCGTTCGGTAGAGTCGTCGCGCTGGTATAACCTGGTGATTGAGAAGAACGTTGGGAGTGCGACGACGCATCTCGCTCTCGATTCCGGCGGAAATCCTCACATTTGCTATCCGGACTGGTTGGATATTAAGTATGCCTTCTGGAACGGAAAGCGTTGGATAAATCAGGAAATCTCCCCTGGGGGAACCAAAGAATACACCTGTTCCCTTGCAATTTCATCCGAGGGCACGCCTTACGTCTCCTGGTATCAGACGCACGACGACAATCGCGGTAACTACTTTCACCTCCGAACGGCTGTGCTACAGGACGGAGCTTGGCTCGCACGGACGCTTGATTTTGACGGAGAAGCCGGGAAGTGGAACTCGACAGTCGTGGACGTTCAAGGAAGGCCGTTCGTCAGCTATAGTATTTTCCCTACAGGCGAACTCAAAGTTGCTCAGTTTAACGGCAAAGAATGGCAAGTGAGTTTCATCGATTCCTTAGGGCGAGATATTTCGAATGGATCCCGAGGCATGGGCAATTGCCTCCGTATAGATGCGCAGGGGACGCTTCACATCAGCTACTTCAGCGTTAAGGAGCTTCGTTATGCTGTGCAACTGGGTGACCGGTGGTTGGTCCAGAAGGTGGACGACATCGCCCCGTCCGGAAGCTGGGCTGGATATTTGAGCAGTCTTGATTTCGACCGCGCGGGTCATCCGCATATTAGTTATGACGACGGCAGCGCATTAAAACATGCTTATTGGGATGGAAAAAAATGGCATATTCAAATCATCGCCCCCGGCGGAAGTGACCCGTATCGTTACAGCTCCCTCGCAGTGGGGCCGGATGACACAATCTACATCAGTTACCGCGATCCACAAGACGGCTCGTTGAAAGTCGCGGTAGGCCGGCCGGCAGATAGATCTTCTGCGGCGGCGCCGGTAGTGTCCTCAAGCAAGAATTGAGCCTGGACGCGCGCACGGAACCTCGAATCTGGTGAAAGATGCAATTTCAGTTTGAACTCTTGTTCTGGCTTTGCGCCTTGCTGCTGGCATACGTCTATATTGGCTATCCCGTCTTCGTCGGAATTCTTGCGAAGTTTTTTCCGCACCCGGTGAAGTCTTTGGATAAAGTTGAGCCGTCGGTCTCACTGATCATCTCCGCCTATAACGAAGCAGCGGTGATCGCTGCCAAAATCGAGAATTCACTCGCGCTGGCATTCCCAGCGGAGCGGTTGGAGATCATTGTCGTTTCCGATTGTTGCGATGATGGAACCGATGAGATCGTCCGGGGCTATGCAGGACTGGGCGTGCGGCTGATCCGTCAGAATCAAAGATTGGGAAAGAGCGCGGCGTTGAACTATGCCGTACCACAGGCCCGTGGGAACATACTGGTTTTCTCCGATGCCAACGCGCTATACCTGCCTGATGCCGTTTGTCATCTCGTCCGACACTTTGCAAATCCCAGGGTTGGCTACGTCGTCGGAAATGCCCGTTACTACGAAAAGGGAACGGAATCGCACTCCGCTCAATCGGAGGGACTTTACTGGAAACTCGAGACCTATCTGAAGAAAAAGGAGTCCATATTTGACTCCGTGGTTGGCGGCGATGGCGCCATTTATGCTATCCGCCGCGAACTCTACGCGCCGCTACTGCCCACGGACATCAATGATTTCTTGAATCCGCTGCAAATCATTTCACGCGGTTACTCCGGCGTGTTTGAGCCCGAGGCAGTTTGCTATGAAGAAGCCGCGGAGAGTTTCAGCCAGGAATACCGGCGGAAAGTCCGCATCATCAGCAGGAGCTTGAATGCGTTGGGCCGGGTACCGGAAGTGTTGAATCCTCTGCGCAACACGCGCCATTGGTTCCTTTTGGTTTCACATAAAGTGCTTCGCTGGTTTGCGCCGTTCTTCATGGTTTTCTGTTTTGCAGCCAGCCTTGCCCTTTGGAAGGTTCCGTTTTACAAATTCGCCGCCATTCTGCAGGCCGCTTTTTACGCGCTCGCGCTCATCGGATGGAAATGGCGCCCGGAAAATAAACTCGGCAAGATTATTTCGCTGGCATTCTATTTCTGTCTGGTCAATCTTGCGTCTCTGGTTGGCTGCGTAAAATGTTTCCGCGGCGATCTATCGGGGAAGTGGGTGCCGCCGCGGCAAAAATTGTAGATTCAAACGTAACTATAAGTCGTGCGCTGCGCCTCGCAGGCGTGTTCGATGAAGCCAATTGGCGGTTGCCAGGATTTGCGGGAGACTTCGTGGAATCGGGAATGAAGACTGAAACGCTGCGTGAAAGCCCTCCAGCCAGAACAGCACGGCCGCTCCGTGTCCTCCACGTGCTCGATCACTCTTGGCCAGTCCATACCGGCTATAGCATCCGCAGTCTTCATCTTATCGCCGCGCAGCGCCGGCTAGGACTCCGTCCGCAGGCTCTCACCGGCCCACTCCAGATCGTAGATGATCCTCAACCGGTGGAGATCGTGGTCGAGAATATCACCTACCGCCGGACGCCGTACCACGGGAAATTCTCGGAGTGGGCCATTTCCCGCCGGCGGCCCATCTTGCGCGAAGCTGCCATTGTGCGGCTCATACGCAACAGGATTCTAGAGCTTACGGAGAATGAAACTTTTGACCTGATTCACGCGCACTCACCGGCGCTGTGCGGCCTCGGCGCACTGCAAGCCGCACGTTCGAAACGGATTCCCTTCGTTTATGAGCTGCGCGCTTTTTGGGAAGACGCCGCCGTCGATCAAAACAAAATTAGCACACGCTCACTTCGCTATCGCTTGAGCCAAAGGCTCGAAGATTACGTCGTGCATCGCGCCGACGCTGTCGTGGGAATTTCGCAATCGATTCTCGACGAACTCAAAAAAAGAAAAACAGATCCCGCAAGACTCTTTCATGTCCCGAACGGAGTCGACGTCGAAAAATTCTCTCTCGTCTCCCGCGACGAAGCCCTCGCTTCGAAACTCGGTCTCGGCGGCGAACCCGTTCTGGGTTTCATCGGTTCACTCTATCGCTGGGAAGGGGTTGCGTGGCTCGTTGGCGCTGTGGCAGAACTTCGCCGCCGTGGAACTGCTTGCAAATTGCTGATCGTGGGCGACGGCGAAGAAATGCCCGTCGTTCGCGAAGCGGTTCGCGAATTGCGCGCAGAAGATTTCATCCAAATTTTAGGTAGAGTGCCGCACGACGACATCGAACGCTACTATTCTGTCGTCGATGTGCTGGTTTACCCTCGGCACAGCATTCGGCTTACGGAACTCGTTACGCCGCTAAAACCGCTGGAAGCGATGGCGCTCGGCAAAGCCATCCTCGGAAGCGATGTGGGCGGGATTCGTGAATTGGTGCAGCCGGAAAAGACCGGCGTCCTGTTTCGTGCTGATAATGTTGAGGATTTCTGCGAACAGGCCAAAAGGCTCCTGTCACAAACTGGTTTGCAGCGCAAACTAGGTGAGGAAGCCCGGGGATTCATCTTGCGCGAGAAAGACTGGAAAGTCCTCGCGCAGCGCTACATTGACGTCTACGATTTCGCGCTTCGCCACCGTTGATGCTCAAATTTCTCCTTGCTTGGCTGGTTCGCGCCGATCCCGCCGTGCCTGCCGATGCCATCTTTGTTCTCGCCGGACTTAAGGCGCGCAAAGTTTTCGCTATCCAGCTTCTCGAAAAGGAATTTGCACCGCGCGTTTTGTTCAGCGTCGGCCGGTTTGAGGTTCGCCGCTTTCCGGAATTGGGCCTGCCGCCGACCATAGACCTGCTCCAAATGGCGCAGAGTACCCCGCCGCCGCAGCGTCACTTTTTTGTTTTGTTCGAGAACCAACAATTCACTGTGGAGCGCATCCACGTGAGAACTCTAGGCACGCTCAGCGAGATCGACGCGCTTGCGGATTGGCTCCTCGCGCATCCGGGGATTTCGTCACTGCTCGTCGTCAGCAGCGGCCCGCATTTGCGGCGCTTGCGAATGTGCTGCCGGAGACTGCTACGGCGAAACGTCAGATGTTCGTTCGTGGCCACCCCAGAGGATAGCGGTGACAACGACTCGAACGGCAAGGCCATTCTGGTCGAATGCTTCAAAATCGCTTGCTACTCGGTGCTTCTTCCGTTCTGGGAAATAGTCCGCCCGCGGCGCTTACGAATTCGGTTTTCCATTGACGGCAGCTGACCTTCGCTCTCGCTACGATTCGCCAGGAATTGTCGATTGAAGAAAAGCTTCGACTTCCGCGGCCACCGCATCCCAGCTCCGCGAGCGAGAGTGCCGCGCAATCTCGGCTCGATTCCAAGGTTTCGTGAGCGCACGCTCCAGTCCAACCACAATCGATTGAACATTGCGCTCGACTAACATGCCAAGGTCGGGAGAGCTGATGATTTCTGGAATTCCTCCCGCGCGGGTAGCCAAAACCGGCGTGCCGCAGGCGAGCGCCTCCGAAACTACATTGGGCCAGCCTTCGCGCGAACTCATCAAGCAACTTAAGTCTGCCACGCTGAACCATAGACTCAATTCTTCATTCGGCCTGGTGCCGAACAAAAAAATGCGGTCTTGCATCTTCTTCTCGCGTACCAACTGTTCCAGCGTGGAGCGGTATGCCCCCTCGCCGAGAATGTATAAGCGGAGTTGCGGGAAAGATCGAGCGAGTTCGGCGATAGCGGCGATGAGCAGGTGATGCCCTTTTGATTCGATCAGCGACCCGACAGAAACGGCGATGGATCCTTCTTCCGGAAGTCCCAATTGTTTGCGCGCTGATTTTGCATCGCGCGGCTGAAAGCGTTCGGCGTCTACACCGTTGGAAATGACTCGAATCTTTGATTCGGGAATACCGAGAGCAATTATTTTATTTTTCAAGTCATCGGAGACAGCGATGGCGCCGTCGCCGTGCAAAAGCGTCCAGCGCAGCATCGGGCGAATGGCCCGAAACGATGAATAGAGATTGATGTCCGAGCCGCGCGCGGAGACCACCGCCGGCAGGCCCAACTTTCTGCCGAGACGGACCGCGGCAAACCCATCCGGATAAACGAAGTGGGCATCGATGCAATCGAATTGTTCCTTCCGCTGCAAGTGCTGCGCGAGAGGCAACGATGCCCAGTACATCAGCATTCCGTGCACGGGCATGCTGATTCCCGGAAGCAGAGGATAGCGAGGGTGATGGATGAGCACGCCTTCGATTACTTCTTCGCGTGGGATTTGGCTGAATTTTCGCCAGCGTTCGCCGGGCATCCAGGCCGGAAAGTAGGGAACCGGTGCGATGACTTCGACGGAATTGCCGGGGCGGAGCGCGAGGTGCTTCACGCGCTGATGAATGAAAATTCCCTGGAGGGGATTGACCTTGTTGGGATAAAGAGCTGTAAACGTCAGAACTCGCAAGCGCAATCCATCGAATCGTTTTCGTCCCGTACTGGCGAGACTAGCACATTGGAGCCGGCCTGGTGGGAGCCTTCGCGGATATGTTTCCCGACAAGCGGCACCTATCTCAACTAATAAAACTTTGCGTGTACACTTAAAGAAGCGGCCGCGCTTCAACTCTCTGAGAAGGCGAATGAAAAACGCTCTTACGGTTGACCTTGAGGATTATTTCCACGTCAGCGCCTACTCGGGCAAGGTCCGCCGGGAAGAGTGGGACTCCTACCCCAGCCGTGTCGCGGAAAACACCGACCGGCTCCTGGACTTGCTCGCTGAAAATAACTGCCTGGCGACTTTTTTCGTGCTCGGCTGGGTGGCGGAGAAAAAACCGCAAATTGTTGGGCGGGTCGCCGCCGCCGGGCACGAAATTGCGTGCCACAGCCTGCTGCACCGCAAAATCTTCGACTTGACCCCACAGGAATTCCGAGAAGACACGCATCGCGCGAAGGCTGTGATTGAGGACGCGACCGGGAAGAAGGTTGTCGGATACCGGGCACCTAGCTTTTCGGTCACAAGAGAATCGTCCTGGGCTCTGGACATTCTTGCCGAACAAGGTTTTCAATACGATTCCAGCGTGTTCCCGGTGCGGCACCCCTCTTATGGGATTCCCGATGCACCCCGGACTCCGTATTGGATCAATACGCCCAGCGGACGGATACTGGAGTTCCCCATGCCTACCTTGGCGATTGGATCGATGAGGTCCCCTATCGGGGGTGGTGCTTATCTGCGGTTTTTGCCTTACAGCTACACCCGCTGGGCTATCCGTCACCTGAACCAGCACGAGGAATTTCCCGTGTGCGTTTACATTCATCCTTGGGAGCTGGACCCGGAACAGCCAAGGATGGGTGGAAGCCTCTCGGCGCGGGTGCGGCACTATTTTGGTTTGCGAGGGACGGAGGCCAAACTCAAAAAGCTGGTCAGCGACATGGAATTCTGCCCTTTGGGCACCTTGATTTCAGAGATGGGGCCTGGCGTGGCACAACACTCGGTGCAGGGTGCCAGCCCCCCCAGTGTTTTTCATAAGTGTTGATTTTAAAAGGAGATAAAGTCTTTTAGAATCAATACTTCTGTAAGTGTTGATTCTAAAGATAGTTAGGGGCGTGATTTCGCTTCCATTCTTGGAAGTGTTGATTTTAAATGATTTACGGTTGGATCAAAAACGGAAAAGACGCAATTTGGCCTATCTTGGAGCATACACTAAAGGCGAGGGCAAATCAAGCTGGCCTTTTTTTGCACTTGCTATCGTGACGGGGCATACTCGATGTAAGGATCTGTATTTACAGCAGTTGAGGCCGCCACTTAAGGAAACCCTCTGGTGGCGGGGGCGGTCAAGTGAAAATGGGTACCGCTTACGGGAAAAGCGCAGACGTAACGCTCTTGAGAGCTTCTACCTCCGCGAACCATTTTCCATAAGCCATTATGTTTCAATACGTTAGAATGTACAAGACGGGCAAGTACTGGCATGCGGCATGCATACTTCTTCTAGAAGTACGGGTTCAGTCTGTCCAAAACTGAAGGCAGCTATCGGATCCCTAAGGAACAGGTGGAATGCGGATACTGATTACAGGGCATAAAGGCTATATCGGGACGGTGATGGCACCGTTGCTGGCAGATGCGGGGCATGAAGTCGTCGGACTGGACAGCGACCTGTTCGAGCATTGTACGTTTGGGGAGGCGCCCCGCGAGTTTCCCTCGATTCGCAAGGATTTGCGGGATGTGGAAGCTGCCGACTTGAAGGGTTTTGAGGCGGTCATTCACTTGGCCGGGCTTTCCAATGATCCGCTAGGCAATCTGAACCCAAGTCTGACCTACGACATCAATCACCATGCCTCAGTGCAACTGGCAAGGCTGGCCAAGGAAGTTGGCGTTGCGCGCTATCTGTTTTCGTCTTCCTGCAGCACTTATGGGGCGGCGGGCGACAAGATTCTAGACGAAACGGCGGAATTCAACCCGGTTACTCCATACGGACGCTCGAAAGTTCTGGTGGAGCAGGAAGTGGCGCAACTGGCCAGCCCGGAATTCAGCCCGGTGTTTCTGCGCAATGCGACCGCCTATGGAGTTTCGCCGCGGCTACGATTTGATCTGGTGCTGAACAACCTGACGGCTTGGGCGCTGACGACGGGCCGCGTGTTCATCAAGAGCGACGGCACACCATGGCGGCCGATTGTGCACATCGAAGACATTTCGCGCGCGTTTCTGGCAGCTCTCGAAGCGCCGCGCGAGCTGATTCACAATCAAGCCTTCAACGTGGGCCGCAGCGAGGAGAACTACCGGATTCGCGACCTGGCGGAAATTGTGAAGGAAACAGTCCCCGGCTGCGAGATTGAGTTTGCGGCAGACGCTGGTCCCGACAAGCGGTGCTACCGCGCGGATTTCTCCCGCATTTCCAGGGTGCTTCCGGCATTTCAGCCGAAGTGGGATGCCCGGCGAGGCGCGCGCGAACTTTACGAAGCGTACAAAAAAGTGGATCTGCGCGTCGAGGACTTCGAAGGGGCGCGCTACAAGCGCATCGATCACATCCAGGGATTGCTGGCGTCGGGGCGCTTGAATTCCGATCTGCGCTGGCAAGCTGTGGAATCCGAACACGCGCTGCAAGCCAAAAATTTCTGAAGTGCCCTTGATAAGCGGCTGGTGAGAATTGATTTTTACGGAGACTAAGCTGGCCGGTGCATTCGTCATCGAACTGGAACGACGCTCGGACGAGCGAGGTTTTTTCGCCCGCACGTTCTGCGAACAGGAATTCGAGGCGCATCGGCTGAAGACGCAAGTGGTGCAGTGTAACGTTTCGTTCAACAAGCGGAAGGGAACGCTGCGAGGGATGCATTACCAGGCAGCGCCCTTCGCGGAAGCCAAGCTGGTCCGGTGCACTTCGGGATCGATTTATGACGTCATCATCGACTTGCGGCCGGCCTCGGCGACCTTTAAGCAGTATTTCGCGGTGGAGCTCTCCGCGGAAAATCGCAGAATGCTCTACATGCCGGAGGACTTCGCTCACGGATTTCAGACGTTGCAGGACGACACCGAGGTTTTCTACCAGATGGCGCAACGCTATTCGGCTGAACATGCTCGAGGCGTGCGCTGGGATGATCCAACCTTTGGGATTGAATGGCCTGAAGGCGAGCGAATTATTATTGGGCGCGACCAGAATTATCCCGACTTTGTTTCGTGAGAATGGCCGGAACGACTTGAACGCGTTAGAACGCCAAAACGGTTTCGATCCGATGGCTGAAGGCCAGGCAATGCTGCGCTTGATCGCGGAGCTTTACCCGATTTGCCGCAGCATCACCGGCGATGGCTTGCGTGAAACACTCCGGCTGCTGCAGCGGCAGATTCCGCTGGAACTTCGGGAAGTGCCAACGGGTACACAAGTATTCGATTGGACTGTGCCGAAGGAATGGAATATCCGCGACGCCTACGTGAAAAATGCAAAGGGTGAGCGAGTGATTGATTTTCAGAAGTCGAACTTGCATGTGGTGAATTACAGCGTGCCAGTGCGGCAGCGCGTGGGTTTGGCGGAATTGAAGGAGCATCTCTTCACGCTGCCCAAGCATCCGGATTGGATTCCTTACCGGACGTCCTATTACAAAGAGAGTTGGGGATTCTGCCTGAGCGAAAACCAGCTCGTGGGAATGAAGGACGAGGAATACGAAGTTTGCATTGATTCGACGCTGGAAGACGGGCACTTGAGCTACGGAGAGTATTTCCTGCCGGGAGAGATGCGGGACGAAGTGCTGATTTCGTGCCATGCCTGCCATCCCTCACTCTGCAACGACAATCTTTCCGGTATTGCACTGGCAGTTTCTCTGGCCCAGCGGCTGAAATCGATTCCTCGCCGGTATTCGTACCGGTTTCTATTTATTCCCGGGACGATCGGCGCGATCACATGGCTGGCGAAGAATGAAGAAAAGATCGCGAACATCAAACACGGACTGGTGCTGACTGGCGTCGGCGATGCCGGAGCGTTGCATTACAAGAAGAGCCGGAAGGGTACGGCAGAAATCGACCGTGCGGCAGCGCACGTGTTGAAGCATTGCGGGCAAGCCCACGAAATTCTGGAATTTTCGCCGTACGGGTATGACGAGCGGCAATACTGTTCACCAGGGATCAATCTTTCCGTTGGAAGGTTGTCCCGCACGCCGCACGGTACCTTTCCGGAATACCACACGTCAGCGGATAACTTGGAATTCGTGCATGCGGATAAACTAGGGGGAGCGCTGGCGGTCAGCCTAGAGATTCTCTCGGTCCTGGAAAACAACGGTACCTTTGTGAATTCGAGCCCGAAGTGCGAACCGCAACTGGGGAAGCGCGGACTTTATCGAATGATTGGCGGGACGCCGGACGCCGGAGTCAGCGAGATGGCGATGCTGTGGGTGCTGAATCAATCGGACGGAGAAAATTCTCTGTTGGACATTGCAGAGCGTTCAGGGATGCGTTTTGACGCCGTTAGCAAGACTGCGAAGGCTCTCGAGGAGCACAAGTTATTGCGCTGAAGGCCGTGCGGCAGGCGGCGCGTTGAGCTTGCGGGAAGGATGAGACCATGAATTCGATCATCATCGATGCACCGATTTCCGAGGAAAAGAAGAGGGAACTGCTATACCGCGGGCAGTTGCTGGTGTACTCGCCAACCCCTAGTTCGCTGGCGCTGGCGGAGTTTGCGCGGAAGATGGTGGAAGCGGCGTTTCATCCTCTGGATCCGGAGACAGCGCAGTTTCATCTTTCGGTAGAAAAATATGCGGCGATTCTTTCTGAGCTGAAACCGAAGTTCATTCATGCGCCGGAATCGAAGAAGTGTATTCAGGGAATGCTGGGCGATCTCGGATTCAGTTTGGAGAAGACCTATTTTGATGTGCCGAGGATGCGCTCTTCGACGAGCGATGATTTCCTGACGTCCGGAATCGCGTATGCGTTTCACCCGCATCGCGACACCTGGTATTCCGCGCCGATGTGCCAGATCAACTGGTGGCTGCCGATGTATCCGATCGTTTCGGAAAACGCGATGGCGTTTCATCCGCGATATTGGAGCCACCCCGTGCGCAACGGATCGGCGGAATACAACTACGCGGAATGGAACCGCACAAGCCGGCAGAATGCCGCCCAATTCATCAAGCAAGATACCCGGAAACAACCCAAGCCGGAAGAGCCGATGGAACTTGATCCACAGATTCGGGTGATTGCGCCGCCGGGCGGAGTGCTACTGTTCTCGGCCGCGCAGATGCATTCGAGCGTGCCCAACAATTCCGGAAAAACGCGCTTCAGCATTGATTTTCGCACGGTCCACCTGGATGACGTTGCAGAACGGCGGGGCGCGCCGAACACGGACTCTGCCTGCACGGGCACGACAATGGGCGATTACTTGCGCGGCACAGACCTTACTCATTTGCCCGAGGAGCTTATCGCAATGTATGAGACGGCACCGCATGCCAGCGTGGCCTTCCGGGCAGGAGAGAAGTAAGGGATGGCCGAAAAACCCATCATTAAAGTTGGAAAGGGATCAGCTGTCCCTTCTTCGCTTCCCGTGCGTCAGCTCAGTCCAATCTCCGGCAAACGAGTTCTCGTCACAGGCGCCGCGGGTTTCTTGGGCTCCCATCTGTGCCGAAGACTTGAGTCTGCCGGGGCCTGTGTTTACGGGGTAACGCGACGGCCCGCCCCTGGTTCAGCAGGCACACGCAGATGGATCCAGGCAGACTGTTCAAATCCCCAAGAACTGCGATCCACTCTTCGCCAGGTACAGCCCCAAGTGATCTATCACCTGAGTGGGTCCAGCGTTGGAAGCCCAGATTTGGAGGCGGTACTTCCAACGCTGCAAAGTGACCTGGTCGCTTGCATTAATCTGCTTACCGTCGCCGCGGAAATCGGTTGCGAACGAATAGTCCTGGCAGCCTCTCTTGAGGAGCCGACACCACCAAATGATTTGCCCGCTTCACCTTATGCAGCGGCCAAATGGTGCTGTAGCACTTACGCGCGAATGTTTCATCGTTTGTTTAACGCCCCAGTGTCCTTGGTGCGGCCGTACATGACTTATGGCCCCGGTCAACGCCCGCACAAAATAATTCCCTCCGTGATTATTTCGATTTTAGAAGGCCGCGCTCCAGAACTCGGCGGCGGCCGGCGCCCGGTGGATTGGGTATATGTCGATGATGTGGTCGAAGGAATGATTGCTGTGGCTGAGACTTCCAGGCTAGAAGGCGTCACAATCGACTTAGGATCGGGAGCTTCAGTAACGATTCGCGAGGTCGTCAATAGAATTGTTGCGCTGATGGGTGGTCAGATCGAGCCGCGCTTTGGCGTCCTTCCCGACCGGCCTTTCGAGGTGATTCGCATCGCAGATTTAGCTTCCGCCCAGGAGCTACTGGGCTGGCGACCTAAGACACCCCTTGAAGCGGGTTTGCGCCAGACCATCGAATGGTACCGTAACGAAATCTTACGCGGTCGTGAACCGGGTAGCGCAATCTCGACGCAGGGACGCGAAAGCATAAAGGCGGCTTCTTGAAAGAGGATGATGTCTGCACATTTCACCACTATGGCGAAGATGAAAAAAAATTGCCGGTTTTGTGAAACACCTCTTGAACAAATATTTGTAGACTTGGGGATGTCTCCGCTTTGCGAGAGTTTTCTTCCGAGCGACCAGCTCGATCAAATGGAGCGGTTTTATCCGTTGCAAGTTTATGTGTGCGGGAACTGCTTCTTAGTGCAGCTCCAGGAATACGTGGCTTGCGAGCAAATTTTCAGCGACTATGCGTATTTTTCATCGTTTTCGGATTCGTGGCTGGCGCATGCGAAGAGGTACACCGAGCGGATGGCGGAAAGGTTCGGGATAGATAAGAAGAGCTTTGTGGTGGAGCTCGCCAGCAACGACGGATATTTGCTGCAGTACTTTATTGACAAGGACGTGCCGGTGCTGGGGATTGAGCCGGCGGCAAACGTAGCAGCCGCCGCGGTGAAGAAGGGCGTGCCGTCGCTGGTGAAGTTCTTCGGGAGGGAAACGGCGCGCGAACTGGCCGCCGAGGGCAAGCAAGCCGACTTACTTCTGGGGAACAATGTTCTGGCGCAGGTGCCGGACCTCAATGATTTTGTGGCCGGAATGCAAATCCTGCTCAAGCCGACCGGCATGATCACCATGGAGTTTCCGCATTTGCAGCGGCTGATGGAAGAAAACCAGTTCGATACGATTTATCATGAACATTTTTCTTATTTCTCCTTTGTCACGGCTGAGAAGATATTCGCAGCCCACGGTCTGACTCTTTTTGACGTTGAAGAATTGCCCACTCACGGTGGCTCACTGCGGATCTACGCGCGGCATGCCGAGGACGATTCGAAACCCGTCGAAGAGCGCGTTGGCCAACTTCGTGCCCGCGAGGAGTCCGCCGGCTCCACACGCTTAGAGTATTACTCCCGTTTTGCCGAAAAGGTAAAAGAAACAAAGCGCAAGCTTCTCGCATTCGTGATCAAGGCAAAACAGGACGGCAAGCACATCGCGGGTTACGGCGCGCCGGGAAAAGGCAACACGCTTCTGAACTATTGCGCGATCCGCACCGATTTTCTGGACTATACCGTCGATCGCAACCCCCACAAGCAGGGGAAATTCCTTCCGGGCACGCATATCCCCATATTGCCTCCGCAGCGGATTCGGGAAACTCGCCCGGATTACCTTTTGATTTTGCCATGGAACCTGAAGGACGAAATTATGCAGCAGAATGCGTACATCCGTGACTGGGGGGGCAGGTTCGTCGTGCCAATCCCGGAAGTACAGGTTTTCACATGAGGCGGATGCTCACCATGGCTGTTGCAGGTGGCGTACAGTTGCGAAGGAGAAGAACTCCATGAAAGTAGTCATCTTTTGTGGTGGGTACGGAATGCGCTTGCGGGAGTATTCGGAGGAAGTCCCCAAGCCCATGGTGCCGATCGGCTATCGCCCCGTCCTCTGGCACGTGATGAAATACTACGCGCATTTTGGCCACAAGGATTTCATTCTGTGCCTGGGTTACCGCGCGGATGCCATCAAACAATACTTTCTTCATTACGACGAATGCGTCTCCAACGATTTCTCATTGTCCGAGGGCGGCAAGTCACTCCAGCTTTTCAATAGCGACATCCACGACTGGAAAATCACCTTCGCGGAGACGGGAACCCACTCGAACATTGGCCAGAGACTGAAGGCCGTCGAGAAATACCTGGAAGGCGAGGAAGTGTTCCTTGCAAATTATGCGGATGGATTAATCGACCTTTCGCTTCCACAGCTCCTTGAGTTTTCGGAGAGCCATGGCAAGATCGCTACATTCGTTTCGGCACGGCCCAATTTGAGCTACCATGTCGTGTCAGCGGACCACAATGGTTGCGTCAGCTCGGTAACGCCCATCCACGAGATCGACCTTCGTATCAACTGCGGATATTTTGTGTTCCGGCGCGAGATTTTCCGCCACATTCGCAACGGAGAGGAACTGGTGATGGAACCTTTTCGGCGCTTAATCCAGCAAAAGCAGCTCATGGCCTATCGCCACGACGGATTCTATGGTGCCATGGACACCTTCAAGGACAAACAGCAACTGGATGGCATGTACGCTCGAGGCGAGGCGCCTTGGGAAGTCTGGAAAACACACGCGAGTGAGCAAGATGTGGCGGTCCCGGTGGCGGAGCCAGGCGCCGACCGTAGAAGGTAAGGCAACCCACTGATGCGCACATTAAACTTTGGCCGGACATCGCGGGCTCCGCGAAGTCTGCTCTGTTTAGGAGCTCACTCCGACGACATCGAAATCGGATGCGGCGGAGCGATTATGAACCTACTTACCCAATATCCCGACCTGGGAGTTTACTGGGTCGTCTTCAGCGCGGGTCCCAAACGTGACGAGGAGGCGCGCCGGAGCGCCGCGTTATTCCTTAAGCGTGCGCGGAGGCCCACGGTAGTCGTCGTGGAGAGCTTTCGGGATGGTTTTTTCCCGGTTATGGCGGAGCAGATTAAGGAGTTTTTCGAAGAGCTTAAGGCGCACTTTTCGCCCGATTTGATCTTCACCCATTATCGGCACGACCTTCATCAAGATCACCGGACAATTTGTGAGTTAACCTGGAACACTTTTCGCAATCATTTGATCCTGGAGTATGAGATACCGAAGTACGATGGTGATTTGGGATCTCCCAATGTCTTCTTCCCCTTGGAGCGCAAGGTTCGCGAGCAAAAGGTCCGCAATATTCTCGGCTCGTTCAAGAGCCAGCGCGGGAAGCAATGGTTTACGCGCGAGACATTTTTAGCGTTGATGAGATTGCGTGGTGTTGAATGCAACGCACCACACGGTGCGGCTGAGGCATTTTACGGCCGCAAGCTGGTATTTTAGAAAATGACACCTTCGAGACTGAGGAGACCGATTTGAAATCCGAGTCCATGTCAGAGCTCTGGCGGTTCCGCGAATTGCTCTACTTTCTCGCCTGGCGTGATGTGAAAGTGCGCTACAAACAAGCCTCTCTGGGTGTTGCCTGGGCCATCATTCAGCCGCTGTTCACCATGTTAATTTTCACGCTATTCTTCGGCCGGCTCGCGGGGGTTCCCAGCGACGGCATCCCATACCCGCTGTTTTCTGTTTGCGCGCTGGTTCCGTGGACCTATTTTGCAGGCACGCTCAGCCAGGCCGGTAACAGCCTGATCAGCAACTCAAATCTGATCACCAAGGTCTACTTTCCCCGCGCGCTTCTACCCGCCGCCTCGGCCCTGGGTGGAATGCCGGATTTCTTGGTCGGTACAGGTCTGCTGGTCGTCATGATGTTTTACTATCGTGTAAGACCGGGTTGGCAGGTGTTGCTGGCACCGCTGTTTGTCCTCGGGATGATGGTCCTGGTCTTTGGTATGAGCATGTTGCTGGCGGCTATGAATGTACGTTACCGCGACGTGAAATATGCCATCCCATTTTTGATACAAATTTGGCTCTTTGTTACCCCGATCATCTATCCGACCACGTTTCTCCCGAAGCGGTTCCAAAAGATCCTGGCGTTGAACCCGATGGCGGGGCTCATTGAAGGATTCCGCGCCTGTCTTTTTCCCAATCATCATCTGGACTGGACGCTGATTGGCACTTCGGCGGCCGTGACCCTGGTTGTACTCGTCGTCGGAGCGCTCTATTTCCGCAAAACGGAGCGGACTTTTGCCGATATCATTTAGAAGGAACAATCTATCGCGGGAGCGCCAGAATCGCCTATGAGAAACGCCATCAATGTCGAGCAATTGTCCAAGAAGTTCGAGTTGGGAGCGCTTAGCCAGGACACCATGTTGCGCGAGCGCCTCGTAAAGTTTTTCCAGGGCCCGTTCAAAAAGCGCGTGGACGAAAACCAGATCATCTGGGCACTGAAAGATGTCTCCTTTCGGATTGACGAAAGGGAAGTCGTGGGCATCATCGGCCGCAACGGCGCCGGAAAAAGCACTCTTTTGAAAGTACTCTCCAAGATTACCTATCCAACTTCCGGGCGCGTTTCGGTTCGTGGGCGGGTTGCCTCGCTGCTGGAGGTCGGCACGGGCTTCCACGAAGAGCTTACTGGCCGCGAAAACATTTACCTTAATGGATCGATTCTTGGCATGAAGAAAAAGGAAGTGGATGCCAAGATGGATGCCATTTTGGAATTCGCGGGCGTGGAGCGTTTTGTGGAAACGCCCATTAAGCGATATTCCTCAGGCATGCGCCTCCGGCTGGGATTTGCGGTGGCGGCGCACCTTGATCCGGACATCCTGATCATTGACGAAGTACTGGCCGTCGGCGATGCGGGGTTTCAAAAGAAGTGCCTGAATGCCATGGAAGATTTGCGCAGCGGCGGGCGAACCGTCCTGTTCGTGTCCCACAACATGGCTGCCGTGGAGAATCTGTGCACCAGGGCAATCTGGATTGACGATGGACGCATCCGCGAAGACGGTCCCGTTCAACGGGTGATCGAGTCTTATATGGCCACGTTTGCTAGCTCTCAACAAGCGACGACGGATTTAACCCAGGTGGAGTCTCGCCGCGGTTCCGGCGAGATTCGTTACACGGGATTCGAGTTCCTTTCCAGAGATGGTCAGCCTCTTTCCGTGACCCGCAGTGGAGATGCCACGACCTGGCGGTTCCATTATCATGCGAAAGAGGCCATCCGGTATCCCTTCTTCGGCTTACGGTTGTTCACCGAAATGGGCACGCTCATAACCGAGACAGGCACTTGGCATCATGGAATCGCAATTCCGGAGATTCCTCCCGGTGAAGGCCACGTTGACCTTGAAATTGACTCGCTGAACCTCATGCCCGCACGGTATCTGCTCACCATCGGGATCAGTGGGGAAGGGTTTCATGTGTATGACAACCTCGATCATTGCGCAAGGCTGGACATTGAGGACGCCAACATCTACTCCTCCGGCCGCAGTCTTAACACCTACTACGGCATCGTGTTCTTCCCCCAGCGCTGGAGGCTGACCGGTATTCCCAGAGCGTCTTGGCGCAAACGTACACGAATTGGGACTACACCATCCTGAATAACTGCAGCACGGATGGCACGCTCGCCATCGCCGAAGAATACGCGGCGAAAGACCCGCGCATTCGCGTGGTAAATAACGCGAAATTTCTGAGGGTAATTGCCAACCACAACGAAGCGATGCGGCTCGCGTCTCCCGCGAGCAAGTACTGCAAGATGGTGTTCGCGGACGATTGGATGTACCCCGAATGCCTGGAGAAAATGGTTGCGCTGGCGGAGTGCAACGTTTCGGTTGGCATCGTTGGCTCATACCGCTTGGTTGGCAACGCGGTTCAATCGGACGGACCTACTTTCGGAAAGCCCGTTGTTTCCGGCCGGGAAATCTGCCGCGCCGTGCTCCTTCGCGGCATCTATCCGTTTGGAACTTCAACGTCATTGCTCTTTCGCGGGGACCTGGTCCGGGGCCGCAATCCCTATTTCAACGAATCCAATTTTCACGCCGATTCCGAAACTTGTTACGAACTGCTAAAGGAATCCGATTTTGGATTCGTTCATCAAGTCCTTACGTTTACCAGGGTTCAAATGGGAACTCTCAGCTTCGTTTCCTTGCAAAAGGGCACTCTCTTTGCCGGCAACCTCGGGGATCTCCTCAAGTTCGGCCCATTCTACCTGCGGCCGGAGGAGTTCCAGGCCACTCTGCGAGAGCGCCTCAGGGACTACTACCGCTTTCTCGGACGAGCTGTTTTTGAGCGCAGAAGAAAGGGTTTTCTGGCCTTTCACGCAGGCAAGCTGAAGGAACTTGGCCTCTCTCGGCCCTATGTTCTTTCGAAGCGTATCTTACGTGCCATTCGCAGCAAATCCGGAGAGGTTTCTGCTGAAGAAGTGCGAATTCGGGAGCAACATCATTTCACCGACTAACATGCTCTCAGAACGATCGGCGTTTGGGGCTTTCTCCGCGGGTTTAGGAAACGCGCGCATCGACGATCGAAGCACGAGCGAGCCGGCGCGAGTCTCGGAAACAAACCAGGGATCCGGACCCTTGATGCCGGATGTCGGAGTCTTGGCTCTCGTTCCGGACACCTGGAATTCCCCATGGCAGACCCGGCATCACGTCATCAGCCGGCTGGCACGTTACTTTCACGTCGTTTGGGTCGAGCCCGCTCGCGAGTGGCGCGAAATGTTGAAACATCCCGCCGCTGCAACCGGACGGAAGCCGGTCGTGAGTGAACATAAAGGATTGGAGGTCTACACGCCCGAAGTCTGGCTGCCGAAACTCTATCGTCCGTCCTTTCTCGGACGGCGTTCGTTCTCTTGGCGCCTGCGGCGCGCGCGCCGCTACTTGCTCCGGCGTGGCTGCCGGCAAGTACTTTTGTACATTTGGCGCCCGGATTTTGCGGACGCCCTGTCATCCGTTTCGCACGATCGAAATTGCTACCATATCGACGATGAGTATTCGTTCTCGGACGTGGATTTGCCGCTCGACGGACGGGAAGCCCAGCTAATCGCGAAGGTGGACCAGGTATTCGTGCACTCGCGGCAATTGTACGCAAAAAAGGGCTCGATCAATCTAAACACCGTTTACGTTCCGAACGGTGTTGCCTACGACGCGTATGCAAAAGAGGCCCCAGAACCGTCCGACCTGGCGTCCATCCCGC
>WNFN01099905.1_pt1 | contig 28363 bp, 28 predicted proteins | sample 5400161 | NCBI WGS metagenome assembly WNFN01 (sample SAMN13153353, study PRJNA577476) | soil metagenome | isolation source: 80 cm saprolite on Douglas fir-dominated hillslope | place: USA:California | collected 2013-09-17 | reverse complement strand
GAATCGGCCAAGAAGAAAATGTACGCGGCGCGCCTGCAGCGGCCAACCCCGTATGTCGACAAGACGGTTTATGTGGGCTGGAACAGCATGTGCATCTCGGCGTACCTCGAAGCGGCGAAGGTGTTGAATCTCGAGGGCACGCGCCGTTTCGCACTGCTCTCGCTCGATCGGGTTCTGGCGGAAGCGTGGAAGCCGGAGCGGGGAGCACCGGTAAACGCAGGCAAGGGCGGCCACGCCGGACAGCTGCTGCACGTGGTCGCTTACTCTGACCCCAAGGCCGCGCACCGCGAAGTCCCCGGCCTGCTTGACGACTACGCGGCTACCGCGATCGCCTGCCTCGACGCTTATGAAGCCACTGCTGACCTTAGCTACTTCAAATTCGCGCAGGCCATCACAGATGCCATGATCGCAAATTTTTTCGATGCGACTTCGGGTGGCTTCTTCGATAGCGAACCTCTCGCGGATGGCAAAGGTCTGGGCGTGCTCTCGACGCGGCGGAAACCCCTGCAGGATTCGCCGACGCCCGCGGGCAATCCCATGGCCGCCATTGCCCTGTTGCGAATGCATCACTACACCGGTGAAGCCGGGCATCGGGAGAAGGCGGAACTCACGCTGGAAACGTTCGCTGGGATCGCGGAGCAATTTGGCATTTTCGCCGCGACCTATGGCATCGCGGTGATCTATCTGTTGGAGAATCCGGTGCAGGTCGTTGTGGTGGCGGACAGCGGGCGGGAGGAATCGACTGGCGCACTCTACGCCGCAGCTGCGGCACCCTTTGCCTTTAACAAGAGCACATTGCGGTTAACCGCGAACCAGGCGGTGGCCTCCAATTTGCCTCCCGCGCTGGCATCCACAATCCCGAACCTGCCGCAATTGAAGGCCGGAAAACCCTTCGCGGTGCTGTGCTCTGGATTCGCCTGCCAGCCGCCAGTGACCGATGTCGCTGAACTGCGACGGGGGCTGGAATCCGCGCTCTGCAAGTAAGGTTAGAAGCGTTTCCGCAAATAAAACGGGGCTGACGGGTTAATAAGGTCCCGTCAGCCCAAAGATTGCAAGCCCTAGTTTTCGGCCCAGTTACCGCTAGTTACTTTGGTGACCTTGCGGCCACGGTTGGCTTCCGATATTTATTTCATTGTCGGTAGCTGGTTTAGGCCGGCGCACCTAGTAGCCAAACTGGGTGGGCACAATGGAATCGAGCCTCCGTCCAAGGCGGGAACCTGAGGGACGGCAGCTGCTACATATGTGCCCACTAGTCCTAACATCAGGATTGAAGTCCTGATTGCGAGTTTCATGGTTTTCTCCTATTCGCGGCATGGCCGTCAACATTCCGGCCCCATGGCGCGGAGCCGCATTATAAGGCACACTGTCAACCCTTCTTGCAATAAATTTCACTCCGGTGCCCTGACGCTTCAACCTAGAGGCGCGCTCGGGCTCTTACCATGCCTACAAAAGGCCGGTAAATACAGCGAATGCTGTAGTTTGGCGGGGATTTTCCCTCAGGATCTGAGGGCGTAATGGCCGTAACCCAGAAGGACACTCTGGCGGGAAGACGTTTACAAAATCCGAACAAGGCGCCTGAAGCGAGGAAAAGGGACGAGGATGCGCGATCTCCAGTTTCTATGTTTTGGTGCCCATAGTCTCCGGCAATTGCGGAATATTCACGCGGCTCGGAGCTCCAAGTCCTGTCCGGGCCCCTGGGCTAACTGGGTCGGCTGCAGAACGGGACGGGGTGGCATGTGTGCGCGAGAGCGCGCGATCAACCATCCCTTCAAACATTGGAATCAAGGAATCGGCAGCTACCGGGTAATGGATGTCAGAGAGGCTCTGCTCCCAGCGCTGCGGCTGCAGCAAAACCGCCGTAGATTCGCGAGCCGGGCTCTTGGCAAGCATGTAGCCGAGCCAGGTCAGCAAAGCCACATTGAAGGCAGCCATATTAACCAGGTCCATGGCCAGATTGTCGAGGTAGTGGCCTAACCAGGATGCAATCAGTGCCAACTCGACCATGGCGTACCCACCCAGGCCCAGGGCAATTCCAAAACTGTGCTGCTTCCGGCTGACGCCCAGGTAGTTGGCAAAGAACAAGAGGAACAAGACCATCCCCACCTGAATAGTACGTACGCAACGCTGGGTGGTGGTAATGGCGAGCATCCAGGGCAGCATCTCGGAGGAATTACTGGAAACCGAGACGACGCCAGCCACCAATAGCATCACCAGGCCGGCCCACTTGAAGAGGACGGTGCCCAGATCCCGCAGGGTGTGAAAGGGACGGAAAACATCCAGAAAGACTTCGTGAATGATCTTGAAACCAAGAAACACGCCAATCGCGTTGCTGATCCAGTACAAGTAAAAATACGTAGCGTAGTTGTGCCGCAGGTGCGCAGGATAGATTAAGGCAAAGATCAGGATCTGAGTGATGACGTAAGCAAAGAAAAACTTGAATTTCTTGTGCAACCCGCGCCGGAGCATGACTGCGGCAATGACCGCCTGCACCACGGGGTGCGCTATCCAGAGAGCGTTATAGAAGATCGTGATTTTTTCGCTCATCGGAATAATACCCTGCGCTCCGTAAGGCACGGAACTACGTTTGACTATGACTATACGGAGGTTAAGCCCAAGCTAATTGTTTTGGCCCCGATGATCAATGTACTCAGGTAACTGAGAGTAACGTTACCTTTGCAGGTAACCAAAAGCAACGTTACCTTCGTGCCATTTGAGGCCGGGGCTCCACAAGGATGGCGAATTCAGCAATGGAGAGAGAAAATGCAGCAGGCGGCAGGTTGCATTCAAAAAAGAACCCGGACAATTCAAGAACTGGCCGGGCGCACGGGCTGGGTTGCGTCTTGCTAAACCTGCTATGCGTCGGGGACGGAGTGGATGTAGGCGCGCATCATGCGCACCTCGTCGTCTTTCTCGCTCAAATCGTGCAACAGGATGTCACGGAGGGATACGATGCCAACCAGATATCCATCCTTGCAGACGGGTACGTGACGGAAACCGTGCCGCCGCATCAGGGTCATACAGCCTTCCAGATCCTCATTTGTGCTGACGGTGAGGGGATCTTCGGTCATGACCTCTGCCAGGCACGTGCTCCGGGGGTCGCGGCTTTCGGCCACTACCCGCTTCATGAGATCGCGTTCAGAAAAGATTCCCATCAGTTTGCCGTTGTGCATGACTGGTACCGCACCAATGTTCCGTTCCACCATAGCCTGCACGGTTTCAAGTACGGTTTGACCGAGTTCCGCCTGATACGTTTCCTGAGTCTTAATCAGGTCGCAGATACGCATTTGATACCTCCCGGGAAGCCAACATCCGAGTTGTCCAAAGCATCCATCGGGGTCGGAGTATATGCCGAAAACTAGGGGAGGGGAATAGGCAAGAGGCTGGAGGATCAGAGAATAAACCCCACAATGGGAAGAATGGCCGGTGCCAGTGCATGGGCCCTTTTCTCTGGCATCTGAAGGGAAGTGCAGGGTTTATTGGAGAAGTGAAGGGTTTATTTGGGGGAGGAGTCTGCGCTGCGGTGCCCGCCTTCTTCGCCGATAAAGAAGAAATACGAGCAGTTCCACAACGCCGTGGGGACGCTGCCCCGCGCGCGAGCGGTGAGAACAATGTTGTACTGATCCAAGCCTCCCGAGCTGAGGTCAAAAAAGACATCCGCCGTCCGCGCTGGTGTGACAGCTTTTTTCCCGGGTACGGGAAACTCCGCCTTCCCGTCCCCCAACGGCTGGATGACTGCCAGGCATCTCAAGAATTCGTGGAGATCCTGGCTTTGAATGCCGCCGGGAATAACAAATGAAACTTCAGCATCGTGCTCCTCCGAGAAGTGCCAGGCCAGTGACGCCGCCAGATTTACCGCCCGCTCATAGGCTGGACCAGAAATCACACCACTCGCAGGATTATCGAAGACAATTCGCAGCCTGCGCTCATCCTCGCGGCTGAACTCGCGAACCTTCAGCGAGCCGGACTTAGCCGTCGCCTTCCAGTCGACGTGCCGCGCTGAGTCGTCGGGCATGTATTCGCGGATAAGGTATAGGTCTGAACCGCGTCCGCGCACAAAACTCTCCCACTCCCCGCGCACCAGGGGCAATATTTCAAACAGCTCCTCCGTGGGCTCGATCCGTGGATATACCAGCACTTCTCTTTGCAGGGGCACGTGCCGCGTCTTGGTCAGAAATGCGAATGGAAAGCGTGTGGCCACGCCGAAGCTGTCTTCGCGATACTGTCCGCGCTCTTCGAATTTCAGCTCCAGATCCGCCGACCGTTCAGCGTGAGGCGGCAGATAGGGAAAATAGGCCATTCCCTCGAAGATGCCGGGCGGACCCGGAGTAACCGGCACTCGGCGCACGCGACGGTCGGGCAGCCGCAGCCACTGCTCATCGCGAGGACGGTTGAAGGGGAAGGCGAAAGTCGCCGACTCCCATTTCCACTGCTTGACGGGCCTCTTTTTTTTCTTGGGACGGGCTGAGACTACCTGGATGGAAAACGACGGCAAGAAGCGATTTGGATTGCGCAGCGCGATGCGTCCCGCAACCGCGCGCCCGGCGAAGACGTGCTCAGGCAGGCGGACGTCCAATTCCAACCACCGCAGAACCAGCGCCGACACCAGGCCGGACACCAGGATCGCCGCCAGCATGGCCGCCACCACGATGTAGAGAAGATTGTTGCCCGTATTCAACGCCGCGATGGCGATCACCAGCGTGACCAGTACGTACACCACGCCGGCGCGCGTGACTTCGTAGTTAAACGTTTCGCGCAACCGCTCCAGCGCCACGCGCCGCGCCAAATATGGCACAGTGACCAGCCCCACCAGCGCGGCCAACAGCAGCGAAATCGAGGCCAGAATGACTGTGCCCCACAGGTTGCCGGCATCGCGCGACACGGTCGAAAAGAGCGCTGCCGCGAAAGCCAATCCTAATCCGACGAGGGCGAGCAGAAATTTGGCCCATACTTCTCCGGTGGCCGACTGCAGCCAATGCGCCAGGCGAGAGATGCCCGACCGGCTGGCCTTCAGTGTATTTGCGGAATGTGCGTAGGCGGAGGGCACCTGTTTCGAGCCTAGCATCGCAGGAAGGAACGATCAATCCGGATTAGCTCGAAGAGGAAGCCTTCGTAACCAGCACCAGCGCCGTCAGAGGCAGCGACTGAAAGCTAGTACTCCGCCAATTCCTTCATCGCGAGGAACAGGTCGTTCGCCTGCGGCAAGATGGCGTCTTCCAGAATCGGCTGGTAGGCTACGAACGTGTCTTTGGCAGCGGCACGGCGCACGGGCGCATCGAGATGATCGAAGAGCTGGTCGGCGATTCGGGCTGCGATCTCGGCTCCGTAGCCCCAACTTAAAGTGTCTTCGTAGGCCACGAGGGCACGGTTCGTCTTTGCGACAGACGCTGCAATGGTCTCCCAGTCAAACGGATTCAGGCAGCGCAAGTCGATCAGCTCGACTTTCACTCCCTGTTCGCGCTCCAGCTTCTGCGCCGCCTGCAGCGCGCGGGGCACGACCGCGCCGTAGGTGATCACCGTCACGTCGGTGCCGGGATGCACGATCTTGGCCTTGCCGAACGGAATCATGTACTCCGGTCCCGGATACGGCGCGCGGCCATAAGTCTCGCGATACAGTCGCTTGTGTTCCAGAAACAACACCGGATCGTCGCAGCGGATTGCGGTGCGAAGCAGGCCAGCCGCGTCCAGAGCATTCGACGGAAACACCACGCGCAGTCCTGGAATATGGGTGAAGATGCTCTCTCCGCATTGGGAGTGGTAAATGGCGCCGCCGGTCAGATAGCCGCCAATCGCCACGCGGATCACCAGCGGCGCAGAGAAGCCGTTGTTCGAGCGCCAGCGAATGATCGGAAGCTCGTCGCGCAACTGCATCATGGCTGGCCAGATGTAGTCGAAGAACTGAATCTCCACCACCGGCTTGAGTCCGCGCGTTGCCATGCCCGTAGCCCGGCCGACGATGGCAGCCTCGGCCAAGGGCGAGTTGAATACGCGCTCAGCCCCGAACTCGTTCTGTAGGCCGAAGGTGAGCTTGAAGACTCCGCCCTTGCCCTTGACCAGCTTGCGCTTCAAATATTCCTCGCGGCTGCAATCGGCCACGTCCTCGCCGAAGATCACAATGCGCTCGTCGCGCTTCATTTCGTCGCGCAGAGTCGTGTTGATCAGGTCCGCCATTGTCTTGGCGGCCGGCTTCTTGCCGTCTGGTGTATCCGCGCCCACCGCGGGTTGCGTCTCGAATACAGAAGAAGTCGGGTCGAGCACCGGCGAATATATATATTTTGTGATGGTCTCCGGCGCCGCAGGCAGGGCTTCGAGGGCACGGTCCACCGCGGCCTGCAGTTCGTCTTCTACCTGCTTTTCCAGCTGCGTGATGCCCTTCTCGTCGAGGATACCCTCGCGCAGCAGGAACATCTGGGTACGCGAAACCGGATCGCGGGCCGCGTCCCGCTCGCGCTCTGCCTCAGGACGATAAAGCCGCTCATCATCGGAAAGCGAGTGCGAATACGGACGAATCACATGCGCGTGCACGAATGCCGGTCCGTTTCCCTCGCGGCAATGTCGCGCCGCTCGCTGAAACGCGGCGTAGCTTGCCACCGGGTCGGTACCGTCAACCTCTTCAAAATGAAAATTAGGAAAGCCCGAGACCAGCCGAGAGATGCTTCCCCCTGCGGTCTGCGCCTCCACGGGCACTGAGATGGCGTAGCCGTTGTCCTGCACGCAGAAGATCACACGGACTTTGCCCAGAGCGGCCGCGTTCATCGCCTCCCAGAACTCGCCTTCGCTCGAAGTGCCATCGCCCAGCGAAACATAGGTCACTTCGTCGCCCTGAAAAGCCACCTCTTTGAACTGGCGATAATCGGGTGCGCTATTTCTCGCGTCATTTGCGAGGACCGGAATCTCCGTAGCTTTGGGATGTTGCGCGAAATAGCGTCCGGCCTCAGCACAACCTACGGCCTGCAGAATCTGCGATCCCGTCGGCGAGGACTGCGTGACGACATGCAGACTGGGATAGCTCCAGTGCGAGGGCATCTGGCGTCCGCCGGAACTTGGGTCGTCGGCCGCGCCCACCGCCTGCAGAAACATTTCATACGGCTTGGCACCCAGGGTCAGGCACAACGCGCGATCGCGGTAATACGGGTAGAACCAGTCATAGCCCGGCCTGAGCGCCAGGCCAGCGGCCACACCAATGGCTTCGTGTCCAGCTCCCGACATTTGGAAGTAGATCTTCTGTTGGCGCTTCAGCAGGATTTCCCGGTCATCAATGCGCCGGGACGTGAACATGTAGCGGTAGGCCTGGACGAGCTGGTCGCGAGTAAGCCCTTCATAGGTCTTCGCCTTCTTCGCGCCATTGGCCGCAAGGGCCAGTTTGGGGTCAGTTCTTGTCGTCGCCATCCGGTTCCCGGGGTCTTAACCTGCTGCTCTTACCATATTAGATTCTCACGGTCGTGCTGTGGTTTCAGTGGACCAGAACTTGGGCGCGCTAGAACCACCGAGACTGAGGTGCCGGATCACAGCAAACCTGTTGCATTGTAAATGGTGACTGGGGTCGAAAACATACCGGATTTCGAGAAAAAATTCTACTTGCGAATAGGTTGTGTGGCGCGGGCACTCCCTTCTGCAGGCTCAGGGCAGGCTCTGCCCGCGGGGGATTACCCCGGGTGCCGCTCATTCGAATAGTTGTAAATGCTTGTAAAGCGCAGCAGTTTCCGCTCTCGAACCACAGAGGACAAAATCTTGGGAGATTTCTGGTTTCGTGCCTTCCACAGCATTTCGCGGGCAAGAGTGCCCGCGCCACACGTTCAAGTCGCGTTTAGGGGGATGCCGCCCGATGTTTGGCCAGGGCACGAGCCAGACGTGGATTGCCGCCAACCAACTGCTCAAGCTGCCTTGTGACCTCAACCGAAGGCGCCGACCGAACAATGGCTTCGATGGCAGTCTCGGCATCCAGGGACTCGGTTCGAACGAGATCTAGCAGGAAATCAGCGGCCTCCGGCTGACGGGTGAGCGATATGGCAGAGAGCAGGACGGACCGAAACCACGGATCAGGCTGGGGATCCTCAAGGAAGCGTTTGTGCAAGGCGCTGAAAGCTTCTGGAGAGCGATCGGCGGCGATGGCCAGCGCGGCCTCACCGGCAATGTCATCGCCCGTCGCCAGAAAGCGGCTGACCCAGGAAAGCGCGCTTCTACCCTCGATGTTCATGACGCCGCTGAAACATGCGCCCAGAACTTCCGGCTCGTCGGCGGCAAGAATCGCGCGCAAACGAAGTAAAAGCGCGGCAGAAGGTGAGCCGACCTGCTCGATGGCGCGGACAGACTCCAGGCGAACCGATTTATCCTTGTCGCTGAAGAGTTCTATCAAAAAGTTGAGCAAATCGGTTTCTGACAGACTGCGGCATTGCACCAGCGCAAGAGCGCAGGTGCCGCGCAGTGTGCCAGCCGTATCGGATCGGCCTCCCCACACAGGTTCCAGCTGGATGTGGCGCATGCCGCGAAGAAAAACGGCAGCGTCGTGATACTCAAACGCGGCGAGCGCTCGGCTCAACGCATTTTTGGCCCAGCACTGGGGATCGGTCTTCACCGGGTCCGTAAAGAAACGGTCGAAAGCAACGAGTAACTGCGGGACCAATTCGGACAGGGCGAGTTCGCGCACCAGATCAGCAGCCTTTGCCACGACGTAATTATTACGATGTGTCAGCGCCTTGCGCAGCGGTTCGAGGGCAGCTTCGGGCGCTTGATGACGGAGCTCGTCCAAGGCGGCGAGCTGGTCCTCAAAGCTGCGCTTGGCGGGCATGAATGGCAGTGTAACGCCAGCTCGGCCTAGCCCCGCGGGAAGGTTCGTAAATATTCGCGGATATTGTCCCGCACCTCGCGGAAAACGGTGAGGCGTCCTTCCTCCGAGCCACTCACGGCTGCAGGATCTGCAAAGTTGTGATGAATCGAGACAGTTCCACCGGGAAAGATCGGGCAGTTTTCCCGGGCGTTGTTGCAAACGGTCAGTACGTAGTCGAAGGTCTGTCCCGAAAATTCGCTTACATGCTTCGAGCGCTGTCCGCTTAGGTCAATGCCCAATTCCCGCATGACCGCAATTGCCTCTGGACGAACACCGCTCGGCTTGACCCCAGCGCTGAACACTTCGAATCGGTCGCCGGCGTCGTGACGCAACAATCCTTCCGCCATCTGGCTACGGGCTGAATTCCCCGTGCAAAGAATCAACACGCGTTCCCTCTTCATGCGGGGCTTTCTGTCTCGCTGGGTTCGAGTTGGGCGGGAACCAACCAGCGAAAGAACCACGTCGCCGCCAACACCGCAGCAAATTGCACAGCGATGAATGCCGGAGCGTCGGCGGGTCGAATACCGGCGAACGTATCGCTCGCAGCCCGGGCCAATGTGACGGCAGGGTTCGCGAACGACGTGGACGCGGTGAACCAGTACGCTGCGGTGATGTAAGCGCCCACCGCAACGGGAACGGCAGATGAGCGGGCACGAGAACATCCCCAGATCACCGACAGCAATCCGAAGGTGGCGATGAACTCGCTCCACAGCTGAGCTCCGCCGCTCCTCACATGATGCGACGCAAAGAATAGCGGCAGGCCAAACATCAGGTGAGCTGCCGCCACGCCGCCGAACGCTCCCACAATTTGAGCAACCATGTATGCGGGCGCTTCCCGCCATGCGATTCCGCCTTGCATCGCATCAGCCAGCGTGACCGCGGGATTGAAGTGCGCGCCCGAGATCGGGCCAAATGCCAGAATCAGCGCTACGAGCGCTGCTCCGGTCGCAACCGCGTTCGCGAGGAGCGCGATCGCGACGTTGCCGCCAGCCAGGCGCTCGCCCATAATGCCCGAACCCACGACCGCCATCAGCAGGAAGGCTGTGCCCAATGCTTCAGTTGCAGCACGTCGGACCACAGCAAGCCTCCTGTGCACGAGCGGGTTTGACAGCGCGCACGAAAGCGCTCATGAATTTTCCATCCACCTGCGGCGCAAGCGCGTCGACGTCAATTCCCTGCCCCGCTAGAAATTCGCGGGCGTCTTCCGCGCGGTAGATCCGAGTCGGCTCCAGATTAATCTGCTCGAATCCCGCGGTGGCCAGCTTAGCGCGATACTCTTTCTCTTCCAGCGCTCCTGCGATGCAGCCCACCCACGCCAACACGCTTTGGCGAATCTCTGGCAACATTTCGCCCCGGGTCACCACATCGGAGACGGCGAAGCGGCCGCCCGGCTTGAGTACACGGAACGCCTCGCGCAGTACGCGGTCTTTATCCGCCGAAAGGTTGATGACGCAGTTGGAAATGATGACGTCGACAGAGTTGTCGGGCAGCGGGATATTCTCGATCTCGCCCTTGAGAAACTCAACATTGTCGATCCGTGCCTTGCGCTTGTTGTCGTTGGCTAACGCAAGCATTTCATCGGTCATGTCAAGGCCGTACGCCTTGCCCGCCGGACCCACGCGCCGGGCGGAAAGCAGCACGTCAATGCCGCCGCCGGAGCCAAGATCAAGCACGATCTCTCCCGGATTCAGTTGGGCCAGCGCCGTCGGATTGCCGCACCCGAGCGAAGCCAGCAACGCTTCCTCGGGAATCTGTCCTGCCTGGAGAGCGTCGTAAAGATTGGTGGTGATCGGATCTCCGCAGCCGTTGCCGGCGGTAGCACCGCAACAGGAACTGCTCCCTGCCTTCACCCGCAGGGCAGCCTGCCCGTACTTCTCTTTCACAACTTCCTTAATGTTGACGCTCGTCGTGCTCATGGCAATCTCCTATCTGCAGGTTCGTACGATCGCTTCCGGTTTGAGTGCCTTGTTGCGGGTGCAGCACTCGGCATACAGAAATTGCAGCAATTCCTGAAGTGCTTCCGTGTTCGCGGTGTAGCGCAGAAATGTCCCTTCGCGCTGCACGTCGACCAGCCCTTCGTTCTTCAGCTTGTCCAGATGGTGGGAGAGGGTGGAATTTGGAATCTCGATCTCACCCTGAATGTCGCCCACCACCAGCCCCTCGGGGTGTGCCGACAGCAACAGCTGCATGATGCGCAACCGTGGCTCGGTCCCCATGGCGGAGAACATGTCGGCATATTTGGCCACGCGCTCGCTGGCTTTGCTCGGTGAGGCTACTGACATGTTTCGATATTACTAGAAATATCGTTGACAAGCAAGGAGTGACTGCTAATGGGGGGTTCGGCCTTTTGTCGAGACCTTGCCAGCAACTCTCTCACGGCTGCAATCGTTTATCCTAAAAGCACATGATCCGTACCCTCCGCTACTTCGACCCCCACGCAATCAAGCTCGTAATCTTCGATCTTGACGGCACGTTGATCGACTCCCGTCTCGATCTGGTGCACTCCGTAAACGCCGCCCTCCGCCACATTGGCAGGCCGGAGCTGCCCGACGAAGTGATTGCCAGCTACGTAGGCGACGGAGCGCCCATCCTGATTCAGCGCGCGCTCGGCGGAGAGGTAGTCGACGAAGCGCTTGTCCGGAAGGGCCTCGAATTCTTTCTTGCCTACTACCGCGAGCACAAACTCGATCACACCACCGTGTACGCAGGCATCGAGGATGCTCTGGCGGCGATTCAGCATTCTTCGAACGGAGGCTCGCGGGCTGTCGCACGGAAGATGGCGGTGCTCAGCAATAAGCCGGTGATTCCATCACGCGCCATCGTCGAAGCGCTCGGCTTGGGACCGTTCTTCACGCAGATCTATGGGGGAAACAGTTTTGCGACGAAGAAGCCCGATCCCGAAGGCGCGCGCAAATTGCTCGAGGAAACTGGCGTGCTCCCCGAACACGCGGCGATTATCGGCGACTCGCATGTCGACATACGCACCGGGCGCAACGCGGGTCTGTGGACGTTGGGGGTTACCTACGGCTTCGCACCACATACCCTGGGCGAGTGCCCTCCCGACGTTCTGGTGGACTCACCTCAGGAGTTGGCGGAAGCATTTGCCTGAAGTACTTACTCAGTGACGAATCCGCAATAGCTATTCTCGAACAGACGGTTTCGAAATACACGGTCGCGCATAAACGCGAAGCTACGCTACACTCTCGCTGACAGAGTACAAGCGACCACCAACACGAATGAACCCTGACAACTCTGGCTCCGCCCACGGTTTTACTGCAAAGGAACTGCGTAAGCTCCGCAGCCTGAAAGATCCTCATGGCATCCAGAAGTTTCTCGATGATGCTCCCTATCACCTCGCTGATACCGCGTGGTCTCCGCGACGCGTGCTCGCCGAAGAGACGGCGCATTGTCTTGAGGGCGCCATCTTTGCTGCTGCGGCCTTGCGAGCGAACGGCTATCCTCCGCTGCTGCTTGATTTTGAGGCGGACCACGATACCGACCACGTGATCGCAGTTTTTCGCCACAACGGCTGCTGGGGCGCCGTTGCCAAATCAAATTACACCGGCTGCCGCTGGCGTGAGCCGGTCTATCGCACGCTACGCGAACTGGCCTTGAGTTATTTCAACATTTACTGCAACTTGCGGCGGGAGAGGACGCTGCGGCGTTTCTCGCGTCCGGTAAACCTGGCCCGCTTCGACCGTCAGAATTGGATGATCACCGACAAGCCAGTCTGGTTCATTGTCTATCATTTATTCGACATCAAGCACTACGAGTTGCTCACACCGGCGATGAAGAGGCAACTGCATCGCGTGGACGAGCGACTGTTTCAGGCGGAGTGTCTGGGAAAGGCGTTGAGGAGCAAGGATTAGAAGGATCGCGAGAAGAACGGGCGCCCGCCCTAACCGCACTATGCCGAGCGCCCAGCGCTTGATTTTTAGCCCTAATGGCGTTATCGATCAGGCCGCAATACCGCAATTTCAGCCTTGGGTCGGGTGCCGTTGAGGCTTGCCCAGGCAACTTCCTTCTCAGCCTTCGACTTGGGGAGTTCCCGTCCGGTATCGCCACTGCCGTTCCAGACTTGGGCCAGGAAATAGGAGTCTCCGTAGCGATGGAAAACCAGCTTGGGACTTTCAGGCAGGCCGTGTTGCACGTTGTGCACCATTACAAACGTCTGGTTTTTGGAATCCTGCGGATTGAAGATGCGAAGGACACCGGACGCCTGCGGGGCAACGATGTAACGTCCCGGCTCCATCTGGTGGTTTGCCACAACAAATGGAAAGGGAACATTTACAATCACGTCGCCGGGTTTGGTTTGAGCGACGGCGGCCGAAACCGCGAGAAGCCCTATTACAAATACAGCCTTTCGAAGCAGTCGAGTTTTCATGTCATCCTCCCGAGGCGGTGTTGACCGCCTGTTGTTACGTCATGTCCACGGGGGGCCTGGATGACTGGTTGTGATAAGCCGCTGATTGCTGGCGGGACCCGTTACGGCGATGCTGCAAGATCCGCGCTATAAGATTGTGAATCTCGGGGCGGCTTCGTTTCACGAGGGAGCAAGCACGTGGGACATGATCTGCTGGGCTACTTTAATCCGCTGCTGACCTGGCAGACTGGCAGCACCCGCATGGAGCCGCGCACCTGCCGGCGAAAAACAAACGGTTCCGAACCGATTGCCACGTTCCACGGCTGCATGCAGTTCGCTAAGAGCGAGATACAAGTGATCCAGCTGGACGTCGAGGGCATTGATGCAGTTTAGTGCGGAACTTCGCGCCTTCTAGCGACGTAAAATCAGTTATGAGCATCCGGAGTGGCGGTCTGATCGTAGTGCTCTTGTGTCTTCCTCTTCCTCTCTTCGGCCAGAAAGAAGAGCCAACGGGCGCACCCGCAGCCGCCGAGATTTCACGTCCCGCCCAGAAACCTGGCGCCGCAGCGGCTGGTGTTTCGCCGCAGTCCAACAGCACTTCTCCCGCTGTGTTGGACCTCAAGCCCAACGCGAATGGCGCGCTTTCGCAGGAGCAGATGCAACAGCTCCTTCACGTCGTCGCCGAGAAAGACATCGAGAACGACAAGCGGCAGCGCGACTACACCTACATCGAACGCAACGTGGAACGCAAGCTCGATGGCAAAGGCCAGATCAAGTCGACCGAAGCGAAGACCTACGAAGTAATGGAGCTTTACGGCGAGCAGGTGATGCGGCTGATTGAGAAAGACGACAAGCCGCTTACGGAAAAAGAAGCGGCCAAAGAAGAAGAAAGAATTCGGAAGCTGACTGACAAACGCAAGAACGAATCGGAAGACGAACGCAGGAAACGCGAAGAGAAAGAAGAAAAAGATCGCGAACAGGGGCGGAAATTCGTGCGCGAAGTCGCCGATGCCTACAACTTCAGGCTGGTTGGGATCGAGCAGGTGGACGGGCGCGATGCCTGGGTGATCGACGGCGAACCGCGTCCGGGATACGAGCCTCACATGAAGGATGCGAAGTTCCTGCCCAAGTTCCACGGCCGCGTGTGGATCGATAAGAACGATCTGCAATGGATGAAGCTCGACGTGGAATGCATTGACACCGTTTCCCTGGGATGGGTTCTGGCTCGCATCCACAAAGGCACGCGCGTTGTGATCGAGCAAACGCGGATAAACGACGAAGTCTGGCTGCCGCGCCACTTAGCGTTCAAGTTCAACGCCCGCGTCGCCCTGTTCAAGGGCTACAACGTCGACGGGGAGCAGAGTTACCGCGACTACAAGAAATTCCGGGCTTCCGCGAAGGTTGTAGGAGTGGGGGATGTTAAGCAGTAAGGAGCGCCAGCAATCTCTGCCAACAAACGCGTAGTAGCACACGAGAATTGGTCGCATAATGGTTAAGAAGAGCAGGGCTTCACAGGCTGCGGAAAAACTGTTTTTGATTTTGTTTTGAAAGGGTGCGGCTTGAGCCGCGCCGTCAGTGCCGCAAATCAATCCCGGCTTTAGCCGCTGAGGGTGCCCTCAGGCTACAATGCCACTTATTCCCTTCAGCCGTGCCACTATCGGGGCAATATGAATGCGGGCTTTAGCCTCTGAGCGATCGTGACTTCTCTCACAAACTCCTTACTCCATATGACAGAGCGATTCGCCGTCCGATCACAAGTGGACAATCCCTCGCATTTCACCGCGGTATAATAAAAAGATTCGCAATCGTTGAAATTCGCCTCTGTGGTGGTCGGAGCCGCAAGCAAACCGAGCCGAGCGTTGCTCGGCTGGACAGCCGAGGCGGCCGTCCCTACACGAGCTTCCAGATTGCGGCTTGTTCTGACGGCCTCAGCTAAAGGCCAAGAGCTTCTTGCATGGACTTCAAACTCGTTTCTGATTACAAGCCGCAGGGGGACCAGGGCCGCGCCATCGAGGCGCTGCTGCGCGGGGTGTATGACCGCGAACAGCATCAGGTTTTGCTGGGCGTAACTGGGTCGGGCAAGACTTACACCATGGCCAAGGTGATTGAGGCGGTAAACCGTCCGGCGCTGGTCATGGCGCATAACAAGACGCTGGCGGCGCAGCTTTATCACGAGTTCAAGAATTTTTTCCCGCACAATGCCGTCGAATATTTCGTTTCGTACTACGACTACTACCAGCCTGAGGCTTACGTTCCCGCCGCCGATTTGTTCATTGAAAAAGAGGCAACCATCAATGACGAGCTTGACAAGCTGCGGCTGTCAGCGACGCGATCGTTGTTTGAACGGCGCGATTCTTTAATTGTGGCGTCGGTGAGTTGCATCTACGGGTTGGGATCTCCGGAAGCTTATTACGGCATGATGCTGTTTCTCGAAAAAGGCCAGAAGATCAAGCGCGAGGACATCACGCGCAAGCTGGTCGACATTCTTTACGAGCGCACCAATGGCGAGTTCCGGCGTGGAACGTTTCGTGTGCGCGGCGACGTAATCGAGGTCTTCCCTACTTATGACGACATGGCGTACCGCATCGAGCTGTGGGGAGATGAGATTTCATCGCTGACGCAGATTGATCCGCTGTTCGGTACGGTGAAGCAGAAGTATGGGCGGCTGCCGATCTATCCCAAGAGAAGTAGAACTTGAAAAGCAGGGACGGCTGGTAGAGGCGCAACGCATTCATCAGCGAACCATGTTTGATCTGGAGATGATCCAGGCCATGGGCTACTGCCACGGCATTGAGAATTATTCGCGGCATTTTACCGGGCGGCTGCCGGGCGAGCCTCCGCCGACGCTGCTGGATTATTTTCCCCGCGACTTTCTGATGTTCATTGACGAATCGCACCAGACCGTCCCCCAATTGCGCGGGATGCATGCCGGCGACCGCTCGCGCAAGGAAACGCTGGTCGAGTATGGCTTTCGCATGCCCTCGGCCCTCGATAACCGTCCCCTAACGTTTGAAGAGTTTGAGCATCGCACCAACCAGCTGGTTTATGTTTCGGCGACGCCGGGGCCGTATGAGCTGACTAAGTCGGCAGGCGTGGTGGTGGAGCAGATCATCCGTCCAACCGGACTGATTGATCCTGAAGTCGAAGTGCGTCAGGTCAAGGGACAGATTGACGACCTGTTGCATGAAATTCGCGACCGTGTAAGCCGTGGCGAGCGAGTGCTGGTGACGACCTTGACCAAGCGCATGTCTGAGGACCTGGCCGAGTACTACGGCGAGGTGGGCGTCAAGTGCCGCTATATGCATTCGGAGATCGAGACGCTCGAACGGGTCAAGATTCTACGCGACTTGCGCAAGGGCGAGTTCGACGTATTGATTGGCATCAATCTTCTGCGCGAGGGGCTGGACTTGCCGGAAGTGTCGCTGGTGGCGATTCTCGATGCCGATAAGGAAGGATTCCTGCGGTCGTCGGGGTCGTTGATTCAGACCATCGGCCGCTGCGCCCGCCATCTGCGCGGACGCGCGATTCTGTACGCCGACCGCATGACCGACTCGATGAAACGCGCTATGGGCGAGACTGACCGGCGGCGGGCGATCCAGACCGCCTACAACGAAGAAAATGGGATCACGCCCGAGTCGATTGTGCGTCCGCTGGATATGACGCTGGCCGGAATCGTGGCCGCCGATTACGCCGATCTGACCGGCGGCGAAGCAGAGGGCATACCGGAGTTCACATCGCAGCAAGAAGTGAACGCGTATATCGCCAAACTCGAGAGCGATATGCGCGAGGCGGCCAAACGATTTGAGTTCGAGAAGGCCGCGAAGTTAAGGGACACGATAAAGGAATTGCGGACGAAGGAGTTTTTGTTCGCGTAAAGACTGTCTATTTTCGCTCCGTGACCTTTTCATTCACGAGAACGGCGATGTGTTCCGCGGCGACTTCTCCAATATTCACAGGGAGCATATCGGGACTAGTTATGCCCCTTTAGGTAAACAGTTGGCGATAGAATCGCAATCTCCCGCCACGGATGCAGCACCAGCAAATCCGCATCGCCCGTAACGATCACATCTGCCCTTCCATTCAGTGCAACTTCCAGAAACTTGTCGTCCTTCGGATCGCGGCATTCGCGGACAAGCTGAACGATAGGCACGAACTCGGCGGTGCTCGCGAGTTGCCTGAGAAAGAGTTGACGCTCTTCCCGGCTGACGTAAGCATCCAGCTTTCGCCGGAAGAGAACGTCAGCAAGTTCGCTCATTGTGGTTTCGGAAAAAAGGAGCACGCCCGCGTCCAATGCTTTGTCAACAGCTTGGCGTGGAACGGAGAGGGGCAAGACAATTGCGCTGACGAATACATTGATGTCAACGACAATGCGATCGGTGGTACGCATCGCTCGTTTGACATCAGTCTTTCAAGATGTCGGCAAGAATCTCCTCAGTCATTCCGCGCGCTGCGGCTTGGGCGCCGATACGATCCATAATTCGCTTGAGTTCGGCATTGTTAATGCCACGAATCCGCTCGTACTCCGCCGCAGACATGATCACCGCAACATCGCGATTCTGGCGGCGAATCAGCACCGGTTCGCGCTGGGCAGCATCGAGCAGCGCGGCGAGGCGCTGTTTGGCATCCGTGGCAGAGACAGTTCGCATCTGTCTATAATAGACAAAATAGACAAATCGCGCAAACAGGAGGGTTTTCTAGTTCAGGTAACACGAGTTTCGTGTTACACTGTTTTCGTGTCACAAGCTAATCGCTTACGCAACGTCACCGTGACTCTGGAAGAAGACGTCGCCCAGTGGGCTCGGATCGAGGCGGCGCGGCGGGATACCAGCGTTTCGCGGCTGCTGGGAGAGCTTTTGAAGGAGCGCATGTCCGCCCAGGATGGGTATGAGCGGGCCATGCGCCGGGCGCTGGAGCGCAGGCCCTTTCTGCGCAGCGACGGGCGCTACCTGACGCGCGAGGAGGCTCATGACCGCGCCCGCCTCCGCTAAGCGTCCCTCGGTTGGGAGGCGCTCGCTTCGTCCGGCCACGGATGAATCGCCAGTCTTTGTCGACTCGAATGTATTCCTTTACGCGATTGACGAGGCGGATCCCAAGAAACAGCAAGCGGCGCGGCACTGGCGGTCGGAGTTGTGGAGAAGCCGGCGTGGGCGGATCAGCTTTCAAGTGCTGGGAGAGTTCTACGTGAACGCGGTAAGGAAGCAGCCCGCGGCCCGTGAAGAAGCACGCTCCGAGGTGCGGGACCTGCTAGCGTGGAAGCCGGTAGTCGCAGACGCGGCGCTCCTGGAGCGTGGATGGAAAATTCAGGACCGCTACCGGCTCTCTTATTGGGACGCGCTAATCGTGGCAGCGGCTAAGGCCGCATCCTGCCATTACCTGCTCACGGAAGATTTGCAAGCCGGACAAGAGTTGGACGGAGTCGAAGTGGTGAATCCATTTCTGCGAGATCCGGAGTCTGTGTTGTGAAGGCATTCCGGACGACGCATTCTTCTGTGCTCGGGCGTGCTTGACAGCTTTACTTCTGCATTCTGATTTCTTATTTCTGACTTCCCTAGCGGCCGTACGCGGCTGATGCGGCAAGAGGCTTGCGGTGGAAGGTGTAGCCGTCGAAAGTTTCGGGGCGGAAGTTAAGGTTGGCAGCGGAAAGTTTTTCGGTCTGGCTCAAGAAGAGGTATCCGCCGGGCTCGAGGTAGAGATGCAGACGCTCGAGCAGGGCGGTGCGCTGGGCGCGGGAGAGGTGTGGCAGAACGTCCATGCAGAAGATGCAGTCGAAGCGTCCGATATAGACAGGCCGAACCAGGTTCATGGTATTAAACGTCACCAGACTACGCAGGCGCGGCTTGACCAGCAGATGGGAACCGTTCGCTGATCCATTCCCTGATCCATTCCCTGACCCATTCGAAGAGCCATTGGAAGCACCCGCCCCGGGCGTTCCAATTTTTGAAAAGCAGGAGCGGATAGTGGCAGGAGGCAGTCCCGCCAGGGCCGATTGCGGATAAAGTCCGCGCTCTGCCACTTCGATGGCGGCAGGAAGCAGGTCGCTGCCTACGATGTGGATCGACCAATCTCTTGCAGTTTGGGCGGCAACTTCGCCCGGTGTGGAAGGCGGGACATCGGTGATGCCTCCGTTTCGGGTTGGGCCGTTCTTGCCATTGCTCCCGTTGCTGGCGCGATTGGCGGCAGGGTTTCCATTCCCGTTGCCATTGCCCGCACCGTTTGCGTTATTGCCGGCCGCGACCGCGTCGGAGATCGCCATGGCAATCGAGTAGGCTTCTTCGCCTGTGGCGCATCCCGCGCTCCAGATGCGCAGCGCGTACGGACCATCGCCCGATTTGCGGGCGAAGAGTTGCGGCAACACCTGCCGGGCGAGCGCATTCATGGCCCCGGGATGCCGGAAGAAGCTGGTGTTCATGTTGAGCAGACCGTCGAGAAATTGCGGAAGAACAATGGGATCCTGATCGGACGCGCGTAGACCGTCGAGCAGGGCCGCGGCCGACTCAAGCTGCCGGCTCTCGAGATATTCGGCCACGTGCGCGGCTAGCGCGCTATTGGGACAGTCGAGCAAAAGTCCGGCCTGGCGCTCAACCAGCAAGCGAAGCTCGGAGAGTTCGTGCTCGAGAATGGTTCCGCCTACCACCAATTTATGCATTTCCCAGTTCTCAGTTCCCCAGTTCTCGATGCCTCAGTCGCCCCCGGCTACGGCAGCGTAGGACCTTCCTGTGTCCTGCTCGGCCTGGATGGCGGCGACGTTCATTTCTTTCTCCAGCGAGGAAAAACGCTGCAGGATCTCGTGGATGCGCAACGTCATATTGCGAATGGTTTCAATCTGCGCGCGGGCCAGTGCCGACAATGATCCGGGCTCCAGCAGCAACAGATCGGAGTTTCCTAATACTGAGGTCAGCGCATTGTTCAGATTGTGGCGCATCTCGAGCATGTAGCGGCCGAGCATGGCCTGGCGCTCAAGGGTGGCACAGGAAAGTTCGGCGGCGCGAGCGCGAGCTTCGGCACGAGAACGGTGTACCGCTTCGGACGCCGCCAGCACCAAAACCTCGAGCCAGTTCTCCTCACGGCGCAGAGCGGAGATGCGAGGCCATCGCTCGCGCACAAGCTGGATTGTGTTGCGGTCTTCGAGGACACAGAAAATCGGCTGTCCGGTGGAGTGCAGAGGTTCGAGAACCACCGAAAGCACCTCCCTGCGCAAATCTCCCACAATGGCCACATCGAAAGTATCAACCGCGAAACGAGGCCAGAGGTCTCCGCTCAGCAAGGTGAACGTGGGCACGGTGCGCTCCATCTGCCAGCGAGCGGTGACCCGGCGGGAAAAATCGACGTCGTCGGAAATAATCAGTGCGGTCGGTTGATCCACGTTCCAAATCCTTTTCTGTTTATCATTCGGAGTTGCACTACTTCTTCTTGCCGGGTTGCGCGCCGGCTTCCGGGTCCCACTCGGGGGTGCTCGAAACGTCAAACTCCAGAGCATCGGCGGCCGGGGCGGCAAATTTTCCCTTGGGCTTCGCCGCCGAAGCCACTGGTACAGTGTTTCCTTTTGACTCTGCCGCACTCTCCTGCATGGCAGACGCGGGCGCGGCGGCCCCGGCGGCCGTCGCCTTTGCCGACGCAGCAGGCTCGGACTTGGCGGACGCGGCCGGCGAGGCCTTCGCAGCGGCAGGTTGAGCGGATGCGGAGGTTTTCGCAACACCCTCGGCCGCACTGCCACGACCGAGAGCGTGATCGACGGAAGCGCGCAGGTCTACCAGCATGCGCAGCGGCTGGCCGGAGGAGTATTCAGCCTGGAACATCACTTTCCACGACTGGCAGATCATGCGCAGACGTGCAACCGGTTCTTCCGCCGAGAACTGAGCGCGGCGGCAGTCGATCACGGCGACGCCTTTCTCCTCAAGTTCGTTCAATCCGTCGAGAATCGCGTTCAGGTCTCCGTGCATGAGACGGAAAAAAGCCCGGCGCATGAGATATCCGAAGCGTGTAAAGGCGACCAGCGCGATGGGAAGGAAGAACAGATCCCCAGCCTGCAACTTGGCTTTGCGCCCCTGTGCCAGCACGCCTCCATGAAGCAGTTCGTCGAGTGAGCGGCAGCGGCGCGCGGATTCGAGAACGCGGTCGAGGGCGTTAAGCCACACGGGCGCTTTCAGGTCCACTTCGCCCAGAGCCGGTTCGAGCGACTGCGCCACGTAACCCAGATCAACATCGTCGTCATCCAGGCGCGACGGAGCGATCTGACTGAAGTACTGCACCAGAAGAAAATCAATCTTGTCGCGGACGGCTTCGGTCTTGGCGGAGTTGGTCAGGAAGTGCTTCAGCAGGCTCAGCAGCCCCTCCTGATCGCCCACGGAACTGGTCTGAAGGAACTGACGCAACTGGTGGACCTGGATACGCTGGTCCATCTCTTCCAGCCAGTGGAGCGCTTGCTCGACACGCTCGGGTTCTGGTGTGTCGATGCCGGACTCGAGGTCAGGGCACGCCTGCACATCGATGACGAACTCGCGCGCGAGTTCAAAGTAAATGGGATAGAGCCGGCGGGCCGAATTCCACTGGGCCAAAAGGTCTTGTTCGGACGAAGGAGTCATGGTTTTACGATCCAGTGGGACACTTCTCGGAGAAAGCGTGCTGCAACCACCGTCTTGTCGGGATGGTATTGCACAGCCACCACCGCGGCTTCGACATCGAGCGAACCGTCCGAGTTGCGCAGACGCAATACGTCAGCGAACTCGAGCGACGTGGTGCAGCAGAAAAGAACTTCGCGCGGAGTGCCAAATTCAATGACGGTGCTTTCGGTGAAGTTGCTCGGATGCGAGCCCACTTCGCCGTTGCTGAGGGCAAGTTGAACAGGAATGCGTACCGGCGTAGCGTCGGGGAAAAAGCGAGCTAGCCCGGCTACTGGGCTGGCGCTCTGCGCCGTGCGTCCGATGGCTGTAGCTGAGTGTGCCAAACGATGAAGTCCCTTTGCCCCGATTCACTCGACACGAAAGGCGGTTGGGCTCCCCTCTTCCCGGTTAGGAAGAGCATTGGGGAGCCAGAATCCGCAGTTATGCAAGAAGGAGAAGCAACGTGGCGGCCAATGCGAAACACGAAAGGACTAGTACTCAGTTGCCCGCGTTTTCAATAAGTTAGGGAATCTGAGGAATAGCGTTCGAATCGCTCAAGAGAATCACGTCTCACAATGACACACCGTCTCACCGTGGACGCCGGGACGTGTCGCTCGACCTCTTATTCGAGGATCATCTTCCGAGGATCGAAGGTGAAATCCTGGCCCGGTTGCAATGCTGGCCAAGAGTCCGGACACCTGGGTTGTTCGTCAGTTTCCGGGTGGGCCTGATACAGCCGCGTCCAGCGTTCATCGTTTGGCTTTCGTTGACTTAAGGGGCAGGCGTCCCTAACATTGCTTCCCGTCGGGCAAGACCATCATGATCGGCCAGACCATCTCGCATTACCGCGTCATCGAGAAGCTGGGTGGCGGTGGGATGGGTGTGGTCTACAAAGCAGAAGACCTCAGACTCCATCGATTTGTAGCTCTGACCATTCACGAGATCGGTGAGCACGAAGGGCAACCATTTATCGCGATGGAGTTCCTGGACGGCGCTACGCTGAAGCACTTGATCGGGAACCGTCCCATGGAGTTGGAAACGCTGCTTTCGGTTGCGATTGAAATTGCCGATGCCCTGGATGCAGCGCACTCCGAAGGCATCATCCATCGTGATATCAAACCTGCCAATATTTTCGTCACCAAACGTGGTCATGCCAAGGTTTTGGATTTCGGCTTGGCGAAAGTGAAGCCGGTCAGCATCCGGATGATGGAAGGGGCTGGGGTATCAGCGCAACCGACGGCAGTCAGTGAGGAGCATCTCACTACCCCCGGCTCGGCCTTAGGCACGGTGGCTTATATGTCTCCCGAGCAGGCGAAAGGAAAAGAGCTCGATACCCGAACCGACCTGTTCTCCTTCGGCGCTGTTCTCTACGAGATGGCCACAGGCACGGTGCCATTTCGGGGTGACACGTCTGCTGTAATCTTCCACGCCATTCTCGAACGTGCCCCGACTGCCCCGATTCGTCTGAATCCCGACATCCCTCCCGAATTGGAGCGCATTATCAACAAGGCGCTGGAGAAGGACCGCAACCTTCGTTACCAGCATGCCGCCGATGCCCGGGCTGATCGGCTACGGCATCGCCAGTAGGACCGGCGGTAAGCGAACCGAGCGGCCTCTTTGAGGCTCAGGCACCAGCCGCACCAATCACGGGCGCAGCGCCCGCGGCGTTCGTCGCCAGATACAGGTGGTGGCTTGTATCTGCGGGCGCGGTGTTGATCGTTGCAATGGCTGCATGGTTCTGGGCGTTCCGTGGCCGGACCTCACGCCCCAACGTCACTCAGCAGCACAAGAGCGTTGCGGTTCTTTATTTTTCCAATCTGTCGCAGGACCCGTCACTGAACTGGCTGGATAACGGCCTCACTGACATGCTGACCACGAATCTGGCCCAGGTGAAAGGACTGGACGTGCTGTCCACAGAGCGGGTGCAAAGCGTGGCGCAGCGTGCCAGCAAAGACGGAAAGTCGTTCGATCCGGCGCAGGCGCAACAGGTCGCGCGGGATGCTGGAGCTGACGCCTATGTCACTGGCGCGCTGCTGAAGGTCGGGCCCACGCAACTGCGGCTCGATGTGCGCGTCCAGGATACCGGCACGGGGCAGATTCTGTTCTCCGACAAGCTGGATGGGCAGGATGTGCAGAGCATCTTCGGAATGGTGGACCGGCTGACAGCGAGCATCGCCGGCAACTTCCTGCCTGCGTCTGAACTGCCGCAACGCGCGCCGGAGATCGAGCAGGCTTCCACCTCCAACGTCGAGGCCTACCGCCACTATCAGCTAGGGAGGGATTACCAGAGGCGCTTTCTGGAAGCCGAGGCGGCGCGTGAATTCGGCGAGGCTCTCCGCCTGGACCCGCAGTTCGCGCTCGCCTATATGCGCCTGGCCGACGTATTTTTCGTTGATGGCGTCCTGCGGCAGAGCAACGAGATGATCGCCAAAGCGGAGCAATTGCAATCGCGCCTGCCTCGTTATGAGCAGTTGCTGTTGCAAGCACTCAGGGCCGGTCGTTCCCGCGACCTGGAAGCACAGATGCGCGCCAGTCAAGACTTGATGGCCGAATTTCCCCGCGATGGCGACAATCGGGGTACGCTGGCGACGATCCAGTCAGTATTAGGGCAACCGGAACAAGCTCGTGAAGTCTATCGGCAGGGCCTCGTGCTGGATCCAAAGGACGAGGAACTCCTCAACCTGGAATCCTACGATCTGGCGGGATGGGGCGACTTTAACGGTGCTCTCGCGGCCAACGACCGCTACTTGGCACTGCGTCCCACCGATCCCAATCCGGTCGACAGTCGGGGCGACATCCTTTTCATCGCTGGCCGCGATGACGAGGCGGCCGCCGCCTACCGCAAAACCACTGAGCTGAAACCAGACTTCAGCGACTTCGGCGACTACCTTAAGCTCGCCATTGTCTACACCGACCAGAAGAAACACGACATGGCCGAAGATGCCTTCCGACAATTCGTGCAGCGTACCAATCCGCTCCTTCAGTTGAACGTGCCGGGATTCCAAGCCCATCTCCAGCAGGCGCGGGGCGATTTCGAGGGCGCACTGCCGAACTACCGCAAGGCGGTCACCCAACTCGGGCATGCCGGGCAATACGAGGCCGCCGGGATCTTTTTAGAGCAATTTGCCAGGCTTTCCTTGATGCTGGGGCAGGGCCCGAGTGCCCTTTCTTTTGCCCAGCAACAGAAGCTCGGTGGCGAGGAACTGCAAGCGATCGCATTTCTACAGACCATGACCCGAAACCCCACCGCCGCCCAGCAGAGTCTGCAACGATTTGTTTCCACTCATCCCGGGGTCAGCGCCCGCTTCACCGAGATCCAAAAGACCATCAACGACGCGCAGGCCGCGATGGAAAACAATGACGGACAAACAGCCCTGAACTTGGCAGCCAGCATTCCCGATTTGCAGTTCCCCGAGCTGCTTTTCTTGAAGGGTCGCTCCCACCTCCTGATCAATGACTACGCCGCAGCCGAAGGCGAATTTCGTCGCGTGCCTTTGAGAACTCGCGGCCGGGTGTCGAACCTTACTTTCATAAAGCGGCGCTTCCCGGCGATTGAGCTCCTCTCCCACTATTATCTCGGCCAGGTCTACGAGCACACCGGGAAACGTGACCAGGCCATTAATGAGTACCAGGAATTTCTCTCTCACTTCGAAGGTTCGCACATCCGTCTGCCACAGGTCGCCGAAGCTCGCACCACACTCAAGCGACTGATGCAGTGACACCTTCATAGATGACCCACTACCGCCCCCTCCGGTTCGTTGACGGCTATCGTAGAGATGATCAGTGCAGTCTTGTCGGCGTTGGTAAGGGAAGGTTCAGTGGTGTGGTGGTGCTTGGAGCGGAGGGGAAGGAAAAAAAATGCGGGGCTGAAAGCAGTGACCCTAATCGCCACTCTCAACCCCGTCTCCCAGGTTCTGTGGTAGGTGAGGCGAGTATGCTTCCGCCTCGCAACTCAGACAAGATAACGAAGGTAATTGCCCCCACGTAACCGCTGGAGGGCTGCTTCCCATGGTCTAGCTAGAAGCCAGAAGCTGCCCTATTTCGTCGCCACCAGCGAATGCGTAATCGCATGAACCGACAATGCGATCCGGTTCTGCACTCCGACCTTACGCATCAACTTCGCGACGTGCGCCTTCACCGTGCGTTCTTCAATTCCCAGCGAAGCGCCAATCTCCTTGTTCGAGCGGCCGGCCACCAGCATCTCCAGCACTTCCTTTTCGCGGTCGGTAAATGTGACTCGCCCCGCGGGAAAGATCCTTCCCGGAGACGACGACACGCGCTCAATGAACATCGACAAGACCCGCCGCGGAGCCCACACGGATCCCTGGTTTACAATACGAATTGCCTGCGCAAACTCTGCCGGAGAAGCGGCCTCGTCCACGTATCCTTTAGCGCCCGAAGCAATGGCCTTTAGAATCGTCTCTTCGTCGATTCCCGAGCCAGTTACGATGATGCGCAGGTCAGGCCGCGTCGCCTTCAGGCTGGCCATCACATCAAACAGATTCTGTCCCGAGCGGTTGCCCAGCAGGACGAGATCAATATTCTGTAATGTGCTGATCTCGGGCAGTGTGGCGGAGACTAGTTCAAACTCCGGTTCGGAGTCGAACAGAGCGCGAAATCCGACAAAACGCAGAGGGTCGCTCTCCACCACGGCAATTCGGATGATCGGTTTACGGGCTACGGCTGCTTTCATAGTTGTTCCCTGTAGGGTTGAATTCTTAAATCCAGCATAGACATAAATCGAACCCATGCATAGAGAAGGTGACCGAGCTGAATTACGGGAGTAACATGGAAAAGATCGCGCTGACAGGCAGTTTTGAGGGGAAAACGGCCGCTCAACGAAAACATCCTGAACATTCACGGCAGAAGGGGCGACTGAAGGCCGGCTTAGATCGGCGAACCACGGCCAGTTAACAACGATCAGTTAGCGGCGATCCGTTAACAACGGACTGATTTCATTCGGATTGGGAGACAGACTCATCATGCAGAAGTGTCGCACGCAATTTCTTGCGGTTCTTATCCTACTGATGGTTACGACGATTGCCCTTTCAGCGCCCATGCTGTCCGGCGCCCAGGCTGCGGGCGCGACCTACCAGCCCAAGTTTGCCGGAGATCCAGCCCGCTCTGACTCCGAGGCGGCGGCCCTCGCCTACATGCGGGTCGTGCTCCGCGCCCAGCGCCAGTTCAACAAGCAGTACGGGCATTTCGCCACATCCCTGGCAGAGTTGGTCCATTCCGGCTCATTTACGAAACGCATGGTTAATCCCACCCGCGGGGACTATACGGCCAGCTTCACGGGCAAGAAAGACAGCTTCGTCCTCACCATGACGCCCGCGCATCTCGACGCGCAGCACCGTTCGTTTTATGCGGAGGATGACGGCAAGATCCACGCCGAGGAAGAAAAACTCGCCGACGCCAGTTCGCCGGTAGTGAAATAACTTCGCCCAGAAGCGGTAGAATGCAATCTTCACGGAGGAATCATGTCAGCATCGATCGGCGCACCGGCTCCCGAATTTTCGCTCAAAGACCAGAACCAGCAGGACGTAAAGCTGAGTGATTTCCGTGGCAAGAAACGAGTGGTTTTAGTCTTCTATCCGCTCGACTGGAGTCCGGTCTGCACCAAGGAGCACGCCTGCTTCGTGAACGACATGAAACAGTTCGACCAGCTTGACGCACAGGTCCTCGGAGTAAGCGTCGACAGCATCTGGTCGCACAAGGCCTACGCTGAGAAGATGGGCATTCACTATCCGCTGCTCGCCGACTTCCATCCGCGCGGCGCTGTCGCCCACAAGTACGGAGTCTATCTGGAAGAAAAAGGAATCACCGGCCGCGCCATTTCAATCATCGACCGCGAGGGAAAACTTGCCTGGCACAAGAACTACGACATCCCCGTCGTGCCCGATATCAGCGAGGTTTCGAAAGCGCTGGCCGGCGTGAAGTGAAATCAGCTTCCGTCGAGGCGGTGCCCATTTCGTCGTTCTGTTATTTGGCAGATAGCGGACTTCGTGTCTCCTACGCACCGGCCGCGCCCGCTTTGATCTCGACGGCCTTCCCGTCTCGATAGATAACCACCAGCGGCTTCCCTCCATTAGGGTAGCGCACAGTTTTCTCTGAAGAAGAATTGCCCGCATCCGGGACGCCCATTCCTACTGCAAAGTCGGCTTGCATCTCGTTCATTCCTGGCTTCACTTCGTGCTGCTCCACGGCCTGCCACACCTCCGGCGGCCAGTGCTTGTACAGTTCGTGCGGGTCTTCGATGAAGAACATTTCGTCGGAATAAATTTTGTACTGACCATCCGACTCGAAACCGATGGGCACGGAATAGCTCTTTCCATCCTTCTGAAAGACGGCCATCATTTGCCGCCGGCCTCCCGGAGAAGTCTCCACCTCTACGTTTTTGATCTCCAGCCGTTCGATCGGCAGCAGCAGTCCCGCCTCGCGCCCAAAGTCGGTGCGCCTCGCCGCCACGCTGTACGGATAGTACGTATAGCGATAGCCCTCCTTCACCCAGACCGGCTGCTGCGTGATTTGCTTTTCCGACTTCAGATCGTAGGGATGGAGCTTCTTCGGCGCGAC
>WNFN01103236.1_pt1 | contig 28386 bp, 23 predicted proteins | sample 5400161 | NCBI WGS metagenome assembly WNFN01 (sample SAMN13153353, study PRJNA577476) | soil metagenome | isolation source: 80 cm saprolite on Douglas fir-dominated hillslope | place: USA:California | collected 2013-09-17 | reverse complement strand
AGAAAGACACTGAAGGTGCTGGAAGTCAAGCCATCGGGGATTGAGGATTGGGGGTTAAGGATTGATGACGCGCGGTGTTACCCCTCAGCGCATGGTTCCCACCCCATGCGCTTTTTTTGCTTCACTGTTAAGACGCTAATATAGTGAGGGTTCGCCTGGTGGGCGCGTCTTCCATCGCCGGTGTACCCACAGCCACTGCTCCGGATAGCGCGTGGCATAACTCTCAATCACCTTGTTGAAGAGCGCAGTGTTGGCAATTGCGTCGGCCTCATCGTCGCCGGTGGAGATGAGTTGCAGCGCGGGATCAAAGCGGATCTTATATTTGCCCAGTTGCTGGTCCCAAACCGTGAACGCCGGCAGCACCGCCGCTCCTGTGTGAAGCGCTACGCGCGCCACTCCGGTTGCCGTGCATGCCGGCACGCCGAAGAAGTCCACAAACGCGCCTTGGGGCGGCGTCATGTTCGTGTCCATAAGGATGCCGACAACTTCGCCGCGCTTCATCGAGCTCAGCAGGCCGCGGGCAAAATCCTGCTTGCCGAAGGTGCGGTTGCCGTGGAGCGTGCGATACCGGTCCACCATCGCGTCCACGTAAGGATTGTCCAGCGGGCGCACCACAATGTTCATGGGATGGCCGCTGAGCGAGTGGACAAACGAGCCGATCTCCCAACCGCCGAAATGCGCGGTTAGAAATAAGACGCCCGTGCCGCGCGCCCGTGCTTCAGCAAAGTTCTGGAAACCGTCATAGATAGCAACCTGCGAGACGTTTTCCTTCGTGTAGCGCGGAAAAAGCGTGAACTCCGCCAGTTGGCGTCCCAGTCCCTGGAAGAGCCGGCGCAGAATCCGCAGCTTTTCTTTGCGGCTTTTTTCCGGAAATGCCAGGTCAAGATTACGCAGCCCGACTTTGCGCAAGCGCCGGTGCGCCACATGCATGAGCATGCCAATGCCCTGGCACACGGACCTTGCCAACGGCCGCGGCAGCGCGCCAATGCAGCGCGCCAGCAGCCAGACCGGAAAGTATTCAAGCTTGTGGCGGAACTCAAATCTCAGGTGAGATGTGTGCCGGAGCAGGCTTGCTGTTTCCTCTGGAGCAACCTTGCCATTAATATGGTTTGCCCTTGGAAGGAGAAAAGGAGAAAGATGATGAGATTTCCCCACGCACTAGCCGTTCTGGCCATTGGCGCCGCGATGAGCGGCTGCAAGGCCACCGGCCCCAGCAAGGCGGAGAATACAGTGGTCACCGAAGCGAAGCATGAGGTGACTATTGGGGGCAAGGACGTAAAGAATCCAATCGCCTATACGCCTGCCGCCGCCAAAGAAGGCGGTGAACATTTCCAGCATCATTGCCAGATCTGCCACGGACTTGACGGCCAGAACACCGGCGTTCCGTTTGCCGCGAAGATGGATCCGCCGGTGGCCGATCTCTCCAGCAAAGACGTGCAGGATTACCCTGACGGCCAATTGAAATGGATCATCGAAAACGGCATCAAGCCTTCCGGTATGCCGGGGTGGAAAGGGATTCTGGACGACGAGGAAATGTGGAACATGGTCCATTACATTCGCCATCTGCCGGCGAAAGGAAGCCTGGGCGAGCCCGCGATCTACAAAGAAGAAGCTGAAGAGCACGAACACATGCATGGCGCGGCCCACGAGCACCACGAGCACAAAGAAACCAAGCCGCACACGCACAAGCATTGATTTCCGGTCATGGCATAACAATAAAAAACGGGAGCAAAAAACTCCCGTCTTGTTTTTGCGGCCGAAACTCGGCTAGCGGCTGCGCCTGCCAGGGCGCTGCATGGCTCAACTCACGCCGGCAACATCCACCGTCTGCCTGGTTGCTTTGCCTCGAGCCGCGCTGGGCGGCGGAGTCGGCGTTGGCGTTGCCGTCGGTTCAGTTGCCGGAGTCGCTTCCGGGGCCGGTGTTGGCGTAGCGGCTGGCGGCGGATTTACTGGCGCAGCAGGAGACGCGCTGGCGGGCGAAGTAGGGCGCGGTGGCGTACTGGGCGGGGCGGTGTCAGTGCCCGCAGCCTGGCGCACGGCAGCCAGAAACGCTTCGGCGGACTGGGGCGTCGCCACGGAGCCCGTCAAAATTGATTTGAAATCGACCATGCGGCCGTAAAGTTCGCGTGTGGCATCCTCATCCTGTTTGATGACTGCCCCGTTGAAGGATATGCCGGCAAACAAACCGCGCGCCCGCGAGTATGTCAGAACTTCAGCGCGGAGTTTCCAGTCGGTTGAGCCTTCGGTGTGGCGTCCCACCGGCCCCGCGGCCACAGATGCGTCGGCGCCCAGCTTGAACTTGCTGGTGAGCAGCGCCTGCATGCCACGATCATTCATGATAACCATGACAAGGTCCACGGCCTGGCCGCCAATCTGCAAGCCGATGCTTCCGCCCGTTGTAGTGAGGGGCGCTGGAGCGCTCCAACCCGTTGCCGTTCGACACGTAGCCATGCCCCGGCCATGGGCGCCGCCTACCACAAATCCGCCCTTGATCAGTGAGGGCACCACCGCAACGCATTTCGCCGAGCCAAGAATGTCTGACGGAATGCCTTTATCAGGAGCAGCCATGATTTCATTCAACACCGTCGCAGCCGCCTGCAGGCGGCTGGATGCCGCTTCCGCAGCAAAAGCAATGTTTGAGAGCGTGATGGCAAACAGCACAACACGAAGCAGTGTTTTCATATTTTCCTCAAAATGATTTTAGTCGCTGGGAGCAGGTAAGAAGATGCTGAAAAATTATAAAGGGTTGGATACGGTGACCCTCGTGACCGTGTCCAACCCCGTCTCCCAGGTTCTGTGGTAGGTGAGCAGAGTATCCACCCGCGGCCTTTTGCCGGCAAGTAACCGGGGTTCCTCGCAAAATGCCAATTGGGACATGTACTTAGGGAAGGCTCAACCAGGCCAATATCGCCTCAATTCTCAGGCCGATTCATGGGCAAAACAAAGGCCCGGCAGAGCTTCCTGCCGGGCCTGGACCTGTATTCCGCCTTATTTCGATGATGTAACCAGCGAATGCGTGATCGCATGGACTGAAAGCGCAATCCGGTTCTGCACGCCGACTTTCCGCATGAGCTTGGCCACGTGGGCCTTCACCGTGCGCTCTTCAATGCCCAGCACCGAGCCGATCTCCTTGTTGGAGCGCCCCACGACCAGAAGCTCAAGCACTTCCTTTTCGCGGTCAGTGAACGTGACCCGGCCAGCGGGGAAGATGCGTCCAGGGGAAGACGTCACGCGCTCGATAAAGATTGAGAGCACGCGTCGCGCCCGCGGCCAGCGCCTTTAAAATCGTCTCGTCGTCCGCGCCGCTGCCGGTGACGATGATGCGCAGATCAGGACGCGCGGCCTTCAGCCCTGCCATTACATCAAAAAGGTTCTGTCCGGCGCGCGTACCCAGCAGCACCAGGTCAATATCTTTCCGCGGCCCCAACTCTGCCAGACTGCATGAGACCAACTCCAGATCCGTTTCCGTATCGAACAACGACTTCAATCCAATAAACCGCAACGGATCGCTCTCTACGACAGCGATGCGAATCGTTCTCTTCGATGCGCCTGCTTTCATCAATGCTCCTTCCGAGACCGTGGCGTGTTATTTGTGCATTGTAAGCAAAAAATGGTTTGCCCGATCTGAAAGTATCATGAACCTCAGCCCAAGCCCATTTCCTAGCAGGGTACATGTACTGAAGTTGGAGTGCAAGGTTCAGAGGTTCAACTTAGGGGTTACTTGCTGGCTTCCAGCCGGGCAGCGTCCGGCCGGAGCACGAATCCGTCCGCGTGGCCAAGTGCGAAGCCGCGACGATAGCCCTCGCAGTATCTCCCTTGGGCGGGGAGCTCGCCTTGACTGGTCTGGTGAAGCTGTGAGCAGCCTACAAAATGAAAATCGACCTGTGCGGTGGAAGAGTGATCGGAGCCGCCGCGTTCAAAGCCGTCGTTATAGCCGGTAAAAAAGCCCTGGTCGAAGTACGTGTGGTGCGGATCTGCGGCCGAGGGAGATGCGTCCAGTGAGGTGGCCACCGCTCGCAGATTATCCACTGCGCGAAAAGTGTGTCCCAGATAACCATCTCTGTATCCGGCCTTCAATCCTGCCTGAAAGCCGACTTCAAAAACCCGGCGCGGACCGAATTCCGAAGCATAGCGCGTTTTTACGCCGCGCAGCTCTCCCAGCTTGGCGTGAGGTGCGCGGCCCATATTGATGTCATTATTTCCGGCGTGATAACCCTCTTCGTAGCCGTGCCGGTAACCGTGAGCAAAAGTGGAGTGCGCCAGCACCGCCGCTGACCCGGATTCGCGTAAATGCTGCTCCTGTATCTGTGCCTGCTCTTGCGCAACGGCACACGCGGCAAAAAAGCCAAGACAAAGCACGAAACGGACCATAACGAAGAAAGACCCCTACTCTCGTTCAGGTCAGATGAACCAAAGTAACCTGGGGATGTGCGCCGTGTCGCGCCAACCTAAGGTCAATTTACCCACCCACTAGGTCTTTCCATGAATGGCCGCAAATTGTATGTAGCTGGATACTTATCTCACCTTAACTCAATCACGAAGAGTCAGTAGCCTCTCCGGCGCCGGCAGACTAAAAACCTGGGGGAAACGGGGCGGGAGAGGAAAGCGACTCAGACTGATTTGCGATTTTCCCCGGGCGGTCAAACAGCCGCCTGGGGCATTCGTATTCCCTCCCCCAAGGTTAAGTTGCTTCCGGTAGAGACATGCGAAACCTGCTGCGACACATGCCGCTGGTTTGTCTTCTTGCGCCCTGCCTGGCGCTCTATGCGCAGCCTCGTAATCCTTACGATCTCAAACTGCAACAGCTGCAAATGCAGTGGACCACCGCCGGCAAACTGGAAAAGCTCGCTCTGCTCGACCGCATCCAGCATCTGCGCGACTATGTGGACGATCGCCGCCAGGTCCAGCGGGCCCTTGAGACCATTCGCCACTCCGGCGCTGAAAATGACCTCGTAAAGACTGAAGCCACCGCGTGCCTGGACGACCTGCGTGCTTTCAGCTTACCCTCGCAGCCGCGTACGCAACACTGGTATGAGGCGCATGAGTGGCGCCAGCGAGTGCTGGCTGAGGCCACTCAGGCTGTCAGCTCAGACAACGCCCCTGATTTTCAGGTTCTGGCGGAACTCGAGCATTTGGCCACAACGGCGGATGCCGCCGATCACATGCTGAATGCGGCGCGCTTAGAGCCCACGGCTGCGCGCTGGCAGCGGGTTGCTGAACTGAGTGATGAACCTCTGCGCAAATTTGCCGCGTTGCAGTCCGGGTTGGCGCTTGAGCCGGGGAACTCCGAGCTCAATCTGCAACTTGCCATTTACTACGTCGGGCGCCAGCAATTGGAGAAAGCACGCGACCTGCTGACCTCGGCCGCCACGGCCGCACCCAACGATTTTGTCATTCGTGAACGGCGAGCCGGACTGTTTCTGAATCTTGGGCTTCGTTCCGCAGCACTGGCCGAGCTGCGCACACTGGAAAAACAATGGCCTGCTGCCTTGTGGCTGCACGCCCGTCTCGCGCTCGACTACGAACAAATTGGCCTGCTGGACGATGCTGCCCATCTGGCCGCGGGTGTGGTTGCAGAGAAGGGCAATGATCGCGAGCAGCTTGAATTGCTGGCGCGTTTCCATGAGCGCCGCCATATGAAATACGACCTCCAGGCGGACTACATTGCGCTGTCTCGCCTGGAGGCCAATCAACCTGATATCTGGTCGCGTCTGGCGCAGGTACAAATCGACTGCGGAGACGCTGAAGGCGCAAAGAATTCCCTGCTACGCATGGTGGCGCTCGACAATAGCAATGCAGAAGCGCATCGCCGGCTGGCCCAGGTTTATGAGCAGTTGCATCTTCTGCGGGAAGCACAGCAGGAGTTGGCGGCGGCTTCCGGCCCGGCTCGCCCCAGTGCCATCCAGGCCGACGCAGAGTATCTGGCCGATCCCGCAGCGCTGGTCAAAGCTGCCCAGGCGCATCCGCCGCAGCCTGCTGATCTGGCGTTGGCTGACATTCGCGTTCAGGAGTTGCTGCCCAGCGGACTGGACCGCGTCCATGTGCAGCAGATTTATTTCGTCGGCTCTGATGCCGCGGTGGACGCGCACCGCGTTACCTCCATTCGCTACTCCCCTTCCGCGGATGAATTGAAAGTGGTCCGCGCCCGTGTGTGGAAGAAGGATGGCGCGGTGCTGGACGCGCAGGAGCTTGGCGATCGCGAACTCGCAGACCACGTCTCAATGTATTACGACATGCGCTCGCGCCAGCTTCGCTATACCGGAGTGGAGAAGGGTGACATTGTCGAGCTGGAATACTCCATTACCCCCAAAATGCGCGCCAGCGCCTACAACGGATACTTCGGCGAACTGGTCCTGTTTGCCGGCCGCGACCCGGCGCAGCTAAAACGGTACGTGCTGCTGGCGCCGGCATCGCAAAAATTATTTGTGCACGCGGAGAAGGTTGCGCCGGCCGTAGTGGCCGAGAAGAATGGATCGCAAGTCTTCACCTGGGAAGCCCGCTCCATTCCGGCTCTGCCGCGCGAACCGCGCAGTCCCGGCGTAACCGAGATCTCGCCCTACGTGCACGTCTCCACCATGGGTGACTGGAAGCAGCTCGGCTCATGGTACGCCGATCTCATCCGGCCTCAATTTGCGCTTGACCCGTCGCTGGAGAGCGAGCTGACGCGGGTGATCAAGGACGCGCGCAACGAGCGCGAGAAGATCGCCGCAGTACAGGAATTTGTGCTGCGCAGCACCCACTACGTGGCGCTTGAGTTCGGTATTTACAGCTACAAGCCCTACCCGGTCACGCAGATTTACGCCCGGCGATTTGGCGACTGCAAAGACAAAGCCAGCCTGATGATTGCTTTGCTGCGGGCTGCGGGCATTGAAGCGGAGATCGCGCTCGTGCGCACGCGCTCTTTGGGAGATGTTGCTTCGGCGCCCGCCTCGATCGCCTTGTTCAACCATGCCATCGTTTATGTTCCCAAGTTTGAGCTGTGGCTGGACGGCACGGCAGAATATGCTGGCCGCGAGCTTCCGCTGGAGGACCAGGGCGCGCTGGCTTTGACTGTAAGTTTGAGCGGCCCAGCCCAGTTGCGGCACGTGCCCATGAGCCGTGCTGCCGATAACTACACCAAGCACACTATCCGGGCGACAGTCTCTTCTCAGGGAGTGATTCACTTCAGCGGCTCCACCATCACCCGCGGTGAAGATGCTCCTGGATTGCGTCACGATCTGGCTGTTCGCGAGCAGCAACTCGATATGTTCCGCCGCGAGCTGGCTGAAGTCTTTCCCACGGTGCAGGTGGACCGCGTGGCTGTCCATGGCGCTGAGGAGCTTTCTTCTGACGTAAGCGTGGACTTTCAGGGAGCGCTGAATTCCTTCCAGGAAAAGCGTGTGGTTTCGCTCAGTTCATCATGGATGCCGCGCTCTTACGTGGCCGCGCTGGCCGTTTCCAGCACGCGCACGCAGGACCTGGTATTGCCATCGCCCTGGACCACCGAAGAAGAGATCCACATCGCGCTGCCTGAGGGCGCAGAAGTGGCCGCCATGCCCCGCGATCAGAACATCAGCAGCAGCTTCGGCTCGATCCGGCTGCATTACAAGAAATCCGGCGGTGAGATCGTAGTGCAGAGCCATGTCGAGTTTGAGAAAGCACGCGTAAGCGCACAGGACTATCCTGCGTTCCGCCAATTCTGTTCCCAGGTGGAGCGCAGCTTCCGCAATGCGATCAGCGTGAGCCTGACGCAATGAAATTTGCAGCCCGCGTCTCCCTCCTTCTTTGCTGCCTGAACGCGGGGCTAGGATTCACCCAAACCAAGCCGGCCCAGCCAAAGAAGGCCCCTGATTCCCTTCTGCAACGCTTCATTTCGGATTTTGATCTGTCCGGCGCCAGCGAAGAGGCTGAAACCCGGCTCAAGCGTGCTCCCAACGACACAACTGCGCTATTTGTCCGCATGGAGACCGCGGAGTTGCAGGAGCGTCCGGATCTGGTACTGGACTCGGCATTACGCCTTTGCGCGTTGCCGGCCGATCCAGCTCTACAGGAACTGGCTTCCAACCGCGTGCTGCAACACGCCGGCAACACGCGCGCTTTTAATTCGGTCCTGCGCCGAGTGAGGTACGCGGCCACGCTCAACAGCCTTTGCACCTTCAACTTGCGGCTAGCGCTGGTCGCTGCGGCAACAGATGGTCACCCGAAGGTGGACCTTGATCAGGCTGCACGTGGGGCCGGGCTGGTCACGCACTGGCGGATTGCCGGCCCATTTGGACAATTCAACAACGTGGACTTTGAACGCCGCTGGGCACCGGAGATGGACCAGCTTGCGCGGCAGCAGTACGTGAACGATGCGATATCAACCGGCATGCCTGACAGTCCCAAGAAGAGAGTTGCCGCAGGCGGCGTTGCTTCCCGTGTGATCCGCCCAGAGCGCTTCTGGTTTCGCGACGGCATGCTATCTCTACCTGAGTACTTTTCCGGCCCGGGCGTCTTTTACGCTGCTGGAGACGTGGAAATCCCAAACGCGCAGGTTTCTCAGATACAGGTTTCGCAGATAGAGGTTCTGAGCTCCGGGACTTACTGCGTGTTGATTGACGGCAAAGAGGCACTCCTGCAGGATTCGCGTTACGCTGCGGACCCGGGCCGGAATTCAGCCGTGGTCCTGCTCCATCCGGGGCACCATCGCATCGTAGTCAAATTCACCGCAGATGCCACGCCTCTGAGCCTCGCTCTGCACCCTCTGGTTTCGCGGTCGACACAAGAAATCGACATCCCAAAAACAATGGATAGGTACATTCAAGGACTGGTCGCATACTTCCACAGCGACTTCGTAAGCATGGAACGCATTCTCGATAGTGACCCGGATCAAAGTGCCGCTTCCGCCCAGTATCTTCGTGCTCTACTTTATTCTGCTGCCGAGGAGCACTCGCCCCGCGCTGACGCAGCCTGGAAGGCCGTTGGCACGTCGCAACCTTCAGCGCTGCTGGCGCGCCTGAAATCCGTTGAAAACGCCATGGCACGCGGGCAGGGGGACGATGCCCGTCAGGATGTGATGAGCATTCTTGCGGAGCACCCGCAATCGGAGACCGCTCTGCAATTGGCCTTTAATCTATCCCGCGGTCAGACGGACGCGCCCGGTCTGCTGGACCGTTTGCTTGATCTGCATCCTTCCTGCGCGCGGCTGGCTGACGCGGTGAAGTTTTACAGCGCAATCGCGGAACAGGACAAAGCCCGCCAGATCGAACAGCAATTGCCGGCGTGTGCGCCGGAGTCACTTCAATATCCACGGATGCTCGCTGAATCAGGACGTCATGGCGCTGCGGCCGCGTACCTGCAGCAGATGATTGTGAAGAATCCTCTGCATCGCGCCGCGCGAAAGCTGCTGGTGCAGGAGTTGGTCCTTTCGAACCAGCAGGGCGCCGCACGCTTGCAGGCGAAACAACTGCGCGACCTTGCACCGAACGCGCGCAGCTACGCTCAACTCGTACAGGACCCGAACTCCGCGCAGGACAGCAAGAGCCAGCGCGCGGCAGGGTTTACGCACACCGATGAATTCTATGTTCCGTACCGCCGCGACGGCATAGAATTGGTCCGCAAATCGGTACAACGAAGCTTTTCCGGCGGCGCTGCCGTGGTTTTACTGTCTGACAAGGTAATTCACGTGCAGCCTGACGGGCCTGTTTCTGTTTACATTCACCGAATCACACGACTGCTCAATAAGGATGGCATCAGCCACTATGGCGAGATTGCATTGCCGCGGAGCGCAGACTTATTGGAGTTGCGCACTATCAAATCCTCCGGCCAGGTAATTGAGCCAGAACTGGCGCAGCAGAAGGCCACAATTTCCATGCCTGCGCTCGAACCCGGCGACGCGATTGATGAGGAATATGTCATCCACTTCACCGGACTCGGGCAATCGCCCACAAGCGCGACTGCTCACACCTTTGGCTCGTTCGATACGCCGGTCCTTTATTCGCGGCTGGTCCTGCTGAGCGCGCTTGACGCCAGGCTGACGATTCGCGAACAGGCCGGAGCTCCGCAGCCTCTGGTGGGCGAAAACAACGGAACGGTCATTCGCATATGGGAGCATGACAATATCGCACAGACACTTGCAGAATCATTCCTGCCTGCTATCAACCTTCTTCCCACCATCACTGTTGTCGCGGTAGAAAAGACGCGCGATCGCCTGCGTGACGAACTGATGGATGCCACGCGCACCGGCTTGCATGTAAACGAAGCCGCATCGGGGCTCCATCTGACGCAAGTCTCCGGCGAGAGCGAGAAGGCAAAACGGCTGTATCGTTTTGTCACTACCCGAATCGACTCCACCGGCCCCGACTGGGCCGGCAGTCCGGCTGAAGACACGCTGCAGAACGGCCAGGGCAGCCGCACTTCAGCGCTACTGGCGCTGGCGCGTACCGTCGGACTCAGAGCAGGCCTGCTTCTGGCGCGCAAAGTGGACCAGAGTTGCGCCAAGGAGCATGACTTCTCTTGTTATACGGAACCCGTGGTGCGGTTCTGGTTCACGAATGGCGAAATAGCCGATGTCGACGCGGAATCCGACGATCTTCCCTTCGCGACTCTCCCGCCGTCATTGGAAACACGAGACGCTCTTTTCGTTGCACTCGTGCCGGAAGACGAGAAGAAGCCAGAGATCGCCGCCCTGGCTGCGAAGTCTGCCAATGAAAAAAGCGTAGCGGAGGGCGAGATTTCATTCCATCAAGGCGATCTGTTGGCGAGTCTTGATATACGCCTGGGCGCGGCGCGCGCGCAGGAGATCCGCGGCCTTCTCCGCAATGGCGGAGAGCGTGAGCGCCAGGCGTTCTTTGAACAGCTTGCCATGCGCATCTTTCCCGGCGCCACAGCGGTTACGGGATCTGTTGCGCACGATGACGACCCCGAACTGGCGCTGGAGCTTTACCTGCGCTGCACCGTGCCGCAATTCATCAACCGGCAGAGCGGCGTGATCGATATTGACCAGTTGGTTCCAGCCCTGGGGTTGCGCGCGGTGTACGCCAAGGCCACTGAACGCAAGTTCCCGCTTTATATCGAGTCGCTGTTTTTTGAGAGCACAGCTTTCCACCTGCATCTCCCGGAAACAATGCAGGTGCGGTCAGTCCCTTCTGATTTTGCGGGTAAGAGCGAGTTTGGAGAGTACTCAGTGCGCTTTGTGAATTCAGCGCGGCAGATTGACATCCACCGCGAGTTTCGCATTCCGGTACAGGTGATCGCGCCGGAAAAATATCCTGCCTTCACCCAATTCGCCCGGCAGATTGATGCCGCCGAGCGTCAGCGCATCTCGTTGGAGGTGGGCAAAGACGCATCAGCGCTGCATCAGTACCGCGTGCCGCCGGCAACCGGCATGTTGCGGTAACCGCCACCCTTCTGTTCGCCCAGTCGCTCCAGAAAGCTTGAGGCCATGTCCACGAACTTGCTGCCCTTCTCAATGTATTCGGGCATGCGCTGCCAGATTTCCTGGAATTTCTCCGGGTGTTCAGCGGCAAAGGTGGCCACGCCGATGCCGGCGACAGCCAGGCCTGCTGGCCGCTTTCCGGTCAAGAACAGTATCGCGCCAACGGCAAACGATCCGTACATCAGCGTCTTTTTCCAGTCCATCTTCCTGCCCTCCTGGGTGTGGCGATTGAACTCTCATTTATATTCCCTGGTCACGGTAAGCGGCAAAGGGTTTTTTAAAATCCCGCTTATTAGAGCCAAACACGCTTCCGTCCGTTGCCCTTGTGGGCGTGCGGATCTGGTTAGCGCTCTTGCACGGGCCATTCGGAACCGCTGGCCGCGGTGTAACGCATTCACTTTGATCGTGGCGGTAGAAACACCGTCTGGACATTCCAGAACATTCCGCGTGCAACGGTATAGAGGAGTCGCAACGAAGAGAAAAGTTTCATTCGAGTTTTTTCCGAACAAAAAAGAAAGTGGGCGCCGGTATAGGGGCGACGCCCACGTGGGGGTACTGCGTATGTTGTTACTAGGATAGACGTAGGAATCTTATAAAAGTTTCAACTTCTGTTGAAATTAACATAAATAAACACTACCAAAGTTAATAGTCCAGTTGACATTTACGAATTCTTAGAAAAAAACCCCTTCTTTCGAAGGGGCTGGAGAGTAAAGGAGAGAGAGGAGATTGACCACTACGGCATTTGCGAAATTAATTCCCGTATCTGAACCCGGGCCTGATGAAGTCCAAGCTGTGATTCATTTTCGTCGATGCCCAGAAGACGGGCGATCTTTTGGTGTTCGTAGCCTTCCACATCATGCAGCAGGAAAATCAGCTTTTCGGTCGCGGGCAACTGCACCACGGCGCGCTCCAGGTGGATGCGCTTAATGTTGCCGTAAATAGTCCTGGATTCGGGGGAAACAGCGCAATTCAGCGTGAGCGTGCCTAAGGTCATGATCTCGCGGATTTCAGCCAGAAACACCTGGTCGATTTGCTCCGTCCGGGGGCTGGCGCTGCCGGAGAACGCACGCAGGAACACGTTGGCTGAGATTTGTTCAGCAGTCAGTTCATTGTCTGTCATCCAGAAGGCCAGGGAATAAATTCTGTGGCAGTGTTCGCTGTAGATCGTGCTGTATTCAGCAGTGCGGCTTTCAGCGGTGGGAACCAGAATTCCCAAATTGCTCAACACACCCAAGCTGCTAGACATTTGAACCTACCTCTTTTCGGCCCGTATGGGGGGTCCTATTTTGGAATACGGTCGAACAACCGAACACCGTAATAGAGCAATCCGTGTTCCCAAAGAACGCGGAACGGAGTGAAGTTTTGCAAGAAAAATTAAGTGATTGATTTATAAGGGCTAAAGCCTTCGGTTAAGGTGAGCGATCAGTTAGCTTAGACAATTGGGGTTACGGAATTCCCCAGTCTGGTTTAACTTGTGGGTATTTTGGTGCCACTTATGTTGATATGTGTACCCAGAAGAGAGCTGCCCGGTGGGTAAAATTTACAGCAGTCGACTGCCCAACTTTTAACGGACCATTAGGACTTCACGGATGTTATCGCGGCCCAGAAAAAACTTGCGGGAAGCAAAGTCCTTGAAGAGGTTCTCGATATGGCGATTATTGAAGATGCGTTGCAAACGAAACCCCTGAATGGGCTCCAACTCAAGGACATCTGGCGGCACGATGTGGTGTCGTGAATAGAGCGATTCTGCTCCAGCATCTTTTGTGTGAAAGAAGGCCAACAGGTTCCCCTTAGCCTTCAGCATCGCTTGCAGGCGCTCTACCAGCGGCTTGACCAGAGTCTCAGGAAGGTAATCCGTCACGTCCCAGCAAAGGATCGCGTCGAATTGATCAGCGGCGTAGTTCAGGTTTTCAGAGAAGAACCTTGCCTGGTCGATCTGCATGGAGCCGTCTTCCTGCTTGACCAGGTAGCTCGGGTCCTGCGACTCACGCAGAACGTCCTCATTAAAAACACGGGTGCCCAGATCAGTGAGGAACGAAATGTTGGCTGGCGAGGTGGGCCCGAGATCAAGCACGCACATCTTCGCGTCACCCGAGCTCTTTAAATTGCGAAGCAATTCGCCCAGGCCAATACAGCGACGGCTGGTCCGTGGCCCAGTTTTAGCGCTCTCCGCAGGTTTTGCCTGAGAGCTGTCTGCTCCACGGAACCATCGCTTCAAGTTGTGACCAGAGGAGCCCAAGCCCCTCTACTCTACCCTATTTCTGCTCCAAAAAGGAACCTTGCGACCCCGGAGCGGCGCTGTAGCTGGTGGCGCTGGAACTCGAACTGGAACTCATGCCGGCTCCAGCCACCGCTGCAGAGGCCAGGGGTTTGCGGGTCTCATTCTTGGTATCTTTTTCCTTGATATCGATAGCGCCCTTGAAGAACGCGCCATCTTCAATCACAATTCGCTGCGTGCTTACGTCGCCAATTAACGTGCAGGACTTGCGCAGTTCCACGCGGCCGGTGGCGGTTACGTTGCCTTCCACCTTTCCATGCACCACCAGGTCCCGGGCTGTGATGCCGGCTTTGATTCTGCCATTTGGCCCGATGATCAAACTGTGGTCGCGCAGGTCAATGTTGCCCTCAATCTCGCCGTCCAGATACAAATCTTCGCTGCCGGTGAGTTCACCGCGGATCTGCACTGACTTGCCGATATGACCCACGTCAGCACGGTAAGGGTCGCTGGCCTTGGGCGTCTCTTTATGCGGGGCAGCGATGGTAGGAGTGGTAGCCGCAGCAGTGAGCGGGGGTGCGGACTGCGCAGGCTGGGTCGTCGGATTCATGCTCATGGGTTTGTTGTCTTCAGGACGTGCTTTCCACATGTCTGGCACCTTTTTCGTTTGGTTTGCTCTCTTCGAGAGAAATTCAAATTGACGTACGATTTAGAGACCGCCTGTCGCAGATCAATTAGGATTTGCCAGCTAGTTTACTGCTGTCTCGAAAAATGAAATAGTTACTGTAGGTGTGCGCCGGAAAGGCAATCCCATGCCCATAGGAGGCACTCGCGTTCCCAATTTTTCATGTTTACATTAAAGTAAATATTAACCATTTTGTTACCTCCGCCGAAACCAGCGTACTGCCCATATTTTTCTGTGGTTTACGGGGATCATAAAATCCTTTGTTCCCGGCCAGTTTGGCCGTCTGTTTGCTTTTAAGTAAGCGTCGACCGGGACGGAACGTCGCGGCAGCGAGAGGGACCGAAAACCAGGGGAACAGCGGTCTTCATCGAAGTCGCGGCTATCGAGCCAATGGGACTGCCTTTCCGAAGAGGTCGATAAGTAAAGAGGCGGCTGAAAGGCCGCCTCTTTCATTTATGCATCCATATTATGCATCAATGCACGACGAGAATCCGCTCCGCTCCTTGCGGCGTCACTCAATGCATCGCAACCTCTAATCGAGCCAAACGATCCCCCTTGTTGTCACAGCGGGGTTTTCTTTTGAGTGCCAGGCTGTAAAATGCAACTAGCTGCTGGCTTTCCGGCGTCTAATATGTATTTGCATGTGATGAGTTATGAATTCCCGCAGACTTCTGTGGCGCGTAGTGGTGTTTTTATGGGCGGCGAACCTGGCCTCGGCCGGGCAACAGGGCCGTAGTGCGGGAAATGAAGTTCCGCCTCCCCTGCCGCAAGATGCAACTCAATATGTCAGGGGCGTAGTCAAGCACCAGTTGGAGATGGACGCCAGCGACCACTCGCACTGGCGCTACCGCATTCATCGGGAAGACGAAAAAGGTAGCCAGGACCGCGACGTCATCGATACCAAAGACGGGCAGATCGCCCGGACGCTGCTCATCAATGGCAAGCCATTGACTCCCGAGCAGCGCGCGAATGATGAAGCCCGCATGAAAAAACTGGTGGAAGATGCCGCCGAGCGCGCGAAACGGGAAAAGCGTGCCAAAGACGATGAAGACAAGCTGGTGAAGATGTTCAAGGCGATTCCTGAGGCCTTCATCTTCAAATATGACGGCGAGGAAAATGGGCAAGTGCGTCTGACTTTCTTCCCCAATCCCCACTATGAAGCGCCCAACCGTGAGCTGCAGGTATTTCGTTCGCTCAGCGGCAAGATGTGGATTGACCGCTCCGCAGGCCGCCTGGCCCGCATAGATGGCTCACTGTTTGAGGATGTCACGTTTGGCTGGGGGCTGTTGGGACGGCTTAACAAAGGCGGCACTTTTTCCGTCATACAGGCACGGGTAGGTGAGGACCACTGGGAGGTTATTTCGCTCGATGTAAGAATGAGCGGCCATGCCATCGTTTTCAAGACCATCAACGTCAAGCAATTGCAGCGCTTCACTGACTTTCGTCGCGTGAGCGATGATTTGACGATTGCGCAAGCCTACCAATTGCTGCAAAAGGACAACCCGGTCTCTGCTGCGAGCCAGCCCAGCGTCGTTATCCCCCAGGGAAGAAACTGAACCTTGCTTCGCCGGGGCGGCCACGTTATGACACGCGCTGCAGTCAGACAATTTATCTTAGTTCCTTCGAATTAAGCCCAGAATCAATCGCCCCTTCTCCGCCCATTCAGCAACTCCGCCCGGTGGCGTTATTTCCGCTGCTCTGCTTTCGCTCCAAAGTTGGGCCCTGCATGAGGCAAACCACAACCATGCTGTCTTATCTAATATCTGTAGCGCTGCTTCCGACTACTCTCAATGGCCGCAGCTCATGCGGGCCGAAAGTATTAGGAGGACAAAATGAAAAAGGTATACCTCATCACAGCAATCCTGCTGCTATCGACTGCCTGGGTCGTGGCACAGACAGCACCGGCAGGCCAGGCCGGAAACCCACAATCGACGGTTCCACCGGGACAGTCAACACAACCGGCGCCGGATACATCGACCACCACACAGACCACAACCACGCAAACCACTCAAACCTCAACGGACAACTCATCAATCGAAGGCTGCCTGAATGGCTCAGCGGGAAACTGGACGCTGACTGACTCGACCGGAAAGACCTGGCAGCTTGCAGGTGATACTTCCAAGTTGAGCGACCATGTTGGTCATCAGGTCCGGATCAGCGGATCAGAGGGCAGCGCGTCGGCAAGCCCGAGCAGCGGTGCGGCCGGCGGAGCGCCTTCATCTGCTTCCAGCGGCGGCGCGGGCGCTTCTTCCGCCTCGCAACCAACATGTAATGTGAAAAAAATAAAAATGATTTCAAGCAGCTGCCCGACCCCAAGCAAGTAGACGCGGCTGCAATCCACACCTACCCCCGCAGAATGCGGGGGTAGTCTTTTCATTCCTCATTCCAAAGTTAGGAATTCACGTGAAGGCGCCCGTCGCGCAGGACGGTGCATTTGCGGTCGCGCCAGACGATAGTATCGCCCAGGAAACCGCTTATCCACATCAGAAAGCCGAGAACGTCCTGCAGCGGCAAAAGCCAAAATTGCTCCTGAGTGATCGGATCGCGGAGCACATAGCAGGCTGTGGCAGCGGCGGCGGCGGCGCGCAACGCCAGGGTAAGTGGAACCATGGGCCATGCCACGGGATACGCGGCCCATAGCAGCAGCGCCCAGGCCAGCGGATAAGTAAAAATCTGTCCCAGGTAGCCGGCGGGACGCGAGCGGCGCGTGCTGCGCGCCCAACGAAGACGATGCCCGAGATTGGCAACCAGCCCCTGGCTTCCGATTCGGTGTTCAATGACGCACGATGAGAGCAACACGCCATGGCCGAGTTCAGCCGCGCGCTGGCCAATCACAAAATCTTCCGCCAGAAACTCCTGCAGGTAACTGAAGCCGCCCATATCGTCTAGCACGCTGCGGCGCACGGCAAGAGTGCAACCCAGCGCAAACCGCATTCCCTCCATCATGCGCGCAACCAGAACACCGCCCAGCAGTTCCGTGTTCATGCCAATGGCTTCCAGTCGCGACCACAGGCTCTTCCCCGGCACCGCGCGATAAGGGCAGGTAATCAGTCCCACGCTCTCCTGCTGAAACTCCTGGGCCAGGCGCGATAACAGGCAGGGTTGGACGCGCACATCACTATCACTCATCACCAGCAAGTCATAACTTGACTCGCGCACCAGGCGGTTCAGGCTGAAAGCCTTGCCATTCGGGATAGGCGATTCTCCGGTAATGATGAGGCGCGCCCTCACCGTCCCGGCATATTCGCTGATAATCCTGGCAGCCAGGATGGCGGCAGGATCGTCTTCAAGGTGCACACCGAGAAGCACTTCATAGCAGGGATAGTCCTGAACAAAAAAGCTGCGTAGGTTTTCTTCCAGGCCTTCATCCTGCCCGCAAAGCGGCTTAAGAATGCTGATGGGATACATGTTTCCGGGCGCCGGCTGTGGAGCGCAAAGAAAACGCCGGGTGGCCACCAGGATGAGCACGCAATAGACGAGCGAACCGGTAAGCAGTACGGCCAAGAGAGTAGTCAGGATCACCATAATGCGGGTTTGTTCTCCGTTTTATTGGAACCATCCGCAATCGCGCCGGAAAGGCCATTGGTTAAAAGAAATTTGCCGCCGCTCTCAGCCACTTGGTGGAGATGGTTGGCGCCGGCCAGGGCGCTCAGGCGGGCCAGTTGCTTGCCGTCAGCCACCAGATACCAACGCATTGTACCTGACCAGAGGCTGACAAATTCAGAATCATCAATAAAAATGCGGGGCGCGCCAGGGGCGTACGAACCGTACTCCAGATTGTTGATCCGGCCATTCAGGAGCAGGACGTCGCGATCGGCGTAGAACATCACCGAAGAAAAAGGATAATACGCACCATCAACAATCAAGCGGCCCGGCGGCGCAGCGTGCAGGGCCTCGGCCAACGGTCGCGACGATAGATAAGGATCAAATACGACCATGGCCATGCGGCTGGCGTGGAAAAACAAGACCATCATGGCGGCAAGAGCAACAAAGGCGCGCCTGCCACGTAAAAGCCACGCGCCAATGGCCCCCACCAAAAATGCCACGCCCGCCAGCACCAACGGTGCGCGCAGATAAGCCAGCGACTGAATCGTCAAATCGCCCATGTGCCCGAGAGACAGGGTATAGGCCTCAGGATGCTGCTGTAAGGCGCGGGAGATATCGCCGGGAGCGGGCACGTGGCGCACCACAAACAGCGCCGCTGCTATCAGCAGCGCGGCAGAACCGGCAATGGCTGCAAGCGTTTTGGTGGCGGCCGTGACCCATTTACCTTCGTTCTCCATACCGCAACCCAGCAGGAGCGCCAAAGCAGGATACAAGGGCATGGAATAGTACTCCTGCGTGGTGGAGAAGCTAAAGAACAACAGCAGAAAGCCTGCCCAGCAAAGCGCCAGCATGCGCGTTCGTCCGGCGCGATCCCCCGGCTTATAGTTCAGCTTGGCCGCCGCGGGCAGATAGGCGCTCCAGGGAAAAAGCCACAGCAGGTTCAGAAGCCAGAAGGCCGCACGAGGCACCGTGTTGTAATCACGCGGGTAGCGCAGGTTCAGGAAGCGCAGCAGATGCTCATTGAAGAAGTAAAACCAGAAAAAGCCGTGATACTCTCCCGGACCGCTGTGCATAGCGAAACTGAAATACGGCGGCATGCGTAATGTGGCCAGCACATGCCAGGGCGCGGCGATCAGCAGAAAAATAAGCGCGCCGCTGACAGGATGCAGGCTCCGCCAGGTTCGGCGCGAAAAGAGCTGGCGCGTAAGGGCCAGATAGAGCAGCGCCCCACCCGCCCAACGAAACCGCCAGCAATGCGGCCCATCGGCGAGGATAAATTTCTTCGCCATCTTCATTAAGGGCGCGCTGGAAGGCAAAGAAACATAAGCATACGGTGAGCGTCAGGGTGACGTCAGGAATGAGAATACGGGTAAACAGAAAAAGTCCGATGCATGTGGCAAGCACCAGTCCAGCATAAAAACCTGCGCGCCGGCCAAACGTCCAGGCGCCGTAGCGAGCAGTCAGCCAGCAAAGCAAGACCGCGGAAAGGGCGGTAGGAATACGCGCAACCCAGTCATGGACGCCCAAAATCAAATAACAGATGGCGATGAGCCAATATGGAAGCGGAGCCTTTTCAACGTAGGCTACGCCATCCAGGTGCGGGATGACCCAATCGCCGGACCGGATCATGTTGCGCGGGATTTGTCCGTGTACCGCATCCACGTCGTCCATCAGGCCCGGAGGGGACACGATGCAGCCTAAAAAAACGATCACGACAATGACCACCAGCGCAAGCTCATAGCGCAGGCGCGGGTTCGAAGGCTGCGCTGGCACGTCGACGCCAACGCTTTCCACTTGTTCTAAAAGTTCGTTCACAAAAATAATAAGAGCAGCACTTCCATCATACCTTTTGCTGTCGTGCGTGCACGCCGGCAGCTCAATATTGCGGCTTTATCACGCGAATTGGCAGCGTCCCTCGCCGCCCATTTTTCTCAAAACAGTTACACCTCACGAGTTTTATATGATCAGCGCCGCACAAGGAACATGGAATTTGTAAAAAACTGTAAGCAGGAGGAGCAAAACATTAATTAAGGTTAAGACGCCCTACGCAATAAATGCCAGCGGGCTTCTTCACCATTTTTAACGTTTTTTGCAGAACGGTTCCGCATCATTAGTACTATGCTTGCAAGCACGGAACATTTATGCGCCAAGAGGGTTTCTGGTAATGGCGATTGCAGGGGCGGCAAATTAGAACGCCGCGACGGAGAATTAACTTGAGCCTGATGAAACTGAAGATTCCGGCCGCGCTGGTTTTGGTGTGTACAGCGTTTTTTGTAACTTTCCTGCAGGTCAAAGCAAACGAGGAAACAGATGACCCGATCAGTTCGTCCGCGATTTGGAGCCCGGACGATGACGACCTGGTCGAGATAGAGCAATCGTGCCAGACCGAAGCGGCCACAAGTTACAGCAAGTGTTTTGTCGAGCAGATGGGTGGGTTCGCTTCGTCAGAAGCTGTCGCTTTCAGCCGATCGCTGATGGAAAAAACACCCGCGCGCGCAGGCTATCTGAAAGAGCTGCACGAAGCCGGTCCGGTGGATCTGGGATTGGTGATTTATATCGGCGGCGAGAATGCCAGCCAGGGATGGACGCTGGTGAATGGGTCTCCCGCGGTCGTAAGCGTAGATGACCTTAAGTTGCTGCCTCAATCCGCTATGGAGAAAGACCGGCTTTTCAACTCTCTGCGCACCCAGTATCCACAGATCCGCCTGACCATTGAGAACGACGACCGCAAAACGGACTCCCTGCCGGAGATGCAGGCCCTGGGCGACGGAAACCAGAGATTCGTGATCGGCTACTCTCTCAAAGAGCCATGCCCTGCCTGCAAGATCGTCGGCCACGCCAGCTTTGGCTTTGATTTCGATGCGACAGGAAAATTCCTGGGCGTAACCTTCATTCGAGTAGCGCCGGTCAATCTCTAAAAGAGAAAGCCCCGGATAGCAGTGGGCTACGCCAGGAACCATCTATACGCCGAACAAATTCGGCTGCAGCTTGTGATAGCTGTTTTCCTGCGCCCAGAGATTGAGTGAAACCGTGGCCAGTTCGTCCACTACCGGAACAGCCCTGCCGTTCTTGCTGAGATCGATGGATTTGATGTAGGTGTGGCAGGTATCGCACGCGTCCACGCGCACGTAATCGAATTCCCTGGCCATAAAGATGGGCAGGTGGTCTTTGTTCTCCTCCGCACAGTTCGGACACAAGACGCGGCGAAAGACCCACTCCGTTCCGCATAGCGAGCACAGCAGGAAGCGCTTGGCGCCGTCGCCCTCAGGGCGCAACACGGCCAATTGGGGCTTGGACCCGCAGAAAGGGCAGAGTGGCGGGGAAGCTTCCGTCGCAGAGTTTGTCCGCTCGGCCAGGTATTCGGCCAACGGCTGGAGCAGTGCCTGGGCAAAGAGTTCGTATTCAGCCGGGACTTCAACGCTTTCGACCTCATGCTGCCAAAAAGCCGTGAGAAGTTCCAGGCGTTCTTCCGCTGAAGCCTGCTCCAGAGCGTTGGCTGCCTCTTTAAGCGACGGCGAGCCGGCTTGGCTGATCAGGGTAAGAAGCGCGGGAAAATGGCGCACCAGCACGGAGACGTCATGTTCGGCAGAGGACGCAACGGCTTCATACACGCCTTTTTGAAAGCGGGCGAGGCTTTGATAAAAGCCGAGCAACTCAGCAACCGCAGAGTGCGTTTTTGCCAGCTCACTCGCCCGCGCAATGCGGAGGTCCCAGGAAAACCCAGACATCAAGCCTCAGTTCCTGCGGCCGGTGATCTTCTCATACCAGAGGCGGTGATGCGTCCGCGCCCAGTCGGTGGAGACATGGCCATCGGTCATGGCTTTCATGCTGCCCGGCGTGACCCATACGCTCATATAAACATGCAAGATGAACAACGCGATGGTAATCAGCGCCGTGGCCGAGTGAATGAATACTGTGATGGGAAGGATCCAGTGGGCTTCCCGCGGTATTCTCTCCGGAATCCACATGATGATGCCGGTGATCAGCAGGATGAAGGTGCAATAAAACATGCCCCACCAGAACTGCTTCTGCCCGGCGTTAAAGCGGCCCTGAGGCGGCATGACCTCGTCGCGGTTTTCCGTGTAGGCCTTTATGTTCTTCGTCCACTGCTCGTCCGCCGGGATCTTCCGCATGTCAGACTTCCACTTGGAGTGCATCCAGAAGATGGTGACAAAGTAGACCAGCCCGACCCAGGGATGCCAGAAGCGGATGGTGCCGCCGCCTCCAAACACATAGGACAACCAGTAGAGAAAAGGCGTAAAGAGCGCAAGCCCGGTCAGGAGGAGATAGGTGTAGGCAAACGCATTGATCCAGTGATAGGCGCGCTCCTTGAAAGTGTAGCGAACGAGCTGATCTTCAGGTGTGGCAGTGGTTGGACGCGCAATGGTTCCGCCGCTCATCGCTTCACCTCCTCTTGCTTGTCAACTTCCTTAGGGCCGTAGCGGATGTAATGCATGAAGACGCCAAGCACGCCCGCGGCCATGCCCAGCCCGCCCAGCCACTTCAAGGGGCCTTTCCACATCTTGACGAAGAAAGGAACCGTTGGGTCAGCGGGAAGCTGGTATTGCTCCGGCTTGTCCTGGTCATGGAGCACATAGATGACGTGCGTCCCCTTGACCCCAGCGGGATCGTAAACCCCGGCGTTCTTGTGCGAGGTTTCCCGCTTGAGCTGGTCCACACGCTTTCCGGCCAGAGCCAGCATGTCGTCTTTGCTGCCGAAGTGCAGGCAACCGGTAGGGCATGACTTGATGCAAGCCGGTTCCAGGCCCGCCCCCACGCGGTCAGAGCAGAGCGTGCATTTGTAGACCTTCTTGGTTTCAGCGTTGAATTTGGGGATATTGAACGGACAGCCGGTCACGCAGTACTGGCAGCCGATGCAATTTTCTTGGTTGAAATCGACAATACCGTTGGTGTACTGCACGATGGCGCCATCCGCAGGACAGGCAATCAGGCAGCCCGGCTCTTCGCAGTGCATGCACTGATCTTTGCGCATGAGCCACTGCAGGCCGTTATCGGTCTCGACTTCATTGAACTTGATCAGGTTCCAGAAATTCCACGCTGTCTCCGGCATGGTCTGGTAAGTGTTGTCAAAAGTGGTTTCGCGGAACTCGTAACCGTTCCACTCAAGGCAGGCAACCTCGCAGGCCTTGCAGCCGATGCAAGTAGTGGTGTCCACCAGCTTGCAAACATCGTAGTCTCGGGTAGCGCCGGGGCGTTCCTTGCCGTCCGGCTGACGGTATTCCCCGCCACCCGGCGTACCGCCACGGTGTCCGGAGATCGCTTTGATTTCCAATGTTCCATTGCTCATGGCGTATCTCCTTAGACCTTCTCGATGTTCACCAGAAAGCCCTTGAATTCTGGTGTGTAGGCGTTCGGATCGATGGCGGTCGGCGAAAGCAGGTTGACCGGCGTGCGCTGGTCTTCGGGACGGCCATCACCTAGTCCGCGGTACGCCCAGTGGATCGGGATACCGACAGGGTAGACGGGTTCATCCTTGCCCGCCAGTTTCAGCGGTTTGATTCGCTTCGTCACCATGGCTTTGGCATAGTAAACGCCCGTGGCTTTGCCGTCTTTCTGGCCGCTGCGGGCCGTGCTGACCTTGATCCTCTCTCCGCCCTTAATTCCCAGCTTGCTTGCCAGTTCCTCGGACATTTCCACAAAAGGCTCCGGCACCAGCTGCATGTTCATGGGGTTGTTCTTGGTCCAGTAGTGATAGTGCTCAGTCAAACGGTAGGTGGTGCAGGGATAAGGGAACTTATCCGCTGTTCCGTACTTGTCCATGTCAGTCTTGAATCTCTTTACGACCGGACTGGTGGACTGTTTGGGATGGAGCGGGTTCACCAGCGGGCTTTCGACTGGCTCATAGTGCTCGGGGAACGGTGCTCGGGGAACGGGCCATCTGCCATGGCGGCGAGCGGCACAAACAGACGTCCGACGCCTTCAGGGTTCATGATGAACGGCCCCATGTGGTCCTTGGGGTTCGAGTCGGCCTTTAAGTCAGGGACGTCGTTGCCGGCCCATTTTCCAGTCGATTCATTGAACCATACCTGCTTGCGGCTGGGATCCCACGGCTTGCCATCAAGATTGCACGACGCGCGGTTGTAAAGCACACGGCGATTCGCCGGCCAGGACCACGCCCAGTTGGGATGGATGCCTAGACCGGACGGATCTGCTGGATCGCGACGTTGCGTGTTCGAACCAGCATCCGGCCAGGAACCGCAATACAACCAGTTGCCGCTGGATGTCGTGCCGTCGTCTTTCAACCAGGCAAAACCGGGGAGTTGCTGGCCAGCCTTCCAATCTGTGGGCGTTTGTTTGTCGTCGTGCAGATCAGCCAGCGCTTTGCCGTTGATCTCCTTCGCCACCTCAGCCAGCGAGGGAGAGTTTGGAATCGTATACGGCCATGAGGCGTTCAGGATCGCGTCGGGGAACTTGCCGCCTTCCTTCTGGTAGAGTTCTCTGACTTTCAGGAAGATGGTTGCCAGGATCGCTTGATCCAGCTTGGCGTCACCGGGACTGGGCACCGCCGCCCACTTCCATTGCAGCCAGCGGGCGGAGTTGACGAAAGTGCCGTCCTTCTCCGCAAATCCAGCGCCGGGGAGGCGATAGACTTCGGTCTTGATGTTCTTTTTCTCCTCGTCCGTGGTTCCCGGCGCTTGCCAGAAGCTGCTTGTCTCTTCAGGATAGATATCGCACACCACAAGCCAATCCGCCTTCTTCAATCCATCAATGTTTTTCTGCGAATTGGGGCCGATGGCCACGCCATTCATGCCAAAGGAGAGCAGGCCTTTGATCTTGCCCTGATACATGGCATCCCACTGCTCCACCCAGGAATATTTGCGGTCGATCTTGGGCAGGTAGTTGAAGGCCCAGTCATTCTCTTTCTTGGCGGCATCACCGTACATCGCTTTGAGGAAAGAGACGGCAAACTTGGGAGTGTTGGACCAATAGTTGAACGAATCCCACTCTTTGGGTTTGGCCGGCTTGGGCGTAATACGCGTAATGTAAGTGTTGAAATCGGTGTCAGTGGGATTGGGAACTTTGAGATAGCCAGGCAGAATATCAAACACGCCGGCCATGTCAGTAGCGCCCTGAATATTCGAGTGCCCGCGCAACGCGTTGACGCCGCCGCCGGCGCGTCCCACGTTGCCAAGCAGCAGTTGCGTCATGGCAGCGGTGCGGATGATCTGCGTACCGTAGGTATGCTGCGTCCAGCCGACCGAATAAATAATGGTGCCGACCTTTTTCATGTCTCCATCTTTGCGAATGGAGGTGTACATGTCATAGGCCTTGGTCAGCTTGTCCTGCGGGATTCCCGTGATGCCAGAAACCATCTCCGGCGTATAACGCGAGAAATGCTTCTTCATCAACTGGAAGATGCAACGAGGATGTTCCAGAGAAAGGTCGTAAGCAGTGTTGGGCGGCAGCGACGGAGGCGCCGGGGCTCCCGTGGTGGCTTTCGCCCCCACTGGGCCTTGCGCCTGGTAACCCTGCCCCGCGGCAGCGTTCGGTCCTGCGGCCTTGGCTGGGGAATTGCCAGGAGCGGCTTTTGCGGCGCTATCGGCTGTTGCCGGACCGTCACCGGCCGCGATGGCCGCAGCGGCTGTGCCAGTCACGTTTCCGCCCTCTTCGTAGTTCCACGACGAAACGTCGTACTTGGAGCCCGCAGAGTCAAAACCGGAAAAGAAACCGTCTTCCGGCAGTTTGAAGCCCTTCTTCACGATCAGGGCCGCGTTCGTGTAGTTGGTGATGTACTCCTTCGCGTAGCGATTGTTCTGCAGCGCATAATGGATCAGCCCGCCAAGGAAAGCGATATCAGAGCCCGCGCGAATCTGGCAGAAATGGTCGGCCTGCGAGGCCGTCCGCTGGAAGCGTGGATCAACCACGATAATCTTGGCGTTGCGGACGCGCTTGGCTTCCACAACCCATTTGAACCCGCAAGGATGATTTTCCGCCGGGTTACCGCCCATGATCAGCATCATGTCGGTATTTTTGATGTCTACCCAGCCATTGGTCATTGCACCGCGTCCGAACGTTGGTCCCAAACTTGAGACCGTGGGGCCGTGTCAAACACGGGCCTGGTTTTCCAGGTAGCAGACCCCCAGGCTGCGCATGGTCTTTACGACCAGATAGTTGAATTCGTTGGTGTCTGTGCAGCCGCCGTTCCAGGCGATGGTTTCGCAGCGATTCACGGTCTTGCCGTTGGCGTCGGTCTCGATAAACGTCTCGTCGCGCGTCTTCTTGATATGGTGCGCGATCTCGTCATAGGCCTTCTCCCACGAGATGTCCTCCCAATGGTCGGAGCCAGGGCGACGCACCTGCGGCTTGAGCAGCCGGCGGTTATTCAGGATCTCCTGGTAGAGCGAGGCGCCTTTGGGGCAGAGCGTGCCGCGATTGATCGGATGATCCGGATCGCCTTCAACATGCACCACCTGGGCGGTCACGTTCTTGGCTTTATCGCCAAGCGTATGAATGATCACGCCGCAGCTCACCGAGCAATACGGACACGTGGACCGAGTCTCAGTAGTGCGGGCAATCTTTAGTTCTTTCGCTTGTGCCAGAACCGGGCGGGCGTCAAACCCCAGCAGAAGCGCAGCAGCGCTTCCGGTTCCGACTTTGAAGAATTCACGTCTCGATAAGCCCATAGAGGTGGCCTCCTGTCAGGCAAATCACGTGCGATTTATAAGTTTGCTTTTGCTGCCGGTCCGGACACCGGGCAGAACTCGAACGAGTTTTGCCAACATGCTAGAACCCCACACATTAAATGTCCATTGATTTTTTGTAAAGGGGGATCCAGAGACAACTCTGTTCAGAGACAACTCTGTTCCAATCTCGGGACGAATTGCCCGGTCACTCCCATTCTGTGACAGTTCCTGATATCCTGTGCGGTTTCACTCCGTTGAGGGACGACGCTATGCTGAGCATGCAGGGAAAGAACGCAATCATTTTTGGCGTTGCCAACAAACGCAGCATCGCCTGGGCCATTGCCCAGCGCTTGAGCGCCGCCGGCGCCCGGCTGGCAATCACCTATCAGAACGAGCGCATGAAGGCTGAGGCGCATGACCTGATAACTTCCCTTTCCGGCGCGGAGGCCTTCCAATGCGATGTCTCCAGCGACGCTGAGATCGATGCATTCTACGCGCAGCTCAAGCAGCATTACGGGCAACTGGACGCGGTAGTCCATTCGGTGGCCTATGCGCCTGCCGACGCCATGCATGGCGATTTTCTCAACACTTCAAGGGAGGCTTTCCGCATTGCGCACGATGTGAGTGTCTATTCATTAATCGCCGTGGCGCGCGGCGCTGCCCCGCTGATGGCCAACGGCGGCAGCGTGATAACACTGACGTACTTTGGCGCCGAAAAAGTCGTGCCCGGATACAACGTAATGGGAGTAGCCAAAGCGTCCCTGGAAGCGACCGTACGCTATCTGGCCAACAGCCTGGGGCCAAAAAACATTCGCGTGAATGCGATTTCCGCCGGCCCCATCAAGACGCTGGCCGCGCGCGGCGTGGGCGACTTCACCCAGATGCTCAAGAACCACGCCGAGCACGCTCCACTGAAGCGCAATGTAGAGCCGCGCGAGGTGGGTGACACCGCGCTCTTCCTGTCCTCCGATCTCGGCTCGGGCATCACCGGCGAGACCATCTACGTGGACTGCGGCTATAACATCATGGGATTTTGATGTTTTTTGTATCCCGAGCATAAGCGAGGGAGCCCTACTATCTATGTTGCTTTGCAGGATCGGATACGATGTCACGCGTCAAAATTCTTATCGCTTACGTTGTGATTGATTTATTGATTGTGGGCGGCGTGGTTTGGTGCGTCTTTCAGCACGTACCCGTAAGCAAGTATTTCTTTCCGGCAGTCTTGCTGTTCGTTGCGAATGGGGCGTGGCTGGTGGTAATGATCTTGAAAAAGACACCGAATTCTCCAAGGGACTGAGGCACGCATGATTTACAAAGCCGCAAATGTTCAAGAAGCCCTTGTACTTGCCACGGAATTTAAGCAAATGGGAAAGTACGATTGGTTTCGAGGACAAATTCAGAACTGGCCCTTGGTCTCCTCATTTGCACGGCTCAAAATGGAAGAAGTTGATGAAGCATTGCAGAAAGCCGCGCGCTTTGAGCATTGGTTCAAAACTACACCGGGTTTAGAGGACATTGCCGCAAATACTGACATGGGAATTGCTGTCGCACAGCATTACGGATTACCAACCACCTTTGTTGATTTCACAACGGAGCCAGCAGTCGCCGGGTTCTTTGCTTCCCATGGTCGGCCAGCGGCAGTTCGTCCCAGTTGCATCATGTGCCTGGATACAGTAGATCTTGCAGAGTTTTGGGAGAGATTGCAGCGTTACAGAGGAGATGCTGTACCGGAATTTATCCACACCTCTGTCCCAAACCTGTGGCGACTCGAAGCTCAGCACGGTGTATTCCTGTTCTGTCCATTTCGCAATTTTGAGGATATTTACGATCTGGATCGAATTATTTTCCCTTACACCTCGGCAGTAAGAGAACCTCTGGAAGAAATAATCTACCCGAAACG